>Ga0307475_10002969_pt1 | contig 10267 bp, 6 predicted proteins | sample atmos_gasesECM1C_FD_203317 | JGI IMG/M metagenome (GOLD analysis project Ga0307475, IMG submission 203317) | Hardwood forest soil microbial communities from Morgan-Monroe State Forest, Indiana, United States - atmos_gasesECM1C_515 | ecosystem: Environmental > Terrestrial > Soil > Temperate...
TGAGCATCGGGAAAATGCGCGGCAGCGCGTCGGCGGCGATGAGGACAGCTTTGTATCCGCAGATGGTGGCCATGGAGGAGAGTGCGTCCATGCTTTGCGCGCGCGTGGTGCGCGGCATCAGCTCCACGGAGAAAGAGGTGACACCTTTGGCCGCGATTTCGGTGATGGTTTCGACGGAGCCGAGCGGACGAAGAAAACCGACGAGCCCCTGGTCGCGATGAAAGAGCGGAAGATCGGCCTTGCCGGTGCGATCGTTCGAGCCATAGCAAAGAACTTGCGTGATGATGTCCGCGCTGCGGAAGACTTCCGCGCGATCCGATAAAACTTTCGCACCCTTGGCGGCGTAATCCGCGTCCGGATAACCGGCTTCGATGCCCGCACCAGCTTCGACAACGACTTGCAGCCCGGCCTTGGCCAGCGTGGGCAGCACCGCGGGCACCAGCGCCACGCGCCGCTCCCCCGGAAACGTTTCGCGGGGCACACCGACAATCATGAGGCGACCTCCGATATGCAAGAACTAAGCGTGTGATTCGGATTCTGGCAGGGCCGCATTGTACACCGAGTCGCGTTTTCTCCAAGCTCTGGGATTTTGCAGACAGATATGAGCGATCAATTCGGCGGATATAGTCTTGAACGGAATACCTCACATGAGCCTGGCACGCCTCACGTCATCGCGGGGCGATGGTCACTAGGCCGATACGCGCCGAGGAGATCTGCGAGAATCCATGCTGCTCCAGCAATGCCGAAGGTCTCAGCGTTTTCGCTCCAATTCGTATGACTGTGGGGATCCGAGATAACCAACGGTACCCACACGAGTAGCCCAAAGCTCACGAGCATCATTGTTAGTAAGCGAGCCGCGAGGAGTGCCATTCGATTCGTAAGAAGAGCCACGGCCGCAAGTGCGAACGCCACAGTCGTGGCTACCGCCCAAAACATCTGACTTGGCGGAAGCCACTTCGGAACAAGACTGGCGGTAGCGTGAAGATAGATCGCCTGTTCGAGGGTAAAAGAAGCGGCACAGACGCCCAAAAGAATGCGGCCGATGCGATTAAGCGTTTCCGACGACCATGCCGATGACAAGCGCGCATAAACGATCGCCGCTCCGGTCACGAGAGAGAACTGCTCGAAGAAGTTGCCCCAGCTATTGTAGATCCGCGGTTTGGCGACTATTCCTGGCACGCACGCTAAGGCGAAGACAAGATAAACCGCACCAAGGGCGACTGCGCCCGTTTTCGCGGTCCGACGGAACTGAATCGCAGCGCCGCCGAAGATCTCGGCAGCGGCGGCCGGGTAGACAATGTAACGCGGTAGATGCCAGCCGTTGTAGTCTTGCCAGGCCAGCGTGATGAGGCCAAAGGCCAAAGCCGCCACTCCAAACACATGACGGCCGAGGTTCGAATTTGTTTCAATCCCGTTCACGCAGGTGTGTCACGATGCGGGAGAGCCGAATCGTCAACGTTCATTTGAGCAACCGGGGGCTCGCAAAGGATGCACCAAGCTTTATACAACGGGATGGATCAAGGGTATAGTGCCACAACACCGGAGTGTGAAGGAGCCACTCGATCTTGAAGCGTCGCGAAAACGTCGTTCTACATTGTTCGTGCAGCCCCCTGATTAGCCCGAGATTTTTAGTCCAGGAGGAGTGACAGACGATCTATTCGAGATCGGGCGGAGTCACCTTGGCAATCCAGGAGTCGTAGTCGGATGTGAAGCCGGCTTTTTGCTGCAGCGCATGAACCTGGCGCTCCACCTTCGTCATCTGGTCGTCTGAAAGCTGTGGGATCACTTCAATCTGCTTCCCAATCGCGTCCATGGCACCCGCGACTTGCTGTTCAGCACTGCCGGCTCCGGCGGCAGCGTTTCCATCGTCGCTCTTCATGCAATCCACCACGCGCTTGGTCACTTTCTGGCTATGCACCAGCGACACACGGATGTTCCCCTGTCCCGTGACGACGTTTCCGACCCCGAATACGCGGTCCATAGCGGTGTACCGTGGCACATCCTTGCCAGCGAATGTGTAGTAATCCCCATTCATGTTGATCCCAGAAAGTTTCTCCGGCACCGAGCCGATCGAAGAAACGACGAGGGGTGCGCGGAGTTCGTGTTCCGAGCCGGGGATGGGTTCCGCTTTGCGGCCCTCGATTTTCGTTTCAACCACTTTCAGCCCGGCGAGCCGTCCATTTTCCACGATGATCCCGGTGGTCAGCCTGCGATCCTGGGTGCGAAACAGGTATTTGTCGCGCGCCAGGCGAAGCATTTTCTGCCGAACCATTTCCGTTTTGGCGATCTGCTCGGGCGTGGCGTTGTCGGGTGGTTGCGCCAGGGGCATGTCCTGTTCGCGGCGCCGATAAATTAAGAGGCAACCCTTTACGCCCAACTCTTCCGGCTTGATGCCGTGCGCTTTGCATACTTCCGGAATACTTTTTTCCAACTCATGCATGCTGGTCTGAATGCCGCGAGCCCTTAAAGCACGTTCGTAGTTTTCGAGCTGCAGCACCTTGACCACGTCAAGTGACGCCAGCCCGCCGCCCACCACCACTGCTTCGTCGGGCGTTTCATAGCGTGGTCCGACATAGTCCTTTTCGTTCTTGTGGTTGTACCAGTAGATAAAAGGATTTTGGTAAACGAGGCCTTTGCCGACGTACTGCTCTGCTTCCGGCACGCCCAATTCCCGGTCGCGCCACGCGCCATTGGCGAGAATCACCGCCGAAAATCCCCACTCGAAAAGCTCGGGGAGACTAAAATCTCGGCCTAGCTTGATAGAGGGGATGAAATACACATTCGGCTTCTTCATGCGCGCGTCGATTCGAGCGTATTCCTGTTTGCGTTGCTCGACGTGCCAACGCGGCAGACCGTCTTCGATCTTGCCGTACGGCCGAGTGTTCTGCTCGAACACGGCGACTCGAATTCCGTGATCCGCCAGAATTTCCGTCGCCACCGAGCCCGAAATCGCACCGCCAATTACCGCCACGAAATGATGCCCAGGATTCGTCATATATCTGCCACCCCGCGTATTGGACCGCGATTGTACAACGCAAATCGTACAAAGTGTCTCCAACTACCGAGGGTTTCTATGACTGTTTGCAAAACCCGTGCCTGGTCGAAGCTCTTACCGATCAAGTGGAATAGAGCACGGCACGGTTCGACCCTTTGGGGTCTGTGCTTGCGCATGTCGTCGATCTCAGCGAACATGAGCTTCAGCTCTAACTTCACAGGGCACCGATGAATCATGATTTGACTAGGTTGATACAGAGATGACTAAACCTTATTTTTCCACGCTGTTGGCACTATTCCTCTTACCCTCAGTTTTGGCTGTGGCGGAAACCGTCACGTTTCCAAGTGGAGAGATCACTCTGCACGGAGTGCTCTATAAACCCGAAGGAACTGGACCCTTTCCCGCAGTTATTTACAACCACGGAAGCGCGCCGGGCATGATGAGTAAGGAAGCATTCGCCGCGCTGGGTCCCGTGTTCGCAAGCCATGGATGGGTATTCTTTGGACCTTACCGGCGGGGGCAGGGATTGAGTGCCTCCGTAGGTCCGTATATTGGCGACCAGATCGCGGCTGCCGAGAAAGCCGGAGGCGTCTCTGCGGCTGCAGCAACGATGGTGCGATTATTGAAGACGGATCATTTGGACGATCAGTTAGCGGGCCTGGCGTGGTTGCGAAAGCAGAGTTTCGTTCAACCGAATCGCATCGCCGTGGCGGGAAACTCGTTTGGTGGCATCGAAACTGTGCTGGGAGTAGAACGAGGAGGATATTGTGCGGGGATCGATTCTGCGGGGGGCGCTCAGAGTTGGGCGCAGGCTCCTCAGTTACGGTCCCTTATGACTCGTGCGGTGCGAAATGCAAAAGCGCCAATCTTCTTTTTTCAGGCCGCTAATGATTTTGACCTGTCGCCGAGCAAGACTCTTTCGGCAGAGATGAGCGAGGTGAGCAAGACGTACAAACTGAAGATTTATCCCGCTTACGGCGACTCCCCTGGAGACGGCCACAGCTTTGGCTACTTTGGATCCGATGTCTGGGCCGATGACGTTTTCAGATTTCTGAACCAGTATTGCGCCAAGTAAAAACCCCCGCGATTTTTGTCGACGAATCCAGCGAAACTGGCAAAATTCCAAAGTCTTGATTAGCGCGCAAATCGGACAAGTGCCGGGGCGGCGATTCCACATTTCCGGTAACCCGCCTACACACCCAAGTGAAGAATATTAGGCACGCCGTGGAACATCGTTGCCTAACGAAGCGTACAGGTGTGTATCATTGCCGCGTCCGGGCTGACGTTTGCGTTGCGCCGTTCTCTCCTTTCGGCGCTTTGCCTACCTCAGCGTCTATCGGGCTGAAAGGATTCTCCTTCAATGCTGCTCACGAAATGGATTACTGGTTTTACGTGCGTCGCTGCCCTTGCCGCCTGGATGGCGCCCGCCGCCGGCGGTCAAACGACCCCCACGTCTGGCAAGTCCGCGCAGCCTGCGGGCCATGCCGAACGCATCCGGCGCATTGACGGGAACGCCGCAGTCGTTCCCCAGGGCGAAAGCAAACCCCTGATTAGGCTTTCTCTACAGGATTTGATGGAAAAGTTCAAAGTTCCCGGCCTCAGCATCGCTGTCATCGAGAACTTCCAGGTTATCTGGGCCAAAGGTTATGGCGTAACCGTTGCTGACTCCAAAGCGCCGGTCACGCCCAAAACGCTTTTCCAGGCGGGATCAATCAGCAAACCGGTGGCGGCCACGGCGGCTCTCTACATGGTGGAGCAGGGGAAGCTCGCCCTTGACGAAAACGTGAACGACAAACTCAAAACCTGGAAAGTCCCGGAAAATGAATTCACACAAACTGAAAAGGTGACGTTACGGCGTTTAATGTCCCACACAGGGGGCCTCACCGTTCACGGCTTTCCCGGCTATGATGTCGATGCTCCGCTTCCAACGCTCGTTCAAGTCCTCAACGGCGAGAAACCTGCCAACACCGCCCCGGTTCGCGTGGATTTCGTGCCGGGCACAAAATTCCGATATTCGGGTGGTGGCGTTACCATCGAACAATTGCTGATGATCGATGTGAGTGGCAAGCCATTTCCCGCTCTCCTTCGCGAAACCGTGCTCGATAAAATCGTTATGGCCGATAGCAGCTACGAACAGCCGCTCCCTCCGACCCGTGCCTCTGTCACGGCCGGCGGAACTTATCGCGCTGGCACGGAGGTGCACGGGAAATGGCACATCTATCCGGAGATGGCCGCTGCGGGCCTCTGGACTACCCCTACAGACCTCGCCCACTTTGCCATCGAGATCGCCCTCTCGAAAAATGGGAAGTCGAACCGTGTCTTGTCGCAGAAAATGACCAACGAAATGCTCACTCCTGTTCTGGAAGAGGCAGGGCTCGGCTTCTTCCTCGACCAGCAGAATCCCGGGTACTTTGGGCACAACGGCGCGGACGAGGGCTTCCAGGCCCTGCTCACCATGAACGCCGAGACCGGCAAGGGCCTCGTCATAATGGCCAATTCTGATAACGGCATCGCTGTGGGTGATTTGCTGCTCCGAAGTGTGGCCAAGGAATACGCTTGGAACTACAAGCCTGGAAGTGACACGATGACCGCGTTGTTCCTGTTTGCAGAGGTGAAGGGTTCCTCTGCCGCCCTGCAGCGCTATGAGGAGCTCAAGAGATCGAATTCGCCCGCGGAAAAGGTGGATGAAAGCACATTGAACGGGCTCGGGTACATGCTGCTTTCCGCCGGCAAAACCTCGGATGCAATTGCCGTTTTCCAGCGAAATGTGCGCGAATACCCGCAATCTGGAAACGTCTATGACAGCGTCGGCGAAGCGTACATGAAGGCTGGTCAAAAGGAATTGGCCATCCAGAATTATGAGAAGTCCTTGCAACTAGATCCAAAAAACCAAAACGCCATCGAAATGCTTAAGAAGCTGAAAGAAACAAAGTAGCCTAAGAGAGCAACTGAATTCATTCAGTCCTCTTTGCTTGGCAACACACGACTGTCTACATCACGAATGATTAACCTGTCTGTCACGCTTGAGCAATTGAAGGACCCTGGTCCGGTCGCTGCTGGCAAATGCCAACTCCTGACTAACGCGGTAATCGGAGTTCTAAAATCTCAGGTAATGCGAGCAATCAGGCAGAACCGATGGCACTAGTGCCTTGTTGGGTTTTTGCCTGTGGATGTAGGATGGCGCGGGAGAGTCCGGAGCAATCATGGCCCATCAAACACCACTGAAATATATCTTCTATATTGCCGCCACCCCGGAGAAGGTGTGGGAAGGCTTTGTGTCGCGGGAGTCGAACCGCATCATCTTCTCGGGCGCTGAGCTTCAAGCGGACTTTAAGCCTGGTGGCTTGCTCGCATGGGTGGGCGCGGGACCCGACGGTAAGCCCATGACCTACGTCCGAGGGAAGGTCCTGCGTTTTGAGCCGCCGAAAGTCTTTCAGTACACCTTCGCAATGGGCCAAAATAATAAGGCGTCACGCGCAACGATCGAACTGGTGCCCGAGAGCGAAGCCACCAAAGTAACGGTGACGCATGACGAGTGGGCCGAGGATGACCCCACTTACGCTGCCTGCGCCGATGGATGGCCACGTATTCTTTCCCGTCTGAAGACGCTGCTTGAAACCGGGAAGACATTCAAGCCGCATTGATACGAGTGGGAATGGTCTGAAATTTTCCGCCCAGCAGCATGCCCCAAGCAAGTGCCTGATCAACTCTGCTTCTCTAAAACGAGTTCGCGTTTTCTAGCCTGAGAGTAGCTGAGATATTGCTCGACGTGAACCAGCCGCCAATCCGACTAGCGGGAAGTCCAAACCGAGCCGCCGGAGTTGTGCTGCTGAAGCCGACGCTGCGGATCTTCGCTGATGCCTAGATAGAACCGCGAGCCAGCATCGCTCCAAAGGACATAAAGGAAGTAGGGCTTGCCTTCAACTCGGGACATAAGAAGAGAAGGGCTTGCCGGGAGCACCAACAAGCCCGATGAATCAATCAATTGGTTGCGGGGGTCAGATTTGAACTGACGACCTTCGGGTTATGAGCCCGACGAGCTACCAGGCTGCTCCACCCCGCTTTATCACTATATAGGATGCGCGAGGTTGCGTCAAAATTTGCCGGGTTTTCGCGAACTGCTGTATTTTCGCGACACGACAGAGCAGACTCATTGGTTCCGAAGGCCCAGGCTGCAAGTGGCGAGACACTTTGCGGATGCTGAAAGCGTGAATGCCAATCGACCTTATAATGCCGGTGGATGGCTCCTCTGGCCGAGTATCGACGCAAGCGGCGGTTTGCCGACACTCCGGAACCGCCCGGGAAGGCCGCTCACAAAGGCGAAAAGGTTTTTGTCATCCAGAAACATGCGGCGCGGAGGCTGCACTATGACTTGCGTCTGGAAGTCGGCGGCGTGCTGAAATCGTGGGCGGTTCCGAAAGGGCCTTCGCTCAATCCGGGAGACAAGCGATTGGCTGTGCAGGTGGAAGATCACCCGTTTGAATACCGCAAGTTCGAAGGAACGATTCCGGAAGGAAACTACGGCGCGGGCGAAGTCATTATCTGGGACCAGGGCACGTACGAACCTGAGGGCACGCTCAGCGCGGCGGAACAGATCGAACGCGGGGAGCTGAAGTTTCGCCTGCACGGCAAGAAACTGAACGGAAGCTTCGTCCTGGTCAAACTGAAGCACAGCCAGGGCAAAAACGATTGGCTGCTGATCAAGCACCGCGACGAATACGCAGACCCGCTGTGGAATGTGGACGAACACGGCGAGTCGGTGGTCAGCGGCCGGCCTCTTCCGAAGACGCAAAAGGAGAAACGAGCCCACGAGGATTCCGCTCCGCCTAGCCCCGCGCTGTTGCCCGGAGCGCGAAGTGCTGCGATGCCGCAAGAAATTTCCGTCACGCTAGCCAAGATCGCGGACAAACCCTTCTCCGATCCCAACTGGCTTTTCGAGGTCAAGTGGGATGGCATTCGCACCGTCGCGTTTGTGGACAATGGCAACGTGCGCCTATTTGCCCGCTCCAAGCGCGATGTCACCGCGGAATTCCCGGAGTTTCAGGATCTCGGCAAACACTTGCGCGCCGGCACGGCCATCGTCGATGGCGAGATTGTTACCCTGGGCGAAAACGGGCGCAGCGATTTTCAGAAGCTGCAAAACCGATTCGGCGTCACGAAGCCTTCGCAGAAGTTGATCGCAGAGGTCCCGCTCACCTACTACCTTTTCGATGCGCTCTATTGCAACGGTTTCGATGTGCGAAAAACGCCGCTGCTGCAGCGCAAGGAATTGCTGCGACAGATGTTGCGCGGCAACGACCGCGTGCGCTACTCGGAGCACCAGCTCGAAAACGGCAAGGAACTGTACGCCGCAGCGAAGGAGAAGGGTCTGGAAGGGATCGTCGGGAAGCAGATCGAAAGCCCGTACACCGGAAATCGCACGGGCTTGTGGCTCAAATTCAAAATCGTCAACGAGCTCGACGCCGTGGTTATCGGGTGGACTGCGCCGCGGCGCACGCGCCAGTATTTTGGCGCGCTGGTTCTCGCGTTATACGACGAAAAGAAGGAGTTGCAGTTTATCGGCAGCGCCGGCACCGGTTTCGACCAGAAAACGCAGAAGGACTTGTTCGCGGAACTGGAAAAACTGCGCGTTGCACGTTCGCCCTTGCGCAATCCCCCCAAGCTGCGTGAACGGATTGATTGGGTGCGGCCCACGATGGTGGCTCGCATCAAGTACGCAAACTGGACCGACGATACTCATTTGCGCGCGCCCGTTTTCCTGGGCATTCGCAAGGACCGGACTCCCGTAGAATGTACCTTCGCTGCCGCGCGGCCGGAGGTTACCGAAGATCCGAAGCCCGCGACGGCCAAGCGTTCGAAATCCACAGCTCCCGCAGGCGACGCAGGTTTTGAGGAATTGGCGCACGGCACAGCGGAGAGCCTGCAGTTGCAGGTCGACCGCAGAACGCTCGCCCTCACCCACTTGAACAAAATTTATTTTCCGGAGTCCGGCATTCGCAAGCGCGACCTCCTCGCTTACTACTACCGCATGGCGGACCTTATTCTTCCCTTCCTCAAGGACCGGCCGCTAGTCATGCGCCGCTATCCGAACGGAATCGAAGAAAAAAGTTTCTTCCAGAAGGAAGCGCCAGAATCGATTCCTGCCTGGATCAAGCGGGCCACCATATATTCCGACGAGCGCGGCGGTGAGATGGACTACGTGATGGCCGAAGACCGCGCTTCCCTGCTCTTCCTCACCAATCTCGGGTGCATCGACCACAATCCGTGGTCCAGCCGCTTCGACCACCAGGATTATCCCGATTACGTGTTCTTTGATCTCGATCCCACGCCGGAGACGCCCTTCAGCACCGTGCTTCGCGTGGCGCGCTCGATTTACAAGGTGCTGCTCTCCACGCGCCTAGTCTGCTTCCTAAAAACTTCCGGCGCTACTGGATTTCACATCTTCGTGCCGCTCGAACCGATTTACAAATACGCGCAGACGCGCACCTTCGCGGCAATCATCAGCCAGCTCGTCGCCGCAGAGTTGCCACGAGACACCACGCTCGAGCGGAGCATCCGAAAGCGCCCGGACGGACGCGTCCTTCTCGACGCTCTGCAAAACGCGAAGGGCAAGCCGCTGGCCTGCGTTTACTCGGCAAGGGCCCATCCCGGAGCAACTGTGTCGACGCCGGTGACCGCGGACGAGCTTATGAATGGCAACATCGATCCGGAGGCTTGGACCATCAAGACTATGTCGTCCCGGCTGGAAGGCGTCGGCGATTTGTGGAAAGACTTCTGGAAAAAACGGCAAAGGCTGGACACCGCGCTGGAAGCCTTGAGCCGCCGCCTCTCAGGAGAGAAACAAAAATCGTAGCAGCGCGGTGATACACATGGGTGCGACACTTCCGCCAAGCTCAGCAATAATTCCGCGATGGGGCCTCCCTCCCTGGACCATCGACTTCCGCGCCGAGCAGCAAGGGTTGCCGGTGGAAGTTGATTTCGCCATTGTGGGCGGCGGCTTTACGGGACTCGCCGCGGCGGCTTGGCTGCGCCACTCAGAACCCGGCAAGCGCGTGGCGCTCTTCGAAGGCAGCCGCATCGGCGCAGGCTCCAGCGGACGTACCGGAGGAATGGCGCTATCGGAAACGGCGGCTGGAAACCTTCCCGGTCTTGGCGATGTGCTCGAGGGCTTCTCCGGTACTTTGCGCGCACTACAGGTCCAGTGCGATCTGACGCTTCCTGGCGTCTGGGAGATTGGCCGGCAAGGAGTGATGCCGGATTCCCCGATCGCGT
>Ga0307475_10002970_pt1 | contig 10266 bp, 7 predicted proteins | sample atmos_gasesECM1C_FD_203317 | JGI IMG/M metagenome (GOLD analysis project Ga0307475, IMG submission 203317) | Hardwood forest soil microbial communities from Morgan-Monroe State Forest, Indiana, United States - atmos_gasesECM1C_515 | ecosystem: Environmental > Terrestrial > Soil > Temperate...
ATGGCAACGGCCGCATTCACACCTGGAAAATGGAGGACATGAGCTTAGGGCAAGCGGTCTGGATCGGCTTCTGCCAGATCTTCTCGGCTGTGTTCCCTGGAACCTCCCGCTCCATGTCGACCATCGCCGCCGGGCAACTCGCCGGCATGTCACGCGCCTCCGCGCTTGAGTTCTCCTTCTTCGTATCCATTCCAACTATGGCCGCGGCCACGCTCTATACGCTCTACAAGTCGCTTCGCGGAAGAGGGGAGAACCCCATCGGCGTCTCGCAGATTGATCCCCATGGCTGGGTCGTGCTCGCCATCGGATTCGTCGTTTCCTTCATTGTTGCCTACGCCTCCGTGGCCTGGTTCATGACCTACGTGCGCAAACGCGGCTTCGCCCCATTCGCCGTCTACCGAATCATCGTCGGCGCTTTGGTAGTCGTGTACGCCGCAAAGCTCTCGTAGAGACGTTGCTTGCAACGTCTTTCTATCCACAGGCACTACTGCTGGCGCTGGCACAGACGTTCGAAGAAATGTCAGTACAGGAAACCCTGTAAGCAACCACCCTCGATTTCCGCATTGTCGGAACTCCCACTTCTTGGCATAATGAAAAAGCTCTGGCCGATTACTGCACCTGTGTCTCCGGTGTGAATCCGGCCTAAATGGACTATTTGGCGATTTTTGTTCCCACCGGTAACCGGCGGCTCAACGAGCTGGTCGGCTTTCTGATGTGCGTCTTCGCGCTCCTCTTGTTCCTCGCCTTGGCTTCCTATTCTCCGCTCGATCCTTCGTGGAACAGCGCCTCGGTGCTCACCGGCTCGCATGCCGCCCGCAACTGGATCGGCGTCGTCGGCGCCTATACCGCCGACGCCCTGTTGCAGTTTTTCGGTGTCGGCGCCTTCCTGCTGGTGATCTTCCCTGCCCTTCTCGGCGCGCGCTGGTTCCGGTCAAGCAAAGTGCAATCGCCTCTGGCCAAGAGCCTGGGAGCAATCTGGTTGATGATGTTCGTCCCCGCCATGCTGGCGCTCTTGCCTACACACCTGCGCTGGGTGGACGTGATTCCCGTCGAGGGCTTGCTGGGCCGCGTCGTTGGCGATTTTCTGATTCACTACCTCAATCTTGTCGGCGCCTACATCGTGTGCGCCACGGTTTTGGCCGTCGCGCTGTACCTATCGACCGCGTTTTCCTTCTCGGCCATTCGGCTGTGGGCGCCGACGCGGTTTGCCTTCACGACCGCTCTTTGGAATCGCTACAAAGACTGGCAGGAAGAGCGACGAAAGAAGCGTCAGCAAAAGGAACTGGAGCAGCGCCGCATTTCGAAGCCGCTGGTCAAGACGCAGTTCATCCAGTCGCGTCCGCCGGCGGGAGCGCAGCAGGTGGCGGCATCGGAACCGCGCCGCACCGGGATCGAGCGCATGATGGCCGAGGAGCCGCCGAAACCGGCCACGCAGGCCGCGGCCGGCGAAGTTCTGGCAGAACTCTCTGCAGCGGGTCCTTCCGCGGAAGCGGCCCCCGATCCCGAAGTCGCCGAGCGGGGCGACAGCGGACACAAGGCCAAGACCACGATGCCACGCATCGCCGCCGGCGGATACAAGCTCCCCTCCAGCAGTTTGCTGCAGCGTCCCGATGAGCAGCAAGCCGTCGACGCGGACGAACTCAAGCTGCTGGCGCAGGTGCTCACCGAAAAGTACGCCGAGTTCGAAGTTCACGGACAAGTCACGCAGATCAACCCCGGCCCCGTGGTGACCACGTTCGAATTCAAGCCAGAAGCGGGCATCAAATACAGCCGCATCACCAATCTGGTCGACGACCTGTGCCTCGCGCTCAAAGCCGAGAGCATCCTGATCGAGCGTATGGCGGGCAAAAGCACGGTCGGAATCCAGGTACCGAACCGCCAGCGCGAAATCATCTTTCTGCGCGAGAACATCGAGTCGCAGGAATTCATGGGCTCGAAGTCGAAGCTCACCATGGCGATGGGCAAAGACATCAACGGCCGCATCGTCACCGCCGATCTGGCTGGAATGCCGCACCTCCTGATCGCCGGTTCGACCGGCGCCGGCAAGAGCGTGGCCATCAACGCCATGATCATGTCGATTCTGTACAAGGCCACGCCCGATCAAGTGCGGCTGATTCTGGTCGATCCAAAGCGGCTTGAACTCGGCAACTACGAAGGCGTCCCGCATCTTTACACGCCGATCATCACCGAGCCCAAACTGGCGGCCAACGCGCTGCGTAATGCCGTGCGCGAAATGGAGCGGCGGTTGAAGCTTCTGGCTTCCAAGGGCGTGCGCAATATCGATCAATACAATCGCCTGTTCGATAAGGGCGACACGCCGAGTCTGTTTACCGAAGCGGCCGACGACAAGCCGATTCCCTACATCGTGATCATCATCGACGAGTTGGCCGACCTGATGATGCTCGATTCCCACAACGTCGAGGAATCGATCACGCGGCTGGCGCAGATGGCGCGCGCCGTCGGCATTCACCTGGTGCTGGCGACGCAGCGGCCCTCCGTGGATGTCATCACCGGGCTGATCAAAGCAAACTTCCCGGCTCGCGTTTCGTTCCGCGTCGCCACCAAGGTCGACTCGCGTACGATCCTCGACGCCAACGGCGCCGAGGCCCTGCTGGGCAAAGGCGACATGTTGTATCTGCCTTCAGGGTCGGCGCGCGTACACCGCCTGCACGCTCCCTTCGTCACTGAGAAGGAAATCGCCGCCGTGGTCGAGTTCTGGAAGTCTCAGGCCATTGCCGAATATCAGGAGCAGTTCCTCGAAGCGCCGCAGGAAGAACGCGACGCGGCGGCCGCGAGCGCCGGAGAATCTGGCCAGGATGGCGAGGCCGAAGACGATCCCATGTACCCCGACGCGGTCAAACTGGTGGTCGAGTTCGGCAAGGCCTCCACTTCCCTGCTGCAGCGCCGGTTGCGTATCGGTTACGGCCGAGCCGCGCATCTGATCGATCTGATGGAGCACGATGGCATCGTGGGCGCCGCCGACGGTCCCAAGCCGCGCGAAGTGCTCAAGCGCCCGGACTGGATTTCGGAAATCGAAGAGACCACGCGCTAGGAGTCCAGGCTTTCACCTGCTACAGTCCAAACCAATTCCAGAATCGATCCACCGTCTGTCGCAACGACTCGGGCACCCATCTCTTGTAGCGCAGCAGCACGGTTGCGTTCACACTTTTCGCTGCCTTGGGCGCGAACTTGTTGCTGAAAACCAGATAATAGATTCCCGCCCCGGTGGGAAACTCCGCCTCGACCGTGCCTTGAGACACTCTGCCACTCTCGTAGACGGAACTGGCCGCATATCCGTTTTGCCAGACGACGAAGGCCGGTTCGCTGAGCACGTAGACCTCGATGTTGCTGTCGGGGTCTTTGTCGGCGTTGTCTTTGTCCGCTTTCCGGTCGCCGCCACTCTTGTTGCCATCGCTTGAGGCGGAGAACTGGCCAACGATGGCCACGTTCGTCGATCCGGGAGGCAATGAGAATTTGTAATAGCGGAAGTTGTGCGCCGAAACGGAGAATGGAGTTTGCACGACGGCCTGATCGTGCTTCCACCCGACTAAATCCTGGACGCCCTGTGCATACGGGCTATCACTGGTCGCGGCCCAAAGTGTCGCGACCAGAAACAACGCTAGCGCCAGTCCCAGCACCAGTCGCAGCCTGCGTTTTGGTCGCGGAACCTGCGATGGAACCTGCTCCGGCGCGGCGGGCTTGGGGATAGGCGCGGTCTTCGCCGACAGACTCACTGGCTTTCCGCATTTCAAACAGAATAGCGCGCCTTCCGGCAGGGTTGCCCCGCACTTGCTGCACGCCAGAACAACGGTTGTCGCCGGCGGAAGTGCAACGGTCGTCGCCCACGCAGCACCCACAGGCTGCCCGCATTTCACACAGAACTGCGAACCTTCAGGAAGATTGGCGGCGCACTTGGTACACAACACGGCTGGCTCTTCTCCATGCGGGCTTGTCCATCCGGGTAGACAGCAGATATTAGCACAGGGATGGGCGCAGCTATCCCGCTTTCGCCGCGCTGCCGTCCAAGCCGAGTTCCGTTGCGATGGGCTTCATGGCTTCGATGCAAAACGCGATGTGCTCATCCAATTCAACCCCGAGATCGGCTGCGCCCTTAATGATGTCATCACGATTCACCTTGCGGGCAAAGGCTTTATCTTTCATTCTCTTTCGTACCGACTTGGCGTCGACTTCAGCCAGAGATTTCCCAGGTTTGATCAGGGCAACGGCTGTGATGAACCCCGCCAGTTCATCGCAGGCAAAGAGAGCTTTTTCCATCGCCGTCTCTCGCGTAACGCCGCTGTACTCCGCATGCGACATTATGGCGCGGCGGATTTCGTCGGAATATCCGCGCTCTTTGAGAATTTCGTTGCCCTTGTAAGGATGCTCTTCCGGGCTAGGCCAACGCTCGTAGTCGAAGTCGTGAATCAGACCCACGATGCCCCAGAGATTCTCGCCGTCCGGCGAACCGCTGCCCCACTTGCGCGCGCACGCACGCATGCAGGCTTCGACAGCTATTGCGTGCTTGCGCAAACTTTCTGACTGCGTGAACTCAGTTAGTAAACACCAGGCGAACTCGCGATCGATCATGGTATTGCCCCGGTTTTCTCGCTATTCTCGTGTGCCGTATCGGGTTTTGCCCGCGAAATTCGCGGGCTTTGTGCATTTTAACCTTGACTTCCACAGGGTAGATGCCGCAGATTGAGCCTGCTGCGGGAATCTTTCCCCCAATCGATTCCAGCGCTTAGCCGTAAGGAGCGCCCGCTCTGGCCCTCCCACAACTCGATGGCCACGACTCTTGCCCCGGTAGATTCAAGGGAAGTCGTTCGTTGCGATCACTGCCTGCTAGTTCAGTTCCGCACCGTCAATAACAATTGCCGCCGCTGTCACGCGTCTCTGGACGAGGAGCCGGAACCGGAGCCCATGCCGGCCGCGACTCCGGTGATGATGCCGGTTCCGGGCAACGGTCACGGACACCTGAACCTCGCCACCTCGATCCGCTCGCTGCGCCTGCGCAACGGGCTCAGCCAGCGGCAACTGGCCGGACGCATGGCCGTGCCCCGCACTTATGTTTCGAAAATCGAGAACGAGAAAGCCACGCCTACGCTGTCTTCCCTGGAACGGCTGGCGCGCGCACTGGAGGTTACTGTGCCCGAACTGCTCAGCGGCGGTGAACGCAGCCGCCAGGAAGAAATCAGCGAATTGATGAAAGACCAGTTTATCGCGGAGTTGCTGCCCTTTGTGTCGCAGCTGAACGGAATGCAGATGTCGAGCATCCTGACTCAGGTGCGGGACTTGACGGTGCGTCCGCGACGCAGCGCGTAACTCAAGTTCAAGACAGTCTGTGCCGATGGTGGTAAGTTCGGCGCAAAACTATTTTTATCCGGGCAACCAGCCAACTCTGATGCCGGGACCATTCTCATGGTCCCGGCTTTTTTTGCCGTCTCCATGGATACCCATGTAGGGGCAGCCGCCCAAGCTTGCCCTGAGCTTGTCGCAGGGGCTGTCCGGCGGAGCGAAGCTCCGCTGCCTGAATCCAACTTGGATCGATCGTCATCTATCCAGCATGAATCTGGAAGAAACCGGAACCGTATTTTCGGCAGCACCTGGGCAGGCGGCTCCCTTGAGCGATCTCGCCGACGTAGGCAGGTTGTCTGAAGAATCAGGACAGGGCACGGCCAGTCCGAACAATTCAAGCGACGCTTCCCTGCTCGATGCCTACTCAACCGCAGTCACGAGCGCAGTGGAGCGCGTCAGCCCGTCCGTGGTGCACATCGAAGTACATCAGGCCGCGGGGCGCGCGCGCTCTGGCGAGCCGCGCGAGCAGCGCGGCGGCGGGTCGGGGTTCGTATTCACGCCCGATGGGCTGATCCTGACCAATAGCCATGTCGTGCACGAAGCCACCCGCATCGCGGTAACGACGACGGACGGAAGGCGCATGCCGGCCACCTTGATCGGCGACGATCCGGCCAGCGACCTGGCCGTGATCCGAGTGGATGAGCCTGGGCTCACCGTGGCCCCCCTCGGCGATTCGCAGCGACTGCGTGTGGGACAGGTCGTGATTGCCATCGGCGCTCCCTATGGATTTCAGTCGACGGTGACAGCGGGTGTGGTGAGCGCGCTGGGGCGGTCGCTCCGGTCGTATTCCGGGAGGCTGATTGACGATGTGGTCCAGACCGATGCGTCGCTCAATCCCGGCAATTCAGGCGGGCCGCTCGTCGACTCCTCCGGACTCGTCGTCGGCGTCAATACGGCGACCATCCTGCCGGCGCAGGGGATTTGCTTCGCGATCGGGATCAATACGGCGAAGTTCGTTGCGAGCCGTCTGCTGCGCGATGGACGCATCCGCCGAAGCTACATTGGCGTTTCGGCGCAGACCGTGCCCGTGCATCGACGCGTGGTCCGCTTCTACGATCTGCCGAAAGAGACCGGCGTAATCGTGCTGTCGGTGGAAGAGGGTAGTCCGGCGCGGCGTGCAGGTCTGCGCGACGGCGACGTGATCGTGGCGCTGGAAGGCGCACCGGTGGCGGGCGTGGACGACTTGCATCGCCTGCTGACTGATGTCCGCGTGGGCGTGAGCTGCACGTTGACGGTCCTACGGTGGACGGAAAAGCTGGAACTTAAGATCGTGCCCGACGTCACTCCATCCGAATCATAAGCAGCCACCGGCGACCTACGGCCGAGCGTAAGCAGGACTATCCGGGTCGGGACGGTCATATTCACGCCCGTATTTGTTCTTGTGGGCCAACTCCACGTCAGAGACTGGCAGGCTGAGGGTTCCCAGAGAGCCATTGCCCGGACCGACCGTGATCTCGCGACTCTGCGCGCGGAGCGCGTCGGGCGCCACGGCGGAATGAAACACCTGCAGAGCGTACCGCCCCGGCGGAACATTGGGCAGAGTGAGTTCGCCCCGCGCATCGGAAATGGCGTAGTAGGGCGTGGCCAGCGTAATAATTACGGCGCTCATCTCCGCATGAATGTTGCAAAAGATAAACGACACTCCCGGCTTGTCAAACTGCACGAAGCGCGTAGTCCCGCTTTCATAAAGACCGAGATCGAAACGCTTGCCTTCGAACAGTGAGAACACGTTGTGAAAGAAGGGATCGTGGTTGGGGAATTCGACCTTGCCCCCCACCGGAACCACAATCAGCGACGGATGAAAGCTCTTGTCCTTTTGCACCAGCTTCGGAATCTCTGACGTCGGCTGCGGTGGAAGTTCGACCGTCCCGCCCACCGGAGACAGCCAGACGACAACTTTGGAAGCGTCTTTCATGCGATGACCATTCTTGGTCAACTCCACATGAGCCTGCAACGCCGATTGCTGAGCAGATGCGCCCACCGGCCCTATCATGACGCAAAGTAGGGCAAAGAACTCGGCCATAAACCAGCGCGCGACGAATCGGAACTGAAACAAGTGTGTCCTCAAAACAGGATCCCCATGGCTAGATTGACCTGACTGGTCGCGCTGCTGCTGCTATAGACGGGGAAGCTTTGTAATCGTCTGAGTTCCGCCGAAAACACCAGGTCGGAGCGAGGACGGAACACCAGGTTCGCGAAGGCCCCCCGGTTTCGTCCCAGGATCGGACGAAAATTGTTCTGATCGACGGCGAAGCCGCGAATGTCACTGGTAAGCGCGTCGTCCTGTGCGGCCACACCGTTCAACTCGAGTTTGGAAGTCAGTTGAAGCTTGAGCTGTGCCCATCCGCCGGCGGTGTTGAGGCCGCGAATCGGCGACGTCCTATACGCAGGATTTCCGCCGTACACAATCGAGCGTCCGGCGGACGCTCCCAGCCCCCCAATGCCGCGGCCTCGGTAGAACTCACCCGAGAGCGACAGGCGACGCACGATGGGAACCTGCCAGTCGGCCATCGCCGCCCACGCGTCGACGTAACGATCCCAGTTCCAGTCCTGACGCCCGTAGTACCCCGCTGCGCCAAAGCTGAGAGGACGTTGGTGTACCGGACGAGACCAGGCCGTGCGCACCGCGTACGCTGGCTGCCCAGACAGTTCGCCGGCTTGCGGGTAACGGTAGAATGGATCGGAGGGAAACTCCCAATCGAGGTTGTCCAGGATGCCGGCCTGCAGCGTCAGGGTCTGCTGGTCGGAAACCGAGAAGCGGTGCTCGACTCGAAGTTGCGGCGTCCATCCCCAGAGATTTCCGGCAAAAGCGAAGGCTGGAGTTGCCAGCGATGCGAACGACGTAGGCGACAGCGGCGAGACAAAGAGAGAATCCTGGCCCGCGACCACGGAGGTGTGTTGCCAATCCATTCGCAAGCTCGCGGTCTGCATTCGCACGATTCCGAAATTCACTCCGTTGCCGGTGGCCGCGAAACCTCCGGCGAAATCGAACTGGACGTCCGCCGAAGTCTTAGCCCCGGCGAGGGCGGGCCCGAAAATCTCAAGACCGATTTCGGACTGGCGGAGGGTCGCGCCAAATGAGGCCTGCGGCGCACCCCGCGGAGCAAGCTGCGAGAAATCGGGGAAGTCGAGGCTATCGGCGCCGCCCACGTTGCGGAAGGCATTCATCAGCACGATACCGTGAAGGCGCGCTCGATACTTCGAAGCAGTTTCGACCTTGGTCTGATACTGCTCGTCGATCTTGGCACCAATCAGGGACGTGGAATCTTCCAGCTTCTGAATGCGCTCTTCGAGTCCTGCACTCGTCGTTGCTGCGACCGAGCCCGAGGCAGTCGTTGAGTTTTGCGCCGCGGCTTGCACACTGCCTTCTGCTCCCGAGGGGTTCCCCGCAGGCCGCTCCAGCAGAGCGCGCGTGGCTTGCAGGTCCTGCCGCAACTGGTGCATTTCGGCCCGCGACTGCACATTTTCGGAGCGCATTTCATCGACCAGGATCCGCAGTTGGCGAACCTGATCTTGCAGTTCACGCACGCTGGCGACGGTCTCACCCGCCGGGGGAGGGGCAGCCGGAGCAGGACCTTCCTGCGACCGGCCATACGTGCCAGATAAGATGAAGAAAGCGGCAACCGCCAAAGCGGCTCCGCGAACCGCAGAGGTTCTCAGGCTGTTCACAGCTTCCTCCTGCACATCATCCCAAGTTATGTACTCTAATCAGGGCACGCGATCAAGAAAGGAACCGCGTTTCTATGTCAGGCTGGGGAATCGAAGCACCGCCGGCGTCACCCCCCTGTGCGGGTACTAAAGCAGACAGTCCCTCATTATTCGCGTGCCGTATGGCATCCTGTTCCCGCCGGGGCAGCACAATGCGGAAGATTGTTCTGCCCTGGGCCGTGCGCTCCAGGGAAATCTCACCGCCGTGATCCTGGACGATCTTCTGTACGACCGCGAGACCGAGTCCGGTGCCGTTCTCTTTCCCGTGACTGACGAACGGGTGAAACAGCCGGTTGCGGATGGATTCTGCGACGCCTGGGCCGTTGTCGGCCACCGAGATCGTGATCGCGCCTCCGATTTCCGCGGCGGTGACTTCCACCTCGCCGCCGACAGCAGGCGCCGCCTCGCAAGCATTCAACAACAGGTTGTACAAAACCCGCTCCAGTTTGCGCCCATCGAACCAGCCCGAGACTGAGCCGCTGCACAACACGTCGATCGAGCGGGAATGATGCCGGGGATGCAGGCGAACCGCCTGCACCGCCCGCTGGATGACATCCGAGACATTGCCGTAGGACGGACTCAACGATTCGCGCGTACGGGCAAACTCCAGCAGTGAATCGATAAGATCGGTCATCAGATTCACGCCGGTGCGGACTTCCTGGTAGAGTTCCTCGCGCTGCGCGGGAGTCAGGCCGCTGTCGACCAGAAATTCGGAGTTGGCTACGATCGCCGCTAACGAGTGCCGCAGATCGTGCGAGATCGAACTGGCCATGCGTCCGATCGTCGCCAACTGCTCCGACTCAAGCAGATCCTGCTGGCTCTTGAGCAGGCTGGCGCGCATGCGATCGAAGGTGCCCGTGAGTTCCGCCACCTCGTCTCCGCCGCGAGGATCGAGCGGATGATGAAAGTCTCCAGTCTCCAGAGCGCGCACCCCGGCGACCAGACTCGCCAGCGGACGCGTGAATGTGTGCGAGAGGAAGAATACAAGGCCGCTTCCCACAACGATGGCAGCCAGCCCCAGCAACAGAAGATAACGATTGAGCTGATCGAGGAATTTGGTGGCCTGATCGTACGAGCCTAATACGCTCAGGCGAACGGGGTTCGTCTGCGAATTCGACAACTGCAGTGAAGTGGCCAGAAAACGCTCGTTGCCGATCTCGACATCGCGCGGGTCGCTCTGGGTCGCTCCCGGAATCAGATTCT
>Ga0307475_10002972_pt1 | contig 10262 bp, 4 predicted proteins | sample atmos_gasesECM1C_FD_203317 | JGI IMG/M metagenome (GOLD analysis project Ga0307475, IMG submission 203317) | Hardwood forest soil microbial communities from Morgan-Monroe State Forest, Indiana, United States - atmos_gasesECM1C_515 | ecosystem: Environmental > Terrestrial > Soil > Temperate...
TGGGCACTGCGCCAGGGATTTATGTTTTCACGCGCTTCATGATTCCAGATGTTTGGGTGGTCGTGTGGCTTACGGCCAGCATCTATATTTTCTGGATCGCCTACGAACAAGAGAATCCTTCGCGATCGGTTTGCTGGAGCCTGGCAGTCATCGCCGCGCTGAATGTCCTGACGAAAAGCCTCATCGGTCTCGCTTTCCCGGTGATGATTATTTCCGTGTTTCTGCTCATCACAGGCGAACTGCGAAAACTTGGCAAGCTGCGATTGCTTTCGAGCGCCGTCGTCTTCCTCGCGGTGGCCGCGCCGTGGCATATCCTGGCCGCCATCCGCAATCCTGCGGAGCCTTCCGGTCCACAGAAGGGTTTTCTTTGGTTCTACTTCTGGAACGAGCAGTTCATGCGCTATTTGAACAAGCGCGTCCCCTACGACTACGGAAAAGTTCCGCTCATGATTTTCTACGGGCTCCTTCTGCTCTGGATCGTTCCCTGGTGCGCGTTTCTGCTTCCTGCCCTGAAAGAAATTCCAAGGCGCGTACGCGTCTGGCGCGCGGGCCTCGACCATCGCCTGCGTGCCAATCTTCTGCTTGGAACCTGGGCTGTCTTGATCGTGGCGTTTTTCAGCTTCTCGAGCCGGCAGGAATACTATTCCCTTCCCGCCGTGCCTGCCCTGGCGCTGTTGATTGCCGGCTGGCTCGAGCGTGAATCGAATTCCCTCGCCTTGAGCCGCCAGCGGCGCACCGGCATGATCGCCTCAACCATAATGTTGGTCATCGGCCTTGCCGTGTTCATTGCCACCATGGCGATTCTCTGGCAGGCCAAGCCATTTCCGCCAGGCACAGATCTCGGCGACGTGCTCACGCAACATCCGGGCGAATACAAACTTTCTCTCGGCCACATGCAGGATTTGACCATCGAATCTTTCGGAATGTTCCGATCGCCGCTGTGGATTCTCGGCGTCTCACTCCTCGCCGGCACCGCACTCAACTGGATTTTGCGGCGGCGCGGGCAGGCTTTGAGAGCGAATCTCGCCCTCGCGGGAATGATGGTGGCGGTGCTCTTCGCCGTCTATCAGGGCTACGTGATTTTTTCGCCTGTGATCTCGTCGAAGACTCTGGCGCTCGAGATCAAGCAGCAGTACAAGCCGGGCGAGACAATCGTCATCTACCACGATTACGAATTTGGCTCCACGCTGAATTTTTATACCGGCGTCCCTGTGCACATGTTGAATGGCCAGAGAGCGGATCTCTGGTTCGGCTCGTTCTTTCGCGATGCGCCACCCGTCTTCGAGGATGACGAATCGTTCGCGCGCCTCTGGCGCGGCCCTGCGCGCGTTTATTTTTTTCTCGAAGAATCCGACGCCGAAGATGCTCTCAAGAGCATCGATCCGAAAACGGTCTTCGTCTTCGCGCGCAGCGGCGGCAAGGTGATTCTCACGAACCACCCGATGCAGATGGGCAGTCCGGTCGGAACTGCAGATGGACCTGCAACTCACAAAACGGCAGTTAGGGCGCGATTTCTAGAAATTGCAACAGCACCTGCGTGAAGCGGTCGGCTGCTTCGATGTTCGAGAGATGCGCGGCGTCGAGCTCCGCGTAGTGTGCGCCAGCGACGCGTTCGATGATGTAGCGGGCATCGGACGGCGTCGCGACGGGGTCTCTCGCGCCGGTGATGACCAGAGTCGACGTGCTAATCCGGGAAATCGTCTCGCGCTGGTCCATGTCGCGTATGGCGGAGCAATTCGCAATGTACCCTTCAGGAGGCGTCGAGAGAATCACCTGGCGCGTGCGCTCGATTGCGTCCGGAGCGCGTGCGATGAATGCGGGGGTGAACCAGCGTTGGATTACAGCGTCGGCGATCGCCGCCATTCCTCCTTGCCGGACAGCTTCGATGCGCGCGTTCCAAATTTCAGGTGTCCCGATTTTCGCGGCTGTGTTGCAGAGTACCAGCCGCTCAATCCGAGTAGCGGCGTAAACACCCAGCCACATGCCAGTCATCCCACCCATCGAAAGCCCGCAGAAATGCGCGCGCTCAATTTCGAGTTCATCGAGGAGCCGAACTACGTCACGGCCGAGCTGCATGATGCTGTACGGCCCAGGCGTCACGCTGGACTCGCCGTGCCCGCGCGTATCGTAGCGCAGCACCCGAAAGCGTGCGGCCAGCGCCGGGAGCTGCGCGTCCCACATGGACAGATTCGTGCCCAGAGAATTCGAGAAAATGACGACAGGGCCGTCTTCGTTACCGTCGAAACGATAGTGGATACGTGCGCCCTCTGATTCAATCATCGGCATCTTGGGATACCTCACATGCAGCACTAGTTGTCGTCCACGTCACCACCAATTCCGGCCCCGTTTAAGTTTCGCCCTGCCGAAAGCAATTGTAAAACCTAAGGCACAGCCAAACCTGATCAAACCATCGCGCATGCCACGTCAATTCGCGCGTCGCTATGACGGGAGAATGGTTTGGCCATTGACCCTTACAAGTCGCAAATGAATGCGGGCAATCTATCACCGGTCGCATTAAGGTGGGAAGACAGGTGAGAATGCGATGGCAACTCGGTCAGCAGTCGCGACAGGTCGTTTTGTCGCCCGGCGACACATTCGACAATGTGACGTTCATCAGGCGGCGTCGTGACGGAGCCTTTCGCGCCAATGCCCACCATCGTCGGGATGCTGGCCGGCCTGGCGGTGCGAGCGATGCATTTTTAGTAAGACGTGCTTTCATTCAGTTTTTGCCCGATTCGTTCTGCTGGCCCAACGTCATTGCTTATGATAAAGAAGACCGCACGCCTCGAACTGAAATCTCCCACAGGGGAGGCGTGGAGGGAATCGGTGAGCCGCCGCAAGAAGAAGGTAGCCGTCACCCTCCGAGACGTCGCCCAGGAAAGTGGCGTATCCACAGCCACCGTTTCTATTGTTCTAAACAATGCGCCCCTCGCGCGCTATATTCCTCCCTCCACAAAGGCGCGCATTGGCCGCGCTGCAAAAAAACTTGGTTACCGCCCCAAGCTGGTTTCTCGTCTCCTGGGCGCGAAGCGCAATCACACCGTCGGCGTGATGGTCTTCGACATTACAGACCCTTTCTGCACCTTGATCCTGCGCGGAATTGAAAACTCCTTATATCAAGCTTCCTATCTCCCCATTTTTACGGACGCTCACAATCAGCGGGGGCGATTTGAACGGTATCTCGAAATGCTACTGGCTCGTCCGGTCGAAGGACTGGTGATTGTGGCCAATTGGCTTTTTGTGGATATTGATCTTCTGGCTGATCTCGAGAAGCGCAACATTCCAGCCATTTTGATCGGCAGGGAGCTGCGCACCGGCTCGATCAGTTCCGTCATGGTGGACAATGAGGCTGGCGCGCATTTGGCCATCGAGCACCTCTACTCACTCGGCCACCGAAGGATTGCGTTTATTCGCGGCCCAAAGATGTTGGGGGACAGTATTCCTCGCTGGCGCGGCATTCGCGCATTCGCTCGCTCGGTGGGTCTTGAGATCGACACGTCCCTCGTTGTGGATTTGCCAGATTCACTCGATCCCAACTCCAGCTTCGAAGGCGGTTTCAGGCTCACCGAAGATCTTCTCAAACACAAGAAGCGCTTTACTGCGTTGATGGCTTTTGATGACATGACCGCGTTCGGTGCGGTCCGCGGCCTGGCTCGAGGGGGGCTCAAAGTCCCAGAGGATTGCTCCGTGATCGGATTTGACGACGTCATCCCGGCGGGTCTATCTGCTCCTTCGCTGACAACCGTCCGCCAACCCATGGAAGCCCTGGGGAGCGCGGCCGTGGGAATTATCCTAGAAGGCATGAATGCTGCCGTGGAGGAGCGCGAGCTCAAAGCTTTTCACCGCAAGTTAGCACCGGAGCTGGTCGTCCGGGAATCCACGCGCGCCCTATCTTGAAGTAGCGATGCGAAAAGCATCTTTTTTCTTGACACCAGCGACGGCGCTGAATAATAGTTCTGTTTAATAAACTTTAATAAACGTGGGCTGGTGGGTCGTCATGGGGGAAACTCTTATTCGTTCGCTCCAGCTTTCGTCTTTTGAAAACCCGAGGATATTACCGCGCTGCCCGGCCGACGCCCAAACAGCAGGCCTGTTTCCACGAGGGGGTATCGCCATGCGTGTTCTTCAAAGGTCCCTTCCTGTTCTCGTCGTGTTGTGTCTCCTGGGTGCCGCCGCCGTTTGGGCCAGCATTTCGGGAAGCATTTCCGGTATTGTCACTGACGCCAGCGGTGCCCTGGTCCCGAATGCAACGGTGACAGCCACCAACACCGACACCGGCGTCCAATCCGTCATTAACACGGATGGAAAAGGGTTCTACAATTTCCCCGACCTCTCTGTCGGAAATTACGACGTCGATATAACGCAACCAGGCTTCAAAACCTTCCGCAAGACCGGCATCCACGTGGACGCTAACTCAGCCATCAAGCTGGATGTGAGGCTGGAGGTGGGACAGATCGCTGAAAAGGTGGTTGTGAAAAGCGACGTGGTGCAGATCGAGACGCAGAGCACGCAGATGGGCGAGGTCATCAACAGCCAGAAAATTCTTGCCACACCTTTGAACGGCCGCGATTTCACGAACCTGTTGTCGCTGCAACCGGGAGTGGTCCCGTACGCTTATGGCAATGCAAACCAGGACGGCAATCTCGACGACCGGCACGTGGGCGGCAGCAGCACCGCGAACGGAGGAAACCAGTCCATCAATGGCCAGCGGGAGACCGCCAATGGTTTCATGGTCAACGGCGCGAATGTCCAGGAAGGGAAGAACAATGGGACAGCCGTGATTCCCAACCTGGATTCGATCGAGGAATTCCGGATCATCACCAACAACTTCGACCCTGAGTACGGGAACTTCAGCGGCGGCCAGATCAACGTGGTCACCAAGTCTGGCACGAACTCCTTCCATGGCAGCGCGTTTGAATTTCTTCGCAATACGGTATTGGACGCGCGGAATTATTTTGCCGGCGACATCGGCAAGCTGATCCAGAACCAGTTCGGCGGCACGGCGGGCGGGCCAATCAAGAAGGACAAACTCTTTTTCTTCGCCGACTACCAGGGTACGCGGCGAATTGACGGGCCGACGCATACCGCCTTCGTTCCCGACGGCACTCTGAACGGCGCCGGGGATTACGTCCTTTCTCCATCCGAACAATTGGAGCTGGCCACTGCCGCGGAAGCAGCCGCCATGCCGAACCAGCCGGCGTCCGGAACCGTCCAGGGTGATCAGCTCGCGACTGTCCTATCGACGAGACTCGGGTATCCAGTTACCTCCGGAGAGAACTATTTTACAGGCCCTACGCAGGCAAATCCGGGGGCTCCTGTTTGCACGCTCAACACGCAATGTGTTTTTCCGAATGGCGTGATTCCAAAGGCCGGGTTTTCGCCCGCGGCCGCCGGGCTTCTCCCGTTTGTTCCCGCACCAAATGCATCCAACCCTGGATTCAACTACTCCACCTCCGCCTTTGAGCGCAGGCAGCGCGACGACAAGCTCGGCGTGCGCGTGGACGCTAATACGCGGTTCGGCATGATTTCCGGCTACTGGCACGGGGACGATGCAACTGTGAACGATCCTTTTCCGAGCTCGGGCGCGACGGTGGCCAGCGACAATATAGGCGCCTTCAATGCGCTCAGCCGTACCCGCGCGCAGGTGTTGACCCTCAGCGATACGAGGTCGTTCGGTTCCACAGCCGTGAATGAATTTAGATTCAGCTACCTGCGCAGCGCGGTGCGCCTGTTCACTCCGCAAGGAGGACTTTCGGCCAACAGAAATCCGATCACACTGGCGGGCCTGGGCTTTACTCCGCCCATGGGATCCGGGCTGACATTCAACGGAGGAATCGCACCGATCGCGCCAGAATTTGAGGGTGTGCCGTCCGTCTCGTTTCAGGGCGCGCTGAACGGCACCAATATCGGGGTGCCTCAAGACACACCAAAAGTGTTCAACAACACGTTCCAATGGCAGGATAATTTCTCAAAAGTGATCGGCAGGCACAGCATCAAATTTGGCGGCCAATTCCATTACGATCAGATCAATGAGAGAAACCTGTTCGGCGAAAATGGGGCATTCTCCTTCGACGGAACGGAAACTGGTTCCGACTTTGCCGATTTTCTGATTGGCGCTCCAAACAGCTTCATCCAGGCCACCCGGCAATTTCTCGATTCGCGTTCCAAGTACGTCGGGCTCTATGCGCAGGACAGTTGGAGAGTGACACCAAACCTGACTCTCAATTACGGGCTGCGCTGGGAAGTGATTCAGCCATGGTACGACACGGAAGGCAAAATTGAGACTCTGATTCCCGGAAAGCAATCGGCCCTTTTCCCGGGAGCGCCCACGGGTTGGGTGGTTCCCGGCGACCCGGGCGTGCCGAAAACCCTGGCGCCGACCCAGTACCACAATTTTGGCCCTCGCATCGGAGTCGCATACTCTCCCACCGCCGATTCCGGATTTCTCGCGAAGCTCACCGGCGGTCCCGGAAAATCGAGCATTCGCGCTGGATTCGGATTGTTCTATACCTCGGTCGAGGACCTCACCCAATTTCAGGAAGTCGGCGATCCTCCATTCGGACTTTTCTTCGCTACCAGCGGAACATTTTTGGAACAGCCCTTCATGGACCGCGGCACCGGCGATGCAGTGCAGCGCTTCCCGTTCCAGTTTCCGCCGAAAAACGTGAGTGCGAAAAATCCTGACACGACGTTCTGCTGGGTGCCCAATCCGCCGGCGTGTCCTGGAGGTGTGCTGCCGATCTCCAGCTCTCTCGCCTATGAGCACACCAACAAGGTTCCTTACTCTGAACATTATGAGCTTTCCATCCAGCGGGAGTTTGGCACCAAGACGCTGCTCACAGTGAGCTATGTGGGAACACAGTCGCACAGGCTGCTCACTTCGATTGAAGCCAATCCGGGCAACCAGCAACTCTGTCTTCAGTTGATCGCCGATGGCGCGGATTCGTCGGGCAGTCCGTGCGGCGGGTTCGGCGAAGCCAACGTGTACACGCTGCCTCCGGGTGTGGACTACCCCGCAACAGCCATCCCAGCGGTGCAGCTCGTGCCCCAATCGACCTGCGGGAGCCACGGCCCGGCTCAATGTATGGTCAACGGAACGTACACGGTGCTGCCGCCGCAGAACGGCGTGCAGGCGTTTAACAACAATCCATTCGAAGCCACCATCGCGCAGTCGTCCTACAACTCGCTTCAAGCAAGCGTGCGGCACACCAGCAGCCTGGCCACGTTCCTGCTCGGCTACACCTACAGCAAGTGCATTGACAACGCCTCTGGCCTGATCGAGGGAATCAACCCATTCAATCCGAAGCGGAGCCTGTCGCTTTGCGCGTTTGACGTGCCGCACAATTTTGTCGGCAGTTTTGAAGTAAAGGTACCGTTCGATCGCGCCTTCCGTACCACCTCGGGATGGGCCGGCCGTTTCGCCGAAGGGTGGGCCGTATCGGGGTTCGTGACGTATGCGAAGGGGCTTCCTGTGAGCATGTCGGAGCCGGACGACAATTCCCTCACCGGGACGCAGAACACGTCGGCACCGATCGATTTGCCAAATTTCACACCTGGGCAGCTTTTTGTCAGCAAGGACCCCCGGTCCAACCAGCCTTATTTCAATGGAGCGTTGTTTATACCGGAAGACCTGGGAACAATTGGAAATTCGCCGCGTCGTTTTTTCCACGGCCCGGGGCTGAATAACTGGGACATGGCCCTTTTGAAGAACACCAAAATAACGGAATCGAAGAGCCTGGAATTTCGATTTGAAGCATTCAACATTTGGAATCACACGCAGTTCGAAAATCCCAGCGGAGTGTTTGGCTCGAACCAATTTGGTTTCGTTTCGGCGTCGCGCGAACCACGCATCATGCAGGCAGGCTTGAAATTCCTGTTTTGAGCCAACGGGATAGCTTTGATGATTTGTTTCGCCGACCCACTGACTCAGTTGCAGTCGGACGCGCTGTGTCGTAATCTATTCTCACTGCACGCGTATTCACCGCGCGCCCGTAGCTCAGCTGGATAGAGCGTCTGGCTACGAACCAGAAGGTCGGAGGTTCGACTCCTCTCGGGCGCGCCACTCTTTTCGACAAGTTAGCACCTGCCTAAAAATCAGCGGATCGGGCCACGCCCCCTTCTGCCGGCCCAGGTGGCCTCCCAGCCGGTTGATCCACGCGTCCGAGACGGGCACCTGCGTGTCGAGCGCCTGCGACTAGGGAATTCATGCCGACGCCCTCAAGGTAAACATGTGGAATATCGACTGAACCTGCATATCTGATCTGGCAGCTGCACGACCATACGTCGAAAACTGTAGGGACAGTCATCCAACTGATTCGGTTATGGCACGGTGGCTACACCAAAAACCAAGTACAATCTCAGTTCCGGCAATGGGTCATTCATCTCAGCGGCAGATCAAGGAGTCAAACATGGCGATTGCCACAATCAATCCGACAACTGGTCAGGTTCTGAGAACTTTTGAGCCGCTCTCCGCTGCTGAGATAGAAGCGAAACTTCGGCTCGCGGTGGAAGCATTTTCCAAACACCGCAGAATTCCCTTCGCCGAAAGAGCACGCATGATGGTGAAAGCTGCCGAGATAATCGAGACGGAAAAAGAGGCCCACGGCAGGACGATGACCCTGGAGATGGGCAAGCCGATTCGCGCTGGCGTCGATGAAGCCGCCAAGTGCGCCTGGGTGTGCCGCTATTACGCCGAGAACGCGGAACGATTTCTTGCGGATGAAAAAGTGGAAACTGCTGCGACCAACAGTTTCATCCGTTACCAGCCACTGGGGCCAATCCTGGCAGTGATGCCCTGGAATTTTCCGTTCTGGCAGGTATTCCGGTTTGCAGCGCCGTCGCTGATGGCTGGAAACGTCGGCCTGCTGAAGCACGCTTCGAATGTCCCGCAATGCGCGCTCGCAATCGAGAGTATTTTCCGGCGCGCCGGATTTCCGGAGGGTGTGTTTCAAACGCTCCTGATTGGCTCCCGGCAGGTGGAAGGAATCCTGAACGATCCGCGCGTTGTGGCCGCGACGCTCACCGGAAGTGAAGAGGCAGGCATGCAGGTTGGCGCAGCGGCAGCGAAAAAGATCAAAAAAGTAGTGCTCGAGCTCGGCGGCAGCGATCCTTTCATTGTGATGCCGAGCGCCAATCTCGACGAGGCAGTGGCCACGGCCGTGAAGGCCCGCGTGCAGAACAATGGTCAATCCTGCATCGCAGCCAAGCGCTTCATCGTCGCTGAACCGATCGCGAGCGAATTCGAACGCAAGTTCGTCAGCCGCATGGAGGCACTCAAAATCGGCGATCCTCTCGATGAAAGCACGGAGCTCGGCCCGCTCTCCACCGCGGACGGAGTGACCAGCCTAGATGCCGATGTTCAGAAGTCCATCCGCGCGGGTGCACGCGTATTGACCGGGGGAAAGAAACTCGATCGCCCGGGGAATTACTACGCGCCCACGGTGTTGACGGACATTCCGAAGGATTCGCCGGCGTACCGTGAAGAATTGTTCGGCCCCGTTGCTTCCCTTTTCCGCGCGAAAGATTTGAAGGACGCGATTCGAATCGCGAACGACACGCGATTCGGATTGGGAGCCAGCGCCTGGACCAATGACGCCAAGGAACGCGAGATCTTCATCAATGAAATCGAAGCCGGAATGGTGTTCATCAACCGTATGGTGGCTTCCGATCCGCGGCTGCCGTTCGGAGGAGTAAAACACTCAGGCTACGGGCGCGAGCTGGGGGTTCATGGTATCCGGGAGTTCACCGATATTAAGACGGTGTGGGTCCAAGCGGCGAGCTCAAAGTAATTGGAAGGGCCGGAAGGGCTGGAGTGTGTTGGTCTGGCCGCTTGCTTAGGCCTCGAATCCGGGACGGCTTGCGTGACATGATCGGCAATGGCGTCGCCACGGTAGTAGTCGCGCGGTGAGAGGGCGAGCTCGATCCGGACACTGTTCGAAAGAACCCCGCATGAATTTCCACTGTGCACGAACGCGAAAGCCACAGGCCACAAGTTGTGACAATACGATCGTGCCGAGTCACTTGATTTTGTGATGACCTGATAGGAAAATCCGGCCATGGCACATCATCTGACCACCTCCTATACCAAAGACGCAGTAGATCTACTCCGGTATTACAAGCGGCTCGCTGATCGGGCGATGGAGCAATGCCCGGAGGAGGGGCTATTCTCGACGCTGGATGACGAGTCGAATTCGATTGCCACCATCGTGAAACATATGGCGGGGAATATGCGGTCGCGGTGGACGAGTTTCTTGACCACGGAC
>Ga0307475_10002973_pt1 | contig 10258 bp, 8 predicted proteins | sample atmos_gasesECM1C_FD_203317 | JGI IMG/M metagenome (GOLD analysis project Ga0307475, IMG submission 203317) | Hardwood forest soil microbial communities from Morgan-Monroe State Forest, Indiana, United States - atmos_gasesECM1C_515 | ecosystem: Environmental > Terrestrial > Soil > Temperate...
CACGAACCTGAGCAACGGCAAGTTCGCGGTGGTGCGCATCACCGACCGCGGGCCGTTTGTCGATAACCGCATCATTGATTTGTCGATGGCGGCGGCGCGGGAGATCGATTCAATCGGCCCCGGCGTGGTTCCGGTGCGCGTGGAAATTGTGTCGGCCGGTGTCGATCCCACTTCGGGATTTTTCACCGTGCAAGTTGGCGCGTTTCGCGATCGCGGCAATGCCGAGCGGCTTCGCCAGCGGCTTAATCCTTCGTACTCGCCCATTTTCATTCAACAGTATGATTCGCCTGACGGCTTGTTCTATCGCGTGCGTGTCGGCAAAGTTCCCGGAGAAGACGCCGCGCACCAATTCGGGGAGCAGCTTCGCAACCGCGAAGGGTTTACGCCGATGGTGGTTCGCCTGGATGAAGGCGTGGCCGCAGGAGGACTGAATGAGCGCTAACTGCCTGTTTTGCAAAATCGCGGCGAAGAAGATTCCCTCCAAGATCGTGTACGCGGATGACGAAGTGTTCGCTTTTGAAGATATCAGCCCGCAAGCCCCCACGCACATCTTGATTTGCCCGCGCAAGCATTTCGCTTCACTGGACGAAGCCGGTCCAGAAGATCAAGCCTTGCTCGGCAAGTTGCAGCTCATCGCCGCGCAATTGGCGCGCAAACTGAATCTTCTCGCAGGCTACCGCACGGTCCTGAACAACGGAGAAGGCGCCGGGCAATCCGTCTTTCATTTGCATCTGCATCTGCTCGGTGGTCGCGCCTTCCGCTGGCCTCCGGGGTAAATTCGCACTAGGTCGTATAAGGGAAGCCCACTCGTATACCACCAACCGTGCGGCTTTATCGGCAAGCGAATTTCGTGCGAAATTACGCCGAATAACCCGAATCGCGGGTTAGGAGTCTAATGCACTATGCGGCTACGAAAACGCTTAATCGGTTTCATTGCAATGGTCCAGTTGGTTCTTTGTTTAACGCATCTTTTCCTCTATGAGACGTGGACATTTTCACCCGTAGGGAGCCACACCCCCGGGGCGTTCTGGATCAAGCTGGTACTTGGTTTTTTGTCGGTGAGCTTTATTGCCGCTTCGCTACTCGCATTTCGCTATACAAACGCTGCTCTGCGCGCGTTTTACAGGGCTTCCGCGGTTTGGGTGGGCATGCTGACCTTCCTCTTTGTTGGCGCGGTTTGCTCCTGGATTATTTTCGGCGTTGCGCGGCTGGCGGGGCTGGACGTGAACTTCCATCGGACCGTGGAATTGCTGTTTGGTGCCGCAGTAGTGACCGGACTCTACGGGGTTTTCAACGCAAGCTGGACGCGGATCACACGAACGACGGTGCGGCTCGCGAACCTTCCGGCGGCGTGGCGCGGGCGAAGAGCGGCGCTAATCAGCGATTTGCACCTTGGGCATGTGCGAAACGGCAGTTTTTTGCGGCGCATGGTTGCGAAGATTTTGAAGGAAGAGCCGGACGCGATTTTTATCGCTGGAGATCTGTATGACGGTACGGCCATCGACGCGCGGCGAGCCGCGGAGCCATTAAGCGAGCTCGTGGCGCCCCATGGCGTGTATTTCGTAGCGGGAAATCATGAGCAATTTGGGGACGACACTAAATATCTGCACGCTATCGCGGCGGCCGGAGTCCGCGTGCTCAGCAATGAGAAGGTGGAAGTGGACGGTTTGCAGATTATTGGTGTCCCGTATCGGAACGCGCACGATGGCCACTTCGCTTCGGTGCTACGCGGCATCCGATTGGATCGCGATCGCGCGAGCATTCTGTTGACGCATGCGCCCGACCATCCAGAGATCGCGGAGGCCGCCGGCGTTTCCCTGCAGCTATCCGGGCATACGCACCTTGGGCAGTTCGTACCTTGGAGTTGGATGGCGCGGCGGATTTACCGGCAATTTGTGTATGGCTTAAGCCGAATTGGGAAGATGCAGGTTTTCACTTCGAGCGGAGCAGGAACGTGGGGGCCGCCGCTACGGCTGGGATCGAATCCCGAAATTGTTTTGCTGGAGTTCGAGGAAAGTTACTAGCGGTCGGCTGAATTGAAAGGCGATCACATGTGAATGTGATTCTTCTCGGGGCGACGGGCATCAGCAAACGTAGAAAAGAGTTCATTCGCGGCCGATTAGCGCCGGAGCCCAAGCAACCAGACCTCGTTAGATGCCCTGAGAATCGATACCCCTCTGTTGTTGACATAGTGCATCACACGCAGCTTTCTCTGGTCATTTGGTCACGCTAAACTAGGTGCCGTTCTGAGGAGGGTCCATGCGGCGGTCGGTTGGTACCGGTGTTTTCGTTCGCTCCATTTTGTTGCTTGTCTGTGTGGCTCCTACGCTCCTGTGTCAGGCGCAACAGCCTGCGGCGGCACCTACTGCGGCTGCGGCGCCCGCGTCGTACAAGCCTCTTACGGTGGACCGCATCTACAGCCAGCCCAGCTTGAGCGGGCGCTTGACGCGCGGCGTTGCGTGGACGCCGGACTCGAAGCAGATCAGTTTTTTTGAGAGCAAGGGCGCGGGAAAGGAAGCGAAGACGGAATTGTGGGCATTGGAGGTCGCGTCCGGACAGCGGCGGCTGCTGCTTTCCGCGGAGAAGCTGGAATCGGTCTTGCCTGCCGATGCCGAGCGGACTACGCAGGCAACCGGTCTCGGCCGGCATGCGCCAGCGGAATACCAATGGGCGCCGGGGGGAGGCGCGCTTTTGTTTCAGGGACCGACTTCGCTGGCCTGGTTTGACTTGAAAACGCAAGCGTCGCGCACGCTGGTTTCTGGCAAAGAGAGCATCGCTGATCCGAAGATTTCTCCCGACGGGCTGTACGTGAGTTTCGTGCGCAATCACAATTTATGGCTGGCCGGCGTCGCGGATGGGAAAGAGCGCGCATTCACGGAAGGCGGCACAGAGGAACTGCGCAAGGGCGAGCTGGACTGGGTGTATCCGGAAGAGCTGGAGATCACCACGGCGTATTGGTGGGCGCCTGATTCTTCGGCGATTGCTTATTTGCAGATGGACGAAAGCAAGGTAGCAAGATATCCGCTGGTGGATTTTTCCTCACCCGCAGGCAAGGCCGAAGAAGAGCGCTATCCTCCGGCGGGAGGCGGCAACCCGATTGTGCGCGTGTTCGTTGCCCCGTTAGGCGGCGGCGAAGCTCGCGCCATGGACACCGGCGAGAACACGGACATTTACATCGCGCGAGTGAACTGGCTGACCGACGCAAGACATCTTGCGATTCAGCGCCTGAATCGGCAACAAACGGTTTTGGACTTGTTGATTGCCGACGCGGCAAACGGCCAGACGCGCACGGCGTTGAACGAATCGGATCAGTATTGGATCAACGTCAGCAACGACCTGCGTTTCCTGAAAGATGGGAAGCGGTTTCTGTGGTCCAGCGAGCGCTCCGGGTACCGTCATCTTTATCTGTATGACCTGGAAGGCAAGGAGCTGGCGCAGCTCACCAAGGGCGAATGGGAAGTTTCCGCAGTGGACGCGGTGGATGAAGCGAAGGGGCTAGTGTATTTCACCGGCACGGCGAAATCACCGATGGAGCGGCATCTGTATCGCGTCTCGTTCGATGGCTCAGCTATCAGCCGCATCACCATTCACAACGGCACGCATAGCGTGAACATGGCGCCGGACTGCGCGGCGTTTGTGGACACCTACTCCGACGTGACGACGCCGCCGCGGCAGGACGTCGCCCGCGCGGACGGCTCGTTGCTGCGCGTGATCAACGAAAACAAAGTCGCGGAACTCGCGGACTATCATCTGTCCGTACCGCAATTTCTTTCCATTAAGGCGCATGATGGCATGGCGCTCAACGCCGTGATGATCAAACCGCCGGATTTCGATGCTACGAAAAAATACCCCGTGCTGGTTTATACCTATGGAGGCCCGCACGCGCAGGTGGTGTTGAACGCCTGGGGCGGGAACACGGGCCTGTGGCACCAGTCGATGGTACAGAAGGGTTACATCATTTTTTCGCTCGATAATCGCGGCTCGGCGGGCCGCGGGCATCTTTTTGAAGAGCCGATCCATTATCGGCTGGGTGCGCAGGAGCTTTCCGACCAGCTCGACGGCGTGACGTATCTCAAGTCGCTGCCCTATGTGGATGGCGCGCGCGTCGGCATCTGGGGTTGGAGTTATGGCGGGCATATGACGCTGCACGCCATGTTTGAAGCGGGCACGGACTTCAAGGCGGGTTTCGCGGGCGGGCCCGTTACGGATTGGCATTTCTACGATTCGATCTACACGGAACGGTATCTGGGGCTGCTGCCGCAAAAGGAAAAAGAATATCGAGCCTCTTCACCGATCGACAGGGCCGCGGGGCTGAAAGGCAAGCTGCTGATTGCACATGGCACGGGCGACGACAACGTGCACTTCGCGAATACGCTCTCGTTGATCAACGAATTGATTGAGCTGGGGAAATATGTCGAGGTCATGCCGTTTCCGGGGCGCGGGCACGGCGTCAGCGATCCCGCCGCACGCAAGGTGCTGATGAACCGGGTGACGCAATTTTTCCTGGATAATTTGTAGGTTTCGCAGACACATGGCTATGAGCGATTTGGGTGGTTCGATGACAGCGGAACAGACGATTCGTTCGGCGGTAGCGGCATTCGTGCAAAACTACAACGCGGGCAATATAGAGCGGCTTACGGAGATCTTTGCCGACGATTTGATTGATATGTCGGCGGGAGGGCCGACGTTGGGGGGCGCGGAAGCGAAGCGTCACTTCGTGGAGCGGGTCGCCGGCACGCATGAAAAATTTCATCCGCACCTGGTGATTGAAATCGATGAGATACACGTTGCGGATGGATGGGCATACCAGCGGGGCAGTTTGGTGGTGACGCTGATACCGAAGGGCGGGGGCGAGACTGCGTTCATTCGGCAGCGGTATCTGGAGATTTGGCGGCGCGACACGGAGGGCGACTGGAAGATTGCCATTGAGATGGACAATTCCGAGGAGAGCTGAGGCCCGCAGACCTCGTTAGGCATCAAAAAAGGGCGCGGTTTATGGGCGGCCGCGCCCTCACGAAAACCCCCCTGTGACAATCAGCCTGTCACGTTAGCGGATGCCGGAATATTCGACGTGGACGTAGCGGCCTAGCCGGGCGTTGAAGAGCAGGTACCAGCCTGGATGATGGTCGTCATCGTAGACGTAGACCTGGTCGCGGTCCCATTGCCAGTCGCGGCAGCGATTAAGATCATAGGACGCGACGACCCAGTTGGAACGATCGTAGAGAATCACATTGCGCGTGCGGTAGTCGATCGACCGAGCGACGAATACTTCCCTGACGTGCTCGTAGTGGCCGCGGGGATAGTGTCTGCCGGGAACGATGCGGTCGTGCTCGTGATCCCAGCCGCGATAGTTGTCGCGTGCTTCCTGCTTTTCCCCGCCTTTGTGTTGACCGTTGTCATGCCGGTCGTCGCCCTCGTGCTTTTCCTGACCCTTGTGCTTGCCATTGTCGTGATGATCGTCGCGGTCGCGACGGCCATCGCGGTCCTGAGCCGGAGCGGCCAGGGCCAGAGTGCCTGCCAGGGCGCACAACGTCGTCCCCAAAATTAGCTTCTTCATCGTGCCTCTCTTTGCGTGGGCTCGGCCGACGCTGGGCCAGAAACCCGTAGTGTGGGTCCTGCCTAATTGTCGCGCAGGTGGCACGCCAGGTGAATGTCTCGGAGCGAGGCGTTGCCGATTGAACACCGGCCGAAGATACAGCATTGTTCCGTATCGTTAAACGCCAAGCGTCAGGGCTTGGTCGGCTTCTTGTCTTCCTTGATTTCCACTGGAGTGCCGATCTTGATGGTGGCGCCGAAACGTTTGTAGTTGGCGTAGCGAACGGTCATGCGGATGTGCACGGCACCGGTGCTGAAGCGCAGTTCGTCGTCAGAGCGCGTGTAGGTGGGAAACCAGTAGTGGCCTTCAATATTTTCGCGGAAGGTTTCAAAGCGCGGGAAAACGTTTTCGTTGCCCTTTTTGATGATGTCCGGAACAGCCTTTCCATCGCTCTTGACGATGTTGAGATCCTTGTCGTCGACCCAGATGCGGCCTTGAAAGTAACGCTGATTTTTCTCGATTTTCTTGGGGCCGACGTCGAACACGTAGGTGCTGAGCTCGTCCACCTGTTCGCGGCCGATATATTTCACGTCATACTTCGGAAGCTCCTGGCTGGTGAGCACAAAGGGCTGCACGTGCTCGAGGTCGTCCATGTCTTGCTGCGAAAGAGAAATGCGCTGCAGGGTCGGCGGCGGCGCGGAAATCACCTTTTCGTAGCGCTTACCGTCCGGAGTGAAAAGAATGTCGCTGGTCATACGATATTCGCCGTCGGGGCGGCCATCCATGTCGATCGTCTGCACGACGAAAGTCTGCGTGTAGGTGTAGTTGTCGCGCTCTTTCTTGAACTCCAGCTCGCGGTCGCCAAATTTTTGGACGATTTGCTCGACCGGAATCGACGGCGGCTCATGCGTGATGGCGCTGGCCTCGCTCTGTGGCTTCGCGGCGGGGGCAGGAGCAGCAGCAGCGGCCAGAATCAATATCGCGGCCATCCGCCTTTGCAGCTTGCTGGTTGGAAATCCGAATTCTTTGGCCATTTCGCTTGGCCTCCTTGCCTCTGGGCATCTGCTAATTGGACCGCGCGAAGCGCGCTGCGGGTTGCATCCCGGTGCGGGCACAGAATCAATTATGGCGCGTTCGGGCGAGGACTCCAAACCGCGCGAGAGAAAGATCAAATCTTTTCAACGAAGCGGGACGCTAAGGCGTGACGACGTCCTTCGCCTTGGGTTTGACTTGCACGGCCGCAAGGCTGGAGGCATCCCATCCTCCGCCGAGCGCCTTGACCAGCAGCACACTGGAAACTAGTCGCTGCCCCTGGATCACTGCGAGTTCCTGCTCATCGGTGAGCAGATTCTGTTGCGCAGTCACCACGTCCAGGTAGCTGACCAATCCTCCGCTATAACGGCTGGTCGAAATGTCCAGCGTGCGCCGCGCGGCATCCACTGCGAGCTGCTGCGATTGCTGGGCCTGGATCAACACGCTCAGTCCGGTGATTTCGTCCTGCACTTCCTGGAATGCACCCAGCACCGTCTGGCGGTAAGTTGCGACATTCGCGTCGTAACCCGCGCGCGCAAATTGAACTTGTGCGTGAAGCGCCCCTCCGCTGAAGATGTCCTGCGTCACATTGGCGCCGAGCGCCCAAACTGCGCTGCCTACGTTGGCCAGTTTGGTGATGTCGGCGGCTTGCCAGCCGCCCTGTCCGAAAAGGTTCAGCGAAGGATAATAAGCGGCCCTCGCGACGCCAATCTGCGCGTTGGCCACGGCCATTTCGCGCTCCGCCTCCGCAACGTCCGGACGGCGCTCGAGCAAATCGGAAGGCAACCCTGTGTCGAGCCCCGGAGGCTCCGCTTCCAACACGCGTGACGTCACGTGAAAATCCGGCGCGGGCTGACCGACCAACACGGCAATCGCGTCTTCGAATTGTTTGCGTTGCTGCTGCAGCAGAACGGCTTGCGTGCGCGTGGTGTTGAGCAGGGTCTCTTCCTGCGCGACGTCCAGACCAGAAGCCACGCCGCCGCTGTGTCGCGAATTCACCAGCTCCAGTCCCTTCTGCAGGGCCTCCACCGTGCGCGTCAGAATTCGCAGCTCGGAATCCAACTGGCGCAGATTGAAGTAATCACCGGCGAGCTGCGCGGTGACCAGCAAGCGCACATTTTCAAGGTCCGCGGCGTTGGCTTGGTAAGACGCTTCCGCCGCCTCGATACTGCGCCTTCTACGGCCAAACAGATCCACCTCATAACTGACAGTGAACGGCACAGCGTAAGTATTTTGTGTGACCGGTCGGAGCTTGAACAGCACGCCATTAGTGGGACGATTTGCGGATATCCGCTGTCTCTCGGCGCTGGGCGATGCACTCAGTGTCGGAAAGAGAGTGGCCACCTGGATGGCAGCGGTGGCGCGAGCCTGCTCCAGACGAGCAATAGAGATTTTGATGGTCTGATTGGCGGCGAGCGCCTGCGTCTCCAGTGCGTTCAGGTCTTCATCGTGAAATACGGTCCACCATTGCCCTTTGGGAATGGCGTCCTTGGGAGCGCCTTCGCGCCAAGGCTCGGCGAGATCCCATTTTGTCGCGGAAGGAGCCGAAGGACGCTTGTAATTGGGACCTACAGAGCAGCCCGTGATGAGAATCCCAGCGGCCAGCAAGAGGCCAGCGCGTACGACACTCATCGTGCGCACACCCGTGACACCGGCGCGCATCGCCCGTCGCATTACTTCTTTTCCTCCTGCGGTGACCTGCCGTTCGTGGTGGGCGGCACGTTCCCCGGCGGCGGAGCAGCGCCATTGCCGGGAGCGCCGGGTCCTGCTTTCGGCGGTTCTTTGACATTGACCTGTATGCCTTCATCGAGCGAGTCCGGGGGATTCAGCACGATCCAGTCGTCCGGGTGCAAGCCCTGCAGCACTTCCAGCGAAGTGCCGTAATCGCGGCCGATGGCCAACTGTTGCAAATGCGTCCTGTGATTCGCATCGACGACCACCGCTCGCAGGCCTTCCGCGCGGAAAAGCAGCGCGTTGACCGGCACCTGCAAGCGCGTTCCCACCACGCCCACCAGCAAGTGCACCTGGGCGTAGCCGCCGGGCAGCAATTGCCCCGTTTTGTTTGGCACATCTACTTCGGTGTTGAGCGTGCGGCTGGCCAAATCGATGGCGTCCGCCGTGCGCGCAACCTTTGCCTGGAATTTTTCACCGGGAAACTGCGTCAGTTCCAGGTATGCGCCAAGACCGGCGTGAACGGCGGCGGCGTACACTTCCGGCACGCTGACGTAGGAACGAATAGGGTCGGTGGCAGCCAGAACGAAGAGCTCTTGCGCGCTCCCGCCGTTACCCGCATTGATCAGATTGCCGGTGTCGACGTTGCGGCGCGTAATAACACCGCCAAACGGCGCGTAAATGTGCTTGAACGATTCCAACTCCTCCAGGCGACGCACATTGGCCTGCGCGGAAGCGGCGGCGGCGCGCTTGGCGGCATAGTCCCCGACGGCGTTGTCGACCTCCTGCTTGGATACGCCGTCTGTCTTGATCAGCTCTTCATAGCGCGTGGCGGTAATGCGAGAAAGATTCTCGTTGGCCTGCGCGGTGCCGAGATCAGCGCGCGCCTGGTAAAGCTGCTGGTCCACTTCCGGCGTGTCGATGTCGGCAAGCAGTTCGCCCTGTTGCACGTGGCTCCCGATATCGTGGTACCACTTCTTGAGGTAGCCGCTGGTACGCGCGTAAATCGGTGATTCCACGTAGGCCTGCAGCGTGGAGGGCAGCACCAAATCTTCCTGCGCCGGTTCCACGGTGGGATGGATCACCGCGACGGTGGGCACTGCGAGCTTTTCGGTTTCCTTAGCGAGCGCATTGTATTGCTCGCGACGCTGCAGCAGCGTGAAAATTCCAACGATCACCAGCACCACCGCAATACCGACCAGGAACAGGAATAGCCTGCTCTTTTTCTCACCGCCGCGGTGCGCCCCTTCCGGCGCGATCTGTGTGTTGTCTTCCGTCGTCATTCTCTGCTCCGACCTCAATTGTAAAACTTCGTGGTTACACTGCCGCCGGCTCCGGCGTTGCGCCATGCACCCTGCGGCGCTCCCGGCGCCCATGAATAATAGAAAAGACGCATGGGACGAAGAAAAGCGTCGCAAACGTAGCGAACAGCAATCCGCCGATGACCGCGCGGCCGAGCGGTGCGTTCTGCTCGCCGCCCTCGCCGAGTCCGATGGCCATGGGCACCATGCCGATGATCATGGCCAATGCGGTCATAATCACCGGGCGCATGCGCACAAAGCCCGCTTCCAGCGCCGCGTCCAGCGCGTTCTTACCTTCGTTCATCTGTTCACGCGCGAAGGACACCATCAAGATGCTATTCGACGTGGCCACGCCCACGCTCATGATCGCGCCGGTCAGCGACGGCACATTCAGCGTCGTGTGGGTCACCAGCAGCATCCAGCATATGCCCGCGAGGGCGCCGGGCAGCGCGGTAATAATAATGAACGGATCGAGCCAGGATTGAAAGTTCACCACGATCAGCAAATACACGAGGACGATGGCGCCAATCAGCCCGAAGCCTAACCCGGTAAACGAACTCTTCATCGTCTGCACCTGTCCGCGGATCACCATGTGGCTGCCCCGCGGCAGATCTTTCTCGATGTCTTTCACCTGCTTGGCAACTTCATCGGAGACCGCACCGAGGTCGCGGCCATCCACCGCCGCGTACACGTTGATCATGGGCTGCGCGTTGTAGTG
>Ga0307475_10002974_pt1 | contig 10255 bp, 10 predicted proteins | sample atmos_gasesECM1C_FD_203317 | JGI IMG/M metagenome (GOLD analysis project Ga0307475, IMG submission 203317) | Hardwood forest soil microbial communities from Morgan-Monroe State Forest, Indiana, United States - atmos_gasesECM1C_515 | ecosystem: Environmental > Terrestrial > Soil > Temperate...
AACCCACAACGCCCAAACTGGCGTGATTCAGCACGAATGAGACGGTTGAAGCACCACTCAAATGATTGAGTAGCAACAAAATCGGCTCCCTGCCCCCAAAGGACGCGAAAGATAAAGATTAGGATGGGGCACCCTGGCACATCTCTCACAGCGAAGAACACAGTGGTCCCAGGATGCACGAAAGGAGCAGTACCATTGGGTCTCGGGCATCGATTCATGACTTTGGCAGTGCCTTGGGTGGAGCGAGTATGATCGCGGCAGGGAAGGTCGGTGCCTGGGGGAGCGTCCGGTGAGGAAGCCGACGGTCCTCGAGGCAGGCTCGGGTTTCGCGGTCTAAACTCACCCTGGTGAGCGCGTCTTTACGCGCTCGATCGCGCCTTCACGGACGGCTTCCCACTCAGGAGAGTCTTATGCATCCTTCGAAACGCCTGAAGTTCTTCAGCGCTGTGACGCTGTTGGCGCTGTGCTCAGCGATTGCGGCCGTTGCCCAACAGTACGAGATCATGCGTGCCGACTACGGCGCCGGCAACCGGCGTATTGATGTCACCCAGCGGCTGCGTGAAGTGGTGTGCGGTCAAATCCGATTTCGCATGGGCAACAGTACGTTCGGCACCGATCCCGCGCCCGAAAACAAGAAGGCGCTCCGCATCTACGCGCGCGGTCCGAATGGCCACGAAGAAATGTTGGAGTTTCCCGAGAGCAGCACCATCGATGGCGCGCAGTTTGTCTGCCAGAGCGCCGGTAACTGGAGGGGCGGGGAGGGCGATGCCGGCCAGTACCAGATCCTGCATGCGGAATACGGCACGGAGCGCAACCACGTGGATGTCACCGACCGGTTGCGCGAACTGGCGCGTGCCGACCGCGTCTTCCGGATGGGCAACAGCACCTTCGGGGTGGATCCGGATCCGGGGCGCATCAAGATGCTGCGCATCTACACGCGCGGCCCGGACGGAGGTCAGCGCATGTTTGAGTACCGCGAAAGCAGCACGGTGGATGGTGGGCAATTCATCGGCTGGAGCGGCGGCAACTGGGGCAACGGAGGCTGGCGCGGGGGATGGGAAGGACGCGGCGATGGTGATGATTTCGGCCAGTACCAAATTCTGCATGCGGAGTACGGCACGGAGCGCAGCCATGTCGACGTAACCGATCGTCTGCGGGAACTGGCGCGCGCTGACCAGACCTTCCGCATGGGTAACGGCACCTTCGGGATCGATCCGGACCACGGACGAATCAAGACGCTGCGCATTTATACGCGCGGGCCCGATGGGCGGCGCCGCATGTTCGAGTACCGCGAAGGCAGCACCGTGGATGGCGCGCAATTCTCGGGCTGGGGCCGCGGTGAGTGGGGCCGTGCGGGCTGGAACGGGCGCTGGAACGACGGGGACGATGATCGCGACCGCGATCGTGACCGTGATCGCTGAACAACGTTTGATCGGGGAAAGCCCTCGCTTCGGCGGGGGCTTTTCTTTTGGGAGGATTCACCACAGAGGGCACAGAGGTCCACGTGGAAAAAGGCTTTAACCACGAAGGGCACCAAGGACACGAAGGAAAGTACAGGAAAAATCTCCACCCTAGTTTTTCGCAAAGGACGCGAAAAACTTAGGATGGGGCACCCGCGAGTGTGGTTCATAACGCCCGACCGGGAGACTGCCCACGCGTGGGGACAGCAGATTCCTCCCGCCTCCGCTTCGCTTGGCTGTCGCAATGACAAGGGGAGAGGATGGGAGCCTTCGGAAAATCCCCACCCTAATCTTTCACAAAGAGCGCGAAAGATTAGGATGGAACACCAGAGGGAGCGTATGATCCTCGCGCCGTTTAACTCTATTTGGGAGAGAATTGCTATGAAGGGAGTGTTTGGGTTGGTGATGCTGTTGGTGGTGCTGGCTCCGGCGGTATTTGCGCAGGAGCATTACACGGAAGGCCCGGTGTGGCGGATTCAGTTGATCCGGGTAAAACCGACCAAGATGGATGCGTATCTGAGCAGCTTGCGGCAGGCGACCAAGCCGTTGATCGAAGAACAGAAGAAGCAGGGGATGGTTACCGATTACAAGATTTTTCTGAAGCAGACGAAGAACAATCCGGAAGATTGGGACATTTGCGTGGCGATCCAGTACAAGAACTGGGCCGCGCTGGATGGGGCAACGGCCAAGGGAGAGGCCGTGCGCGACAAGATCCTGGGCGGGAAATCGCAGGCGCTCGATCTCAATGAGAAGCGGGCGGAGATCCGGGAGATTATTAGTTCGGAGTTGCTGCAGGAGATTGTGCTGAAGTAGCTCTCGTCGGTCGCCGGTTGCCAGGGACAGCGTCCGTCAGGAGGAATTCATTCGAGGCCTTGGTTAGGGTGGGGTTCGTGGAATCCCACCCTTCGCAAAGTGCGCGAAGGATGGGGCACCCGGCAAAAGCAAAAGAAGGGGCGCCTGAGAGTGCCCCTTCTTTCTGTTCAGCCTGAGAACTACTGTGGGGCGGTCTTGTTTTCGACTTTCTGCGCGCCCTCTTCGGTCTTAGGGGCGGCTTTGTTCTTGCCCTTCTTGACCTCGTGCTCGGCCTTCTTGGCTGTCTTTTTCGTGGCGTGGCCGGTGTCTTTGGCAGCTTGCTTGGCTTCGTGGCCGGCATCCTTCATGTCCTGCTTGGCGGTGTCTTGCGCGAACGATATTCCTAGCAGCAGAACCAGCGACAGACCTATCCACATGATGAAACGTTTCATGGCGCTCCCCTGACTTTGACGTTGATTACCTTTATGAGGAGTGTAGGGGTCGGGATTGGGTGCAGACATCGGGTGAAAGCTGTAGGAGGGACAGTTCTCAATTTGCCGGTAGGGATACTGCGTCGGGGAGGAATGTCGAGATTTCCACGGGATCGACAAACGTGGAAATCCCACCCTTCGCAAAGAGCGCGAAGGATGGGGCACCCGGCGCCCAGCAGATTCCTCCGCCTCCGCCACGCTCGGCGTCGGAATGACAACCATAAGGGAATGCTTTTTACTAAGTGTCCATCGTCTTCAGAGTCGGGCTCACGAGGAGTTTAGCTTCGGTGGCGCGCTGTACTTCTTCGGGGGTTAGGCCGGGGGCGATTTCAGCTAGCACCAGGCCGGTGGGGGTGACTTCGAGGTAGGCCATCTCGGTGACGATGGTGTTCACTACTTTCACGCCGGTAAGCGGGAGCGTGCAGTGGCGAAGAATTTTGGGCTGGCCGTCGCGGGTGGTGTGCTCCATGGCGATGACTACGCGGCGCGCGCCCGCGACCAGGTCCATGGCGCCGCCCATGCCTTTGACCATTTTGCCGGGGATCATCCAGTTGGCTAAGTTGCCTTGCTCGTCAACTTCCATGGCGCCGAGGACGCTGAGGTCGATGTGGCCGCCGCGAATCATGGCGAAGGAATCGGCACTCGAGAAGTAAGCGGTGCCGGGAAGCTCGCTGACAGTTTCTTTGCCGGCGTTGATGAGGTCAGCGTCCTCCTCGCCTTCGATGGGGAAGGGGCCGATGCCTAACATGCCGTTCTCACTCTGCAGAACTACGTGCATGCCTGGGGGGACGCAGTTGGCGACGAGCGTGGGCAGGCCGATGCCGAGGTTGACATAGAAGCCGTCGCGGAGTTCTTGCGCGATACGTTTGACGATGCGGTCGCGTTTTTCGGTGTCTTTCGCGGGTTTGGATACAGTGGCCATAGAGTGTCGTTGGTCGTTAGTCGTTGGTCGTTGGCATTCGGGATGAAGTTCAGGTCTCAGTTTTCAGACTTTCAGTTTTCGTCAAGAGGACATGGACGGGCGAGGACGCCCGTCGCTCCATTGGTACTTTGATAACGGTGATGACTTGCGACTCTACGCATTGCACTATCCGGGAGCGGCTGCCTTTCTTACGGTTCGGCGCTCAATGCGTTTTTCGTACAGCTCACCCTGGAAGATGCGATTCACAAACACGCTGGGAGTGTGGACCAGGTCGGGGTCGAGGTCGCCGACTTCTACGAGGCGCTCGACTTCGGCGATGGTGACTTTGGCGGCGGTTGCCATGATGGGATTGAAATTGCGCGCGGTCTTGCGGTAGACGAGGTTGCCCCAGGGGTCGCCCTTCCAGGCTTTGATGAAGGCGAAGTCGGCTTTGAGAGCGCGCTCCATGACGTAGGGACGGCCGTCGAATTCGCGAGTCTCTTTGCCGTCGGCGACGAGGGTGCCTACGCCGGTGGGCGTGAAGAAGGCGGGAATGCCGGCACCGCCGGCACGAATGCGTTCGGAGAAGGTGCCTTGCGGGACGAGGTCGAGTTGGACGGTGCCTTTGAGGACCATCTCTTCGAGCAGTTTGTTCTCGCCGACGTAGGTCCCGATGTGGCGGCGGATCTGGCCGTTGGCGAGGAGCAGGCCCATGCCGTAACCGTCCACGCCGGCGTTGTTGCTGATGGTGGTGAGGTTCTTGACGCCTTTATGGGCGAGGGCGCGGATCAGGTTCTCGGGCATGCCGCAGAGGCCGAAGCCTCCGACCATGATGGTGGCGCCGTCGAAGACGTCCTGGATGCCTTCCTCGGCGCTGGAGACGAGCTTGTTCATAGCAGGAAGATTGTAGATCAAGTTGCAAGGTTTCAAAATTGCGTGGAGAAGTGGAGGATCTGTTGACAAAAATTCGTATGGTCCGTGGTCAGATTCAAGGGTATGAGGTCCTTCGACTGCACTCGGCTAACGCCTCGCTCCGCCCAGGATGACAGGACGAGGAAGGCTGCGAAGTCGCAGGTTCTTCCGCCTGCGCTGCGCTTGGTGTTCGGAATGACAAGGGATTGAGGGGGCGGAGAGGATGGAGAAGAATCCCCACCCTCCGCAAAGAACGCGGTAGGGTGGGGCACCCGGCAGTAGGGTGGGGCACCCGGCGGTAGGGTGGGGCACCCGGCGCCCGGCGGATTACGTCGACGGGCGACGGCGCGGAGGTTTTGCTTTCGCGAGAGGTGTTTTCTTCAACTCGTGGGCGCGCTCGAATTCGGCGGCCAGTTCACGGGAGTCGAGGTTCTCGCGGATGTGGGCGAGGCGCTGCTCGAGTTTCAGTAGCGCGTCGGAGATGTTTTTTTTGTTCGTAATGGCAATGTCGCGCCACATCGAGTAGGGGCTGGAGGAGATGCGAGTCATCTCGCGGAGAGCGCGGCCGCCGGCTTCTAGCAGGGGGGCTTCGCCGAACTCGTCGACGAGCGAGGCGGCCAGGGCGGTGGCGATCATCTGGGGAAGATGGCTGATCCAGGCGCAGAGTTGATCGTGCTCCTGGGGAGGGAGGTTTGCGATACGGGCGCCTAGCTTTTCGATCCAGTCGAGAAATTCGCCGCTCAGTCCCTGGTAGATGTCCTGGCCGGGGAGAGGAGTGACGAACCAGGCGGCGCCCTGGAAGAGGTCGGGGTCGGCGAATTCGACTCCGGACTGTTCTTTGCCGGCCATGGGGTGTCCGGCGAGGAAGCGCTGCGCGGCGGCTTTGCTGAAGACTTTCTGGGCGCGAGAGGCGACTTCGCTCTTCGTACTGCCGACATCGGTGAGTAGCGTTTTCGCCGGAAGGGCGGGGCCTAAGCGCTCGATCAGATCGATGATGGCAACCACGGGAGTGGCCAGGACCACGACGGCACTGCCTCGGACGGCGTCGGCGGGGTTGGTGAAGGCGGAGTCGATCGCGCCTTTTTCCTGAGCGCGCTCTAGGACTGGAGCGCGGTCGCATCCTACGATGCGGCCGGGGAACTTGCGCTTTTTCAGGGCGAGGCCGAGGGAGCCACCGATGAGGCCGGTTCCGATAATGGTCATCTGACGGATGGGCATTCTAGGGGAGGATTTCAGATTTCAGATTTTTGATCGCAGATTGGTGGGTCATGAATGTTGGGGTGCGTTCGGTAACGATTTCCGGCTCTTAGGTTTGTAAATCTGAAATCATAAATCTGAAATCTGCGATTACACCACCTTCCTGCGATGGCCCCCTTACGAACTTAAGTGCACGCGGGCGAGGGCGACCGCGTTACACGTTAGCGCAGGGTTCGGCCTACTGCGGGGGCGATTACTCGGAGCTCCTTCATTAGAGTTGCGAATTGGTCGGGGAACAGCGATTGGGCTCCGTCGGAAAGGGCCTTGTCAGGGTTGCTGTGCACTTCAATCAGCAAGGCGTCGGCGCCGGCCGCGACCGATGCGCGGGCCATGGGAGCTACTTTGTCGCGGCGTCCGGTGCCGTGCGACGGATCGGCGGTCATGGGGAGGTGGGACAGCTTGTGTACGATGGGAATGGCCGAGATATCCATGGTGTTGCGTGTGTAGGTCTCGAAGGTGCGGATGCCACGCTCACACAGGATGACCTCGTAGTTGCCTCCGGACATGATGTACTCGGCGGAGAGGAGAAGCTCCTCGATGGTGGCGGCGATGCCACGCTTGAGGAGCACCGGCTTGCGCGCCTTGCCCAGTTCGCGCAGCAGGTTGAAGTTCTGCATGTTGCGCGCGCCTACCTGGAAAATGTCGACGTAGGGGAGCATCAAGGGGATCTGCGAAATCTCCATGACTTCGCTGATGACGAGAAGGGCGTGCTTGTCGGCGGCTTCGCGCATGAGCTTCAAGCCTTCCTCGCCCATGCCCTGGAAGGAATACGGTGAGGAGCGGGGCTTGAAGGCGCCGCCGCGGAGGACACGGGCGCCGGCTTCGGCGACCTGCTGGGCGACAAGAAAAATCTGATCGCGCGATTCGATCGAGCAGGGGCCCGCCATCACGATAACTTCCTTGCCGCCAATCTCGACACCGTTCGCCAGGCGGACGATGGTGCCTTCGGGCCGGAAAGATTTTCCGGCCAGCTTGTAGGGGGAAGAGATCCGGTGTACCTCCTGCACACCGGGCAGGACTTCGAAGATGGCGATATCCACTTCGGGGCGCGCGCCTACGGCGCCCAGCACGGTCTGCCGGGCCCCGGTGGAACGGTGCACCTCGAAGCCCAGCTGTACGAGGTGATCGATGACCGCCTGGATCTGGTCTTCCGTCGCTACGTCTTGCATGGCTACGATCATAGGAAAGCAGCTCTTAGCTCTCAGCTCCCTCAGGAGTCAGTGCTCAGGATTTCGCGACTTAGCATTCATTCCTTGCAGGTTGAGGACGAATCAGAAACTCTTCTCAGAAAACCTCTATTGTGTCCAAAAATATGGGACGAGTTGTCACGGTTTAGTCTTTCAGGTCCCGGTCGAACTCGGTTTCGCCTGATACGGCAGGTTCCTGGGTGATTTCGTCTTTCTGAATGTTGCGCATTACATCCATGATGCGTTCGTAGATCTGGATGAGGTGACGGTGCTGCAAGGGGCCCTGGTTCTGTTCCTGCACCTGCGTGAGCACGATGCGCTCGCGATCGGGTTCGTAGATCGGGATGCTGGTTCGGCGCTTGAGGCGGCCGATTTCCTGGGCGGCCTGGGCGCGCTGGTTCAGGATGTCTACCAGCTTCCGGTCGATCTCGTCGATTTTCTTTCGCCAGTCTTCGATATCCATTGGAGCAATCGGCTATCAGCAGTAACGAGCTACGAGCCCCGAGCTATGAGCTACGAGCTGACGGCGGAGAGGCGTCTTACGAATTCTCCCACACTTTGGGCTTCTTTCCCGGGGTTGCGTTCGATGGTCTCGACAATGGCGCTGCCGACTACGGCGGCGTCGGCGTAGCCGCCCACGGCGGCAAATTGTGCAGGGGTGGAGATGCCGAAGCCTACCGCGATCGGAAGCCGGGTGTACTTTCGCAGGCGGCGGACCAGGGATTGCGCGTCTTCGGGAAGTTGTTTTCGGGCGCCCGTCACGCCGGTGCGCGAAACCGCGTAGACGAAACCGCTGGAGGCTTTCGCAATTCTTTTCAGGCGCTCATCGGTCGAGGTCGGGGCGGCCAGAAATACGGGTGCCAGGTCATTCTTCTTCATCTCGGCCAGATAGAGTTCCGCTTCTTCGACGGGAAGGTCGGTGACCAGCACGCCGTCGACTCCGGCCAGGCGCGCGATTTTACAGAACTTGTCGAGGCCCATCTGCAGGATCGGGTTCAGATACGAAAAGATGAGCAGGCCTACTGATTGGGACTGTTCGCGGATTTCGGCGGCTAGTTTGAGAACCTGGTCGAGGGATGTGCCGTGCTTGAGCGCACGTTCGCTGGCCCGTTGGATGACCGGGCCATCCGCGAGGGGGTCGCTGAAGGGAACGCCGAGTTCGATGACGGCGGCGCCGGCGCGAATCGTTTCGAGCACGACCGCGCGCGTGGTTGCGAGATCGGGGTCGCCGGAAGTTACGTAGGCTACCAGCGAAGGCTTCTTTTCAAAGTGAAAGGGCATAAAGAAAGGGATTTTAGATTTTCAGATTGCAGATTGCTGCAATGCAAATCATCCGTCAATTTTCAGGTTTTCGCGGAGGATTCCTATGTCTTTGTCGCCCCTTCCGGAGATGTTGACCAGGATCACCTCTGATTTTTTCATTTTGGGGGCTCGCTTGACGACTTCGGCTACCGCGTGCGCGGATTCCAGCGCGGGAATGATTCCTTCTGTTCGCGCGAGGAGCGTGGTCGCTTGCAAGGCTTCCTTGTCGGAGGCGGGGACGTACTCGGCTCGGCCAAGATCTTTGAGCATCGCGTGCTCGGGACCGATGGAGGGATAGTCCAGGCCGGCGGACACGGAATGAGTGGTCGCGATCTGGCCGGCGCGATCCTGCAGCACATACGAGTAAGTGCCCTGCAGAACCCCAGGAGAGCCGCCGCGGAAGCGGGCCGCATGATCACCCAGTTGCTCGCCTCGGCCGCCGGCTTCTACGCCGATCAGGCGAACCTTCTTATCCTTAATAAAGTCGTGAAAAATGCCGATGGAGTTGGAGCCTCCGCCGACGCAAGCGATGATCGCGCTGGGCAGTTTGCCTTCGGTTTTGAGGATCTGGGCGCGTGCTTCCTGGCCGATAACGCGGTGAAAGTCGCGCACCATGGTTGGGTAGGGGTGTGCGCCCAGCACGCTGCCCAGCAAGTAGTGAGTGGTGCGCACGTTGGTGACCCAGTCACGCATGGCTTCGTTGATGGCATCTTTCAAAGTGCGGGAACCCGAGGAGACACCGCGGACCTCGGCGCCGAGCAGGCGCATGCGGAAGACGTTGAGTTCCTGCCGGCGCATGTCTTCGGTACCCATATAGACAACGCACTCGAATCCGAGGAGCGCGCAGACGGTGGCGGTGGCTACGCCGTGTTGGCCGGCGCCGGTTTCGGCGATGACGCGATGCTTGCCCATGCGCTCGACCAACAGGGCCTGGCCCAAGCAGTTGTTGATCTTGTGGGCGCCGGTGTGAAGGAGGTCCTCTCGCTTCAGATAGATCTTCGCGCCGCCCAGCTTTTCCGTGAGGCGGCGCGCGAAGAACAGAGGAGTGGGGCGGCCGGCGAAGGTGCGCAGGAGGAGGGTGAGTCGCTTCTGGAACTTGGGATCGCGCTTCGCCTTTTCGTAGGCTTGCTCGAGCTCTTCGAGGGCGGACATCAGGGTTTCGGGGACGTAGCGACCACCGTAGACGCCAAAGCGACCGGGATGCGGCTTGGAGGGCGGGGTGGCGAGTTTGGCTCGGGACTTGTGCGTCGCGGAAATTATTTTTGCGGTTGCCATGTTAGAGGACCATTCTAGATTTCAGATTTTAGATTTCAGATTTCAGGTCTCAGATGGAAGACTCATTAATGTTCAGGCGCCCTGCGGACGGCTTGGATGAAGGCGCGGATTTTTTCGGGGTCCTTTTTGCCGGGGCGGGCTTCGACGCCGGAGGAGACGTCGACGCCGAAGGGCTGAAATAGTGCTATGGCTTCCCCCACGTTGGTCGCGCTCAGACCGCCGGCAATGATCACGGGCAATTGGAGGCTGATCCCTTGCACCATTCCTCGAGTCGCATCCCAATCAAAGGTCATACCAGTTCCACCCACCACGCCGTTGGATCGCGCGTCGAATAAGATAGCGAAGATTTTTTCATGGATACGCTGACTAATCAGGACGCCACCGTCTTTCAATGAGTCTCCTGCGATCACCGGAATCACTTTTGATACGCCGACGCACTCCGTGGCTGGCCGCGCGTCGTTCCAGACACTTTCCATCGAGTGTTTGCCGTGCAGTTGCACCGCGGTTAGAGCGGCCTTCTGAACGATCTCCCGAACTTCATCCGCGGTTTGATCGACGAACACTCCGACCTTCTCGAGTTTCTCTGGCAGCTGCCGCACAATAGCCCCGGCAATCTCCACATCCACCTGGCGCGGGCTCTTGTCGTAGAACACGAAGCCGAGTGCGTCGGCGCCGGCT
>Ga0307475_10002975_pt1 | contig 10253 bp, 9 predicted proteins | sample atmos_gasesECM1C_FD_203317 | JGI IMG/M metagenome (GOLD analysis project Ga0307475, IMG submission 203317) | Hardwood forest soil microbial communities from Morgan-Monroe State Forest, Indiana, United States - atmos_gasesECM1C_515 | ecosystem: Environmental > Terrestrial > Soil > Temperate...
GGGAGCATCTCTCATGTTTCTGGCGCAACGCCTGATGCAGAATCGGGCGGCGACCTGAAACAGCTATCTTGCCGGAGTCGCGCGCAGCACTCGTGCCTCCGCACGCCCAGATAACCTGCGGCGCGGGACCCGGCAGGATGGCGAGAGCTAGCCAGTAATAGTCCGCTGTCAACCGCTAGTGCCGCTCCTGCCTCGCACCTGCAACCAAAGTATGATCCCAGCTGCAATCGACGCAAGGCTCGCGGCCTGCGCATTCGTCAGCCCGAAGAATGATCTGGGATTAATCCGAATAAACTCTACGAGAAATCGCGCGATACCCGTGAGAACCAAGTAGGCGGCAAACACTATTCCGGCAGACGCCTTTGCCGCTGCCGTGATCTGTTTCGCACCGATGCGCCAAAGGACCCAGGCGATCACGCAAGCAGCAATCAACTCATAAATTGGCGTCGGGTGCACTCGGTCCGTGGTCGGCACAAGCCCATTCGGGAAACTCATGCCCCAGGGAAGCGACGTGGGTACACCGTAGTCACCGTCTCCCGAAAGAGAACATCCAATCCGCCCAATGCCATACCCAAGCGCCGCGGCCGGCGAGCCCGCATCCATCATCGTCAACAGCGGAATCCCTTGCCGCCGCGCCAGCCAGACGAACGCTCCAAATCCTGCCAGCAGCCCGCCGAACCACGCAAAGCCGAACTGGCTGAAGAGCTCACTCCACGGATGCGCAAAGAAATCCGCAGGCGATTCGAGCACGTGGTAGAGTTTCGCCCCAACAATCCCCGCAAGGCACGGTATCGCGATGAAGAGCTCCGCATCAGCCTCGATCCCGCGCCTCCGAAAATCGGCGCGCAGCACGTAAAACGAGACCAACATTGCGAGCGCGACCATCAGCCCGTACGTGGGAATCGTAAGCCAGCCGAAATGCAGAAATGGAATCACGGCCAGCCAGTTTACAGTTCAGCGAGTGCCGTGAACAGCGGCATCCCGGCAACTGAGTTTCGACGGGCTTCGTTCCTGAGGCGAATTGCGGATTCTGCCTTCAGGTGGGCATCTTCAGAAAAAAGTACACAGCAAGAAAACCAAAAATCGCATCGGGCGCCCAAGCCGCCAGCATTGGTGGCAATTGCCCAGCTGAACCGAGCGCTTCGAATAGCGCGGCGGTGGCCCAGTAGACGATTCCCACTCCCACGGCAAGCGCCAGCCCCCCGATGGCCCCGCGCGTTCCTACCAGGAAAGCAAACGGCGCGCCGAGGAACACGATGATTGCCGCGATGAGAGGGAACGCGAATTTCTTCTGCCATTGCACGGACAGGCGCGCAGTATCAAATCCCGCCTTTTGCAGCCCGTCGATATAATTGCCGAGCTGCTTCCAATTCATCTGGTAGGACTGCCGCACCTCGCGCCGAAAATAGCTAGGCGGTTCCGTCAACTCGGCGAGCGACGAAACTTTAAACGGCGCGTAACGCGTGATCCGCCCGTCGTTGAAATCGCGCACCCATCCGCCTGCAAGCGCCCAGGTGTTTTCGCTTGGCTCCCATGTGGCGCGCGAGGCAAAAACCCGGCGCCGAATCTGAAATGTGGCGGGATCGATCTCGAATACGTTCAAGCCGCCAAAAAGCTTGTTATCCGGATCAAATAGTTCGTAGTTGTAGATCTTGTTGCCTTCGCCCATGATCCACTGCCGCGCGGGTTGGAAATAGGTCTGCGCTGGCCGCCCCTTGATCTGGTTTCGAAGCGCATCTTGGCGCTGATTGGCATAAGGCAGAATCGTATCGTCGAGAAGAAACATCCCGCCCGCAATCAAGCCTCCCGCCAGCGTAAGCGGGAGGATAAGCCGGTAAAGACTGATGCCGCTCGCCTTGAACGCGATTACCTCATTGTTCTTCGCTAGAATCGCGAGAGTCACGAGCGTGGCCACAAGCGTCGCAAGAGGCGCGAGTTGGTATACGAAGTAGGGAACAAGGTAGCGGAAGAACTCCAGCACCATCGAAATCGGAATGTGATTTCGTGAAATGTCGCTCAGCATATCGAACAAAGTGAACGCGTCGAAGATAACGACGAATCCCGCCAGCAGAACGCCAAAGTAATAAAAAAATCCTTGTAGCAGATAAAAATCGATCATCATCGGGAACCCAGCAGCGGTCCCTGCGCCCGCCGCACGGCGGATTCCTGCAGTTTGCGTGCGCTCCATCCGCCCCTCGGCGCCCATCGTCGTTCTTCTTACCGGACCGTTGGGAATAGAACCATTCGCAGTGCGACCGTTCGCCGACGGCATCGGTGCTGCCTCGGACTCGAGCCTTTGATTCTTGCGGAAGAGCGACCAGCGGGCTTCGAACCATGCCACGATCGGATTGGGCTTGCGAATGGTTTCGATCAGTCGCAGAAGATACAGACCGATGATGAGCGCGACGATATTTGCGATCCAAATCCCCACCCAGGGCGAAATAGACCCCTGCTGCGCCATGTGCGCGCCAGTTACAAATAGAAAATAGTAACCGCCGATCAGTATCAGCGTAAGAATCAGCCCAGTCGCGCGTCCGCCTCGCCGGGGCCGCACTCCCACAGGCACTCCTAGAAGCGCGAACACCAGGCAAGCAGCAGGAAACGCGAGCCGCCGATGAAGTTCCACTCGCGCGTCCCGCCAGCTGGCCCCGCGCGCTCGCAAAAGCGCCAGCACCGGCAATTCGGCATTTGAGACCGCGGCGCTCCTCGGTCCCGGCGCAGCTCCCGGAGAAGCGGAGACGTCAATGGGAATCGCGCTCTCGCCAAAAGTGGTGACGTTATAGTGGGCCGGCTCGTGCGGATCGAATTCGTGCGTACTGCCGGGTCCAAGGTGGAGTTCCACCTCAGCGCTGCCCAGCGAGTTGTCTCCCTGAATGATCGTCGCATCGTCGGCGACGGTAATCGTCGATCCCGCCTGTCCGCCCGACGCCGCCAGGAAAACTCCTCGCCAGTGAGTCGCTGCAGCTTCCACATCCTGCACGTATAATACGAAATGCGGAAATCGCTCATCGAACACGCGCGGCTGCACGGCAAAGGGCGCTTGCGATGAACGCAGTTGGTCTTCCAGGCTGCGCAATGTGCGAACAGCCACGGGGCTCAGCCAGAATGTCATCACCAGCGTGATCAAGGCAGACGCAGCGGCGACGAAACCGACCGGCAGCAGCAGCCGGCGCAAGCTGATTCCGCAGGCGTGCAGCGCGACGATCTCGCTATCGGCAGAAAGGCGTCCAAGGCCAATCAGCACTCCAACGAGCACTGCCATCGGCAGCGTGAACGTAAGGACAGGCGGCAGCGAACAGAGAAAAAGCTTCGCCACCGTCCACGTGCCGCCCGAATGGCGGACGATCAAATCCATTAGCCGAACAAGTTGTGGAACGAAAAAAACGAATGTAAATACGGCGAGGCCGAGGATGGCGTGCGACGCAACTTCGCGAGTAATGTATCGATCGAGCAGGCGCATGTTCGCGCCCCGTCATTCTAGCACGGGCTTTCATTTGGCGCGGACCAACGCCGGCAGGCTGGCCGGATGAGCCGCGTCAATCTGGTCATTCTCTGGCATATGCACCAGCCGCAGTACCGCGATCCCTCCACCGCTCAATATCTGCTTCCTTGGACGCGCCTGCATGCCCTCAAAGATTACTGGGGCATGGTGAAAGTCCTTGGCGAATTTCCCGGCGTCCACGCAACGTTTAATTTCGTTCCCTCCCTTGCCGCGCAGATTGAGGAGTACGCGAGCGGTGAGTTTCGGGAATCGTGGTTTGAGATTGCGTTTGCGCACGCCGGTTCGCTTTCCTCAGAACAGAAGCGCGAGGCGCTTGTCCGCGCTTTCCAGCTCAACGATAACTTTCTGCACCGCTGGCCAAGGTTTCAGGAATTGCGTTCGCAGGTTCTTTCGGCTGGCTCGGAAGCCTGCATCGCGCAATTCGTTCTGCAGGACTGGCGCGATTTGCAAGTGCTCTCGCAGCTCGCCTGGATGGACGAGGAATATCTCGCCAAAGATCCCATCATCTCCGAGCTTGCGCGGAAGGGAAGGGGATTCACCGAGGACGACAAAGAAGCGCTTCGCGCCAAGCAGCTCGAATTGCTCGCCGCCGTCCTCCCCGAATATCGGCTCGCCTCCGAACGCGGCCAAATCGAAATTTCGACGACGCCCTTCTACCATCCGATCCTCCCGCTTGTTTGCGACACGGACATCGCCAGGGTTTCAAATCCTCACACGCCCCTTCCGCACCCCGCGTTTCGCTATCCAGAAGATGCCCGCGAGCAATTGATTCGCGCGCAAAATTATCATCAGAAAATTTTTGGCAAGCCGCCGAGCGGTCTGTGGCCATCAGAGGGCTCGGTTTCGGATCAGTCGCTCGAAATCGCCATGGACCTCGGTTTCAAATGGTTCGCCACAGACGAAGGCGTGCTGGGCCGCACCCGCAACATCGGTTTCTGGCGCGACGCCTCTGGCTATCCCGAGAACGGTAGCGACCTCTACTCGCCGTGGAAGCTGGAACGGCCCGGCGGCTCAATGATCGGCTTCTTTCGAGATCATTATTTGTCGGACCTGGTCGGGTTCGTCTATAGCCGCATGAGCGCAGATGCCGCTGCAGAAGATTTGCACCGCCGCATTCGACTCATCGCAGAACGCCAGCCCGCTGGAAAGCCGGCAACGGTCAGCTTGATTCTTGACGGCGAAAACGCCTGGGAATATTACGCGGGCAACGGACGCGATTTCCTGCGCAAGGCGTATGCGCTGATTGATAAAGATCCCGAAATTTGCGCGCTGACGATGAGTGAGGCGATTCAAGCCGCGTCCGACATACCGAAACTCGAGGGAATCTTCCCGGCTTCGTGGATCAGTGCAAATTTTGACGTCTGGATTGGTCACGGTGAGGACGTCCGCGCATGGGACCTTCTGCGCGACGCGCGAGAAACTTATGAGCGGGCGCTCCAGCGCGCGCAGGCAAGCGATGCACTTTCGCGTGAGCGCCTCGCCAGCGCGTACGAAGCTTTGCTCGTAGCTGAAGGCAGCGACTGGTGCTGGTGGTTCGGTCCGGAGCACGGCTCTTCAAACGACGCCGAGTTCGATCAGCTATACCGCAAACATCTCACGGAAGTTTATACCGAGCTCGGCGAATCGGTCCCCGATGCGCTGGCGCTTCCCATCAAGCGCGCCGCCGAGCGAGGTCAGCGCGAACCGGCCACTTCCTATCTCGATGTGACCGTCGACGGGCGCGAGACCAGCTACTTCGAGTGGATGGGTGCAGGGATGTACTCCACGGACCAGCGCAGCGGAACCATGCACGGACGGAGCTACGTCCTCGGCAATCTGTATTACGGATTCGGGCCGCAGCGTTTCTACATTCGCGTGGATGCTGTGGCGGAGGCGATGTCCGACATTCACGATTTTCAAATGCGCCTCACGCTATGGGATTCGCGCGAGACGCGCATCACTCTTCGCGTGGCCGACCGGAAAGTGGCCCAATGCGTCGTCGAACAAGAGGGCGCATGCTTGCTGCATCCCGCTCCGGTCGTATCAGCGGCGTACGGAAAAATCCTCGAAGTAAGCCTCGCCCGCGAGTTATTCGACCTGAAGAACCGCCGCGAATTACTGCTCAGCGTCGCGCTGTGGGAAGGGGGCCTGCCACTCGACGTGCTTCCAGTCGAAGGTATGCTTCAGGTACCGCTCGGGGAAGAGAACTATGCCTGGCCTGCCGGATAGAACTTCGTCGCGTACTCACTTCGCTCCGCGATAAGCGATCATGAAGAATCGCCGAAACGGGAAGAGCACGCGCCCGTCCAATTGCGGCCGATACAAAGGTCGAATCGCTCCCAAATATTCTGCGATAAAACGCTGCCGTTCGGCCTCCGAATCGATCGCCGCGAGATACGGCCGCATTCCCGAGCCTTTGTACCACTCCACAATATCCTCGGCCGACGACATGATGTGAAGGTAGGTCGTCTCCCAGATATCGAGACGCGCCGCGTGTAGCGCGAGGATGTCATAGTAGTGGGCGAGATTGCTGCTGAACCATCCGCGGATTTTTCCGGTGGGGAACCACTTGCGCCACGAGGGCGATGCGGCAATGTCGCGCATCAGTTGGTGGATGGGGGCTCCGTGATTACCGGGCATCTGTGCTGCGAAGGCGCCCCCGGGCGAAACGCGAGCCAAGAGCCGCGGGAAATTACTCGCCTGGGCGGTAATCCACTGCAGGGACGCATTGGCGAAGACCACGTCATAAAGAGAGCCTTCCTTCTGCTTCGCCCACTCGACGATGTCTCCCTTGATCCACTCGCCGGCAGGATTCGATCTCCGCGCGGTTTCCAGCATGGCCTCCGAGCTGTCGAGACCCGTGATCTCCGCGTCAGGCCATCGCGCTGCCAGCACCTCCGCGCTGTTTCCAGGTCCGCAACCGAGGTCGATCACCCGCCGCGCATCCGGCACTGCAATCCGCGCGGCGAGGTCGTGACAGGGCCGCGTCCGCTCATCTCCAAATTTCAGGTACTGCTCTGAATTCCACGTCGGCATTTGAACCTAACAGCCTAACCATCTCCCGCTGCGAGTCAAGCGTCCCTGCTCATACACTCCGCCAATCACTCCCCCAATGCGCGTAGAGCCGCCCGCAACATTGAACGCAAAAAGCGGATAGTGCGCACCAATTATCTCGACCTAACCTAACAATATAGCCAGCCAGTAGGAGGACAAAATGAAGGAAGCCTCGAAGGAACCAAAATTCAGCATCCGCGCAATTCCCGACGAAATCTCAGCCGCCGCGCGCAACACTCGCAAATCGCCACAATACGGCCACCCGGCTCACGTAGAAGTCGCCGGCGGCACCGGCCCCTGCCGTCAGTGCCTGTGCCCGTTCGATGTCGGCAAAGAGAATCGAATCCTGTTCACCTACAATCCGTTCGATGGGCTCGATCCATATCCGTCTCCGGGCCCCATCTTCGTCCACGAAACCCCATGCGCCACATATTCCCCGCAAGATAAATTCCCCGACACTCTTCGCTCGCTTCCGCTCGTGTTCGAAGGTTACCGGAGCGATCGTTGGGTGACCGTGCGCGAAAAAGTAAATGACGGAGCGGCCGAGGCTGCAATCACGAGAATTTTCGATCAGCCCGAGGTCGAGTACGTCCACGTTCGCCACGGAGAGGCAGGCTGTTTCATCGCTCACATTAACCGCGCGTAAACAACTAAACCACAACCTCGCGCTACCCGAAATCGCAGCCGCGCCTCCTCAACGTCCGCTCCTATCCCCACGGAGTCGTGTGTTACACTCCCGCTGACGTACGATTCCGACACCCGACCCGATCACCCGATCATGGGGCCGCCCCGAGGAGCACATAGCGATGTTTTTTGTCTTAACCGTCGTTCTCATCATCGCGCTCGTCGGCAGCATCCCCAAATGGCCGCACAGTAAAGGTTGGGGATACTTTCCCAGCCTCGGGCTGGGTCTGGTGCTGCTTGTACTGCTGATTCTGGCGGTAATGCACCGGCTTTAGTCCGGTTTCTACTGTATGGCGTCTGGCATCGTCCGCTATAGACTGGTTCCCCTGAAGATGGGCGGATGTCGAGCATCACAGGTATCTCAATCGAGGAGAAAACAACATGGCAACCGAGAAATGCAAACACCCAATCTGTAGCTGTCAGGTGACCGACGGCAGTTATTGCAGCGCCGAATGCGAAGCCATGGAAAAAACTCCAGATGTCGATTGCCTCTGTCCGCATGCGAGCTGCACCGGACATACGGAAGCACGCTCCGCCTCAGCCTAACCAGCCTTCATGGTTAAGATCCGGTCGTTCGCCGGATGGAGGCACCATGCTGCGTTGGGCTGTAATTTTTCTCGTGATCGCGATCGTCGCGGGCATTCTGGGCTTTGCCGGGCTGATGATAGCGGCGGCGGGAATTGCGAAGATGCTGTTTTATCTTTTCCTGATTCTCTTTCTGATCACGCTCATCTCCGGCCTTGTGAATAGGAACAAGGTCTGAGAAGGTCGTCGCGGGAAACAGGCAGGAAGCCGGCTTGCTCGACACTGCAGCCCGAGTCAGGCGTTTTTGACAAATACCAGCGACGCCGAATTGATGCAGTAGCGCAAACCCGTCGGCGGCGGCCCATCATCGAACACGTGCCCAAGGTGAGCGTCGCAGCGGCGGCACGCCACCGCATCACGAGTAATCCCAAAGCTATGATCCTCGATCGTTTCGATATTTTCCTTCGCGATCGGCGCCCAGAAACTCGGCCAGCCTGTCCCTGAATCGAACTTCGTTTCAGAATTGAATAGAGCCGTCTCACAGCACACGCACCGAAACAGCCCGCGTTCGTGAAGGTTCCAATACTCGCCTGAGAACGCGATTTCCGTGTCCGCTTTCCTCGTGATTTCGTAAACGCTTCGATCTTTTAGCTGCGCGCGCCATTCGTCGTCGGTCTTCACGATCTTCGGAACCCGCACTGTCCCGGTTCGGTTGCCATCTTTGGAAAACTCCACAATTGTCACAATCGCAGGCGGACCTGCCGCAGCCACCTGCGCGGCCATCGCGCTGTGGTGGCGAAACCGCAGAATCGCCAGCCCCATCAGCGCGCTCACCGACAGCGTCAGAAACACCCGTCGCGTAACCGGACCGGACGAATTGTCGCTCAAGTTGCGTGTCTCGAATCCCATCACCCCATTTTCGCACGATTCAGCACTGAAACGCGCCCGGCGACGGTAGTTTTACGCAGGCCCACCGCAGTATTGCGTACTAACTCGAATTGACGCTCCCGCCTAACCCACCCCATAGTTGCCCGCACTCAAGCAGAGCCCAATTCGAAACAAGAGAACGACATTTGGCGCAGCACCTTCGAACTGTCCGAGCCTGCGGGAAAATATCACCAGGCAAAGGCCTTAAATGAGCAGAACCAAATATTTTTTCTGCCTTTCTCTCCTCGCAGGCGGCGCATCGTTACTGATCGCGTCCAATCGCCCGATCGCACTTGTCAAACCAGCCGTTCCCCGGCTCGCCCCGACAACCAACCAATCCCGGCCGGTGTCCATCCCTCTCACCTTCGAGGCCAACGAAGGACAAGCGCGATCCGAAGTTGCATTCCTGGCTCGCGGCCCTCATCAGACGACATTCTTGACTCGCGCTGGGATCGAAGTCGAACCACGAGAACCTCGCGCCAGCCTCAACAATCTCGCGAGGCATCGCCGGATTCAAATCTCCTTCGCGCAAGTTAGCCGAAGCCCTGACGACGAAACCTCCGATCTCATGAAAGCCTCCGTTACATGGAAGGGAATCGCCCCGCTTCGCGCTCAAACCAACTACTTCATCGGACGCGATCCCTCGAAGTGGCGCACAGCCGTTCCGCATTACGCCCGCGCAGAAGCGAGCCGCATCCTGCCCGGAGTTGACGTAATCGCCTACAACACCTCCGACCGTCGCGAAAATCAACTCGAATTCGACCTCCGAATCGCTCCCCAAGCGAACGCCGCCGACCTACGCATCAAAATCTCGGGCGCCGAAGAACTGCGCCTAAACGCTGAAGGCGATCTGCAGATGCAAGTAGAGAACGCCCAGCTCATCCTGCACAAGCCAGCCCTGTACGAAGAAGTCCGCAGCAGGGAACTGGCGCGCAAAAGCGTCGCAGCCGCGAGTCCCCCGCAGCGTTACCCAATCGAAGGCGCCTATCTGTTCAAACCCGACGGCTCAATCGCCTTCCGCATCGCTCGCCGTCACCCGCACGCCGCACTGGTAATCGATCCCTCGCTCTCGATTACATATTCCACTTTTCTAGGCGGCGCAGGAGAAGACACCGCCAATAGCATCGCCGTTGATTTCACCGGCAAACTCTATATCGCCGGCACCACAACTTCGTCCTCCACATTCCCAGAATCCGCGCCCGCAACAACCGGCCCCGGCGGAGGCGCCACCGACTTCTTCATAGCGAAAATCGACCCCGCCGCCTCAGGCGCAGATTCCCTCATATATCTCGCCTTCCTCGGCGGCAGCGGAAATGAGAACGGCGGCATGATCGCCGTTGACAGCTCCGGCCGTGTCGCAATCACCGGTACAACCACGTCAGCGGATTTCCCCGTCACGGATGGCAGCGTCCGCAGCAGTGGTGCGAATGACATCGCCGTCGCCGAACTCGCGCCTACCGGAGCCTCGCTCGTCTACTCGACCCTCTTCGGCGGCAGCGGCTCGGAATCAACGCAAAATCCCGGCGGCATCGCACTCGATCAAGCTGGCGAAATTTTCATCGCTTCGGACACTACCTCAACC
>Ga0307475_10002977_pt1 | contig 10252 bp, 6 predicted proteins | sample atmos_gasesECM1C_FD_203317 | JGI IMG/M metagenome (GOLD analysis project Ga0307475, IMG submission 203317) | Hardwood forest soil microbial communities from Morgan-Monroe State Forest, Indiana, United States - atmos_gasesECM1C_515 | ecosystem: Environmental > Terrestrial > Soil > Temperate...
AAATCGAAGATTGCTTCACAGCGATCCACCGCAAGGGGGATTACGAGATTCGTGTCGAGGTAGCCCTCGTACCAATTCAACATGAAATTCGGATACTGCCAGAAATAGTATGCGCGATCGCCTTTGCGGGTGGCTGCGGCGTTCGCTTCGGAAGTGCTGTCCACCGTGACCGGACTCGATTGCACGCAGCAGCGATCGACGTTTTCAATTGTGTAGTTCGTGTAATCGAGGACGCTGTTCAGTCCCTTGTGCATGTGCGGCACGTGGTAGCCGCCGTCGAGAAAATTGTCCACGTACACTTTCCAGTTGCAGTCGAGGGTGTAACTGCGGCGCTCAACGAATTTCAGGTCCGAAAAGCCCAGCGGCTTCGCGAGATCGACCAGCTTCCCGAGAAATTCTTTCAGCGGTGCGGCGTTGGGATCGAGATTAACAAAAACGAATCGCTCCCAGGTCTCAAGGCGGATCGGCATGAGGCCATTCTTCGCGCGATCGAAATCGCAAACGCCCTCGAATTCGGTCATGCCCCGAAGTTCGCCTTCGAGATTGTAGGTCCATCCGTGATAGGGGCAGCGCATGTGCGGAGCGTGGCCGCAAGGCTCGTTCATCACGGTCATGGCGTGGTGCCGGCAGACGTTGAAAAATGCGCGCAATTTTTTATCGCTTCCACGCACGACTACGATCGGCTCACCGGCTATCGTGGTGGTCACATATTGTCCTGGATTTTCGACCTGCTCGAGCCGCGCGGCAAATTGCCAGGTGCGCGAGAAAACGTTGGCCCGCTCGAGTTCAGCGATTCGCGCGTCCGTGTACCACGGCGCGGGAATTGTGTAGGCTTCGGCCAGCGGGGCGTTGGCATTGTAGGAGGCGAGAATTTCCTGAACAGATTTTGGGGCCGGCCGTTCCATCTGCTTCGCTCCGAATCCAAAGAAATTCGTTTAGACGCCGATCGCACCGCGCAGCACTTGCAGGAATTGCGTGATCCGTATTTGATTTTTTTCCGGCTCGGCGGGATGCGGGAACAGGCCCGGATCGAGTTCTTCGGTCAGCAGAGCATCCTGAAAGCGCTCCATCGTCCAGTCGAGAATTGAGACGATCAGCGCGGTGTCGATATCCGAGCGCACTTCTCCGCGCGCAACGCCCAGGCGCACGAATGCGGCGCTGCCGTACGGATCCTCGGCGAGCAGAAAGCGATTAATTTCGCGCTTCAAACTCAAATCGACGCCGTAGTTTCCGAGCAGCGCGACGCGGTATGGAATCCAGTCCTCGCGCAAGAGCCGCTCCGTGCGAAGAAGCCAGTAGCGCACGATTTCAAAAAAACCTTTCTCGCGAATATTGGCGGGACAATCGAGGTATGCCGGGAACGATTTGACGGCCTTCTTGTATGTTTCAAGGAAGAGTCCGGCCTTGCTTCCGAAATACTGGAAGATGGAACCCTTTGCGAAGCCGAGTTGCGCGGCGAGATCCTCGATGCGCGCAGCGTGGTAACCCTGCTCGGCGAAGTGCCGGAGCGCAGCGTCGATAATTCGAGCGCGTTTGGCTTCGAGGCGAGGCCCCGGCTCAGGGCGGAATCTCACGGGCGGTTCGAGAAGCGCCCGGCGTGATCTTACACGTTGATGTGACCCAAGGTCATTGCCAGAAGCTGGCATTGGATTTCTTCCCCGCTTATGTTATCTAGTGTCAGCGATAGAGTAGGCTGACTAGCGGTCATGCTAGTCGAAACGCCTTCGCCATGCAAGTCAATAACGCGAAAAAGAACGTGCCACGAAAAAAATATGACGCGATCGTCGTCGGCGCGGGCCATAACGGCCTGACGGCTGCGGCTTACCTCGCGCGCGCGGGGCTTTCGACGCTGGTGCTCGAGCGGCGGGCGATTGTGGGCGGCTGCTGCGTAACGGAAGAGATTGCACCCGGGTGCCGCGCGTCGACCACATCGTATGTTGCCAGCATGCTGCGGCCTACCGTGATTCGCGATCTTGAACTTGCTTCGCACGGGCTCCACATGGTGGCCTGTGATCCGGCGCTCGTGGTTCCGTTTCCCGATGGGCAGGTGGTGCCCTGGTGGGCGGATCGAGAACGCACTGTGGCGGAATTTCGAAACATTTCACTGCGCGATGCGGAGACGTTTGTCCGGGTAGACGACCAATTGAAAAAACTCGCCCGTTATCTGCAGCCATTTTTTCTGGAGCCGCCGCCTGATCCTGCGTTTCGCGGGGCGGAAGGCTGGTGGGAGCTGCTGCGCGTCGGAAATCGGTTTCGCGGGATGACGACGGAGGAAGTCGGACAGCTTGTTTCGTTCCTTACTGGCAGCCTGGGCGATTTTCTCGATCGGCACTACGAGTCCGAGAAAATCAAAACGATGTTTCTCGCGAATAATGTCTATGGCAAGCACGGCGGGCCTTACGATGCTGGCTCGGCGATGGGCCTTCTCTTTCATTTGTTGAGCGGAGGCGATGGCGAGACGCAGGGATTTTGCGGCCACGTGCTCGGGGGAATGGGCGCGATCACGCAGGCGCTTGCATCGGCCGGGCGAAAACTGGGCGTCGAAATCCTCACGTCGAGTCCAGTTGCCAATATTGACGCGCATGGCGGGCGTGCTCGCGGCGTTTTTCTCGAAGATGGGACCGAGCTCAAATGCCGGATCGTCCTCTCGGATGCCGATCCGAAGCGAACGTTTCTCGGGCTTATCGAGCCCAGCGAACTCCCGGACGACTTTCGCGAGGCCGTTGCCGCGATCAAAATGAATGGGCCGTGCGCGAAGGTGAACTTCGTTTTGAGCGAGGAACCACGCGTCACTGGAATGCCTTCGGATTGGACGGCCGCGCAGCGCTCGCTCTTCACCTTGGTGCCGTCGCTTGAATTCGCGCAGCGTTGCTACGACATCGCGAAATTCGGCGAAATTCCGGAAGAGCTGTGGGTGGATTGCGTAGTAGCGTCGAATGTGGATTCCTCACTCGCGCCTGCGGGGAAGCACATCATGACCACGTTCGTGCAGTACGTGCCTTATAAGCTGAAGCGCGGAACGTGGGACGAGAATCGCGAATTGCTGGGCGATCGCGTCGTGAGAAAAATCGGCGAGTATGTCCCGAATTTCGCGAAATCAATCTTGGCGCGCCAGGTTCTCACTCCGCTCGATCTCGAGCGCACTTACGGCCTGACCGAAGGAAATATTTTTCATGGCGATCTGTCGCTCGATCAGCTTTTCTTCATGCGCCCTATTCCGGGGTGGTCTCAGTACCGCACGCCCGTGAACGGACTCTACTTGTGCGGCGCCGGCGCTCATCCGGGGGGCGGCGTCACGGGTGCGCCGGGCTACAATGCGGCGCATCAGGCGCTGCGCGATTTGAAACGCGGCCGCGTGAAAAAAGCTGTCGCATGAAATCTGAAGCGCCTGGAAGCGCTTTCGATCAAAAGGTACGCGAATGACGAACGCAATAAAAAAGGGAATCCTCGAAAAACTCGCACAAGGTCCGGTTCTGGGTGATGGCGGCTACCTGCTCGAGCTTGAAAAGCGCGGCCGCGTTCGCGCCGGACCGTTTACGCCCGAAGTAGCGCTCGAAAATCCCGAAGCTTTGCTCGAGCTTCACCGCGAATTCCGCGATGCGGGCTCCGAGGTTCTTCAGTCGCTCACCTTCTATGCCAGCCGCGACAAACTCGCCACCGTCGGCATGGGCGATCGCGTCGAGGAGCTGAATCGTGCGGCCGTGCGTATTGCAAGACAAGCTGCAGCCAATAGCTGCCTCGTTGCCGGAAATATCAGCCTTACCTGGATGTATGAGCCGGACGACAAAAAGGCAGCCGATCGCGTCCGCAAGACTTTCGACGAACAGCTCGACGTGCAAGTCTCCGAAGGCGTCGATTTCATCATCGGAGAAACATTTTCATGGCTCGGCGAAGCGCTCCTGGCCGTCGAACGCGCGAAGCGCACGAATCTGCCGGTGATGGTGACGGTGTCGTTCGAAAATGAAGACGTGACGCCGGACGGCAAGTCAGCCGCTGACTGCGCGAGAGCTCTCGTCGAGGCGGGAGCGGACATCGTCGGACTGAATTGCCTGCGCAGTCCTGAGCACACTTTGCCGCTAGCCGCTGAAATGCGCCGGGCCGTGAAGGGTTACATCGCGTGCCAGCCTGTTGCATATCGCACCACGCGCGAACATCGCGATTTCACCAGCCTGCCCGCGTTTCCCGACCAACTCGATCCTTTTCAGCTGAGCCGCCGCGAAATGGCCGAGTACGCGACAAAAGCACGCGAGCTCGGCGTGAACTATATCGGCGCGTGCTGCGGCGCAGTGGCCTCACACATCCGCGAAATGGCTCGCGTCCTGGGAAAGTTTCCCGCCGAGGATCGCATCTGGAAAAAAGGCGGCGAAAAACCAATGTCCGCCTACGAATACTACGAGCACGACAAAAAAGCCAAAGTGTAGCCGGCGGCGGCTCTCGCAGGAAGGGCGGCATGCCGCGCGAATCGCAATGGTTACCGGCTCGAACCCGCTCGCTTTCAGATTCCACACGATGCATCATGGGCCACGCGCATGAATCCGAACGCGCTCGACGCCCATGCCTGAATCCTCAGCTCCAATCCGCCCGCGCCGTGCGATGGGCTTTCGCGACCTCGTGCTCTTCTACATCGTCACGGGCATCAGTCTGCGCTGGATCGCTACTGCAGCAACCGTCGGCGCAAGCGCGATCGTAATCTGGCTGATCGCATGGTGTGCGTTTTATCTTCCACTCGCGCTTTCTGTGATGGAACTTTCCTCGCGGTATCCACAAGAAGGCGGTCTCTATGTCTGGAGCAAACGCGCGTTCGGCGAATTTCCGGGATTCATCACCGGCTGGACCTACTGGGCCAGCAATCTTCCCTACTATCCCGCGGTACTCTACTTTGCTGCGAGCAACGCGCTTTTCATCGGCCCCACCCGCTGGCAATCGCTCTCCGAAAATAGAGCCTACTTTCTCGTGTTCGCGCTGCTCGGCCTTGCGCTCGGCACGTTTCTCAATCTCATCGGCCTCTCCGTTGGGAAGTGGTTGCACAATGTCGGCGCTATCGCCACATGGCTTCCGATCGCCATTCTCATCGGGATTGCCGCAGTCGCTTATCACCGTTTCGGCTCGGCTACCAACTTCACGGCCACGAGCATCGTGCCGCACATGCATTTCCGCGACGTTCTTTTCGTCGCCACTATCATTTTTGCGCTCGGCGGCTCGGAGTCGGCGTCGTTCTTGGGCGACGAAGTGCATGACGCGCGGAAGAATCTCCCTCGCGCCATTCTTGCGGGAGGAGTGTTCGTCACTGTCGGCTACATCGTCGGCACGATCGCGGTCCTCGTTTCGCTCCCTGCAAACGAAGTGAATGGGCTCGGCGGCATCATGCAAGCCGTTTCAAAATCAGCGGAACGCGTAGGCTTCGGCGGGATCGCGCCGCTGGCGGCGTTGCTGATTACAATCAGCAACCTCGGAGCGCTCGGTGCTTGGCTCGCGGTCTCCGCGCGTCTGCCGTTCGTGGCGGGACTCGACCGCTACCTCCCGTCCGCGTTCGCCCGCATTCATCCAAAGTGGGGCACGCCGCACATCGCTCTGCTCGTGCAGGCATTCTGCGGAATGGTTTTCATCCTGCTGAGCCAGGCCGGAACGAGCGTTTACGGGGCGTACGAAGTTCTCGTCAGCATGGGGATCATTTCGTATTTCATTCCGTATTTATTCGTGTTTGCGGCTCTGATTCGATTTCAGCGTGAGCCCGCAAGTCGGGAAGTGATGCGCATTCCTGGTGGCAAACCTGTCGCAATCGCTCTCGGCACGCTTGGCTTTACGACCACGCTTGTCACGATTATTTTTTCCGTGGTGCCCGCGGCTGAAGAACCACACAAATTTCTTGCGGTAGGAAAAATTGTCGGGATGACGTTTGCGTTGCTGGGTGTCGGCGTCGTAGCGTTCATTTGGAGCAAATCGCGCAATCGCTCCGCTGATTAAGAACCCACGACGAAAACGGCGTCGTCGTGGTTACCCGAGCGAATGCTAGCGAATGCGGCTCCGACGATGAAATCCTGCGTCTACGAAGTTACGCATTCAACAAACCCGTCTCGCCACGCTCGAATCTCACGCAGCATTCCAAGTAGACTGGCGGCCTGAGGATTTTCTGCTGACCACGCAAGCCAATCCGATCGGTGCTACGAGCGCATCGGCTTCATCGCCGCCGCCAGCTTCGAGCCCGTGGATTTATCGCCCGTGGCTCGATCTCATCGTCGGATGCGGTGCGTGGTCTGCGCCTCTTCTCGCCATCGCCGCATGGCTTACGCCTTCGCATACGCATGGTTGGGCCGTCGCGTTTTATCTGCTCGCCATCATCTTCAATTACCCGCATTTCATGGCGACGATTTATCGCGCTTATCACACGCGCGAGCAGTTCGAAAAACATAAATTCTTCACGCTGCACCTCACCCTGCTGATGGTCGTCACGGCTGTGATGCTGCACGCGTCGTACCGCCTCGTCCCGTGGGTCTTCACGCTCTACATCTGCTGGAGCCCGTGGCACTACACCGGCCAGAACTATGGCCTGATGATGATGTTCACGCGCAGGGCTGGCGCGCAAATCACCTCCTCCGAGCGCCGATGGCTGCACGCCGCGTTCGTCGCGTCCTACGTGATGCTACTTGCGAGTTTCATGACTGGCGGTTCGAGCGATCCACTCATTCTTTCGCTCGGACTGCCTGCGAAGATCACGCTTCCCTTGCGGCTGGCTCTTGCAATCGGCTTCGCAGCGTTCACGTTGATGGCTTTTAGGCCGCTCATCCGGCGCAGCGGAGCGCGGGCCATGGCCGCGCCGCTTACCCTCGTGCTCACTCAGTTTTTGTGGTTCGTGCTGCCGACATTGCTCGAACTGCACGCGGCCTATCAGATTCCGCAAACGCGCTATAGCAGCGGCATCCTCGCCGTGCTTCATTCCGCGCAGTATTTGTGGATCACAAGTTACTACCAGCGACGCGAAGCCCGCGCAGCGGGCCAGTCAAGCTGGCGAATGGTGGGATATTTCGTCACGCTGATCGCCGGCGGCATCGCCCTATTCGTGCCCGGCCCGTGGCTGGTGAGCTACATTTTTCACTACGATTTCACAACGAGCTTCCTCATCTTCACCGCGCTCGTAAATATCCATCACTTCCTGCTCGATGGAGCGCTCTGGAAGTTGCGCGATTCGCGGGTGGCGTCGCTTTTGATCGATCCCAGTGCGACAGCGCAATCAAGCGACGAGAAAACTTCTCTCAAGCGAACCGGCAGAAAATCCGCGCGTGGAACTGGCCCGCCGCCGGCACCCGCGCGCAAGATGAAATTCCTCACGTCGCCCGCATTTCAATTGAGCCTCGTGGGCTTGTTGTTCCTGTGGGGCGGGCTCGATCAATTGCACTTCGCCCTCGCCACCGACGAATCTAATCTTCACTCGCTTCTGCGCGCATCCCAACTGAATCCCTATGACGCGATGCTTCAGGCCCGCATCGCAAACGCCTCTACAAAGGACGGACAAAAAGACGAGGCTGTCGCCGCTCTCATGCGCGCCGTCGCAATCAATCCCGATAACGCCGGCCTGCAACACGCCGCCGCGCACGCGATGATCGAAGACGGCCGTTACTCCGAAGCTTACGAACACTACCACCGCATGCTCGAGATTTTCCCGCGCGATTCAGACGCGCTCGTTAATTACGGTTTGCTGGCAGCCCGGCTCGGCCATCCCGAAGAAGCGGTTGATTCCTGGGAGAAGGCTGTGGACGTGGCGCCGAATCAGCCGAACGCCCATCTCTATCTCGCTCAGGCGCTCGATCAGAGGAACGAGCCCGCTGCCGCGGCCCGCCACTGGAACGCGTTCCTGCACCTCGCCGCGGCGCATCCCGACGATCCCACTGCCACATCCGCGCAACTCGATTCCGCCACTCTTCAACTGGCAGACGACGAGGCGCGCGTGAATCACAAGGAAGCAGCGATGGCGGGCTATCTTTCGGCGATCGCGCTTGCCGAGCGCGACAAAAATTTACAGCTCGAAAGCCTCGCGCTCGCCCACCTCGGCGATTATCAGGAAAAGTCCGGAGACGCCGCAGGCGCGGCGCACTCCTTCCAGCGCGGCCTTGCGCTCGATACAAAGTTGGAAGACCCACGCAGCGAAGCGTTCGACTGGTTTAATTACGGGCAATTTCTGAGGCGCCGCGGCGTTGACCTGGAACTTGCCTACGCGTGCTATCTGCGCGCGGAAATTCTGCTGGGCGGCAAAGGCGGCGAAAATCAGCAAACGGTGGAAACCGCCCGCCACGAAGTGGAAATGCTGCTGGGGAAGAAAGCGGCTGCCGCGCAGAAAAATCTGCCCGAACTGCTGATGCGCGCGCAAAATCTGCCGTCGAGCGCATTTCAGTAACGCCGAGAGACTTTCTCGCGGAAGCCGCGAATTGCTGTCCTAAAGTGTCTAAGGCGAAGGAATCGTCGCGCTTACTTGCTCGGACGCTTCGCTCTGATGTCCGCCACTGTTAACGGCAACAACCACGTAGAAGTATTCCTTACCGGCTTGCACCGTCGAATCAACATACGAATCTCCCGCATCCGGCGACGAATTCAGAAACGAGTACGGTCCGCCAGAGGTTGTTCCACGTTTAATATAATAGCCGACCACGCCGGGAGACGTGCTCGCCCCCCAGGAGAGGCTCACCGAGTGCGCCGCGGACGACGCTGTTGTACCGGCACCTGACAACGCGATTGAGGTCGTCGTTACGCCCGCTTGAATGGAAATGGTCCCCGAGGCATTTCCTTTTACCGCCGGCTCAAACACCACTGTTACCGAGTCGGACTGGCCAGGTTGCAGCGTGAGCCCGGAGAGTGCACCGATCGTGCTGAATCCCGACCCCGAGACTGTTGCCCGAGTGGTTGTGAGCGCCGAGTTTCCCGCGTTGGTCACTTTGAGAGAGAGCGAGCCGCTGTGCCCGACTAACACGTCTCCGAAGTTCATCGCAGTGGGGCTCACCTGCAAAGTGCCTGTGGCGGTGACCCCGTTTCCAGACAACGAAACTGTGAGAGGGACTGTTTTACCGGCGGCGCTGAAATTAATTGACGCTGAGCCAGTGATCGCTCCCGTCTTGGCTGGTTTGAACGCCACATTGAAAGTGGAGCTCCTGCCCGCGGCAACTTGCGCTCCATCAGCGAGGCCGGACATGCTGAAACCGGTCCCGGAGACAGCTTCCGACGAGACTGAAAGAGTGGCGGTACCGCGGTTCGTGACGGTAAAAGTTTGCGAATTCGTGCTGCCTACAGGGACATTTCCAAAGGCCGCGGCAGTGGGCAGGACCGAGATCGACGTTGTGCTGCCGCTCGATACGACGCCATTCGCAGAAAGTGTGGCGGTAAGGACCGTGGTAAAACCTCTCCCCTGCACGACGATTTTTCCGGTTTGGGCGCCGGCAGCTTTCGGAGCGAAGCTTACAGTTATAGTGGCGCTCGCTCCTGCGCGAAGGCCCAGCGGCGCGGCAATGCCGCTGATTGCAAAATAGTTGCCGCTCACCGCCACGCTCGAGATGATCACGCTAAGCCCCGTGGAGTTTGTGATTTTTATCTGTTGCTGCGCGCTGCTTCCCACATTCACAGATCCGAGATTCAGCGAGGTCGGGCTCACCGTAACTGACGATGCGGCCACCGCGCTGCCTGCAAAAATGAATAGCAAAAATTCCATTACGGCAATTGGAAGCGCCGAGAAGATTTTCTTCGACATTTTCCGCTTTGCCCGCTGCCGGAGGGGGAGTGCGGCACAATAAAAAAACTTACCGGGGCTCTTGGATTTTCACGACGGAGGGAGTCTACGAACTGGGCGCGGACAGCGTCTACTGGCCTGAAGACACGCGCGAGGACAGGGTCGGGCGCTGTCCCCTGGTGTACCCGCTGTAATGCGGGGTAAAAGTGGAAGCAATCTCAATGTAATGTTTGCCTTTTTTTAAGGGATGGCCGGAATCGCGGAGGGCATTCGCAGTCGGGCTGGGCGCCACAGCCACACGGAAGGACCGGAAACGGATTACTAACGGACCATATTGATAGCGATGGCGGGAGTTATGGTTGCGGAGGTATTGCGGCCGGCCGCAATCACGCGCGTGCCAAGCAGAACTCCGATTTTGGAAGTCCAGCTGTATTCGATCGCCGGTGCAAAACCGATGGCGTCGCTAAAGCCGGTGTTGAGCCGAATCGTTCGCGCGTTATGCACGCCCGGCGAAGAGGGTTCACCGCTTCCAATCACGCGTGT
>Ga0307475_10002978_pt1 | contig 10250 bp, 11 predicted proteins | sample atmos_gasesECM1C_FD_203317 | JGI IMG/M metagenome (GOLD analysis project Ga0307475, IMG submission 203317) | Hardwood forest soil microbial communities from Morgan-Monroe State Forest, Indiana, United States - atmos_gasesECM1C_515 | ecosystem: Environmental > Terrestrial > Soil > Temperate...
TCGAAAACGAAAGTTTCCTTGTCCTCAAAAACCTTCTTAGCGGGAATCTCACCGCGAATGAGACGGCAGAAGAGGCAATCCATCGCATGCTCCCTGGGTTGGAATGTCGATCGCGACTAGTCTAAACGGACCAGGAAGACTCCGCCTTCTGGCGTGGTGACGGTGCGAGAGATTTGTTCGGCAGCTTCACGATCGTCGTTTTGCACGCGGATGCGCACCCATTCTCCAGTTGGTCCTGCAAATTCCAGAATTTTGGCCGAGTGATAGCGGCTGACGAGATGTTGCTTCATTTTTGTGGCCGCCCCGATCGTATTGAATGCGCCAATCTGAACCGCCCATTTACCGCCGACGTCGATGGGAGCGGGTGTTTCCAAGACTTCCATTTTTACCCAAGCTATCCCCGGACCCCATACATCGACGGCTTTGGCTGCTGCCAGGGAAAGATCAAGCATGCGCTGCCCGACGAACGGCCCACGATCGGTAATTCGTACAACTGCTGAATGCCCGGTCTTGATATTAGTTACGCGCACAAGGCTGTTAAGGGGCAGAGTTCGATGCGCGGCTGTCATTTGAGTCATGTCGTAGATTTCGCCATTCGCTCCTCGGCGATTGTGATATGGCGACCCGTACCAACTCGCAATTCCGGTTTCCGTTAACAGCGGCTCTCCTCGAGACAGTTCTGCAGTTGGGAGCGCGGAGTTTTGACTGTTGCGCTTGTCGTGCGCCGGCAATGACTTTTTTGTTTCGGTCTGTTGCGGAAGGTCGGGAGGCGGCGGCGCATTGGCACTGTTCCGCTGATGTGCGCATCCCGTAACAAGCGGGAGGAAAAGGACACCCCACACCAGGAGTCTGATGCGTTTCATTTTGGCGGTTGCGGCTTCTTCGTATCGTCCATGCGATCCGCGAGCTTCCGCAGTTCCTCGGCCATGTTCCGCAAAGCGTGAGTGCCTTCAGTGCGAAGTTTCGGCACGACATGATCGTTCAAATGCTGAACTACGCCCTTGATTTCCTGCTCGATTCTCGAAGCTGCTTCGTCTAGCTTGCGCCTGGTTTGATCGAAATCCGACGGCATAATTCACCTCAATCTCTGGATTATGTATGGCTGGCGCACCAGGAATCAATGGGCACGAAACCACAATGCACACATCGTTGTGATCGAACGCACTGGCCGGGCATTCGGCTGTCGGCGTTCGGCCAATCGACGATTTTCTTGGCGCCCGGAAAGGCTGCTGGCCGAAAGCTGACGGCCGATCGCCGAAAGCCAAGCGTATTCTGCGGTCCAGTCAACCCGTCTCTAGCTGTTATCCTTGTTGGTTTCTCGGAGCCTCCATGATCAATCTGCACGGACGCGTAGCGATTGTCTTCGGCATCGCCAATAAACGGAGCATCGCGTGGGCGATCGCGCAGAAGCTGCAAGCCGCCGGCGCAGAGCTCGCGATTACTTACCAGAATGAGCGCTTGGCCGAAGAAGCTCGCGACCTGATTGCAAGCCTTCCCAACACCGAGGCTTTTCAATGTGATGTTTCGAACGATGCTGAAATCACATCTCTCTTCGAGCAAATAAAGTCACGCTACGGCAAGCTGCACACGCTGGTACACAGCGTGGCCTATGCTCCGGCCGACGAACTCAAGAACGATTTCATCTTTACTACGCGCGAAGGATTTCGCATTGCGCACGATGTAAGCGTGTACTCGCTCATCGCTCTCGCTCGCGGCGCTGCTCCGCTTATGACCGATGGCGGAAGCATCGTCACGATGACTTACTACGGCGCGGAGAAGGTCGTACCTCGTTACAACGTAATGGGAGTGGCGAAGGCTGCTTTAGAAGCTTCCGTGCGTTACCTGGCGGCCGATCTCGGGCCTCAGAAGATTCGCGTAAATGCCATCTCTGCCGGTCCAATCAAGACCCTGGCGGCGCGTGGCATCTCCGGATTGGGAGAAATGCTGAAGGCTCACGCGGAGCGCGCGCCGCTGAAGCGCAATGTGGAAACCAGCGAAGTAGGCGATGCAGCGCTCTTCCTGGCGTCCGATTTGAGCACGGCGATTACCGGCGAGACCCTATATGTCGATTGTGGTTACAACATCATGGGATTCTAGTCGCCACTCACTTGTAACTGATTCGAAAAAATAAGCCGAACATTTTTCTCGATGCCCAAAAAAGAACTCGCGATCTTCGTCGTCATCGACCTCATTCTGGTCGTGGCAGCTATTGTGGCCGCCTTTCGTCATGTGAAGATCGTGTACGTGATTTCGGCGTTTTTTGTGCTGTCGGCGGTTAACGGGGTTGTTTTGATCGTAACGGTGGTAAAGCGTCCTGGAGCCTAGGATCAGCCCAAGTAGAGACTCAGCATGCCGCGTCTCTACGGCCGCTTGGTTGATGAGACGATTGATTTTCAAACGTAATCGTTCTCTCTGTCTCTCCTGTTCTTTCGATCACAATCTCCCCATCGCTTTGCTTCTTGATCGACTCGAACTTCTCTCCCCACTCGACCAGTACGATGCTGCCGGGTTCGGAGCGAAGATCGTCGATGCCAAGCGTCACCAGTTCGCGCTCGGTCTCGATCCGGTAGAGATCGATGTGAAACAGAGTCACCGCCGATCCGCGATATTCGTGAACCAGTGTGAACGTTGGACTGGTGACATCTTTCTGCAGCGCCGCGTGCAACTCCTCGGCTATGCCTTTCACCAGAGTCGTCTTGCCGGCGCCCAGGTCGCCACGTAAGACGATCATTTGCCCAGGCTCAAGAAGACCTGCAAGCATACGGCCGATAGAAATTGTTTCCTCAGCCGAATGCGAGAGGAACTCGCGAGCGGCGCTCACCGTCGTCGAATTCCCCGCTGAATCCACGTGAACCCGTCACTGGGTCTGAGCACCTGCCGCAAGGCCATGGGAAACCTCGAAAAGATGTCGGTTGCGAGCATGGTTTGCTCGGTCTGGCCGCGCAAGGCCAGATCGGCCGCAAAGCCATGCAGATACACCGCCGCCCGCACCGCATCGACGATCTGGCGGGGAAATTGCGCCATGAGCCCAGCGATTATTCCAGTGAGAACGTCGCCGCTACCGCCTTTTGCCAGACCGGGATTGCCGGTTGTGTTTACCCATATATTTCCGGCGGGGTCGGCAATAAGCGTGCGCCATCCTTTCAGCACAAGGATGAGTTGATGTTCGCGAGCGAAAGATCGTGCAATTTCAATTCGATTGTTTTCGATTTCCGAAACCTTATTCCCCGTGAGTCGCGACATCTCGCCCGGATGCGGCGTCAAGACCAGAAGACGTTTGCTGCCGTTCAACAGTTTGCTTTGACCAGCAAAGGCGTTCAATCCATCAGCATCGATCACGAGCGGAAGCTGGCATCCCGCGACAAAGCTGCGAACAGCATTCACGGTGTCGGGGTCACTACCCAACCCGGGCCCGATAGCAGCGACACTCTTGCGATCAAGAAGTTCTTTCAGTATCGGTTCCTGCAGCGCTGACGCAGAAATTCGTCCGCTGGCGTTCTCATCGAGAGCCTCGGTCATGAGTTCCGGAGTGTACGCGCCAACGATCGGCAAGATGCTCTTGGGGACAGCGCAAGTGACTAATCCTGCGCCGATGCGTAAAGCTGCCATCGACGCCATCGCTGGCGCGCCGGATTTGCCCACCGAGCCGCCGATCACGAGGGCATGTCCGTAGAGCCCTTTGTGGGAATTTAGGGGACGCGGAGTTCCCAAAATGGCGGGCGGGCTGTTCCATTCGAGGCCTAGTTTCGAGGTGACAATCTCCTCGGGAGATCCGATGGGACTCACCCCGATCGGCCCTCGCGTGAGCGCTGCGAACACCAGAGCAGGCTTCAGTGCGGTGAAGGTGACAATCGCGTCTGACCGGCAAGCCGCGGGCTGTTCCACAGCGAATGAGTCCGCATCGATGCCTGACGGCAGATCGACCGAGATTACTTTGGCGCCGGACTTCCCTATTAACTCGACGGCCTTTGCTGCCAGCGGCGGTAGCGGAGGATGGAAGCCAGTGCCAAAAATGGCATCGACAATGAGGTCGGTCTTAGTAAACAGGGCCTCCCGAGATTCGAGTTCGGCAGTTGAGGTGATACTGATTGGCGGAAAGGGCAGCCGCTCCAAGTTCTGCTTGGCATCGCCTTTTACATCTTCGGGACGAGCGAGAAGTACAACGACAACGTCTTTGCCCTGTTCGTGAAGCCTGCGGGCCGCAACAAATCCATCTCCACCGTTGTTGCCCTTGCCGCAAACGACGCTGATGCGCTGCTTCGTTCCAGACCGGTTCCGCAAAATAAAGCGCGCAACGGCGCTTCCAGCGTTCTCCATCAGAGTGAGAGAAGGAATGCCGTATTTTTCCGATGAAGCGCGGTCGATCTCCCGCATTTCCGCAGCAGTGACGATTTTCATTGCCGACCGGAGGCAGCGAGTTCCAAATTGGACATGCTGGCCGGTTCTCCCATGGCGATCAAATAGTCTCCGGCGATAATCGAATCCCGAGCAGTGGGATTGAAGCGCGTGTGCCCGTCGGCATGCTTGATCGCCAGCACGATTACGCCGTAATCGCGGTGGATGCCCGACTGTCCGACTGTCGTTCCCGCCAACGGCGACTGCAACCCGATTGCAATCTCTTCGATCACCATTTCGTGTTGGCCATCACGGCCAATGGTAAGGTCAAGGAAATCGACTACGTTGGGACGCACCAGCCCCTGAGCGATTCGGCGACCGGCAAACATGTAAGGGGAAACGACTGTGTTGGCCCCGGCCTTGTTCAGGTGCTTGGCAGATTCTTCTTCGCTGGCTCGAGCGACGATCTTGAGTTTTGAATTTAGACTGCGTGCATTCAGAACGATAAAGATATTACCGGCGTCGGTGGTGGTGGCAGCAACCAGTCCCGAAGCATGTTCGATGCGAGCTGCTATCAGCGTGCTCTCCTGGGTAGCATCGCCGATGATGACCAGCCATTCGGGATCCAGCCCCTCCGACTGGGCCTGATCCTTTTCAACTATCACAAATGGGACGGGTTTCTTCGCCAATTCGCGAGCGACGCTGCGGCCCACGCGCCCTGCACCGCAAATGATGTAGTGTCCCGATAAGCGGGCGATTTGCCGTTCCATCCTGCGCCTGCCGAAGAACTGAAGAAGCTCGAATTCTAGCAAAGCCTGAGTGAGCGTCCCGATCCCCAGCGCGACTGCGACTGCGCCGCAGGTGATGAGTCCGATATTGAAAATGCGGCCGGTCCGGCTGAGCGGGTGGACTTCGCCATAGCCGATGGAGCTGAAGGTAATGACGACCATGTACAGGCTGTCGAGCCACGACCAGCCTTCGATTTCGTGAAAGCCGATCGTTCCAATTGCGGAAAGGACCAGCAAGGCAAAGCCGATCCACAGAACTTTACGGAAGGGTTTGAGCGGATTGGCGCCAGGCAAAATCGCCATTGCGGAGGCATTCTAGCAGTGCGGAGAGCGGACACGTTTAGGCGATCTGGGCATACTCATAGACGTGGACTCCGGCGCTGCCGAGACTGGCTGCATTCACCATCGCTTTCGCAACTACCTCAGCCCTGATGGGGCGATACTTCCGCAGTGGTCCCAGCATCGCGAACTTCAAAGACTCGGCGATAACCATTCCGATGCCTTCGCCCGGACGACTTTCCTGTCGCTGTCCAACCAGGAAACTGGGACGAAAGATGTGCACGGCTTGGAAGCGTAGCTGCTTCAACGCCTCCTCGAGTTCTCCCTTGGTGCGCAAATAAAAGTTGCTGGACTTCGGATTCGCACCGACGGAAGAGACTACGACGAACTGCCGGGCGCCACCAGCAAGAGTGCGTTCGGCCAATCGCACTGGATATTGGAAATCGACTTTGCGAAATTCCGCCTGCGATCCGGCTTTCCGAATCGTCGTTCCGAGGGAGCAAAAGACATCGTCGGCAGCAAGTAAATCGCTCAGCGTATCGAAATCCACCATTCGTTCATGGAACTTCGGATCTTTAATCCCGGTCGATCTTCGAACCAAGGCAGTAACGCTCGCATACTCTGGCGATGCCAACAGAAAGCGGAGGCAGTGCGAGCCGACAAGTCCAGTCACGCCCGCGATCATTGCAGATTTCGGCATTGTTAACGGTGCCTCCAACCTCCGTCAGTTCGCATTCAGAACTGCACTTTCGGCCCAGACCGTTACCTTCGTAACAAGCGCGCAGGCCGGTATTACATAACTATTACACGGGTAGGGTCGCCTTCGTTGTTATGTTCAAAGTTGCGCCACAGGAGTGGAACGGAGACTATGAGCACCACCATCGCACCAGGCACTCTTATCACACCGGAAGTAAACCAGGTTTATTCCGCCAAGCGGGGCAAAATTAACTGGTTCACTGCGTCGATAATGGCGGTATTTCATTTAGGGGCCATTGCCGCGCTCTTCATGTTCAGTTGGAAGGCGCTGCTGGTCACAGTCGTTCTTTGGTATTTTTCACTGAGCTTTGGCATTGGCATGGGCTACCACCGCCTGCTCACGCATCGCGGCTACAAAGTCCCAAAATGGGTCGAGTATTTCCTCACCACCTGCGCGACCCTCGCCCTTGAAGGCGGGCCGATCTTCTGGGTGGGCACCCACCGCATTCATCATCAAACCAGCGACCGAGAGGGCGATCCGCACAGCCCGCGTGACGGCGGCTGGTGGGCGCACATGGGATGGATTCTCAGCGGCGAGGTTCTGCACCACGGCAATCCCGAACTGGAGCGGTACACGCCCGATCTGCGCCGCGATAAGTATCTTTCCTGGCTGAGCAAATGGCACTGGGTTCCCTTGACCACCTTGGGAATCGTTCTGCTTGCCGTTGGGGGCCTGCCTTTGGTGATGTGGGGCATCTTCTTCCGAGTTACAGTCGGATTGCACGCCACCTGGCTGGTAAACTCCGCGACGCACATGTGGGGCAGCCGCCGCTTCATCACCAAGGACGATTCCACCAACAACTGGTGGGTAGCGCTGGTGACCTTTGGCGAAGGCTGGCACAACAACCATCACGCTCATCCCATTTCGGCACGCCACGGCCTGGCATGGTACGAAGTTGATTTTAACTATTACGGCATCTGGATTCTCAAAGCGCTCCGACTGGCCAAGGACGTTAAGGTCGTCGATATGCCGGAGAAGCTGCGCGAACAGGAAGAAAAGCTGGCCGCAGCTAAACCGGAGCTGGTCTCGGTGTAATCGCTCCTCGAGAGTTGCAAGTTAATCTGGCCGCTCGGCCGGATTTTTTTGCGACTGACGACCTGAAAGGAGTGAACCCATTGAACTGTCATCCCGAGCGCCTCTTTTGCGCGAGGGATCTCCCGCGATGTTCGAGGTGAATTTGCAACATTGGGGCTCCGTCACTAGAAACCCGCCGGATGGGCCCAAGAGCCTCATGACGGGCATTACGTCCTTAAAATTCCGGGAGATTCTTCTGCCAACCCCAGGCATCAGAATGACAGTTTGCAAGGTTTCGAATCGGAACTGGAGGCTACTCTTCAGATCCAACCTTACTAGCAGCATATCCAAAATGCGATACTTGAGAGCGTCTAAAGACCATGCGCGTCATCAGCCGCCGCAAAGCGATTGCATTCTTTATCACGCTGAGCTCGTGCGTGATGGCGGCTGCGATTACTCTCAACATCAGTTGGGTAGTGCTCAACTGGCGCCGTCTTGGTCTGCTCATTTTAGGAATCATCTTTTTCGGCATCGTCATCGCCGGCCTGGTGCTCAACACAATCTTTTTGGTCCGCGAGATACGCCGCAATGAGCAACAGGACAGCTTTCTCCATGCGGTCACGCATGAGCTGAAGACGCCGATTACGTCTATACGCCTTTATCTTCAGACACTGCAGAGCCGCCAAGTGGACGAGGCGCAACGCCACGAGTTCTACCGCGTGATGCTCTCGGACTCCGACCGGCTTCTGAATACGGTCGAGCACGTTCTCCACGCCGCTCAGCTTCGCCATAGCAGCAACAAGCTAGAAGATGTCGTCGATATGGAAAGGCTGGTGCGAGAGTGCCTGGAGGAGGCGCGCAACCATCATCACTTATCTACCGAGTCCCTGCGGTTACTGGTTGCTGCCAGCGAGGGAGATGCCAAGGTTACCGGCAACAAGGAAGAGCTGCGTTCGGCGATCACCAACGTGCTTGAAAATGCCATCAAGTACTCGGGTGAGAAGGTGGATATCCAGGTAGAGCTCTCCAGCGGCGACAATGTATCGGTGCGCGTGCGCGACCGTGGCATCGGCATCCCCCGCGCCGATCTGAAGCAGGTCTTCAAGCGCTTTTATCGCGTGAGCGATCGTGAAGTTGCGCGCGTTAAGGGGAGCGGCCTCGGCCTCTTCATCGTGCGCAGCATCGCAAAGAAGTACGGCGGCAATGCCTTCGCGGAGAGTGAAGGACCAGGGCGAGGCGCAACTATCACCATCCAGTTGCCGCGCGCCGTATGAGCCGCGTGCTGATTGTCGAAGACGAGGAACATCTCGCTCTTGGACTCAAGTTCAATCTGGAAGCCGAAGGCCTCGAGGCGGAGATCGCCGGCGACGGCGAGAATGCTCTAAAACTGCTGTTGCCTGCGGACAACGGCATCGATGCAGTTGTGCTCGACGTGATGCTGCCCGGCATCAACGGCTTTGAAGTCGTTACGCAACTAAGAAACGCCAAGCAGTATGTGCCTGTGCTCATGCTCACGGCGCGTGGTCGGCCGGAAGACGTGCTGCGCGGCTTTGAAGCCGGCGTGGACGATTATCTTTCGAAGCCGTTCGAACTCGCGATCCTGGTGGCGCGTTTGCGCGGGCTGCTACGACGCAAGCAGTGGGCCAGCGGCGCGCATCCGCAGACTCTCTCCGCTGTGCCGGCGGGTACCGAGCAGCAGGAAACCTTCGCTTTCGATGGCAAGATCCTCGACCTCGCCACGCTGGAGCTTCGCCTTAAGGATGAAACCGTCCAGCTCACTGTCATGGAGGCTGAGCTTTTGCGTCACCTCATCCGAAACGAGGGGAAAGTGGTCTCGCGAAAATCTATTCTGGAAGACGTCTGGGATTTGCGGGAGGACACCGACACCCGCGCCATCGACAACTTCATCGTTCGCCTGCGGCGCTACATCGAAGACGTGCCCGCCAAACCCAAACACCTGCTGACCGTGCGCGGCGTGGGATATAAGTTTGTGGCGCAGCCGAAGTAACCAAGTTTCAGGCCCTGTCTTCGTGCATGGTAGAGACGCAGCATACTGCGTCTCTACGCTTACAGAAAAAAGGAAGGAAGACCCAAATAGGAACTGTCATCCTGAGCCCTGCTGTTGGGCGAAGGATCTCCCGCGATGCGTCCGTCTAATTTGCGCTGACTGGGCTCTTCCGCGAAGAACCTTGGTTGTAGACCGAAGAGCCGCACACACACCGTATTACACCCTAAAGTATTCCGGGAGATCCTTCGCCCAACAGCAGGGCTCAGGATGACAGGGCTTGGGGATTCCCGAAGCAGAACTCCAACTCACAATTCACAATTCGCACTCACAAATTACTTAATCTTCTCCATCTCCCCCGCCGCCTGGTCGATCAGCTCCGCCTCCGCCTGCAGTACCTTCGCCACTTTGGCTATCTCGGGATCGGCATCGGCGTAGCGCTTCTCTTCGATGGCCTCGCGGATTCCCGGCAGCGTCTTGGGCGCATAACCCGTGTACCATCCGGGCGCGTAGATCATGTGCTTGTACCAGGGACGACGGGGCAAGCCTTCGTCCAGAGTCAGGCGGCGTTCGCTCTGCAGCAGCAGTTGATTCAGCGCGGCAAAGTTGGCATTCGCGTCTGCGTTGCGTATTGCGGCCGATGCCTTCTGATAGCGGTCTGCGCTGCGGCTCAGCGTGGCGATGGCGTTATCCAGCGGCGCGAAGTTGATGAACGGTGGGACTTCGGCGTGTGGTGGCGGGACCAATGGACGCCGCGGATCTGAAGTGGCAGCATAAACGCCATCATTGAGCTTCTGGTTGGTCTCCTCGGCTTCGTCCTGTTGATCCTTCAGCAGCTTCTTTACCTCATCGTCGTACTTCTTCATGGTGTCGGCGAAGTCGATGAACTGATATGGCAACACATCGGCATCGGCGAATCGCATGACCATGGTTCCAATGGTCTGCGAAAGCGCGCGCGTGTAGATGAAGTCGCGGTCGGAGAAGTGCGTGTACCAGTAAAAATCGTCATAGACAGAGTGATAGATGCCTTCGTTATCTTCCCCCTGATATTCGAGATTCAGCGAAGCGACGC
>Ga0307475_10002980_pt1 | contig 10249 bp, 6 predicted proteins | sample atmos_gasesECM1C_FD_203317 | JGI IMG/M metagenome (GOLD analysis project Ga0307475, IMG submission 203317) | Hardwood forest soil microbial communities from Morgan-Monroe State Forest, Indiana, United States - atmos_gasesECM1C_515 | ecosystem: Environmental > Terrestrial > Soil > Temperate...
CTGCCTCCCGGACGCCAGGAGATCAACCAATGAAATCAACTCGTATCCGCATTCTGACCATCGGTGTCGCCGTAATACTGGCGGTAGCCGCTGCGATTGCGCAGGGCATGCATGGTATGCACGGTCATGGTGGCCCCGACGGCGACTTCCACCACATGCTCGCATTTTTCACCGACAAACTCGATCTGACCAGCGATCAACAGGCCCAGGTCAAAGCCATCTGGGAAAAAGAGAAGCCTACACTCGAACCGCTCATGAAGCAGATGCACCAGAACCACGCTGATATGCGCGCCCTCGAGGCCAGCGGTCCCTTCGACGAAGTCAAGACTCGCGCCCTCGCCACGCAACATGCCCAGACCATGGTCGAAGTTGAAGTCCAGCACGCCCGCATTAAGTCCGAAATGGTGCAGGTCCTGACCGCCGATCAGAAGGCCAAGTTGGCTCAGTTTGAGGCCAAGCACCAGGAACACATGAAAGAGCACATGGGGTCTAAGTCGGACTAACTTTTCCCGTAGAGACGGGACTCGCCCCGTCTCCGCGTGCGCCGGCAAACTGAAGGCAAAGGCGCGACAAGTTAGGCACCGTAAGAGACGCGACGAGCCGCGTCTCTACAGAAAAAGTCTCTCTCCTTCCGGGTGGGGAACGGAACTTCCAATCTCCGTCCTCGCCCGGCTTTTTAAAAAAGCTGAGAAACCATATGGAACGCGCCGACCTGCTCTACTCGGGATTGATGTTCGCCGCCGGCATGCTGTCGCTCTGGACCGCGCTACTACTCACCGCCACCTTTGTTACCCTCGCATCCTCGCTTCGAAAATCCGCACCCGGCGCTGCTACAATCTCATCTAGCAGAAGCCACGCTCCTACGCATCATGGTACCGAAGAACCTACGCCCCCTAGTTCCCTATCTGAAGCGCTACCGCAGCGGTCTGTTCTGGGGCGGCCTCTGCGTTCTATTCAATAACGGAGTCTGGATTCTCTTCCCGCAAGTCCTCCGGCGCGCCGTCAACGATCTTCACTCCGGAGTAACCCGCCAGAAGCTTCTCACCTACTCCCTGATGATCCTCGCCATCGCTCTGATCAAAGGTATCTTCCAGTTTCTAACCCGCTGGGTCCTTATCGGCATCTCTCGAGACATCGAGTTCGATCTACGCAACGACCTGTTCGCGCACCTCGAGCGCCTGTCTTACTCCTACTACCAGCGCAATCGCACCGGCGACATTATGGCTCGCGCCACCAACGATCTCAATGCCGTGCGCAACCTGCTCGGCCCCGCCATCATGTACTCAGCCAACACCATCGTCTTCACCGCCGGCGCTCTGGCCTTCATGCTCGCCATCAGTCCCAAGCTCACGCTCTACGCCTTTCTGCCGCTGCCAATCGCCAGCATCGTCATTCAGTATTTCGGCCGCCGCATTCACGAGCGCTTCGAACGCATTCAGGCTATGTTCTCGGACATCTCGGCCCGCGCCCAGGAGAATTTCTCCGGCGCCCGCGTTATCCGCGCTTATGTACAGGAACAAGCCGAGATCGCCGCCTTCGAGAACGCCAACCAGGAATACATCCGCCGCAGCCTGGGACTCGTCCGTTTGATGGGAATGCTCTGGCCGACGCTCGAACTCATGCTCGGCGCCGCCGTCGTTATCGTGCTGTGGATAGGCGGACGAGAAGTCCTCCTCGGAAAAATCTCCGTCGGCGATTTCGTAGCCTTCAACACCTACATGGTGCAACTGACCTGGCCGGTCATCGCTCTCGGATGGGTCATCAACATCTTCCAACGCGGCACCGCCTCGATGGTGCGGATACAGGAAATCCTCTCCCAGCAACCCGAGATCGCCGATGAAGCGGCCCTCGCTTTAAACAATGGAGCGACGGGCGCCCCGCCCGTCCACCCGACCGCCGACGCCGATCTCCTCGGCGAAATCGAATTCCGCAATCTAAACTTCGCCTACAACGGCACCTCTGTTCTCAAAGAAATCAACCTGCGCGTCCCCGCTGGCTCGAGCCTAGCCATAGTCGGCCCCACCGGTTCCGGCAAGACGACGCTAGTCAATCTAATCCCACGCGTCTACGACGCCGAGCCTGGAGCTGTCCTTATCGATGGACGCCCCATCCGCCAATTCCCTCTCGACTCGCTGCGCCGCCACATCGGATTCGTCCCGCAAGAAACATTCCTCTTCAGCGACACCATCCGCGAAAACATCGCCTTCGGCATCGCGCAAGAAGATGGCGAGGCGAAGCTGGACGACATCAAAGCCGCCGCCGATGCCGCCAACATCGCGCAGGACATCGAAAGTTTCCCAGAAGGCTACAACACCACCGTCGGCGAACGCGGCATTACTCTCTCGGGAGGCCAGAAGCAGCGCACCGCCATCGCCCGCGCCCTTCTCCGCAGCCCTCGCATCCTCATCCTCGACGACGCCCTCTCGAGTGTCGACACTCACACCGAAGACAAGATCCTCAACCATCTCCGGGAAATCATGCGTGGACGCACCACCATCTTCATCTCCCACCGCGTTTCCACCGTCCGCAACGCCGACTGCATCGCCGTCCTCCACCAGGGACGCATCGTAGAACTAGGTACCCACGACCAACTTATCGCCCGCAACGGTTATTACACCGATCTCTATAACAAACAGTTATTGGAAGAAGAGCTAGCCGAAGTTTAGACAGCTCGTGTGGGGACGGGCGCCCTCGCCCGTCCAAGCCGGGCGAAGCCAGGCAGTTGCCTGTGGTCACCGCGCTCTGGACTCGATAGAGCCCGTGCGGGGCGGACACTCCTGTCCGCCAACCGCTGACAGCCGAATGACCGTAAGCTAGGTAAAAAAAACCAACTAACAGTTCCTACTGATACAACCCCGCGAGGAATATCTTGCTCAGACAAGGAGAAGCGTGGATAATGCTCCCGAAGTCCCCCACCATAGGTCCGCGCCACGGAGAGACCATGCCAAGTTCGTCATCGGCCTTGCTGTCCTCGTCTAAACTGTCGACTCACATCCTCTGCATCCTGATCTTCTCCACCATCTTTTCTACGAGCGCCTTCGCTCAGGGCTTGGGCAAGAGAATGGTTCCGGCTGAAGGAAACGATCGGGACCAGCAACAAAAGCGAGCCGAATGGAACATGCGGGGCCGCGAGGCTCCGAAGGGAGAGTCAGCAGCGGCGCTTCGTCTACGGGCGCACCAGCAAAAAATGGCGATGCGTGCCCAGCGAGAAGCGGTAGCCAGAGCCGCTGGCGCCGAATTGGCATCCCCGCAGGCAACCACATGGTTGAACCTGGGACCAGCGCCGCTCGCGTCCGATGCCACCGGAAATGGATTTCAGGACTATAACTGGGTTTCGGGTCGAGCTACATCGGTGCTCGTCGACCCTGCCGACACCACCGGCAACACCATCCTGTTAGGCGGCGCTTACGGCGGTCTTTGGAAATCGACGAATGCCGGGAGCAAGAGTGCTACTCCGAACTTGGTGAGCTGGCAAGCGCTGATCGATGACCAGCCGTCACTCGCGGTGGGCGCGATCGCCCTGCAACCCGGAAACAGCAACCTCATTCTGGTTGGAACCGGCGAAGCCAATAGCTCTGGTGATTCTTATTACGGCATGGGGATCCTGCGCTCGACGGATGGGGGAGCGACTTGGGCGCAGATTACTTCCGCGGCGAGCGGCCAGTCTTTTCTCGGGATCGGGTTCAGTAAAATCGCGTTCAGTACGTCCAACACGAGCCTAGTGGTTGCGTCCACGGCCGGCGACATCGGGTTTGACTTTGGCCTGGAACAGGACGGTGTTTCGACCGCTCGGGGCCTCTATTACTCGATCGATGCCGGTGCCACATGGAATCGGGTCTCGCTTGCGGATAACGCGGTCGCGGCATCGGCGACGGGCGTGGTATATAACTCCACCCAGGGTGCTTTCTACGCCGCCATCCGGCGGCACGGTATTTACTCTTCCACCGATGGCCAGCATTTCACGCGGCTGGCCACCCAGCCCACCGCCGGCCTGACCTCGGCAAACTGTCCTGCAGGTTCAAATTCGGGGAATTGTCCGATCTACCGAGCCGAGTTCGCCGTAACGCCCGGGCGCAACGAGATGTACGTGTGGGTCTTTGACCTATCCATCGGCGAAGTCGATGACGGCATCTGGAGAACAACCAATGGGGGAACAGCTTGGACACTGATTCCAGATAATGGGATTACGAATTGCGGCAGCGGTGGCGGCGGCGAAGGGGCGGGCGGTACCGGCAGCGGCTGCGGCGTGGAGCAGGGCGCTTACAATTTGGAAATCGCGGCAATACCGGATTCAGCGGGAACCGGAACCGACCTTTACGCGGGTACTATCAATATCCACAAATGCCACCTCGCGAGCGGAGCGAGTTCCTGCTCCACCATCGATGCCAATGTCCCTACTGACTGGATCAATCTTACGCACGTCTATGGGTGTCCCGTACTCGGCGAACTGGCCCACGTACATCCCGATCAGCATGGACTAGGTTTCTTGGTGGTTGGCAGCAAAGCGCCTGGCTACTTCGCTCATGACGGCGGAATCAGCCGCACGCTCGATGGCTACGCCGGCCTGAACTCCGGGAGTTGCACAGGAACGAATCAATTTGACAGCCTGAGTCAGACCCTCGGCTCGATGACCGAGTTCGTGTCGTTCTCGGTGCACCCGACGAGCGCCGACATCATGCTGGGCGGTACTCAGGACAACGGTTCGCCCAAGACCGGCACCGCGACGACCAGCACCACCTGGCAGAATGCGTTGTCGGGCGACGGCGGCTTCAATGCCATAAATCCAACCAACGTCAGTGAATGGTTCACATCGCAGCCCATTTCGGTCATCTGGATTTGCGCAGTGGGCACGAATTGCGACGACAACGGCGCCTTCTTGGAGGCTGCTCCCCCCAATACGTTTCAGGGATTTTCCGGAAACATAGACTCTGGTGCCTTCTACACCCCGTTCATTCTAGATCCGCAGAGTACCGATGAGATGCTGATCGGCACGTGCCGGGTATGGCGCGGATCCACGAATACCACCCCCCCCCAGAGTCCGGGCGTTTTCAATCAACTCAGCGTCAATTTCGACAGCCTCAATACAAATCTGTGCTCAGGCAACGAAATTAACCAGGTTGCCGGGATCACTGCTGGAGGACCCAAGGACGCCAACGGACTTTCCAACGTTGTCTTTGCGACGACTTGGGGCTATGGACCGTTGGCGAACATCGGCGGCGGCGAGGTTTGGGTCACAACCAACGCAGGCGCAGCCACGCCGGCGATGACCAACGTAACGGGCAGCATTAATCCGAAAAGCTATGCGATCTCCTCTGTCGCCATCGACACTTCGGTGGCCAACGGACAGACGGCATACGTCGGCATCATGGGCTTCCACACTTCGCACGTATGGAAGACAGCGAATGCCGGCACAACCTGGACGGACTGGACCGGAAGCGGGCTAACCGGGCTGCCCGATGCTCCCGTCAGTGCCCTGCTCGTTGATCCGATAACGGGCCTCATCTATGCCGGCACAGACGTGGGCGTTTTCTCCAGCCCGACGACCGGCGCAGGGGGCGTCTGGACGGAAGTCGGTCCGGTCGCTGGCCCCGGGTCCGGATTCCTGCCGAGCGCACCGGTAACGGCGATCCAAATCTTCAAAAATGGAACGACAAAGGATCTACGCGTCTCGACCTACGGCCGCGGCATCTGGGAATTTAGCCTGCCGCTCTTTGCCACCACCACCACCTTGACCTCAAGTGCAAGCTCAATACCTTCTGGTGCGTCCGTAACATTCACGGCAACGGTGACCGGCGCGAGTCCGACCGGGATTGTAACCTTCAAAAATGGAGCGGCCATTCTTGGCACCGGCACGCTGAGTGGCGGAGTAGCAACCCTTACCACCACTGCGTTAGTCACGATCGGCACCGATTCCATCACCGCCGTCTACCCCGGAGACGCGAACAACCTGCCCAGCACCTCTTCGGCACTCACCGAAACCGTCACCGCCGCCACCTTCACCATCAGCGCCACACCCGCCGCCCAGACGATTACCAGTGGCGGGACCGCGACCGTCAGTATCACCGTAACTCCGCAGGGCATCTACACCAGTCCAATCACTTTCACTGCCACGCTAACGCCAACCTCGAGCGCAACAGTAACCTTCAACCCGACTACGGTAACGCCCAACGGCAGCACTGCAACCATGACGCTGACCATTACAGGAGCCACCTCGGGACCGCAACATTCAGCCGATAGCGCAAAGAAGTCCTCCGCGCTGAACGCATCTTTGCTCTGGACGCCCATCGGCCTTGCCGGTCTTTTCCTGGTGGGTCGCCGCAAGAAGAGCGATTGGAGAATCGTGCGCCACTTCATGCTGGCTGCGGCCCTCGCCCTAATCGCAATAACAATGTTCGGCTGCGGCGGTTCGTCGTCGCACCCGACCCAAACCTATCAAGTGCAGATCACGGCAACCAGCGCTGGCGGCGGGAACAGCGGACCCGTGACAACTTCTACGACCGTTTCGTTTACGGCCCAGTAGTTCGGGTGACGACTGATCTGGGACCGGTGACTGTGATGTTGCAGTAGTAGGGATTGTCGTAATCAACCAATGTTGCATCAAGGGCGCGGAAAGGCTCCGCTCCCCTTGTTTATTCGTTTGTAGCGCGAGCCACTGTCCTAGACCGAAGTTGAATTACAAGAATAAGCAGGATTGAAGAGGTCGCGCCGCGCCATTACTCGTTGTTTCCTTGACAAACCGAGTTACAATATAAATTGGCTCGTTGCACAAATGTGGCTATGGGCTTAGTGGGACCCGGCACCCGCAGGTGGAAGTACCGGTTCGTATCAGCGCGCGCCTTGAGGCGAGCTACAAGCGACCTTAGGAAAAACGCCTTTTAGGCGCTGAGATCCGAGGCCGCAGTTTCACCGCGGAAGGCTAAGTTCTTTGAAATCCACTTTGTGCGACTTAGTAACTCCAGCTCCCTGATTCTAAAGGCCCAGGTCGCGAGGAGCGGCTAGTAACTCCTTTATTATGAAGACCTTGCAGTTAACTACTTTAAATCCAAGACTTTAGCAAAAATCGGGGGAGGGGTACCCCCCGTCAGTACCAACCAGTAAACATAGTCGAACCCCGGGGCGTAAGAGCTCCGAGTTAGTAAGCGAATTTTCGACTCCGCAGCCGAGCCTCAATCGTCGTCCGGGTCCGTCGGCGGCGTTTTATCATTCAGAAAGTGCTGCGCGTCGAAAGGCGCAGTGATCGTCTGAAACTGCAACGGCGTCTGATTGAAGTCAAAGCAATCGGAGAAGTCATCCGCCGCCGCATCCGCGTTACCAAGCGAAGGCAGACTGAACCTGGCCTCCATGAACTTCAATATGCTGCTGAAATCATGCTGAGTGTGCGAAATATACTGCGCCTTGACGTAGGGCGAGACCACGATCAGCGGCACGCGGAAGCCATATACGTAGCCGCATCCCCACTGCGCGCAATTCACCAGCACCTGCGGCGGCGGAACGTGGTCGTACCAGCCTCCCCAGTCGTCCCACGTGATGAAAATCGCCGTGTTCGCCCAATAAGGACTCTTGCCGATCGCATTCACCACCGACGCTACCCACGATGGTCCCGCGTGCCGCTGGCCCCCGCGTGATCCGAATCCTGGCCTGGAGACTGACTTTCTTCAGCTGAATCGTATTGCCTGTCGAGTCTTTGCAGGTTTGGGCAATGTCGGCGCCCCGGTTGATCAGCACCGGATCCTGAAAAAGATTATCCGGAGTGCGGTTCTCCTGGAAGATCACCACTACGTGCTGAATCTTTCCAGGCGGCGGTGGCGGAGAACTGGCACCGGTCCCGCCGCCGCAGCCGTTGAGGCTCACGAGAGTGCCTCCCATCGCCAGCACCACAATTGCGAATACCGCGATACGCAGCTTAATCATTGCAGCCATCGCCTCGGGGAGCGAGGTCTCCACTCATGACACTCGGAAAAGCCCCTCCACTCTTCTTGGATGCGCAGACACGCATTGTTTTCGATTCTAAATCGATCAGGCGAGACTCAGCCTTGCAGGGGCACGGCACCGTTCTATTCCGGCTGACCAAGTGCATGAGTTTGCACAATGCCTGCATAACTTTTGAACAGCCGTCCTGGAGCCATTGTTCAGAGATTTCTTGAAGCCACCGCTCGCTTTTCTCCTTGACATCGATGGAACTCGATCTCATAATTCGCCCGCATCGGGCCCCCCACCTGCCGAGGTGTCTCTATTCGGCATAAACAATCAACTTGGATCAATAGAAAACCGAGGAGGAAATTTCGATGTCCAGAATCTCATTACGCTTGATGTCAGCCGCGTTGGTGGTAATTGGCGGCCTGTTCGGGCAGAGCCTCTTTGCAAACACGAAAGTGGCTGTCGGCCCGGTTACTTGTCAGCCTACTTTGGTACATTTCCCAACCATCCAGTCGGCAGTGAATGCAGTGCCGACCGGCAGCGTTGTAGAGGTTTGCCCGGGGACGTATCCCGAGCAGGTCGTCATCAGCGAGCCACTTACGCTTAACGGCGTGACGGACGGAACCGGGAACGCCGCCGTCATTACCGTCCCCGCGGGCGGCTTGGTCCCGAACGCGACTTCAACGCTCGTGGGAGGACCAGTGGCGGCGCAGTTGCTGGTGGCCAACACCGTCGAAGTGACGGTACAGAACATAACGATCGATGGCACCGGCGGCGGATGCCCAGCTGGCGCCACCCGAGTCTTTGGAATCGAGTTCTACTTTGTCGGACAGCCGGTGGACGTATTTGCCGGTGGAAAAATTGCGAATAATGTGGTTCGCAACGAACTCAATACGTGCGGGATGCGCACCGACGGCATTGAGGTCGATAACTCCTATGTCACCATCACCGGCAACGGGGTTCACGACATCGAAATCACGCCCATAGGCACTTACCTGGGTCAGGCCAGTATCACAAACAATACCACTCAAAACGCCTTGAACGGAATCGTGCCCCTCGGCGGCAGTGCAATCAACGTGGTATCCGGCAACACGATATCCAATTTGACGCCCAACTATGGATTCCAGCAAACTGGCATATGGGTTGACGGAGGTGTGGCAAGCGTCTCGAAGAATACTGTATCCAGCGGTCCTGGGGGCATAGGGATCTACTTGCCGTTCACCTCCACTGGCACCAAGGTCACTGGAAACGTAGTAAGCGCAGTGGGCTACGGTGTGGAACTGTTTGGATCCGCTGGAACTACCGTCCAGACCAATACCTTCAGCAACTCGTCGAGCGATGGCATCCTCGACTTGAATTCAGCCGGAGGGAACATCATAACCAAAAACATCGTGAATGAAGCGTCCTTTGGCATATTCGAGCTGAGCACCGGATCGGATACCTTAACGCCCAATACTTTCTACAACGTGGTCGTGACCGTTGATCCCAGCCCGTTTAGCGGTCCCGGGACAACCACTTCTTTTTGAGAGATGGTGCTGGCCGCATAGTAGATGACAACCCCTCGGGGGTCTCCGGATTAACGCGCGATAGAGGCCCCGAGCGGGTCTGAGCGCCATCGCATCTTTCGTAATCCTCGCCCGCACATAAATGGTGGGCAGTGCAGGACTCGAACCTGCGACCTCCTGCTTGTAAGGCAGGCGCTCTAACCAACTGAGCTAACCGCCCGCTCCGGCGGATGTGATCCCAATGCGTTTCATCCCCGCCGCCCGCGGAAAGAACCACAGAAAAACTTATGCTCAGAATACTGGACCGTTCCTTGGCGGTCAAACGAGGCCGGACTCACGGGCGCAGACGCTGCACTTTCGCTGCTACACTTTCTTCGTGCGAAAACTAATCGTTAACGCCGATGATTTCGGCCTGACCACTGGAGTCGATCGAGCCATCATCGAAACCCACACCGGCGGAGTCGTGTCGTCGGCAACGTTGATGGCCAACGGCGCCGCGTTCGACGACGCGGTGACGGCGGCCCGCTCGGCGCCGAATCTCTCGGTGGGATGCCACGTCGTGCTGGTGGACGGAACGCCGGTGTCACCACCAGACGCAGTCGATACGCTACTCGCGATCCGTTCGGCAGAGCCGGATAAGTTCTACTCCAGCCTTTCGGCCTTCGCCGCGCGCGCCATGTTGGGAGGCTTCGATCGAGATCAACTGGTCGCGGAAGTCACTGCGCAAATCAGGAAAATTCAAGCCGCCGGTCTTCAGGTCACTCATCTCGATACCCACAAACACGCGCACGTTTTTCCCGAGATTTTTGCGGCGCTGCTGCGAGCCG
>Ga0307475_10002984_pt1 | contig 10243 bp, 10 predicted proteins | sample atmos_gasesECM1C_FD_203317 | JGI IMG/M metagenome (GOLD analysis project Ga0307475, IMG submission 203317) | Hardwood forest soil microbial communities from Morgan-Monroe State Forest, Indiana, United States - atmos_gasesECM1C_515 | ecosystem: Environmental > Terrestrial > Soil > Temperate...
ATGGGCGGCATCTCGTATTCGAATCGACGCGCACCGGCAAGCGGGAGATTTGGTCGATGCTGGCAGACGGCAGCCGCCCAAGACAGTTAACATATGAAGGACTAAGTGAATCGCCGAGCTGGTCGTCTCGTTGAAATGCTCGATGAAACGCGCGATCAACAGGCGGCAACGAATCTGTGATTGGCTCTCACGTTGAAATCGAAATAGGCCCATGCACCATCTCTTAAGGAGGCTTCGTTATGCAGAGCGGTAATTTTCGGAATGCAGCGATGGTTTTATCGCTGTCTTTGGTCGGAGTTGTAGCGATCGTTGGCGGCTGCAAAAAGCACGTAGCTTCAGTGCCACCCGCCCAAGCGACCCCAGCGCCGACCGCGCAGCCAACCGTGACGCTGACCGCATCACCGACGACGGTGAATCCGGGGGCGAGCGTGAACCTGACGTGGTCGTCCACGAACGCCACGGACTTGAGCATCGACCCGAGCGTGGGCAAAGTGGCCGTGGAAGGTTCCACGCCCGTCACGCCGACGGAATCCACAACGTACATGATCACGGCGAACGGCCCCGGCGGGACCGCGACGGCAACGGCACGCGTGACCGTGACAGGTGGGGCTGCTGTCGTGGCGCCCACGTCTAGCACGCCCGCGGGAATCAGCGAACTTTTCGAGCAGAACGTGCGTGACGCATTCTTCGACTTCAACAAAGCGGATATTCGTCCCGACGCTCGCGACGCGCTCACCAAGGACGCGGAGTTTCTGCGCTCCTACTCCACGGTTCATGTGACGATCGAGGGCCACTGCGACGAGCGCGGCTCGACGGAGTACAACTTGGGCCTCGGCCAGCGGCGCGCGCAGGCTTCGAAGAACTATCTCGTCTCGCTGGGCATCTCCGCCGATCGAATTGACACCGTAAGCTGGGGCAAGGAGCGGCCTTTCTGCACGGAGAGCACCGAGGAGTGCTGGCAGCAGAATCGGCGCGGGCACTTCGTCATGGCGAAGTAGAATGCGCCCGTAAAGTAGAATGTGCCGGTAGCGATATCGAATTTTTGATATCAAAGATCAACGCTGTTGTGTGGGAAGCGGTAAAGGCGAAGGCGGCCGCTTCCCGCCACCTCGAAGGAGATTTCTTATGCGCACGCGATGGATTGTGCTTGGGCTTGGCTTGCTGTTTCTGGGGGCGTTGTGCGGGTCGGCGCTGGCGCCCACGCCCGTCGGCGCGGTGTCGAAGGAAATGATTCAGCTACAGCAGTCGGTGGACGCATTGACGCAGTCGCAACAAAGCTTGCGCAGCGCTGTGGATGCCAACAACGCCACGCTGCGAACCCTGGTCCAGCAAGCGACGGATTCCGTGAACCAGCTGAATGGAAAGATGTCGCTCGTCGAGAAAACCGTGCAGGAAGTGCAGGCCAATACCGGCGCGCGGATCGACACGATGACGACGCAGACGCAGGGCCTTTCCGACAACGTGCAGGATATTCAAGCGCGCGTGGGGAAATTGTCGCAGCAGATGAACGAAGTTCAAGGCCTGCTGCAAAGTATCGACGCCAAGATTTCCGGCGGCGCGCCTCCTCCTTCGGCGGCTGCTGCGCCGGGGGCGGGAGGCGCGGCGGACGACAATAGCGCAGGCGGCGGCAATCCCGGCACTCCAGCGCCGATTCCGGCCGACACGCTTTATCAGAATGCGCTGCGCGATTTCACCGGCGGAAGATACGACCTGGCTCGCCAGGAATTTTCAGACTACATGACCAATTTCCCGACGAACGATCTGGCGTCGAATGCGCAGTTCTATCTGGGCGAAATCGATTACGCGCAGGGCAATTACAAAGCGGCGATAGGCGCCTACACGAAAGTGATCGCTCAGTATCCGCGCAGCTTCAAGGTGGCCGCTTCGCAGCTGAAGAAGGCGCAAGCGGAGATCAAGCTGGGTAACAAGCAGGCCGGCATTCGCGACTTGCACGAAGTGGTGCGCAAATACCCGGGCTCCGATGAAGCGCGCCAGGCGCAGGCGCGGCTCCGAGAGCTGGGCGTCGCATCGACAACCAGGTAAGAAGATGAAATCTTTCGGCACGCCTGCGATGCGCGCCGGAAGTTTCGCATTAGCGCTCGTGGCATTCCTGATCGTATCCGCAGCGCCCAATTCTCCCGCGCGTTCCGGTTCCCTTCCTCACTTCAGTTCCCTTCCCGAAATTGCGGATGCTCCCGCTGCCTTTAGCCATGACGCCAAAGACCTCGAAAATCAGTACCAACCTTTTCTCGATGCGTTCGCCGCGGTAAAGCCCGCGGAGTTCCATGCGGCGCTTGCAATCTTCTCGTTGCCGAATCCCTCTGATTGGTTTGCCAAATACTTCGCGAAGGATCTGGTAGAGCAGCTCGTCCGGCAGAATGAATCGGAGTTGAATGCGTACGAACAGGCGCTGTTGAGATCGATGGCCGCTGTGCCGCCGGGGACGAGATTTCGCGTTCGGTGCAAACTGCCGCACGCCGACCCGACGATGCGCATCTCGCCGCGGCCGGATGCGATTCTGCCGACTGCCGCGATCTCGGTCGAACAATTCGTCACTGAATTCGATCCGGTTCCGAAAATGAAAAACGGCCGATTTTCGCTGGTCGTCAACTACGTGTATGTGGATGGCGCTTTTCGTTATGTCGGAAAAGGCGCGTACCCGTTCTGGTCGGCGCCGGATGAGGCGCCGACAAAATCGGTGCCCGACGCATCGCAGAAAAAATGAGCGAACAAATTTAAATCGAATTTAAGTTAGTCCGCCTGCGAGAAGCGCCGGAAAAAGCTGTCGGATTTCCATTGCGGGCGCTCGGTGCGATTCGCGACTGCGATCGTCAGGCCGCGCACAATGGCCTCGAATGCGCCGGCTGACTGCAAATCGACGGGTTGATTCGTGTCGTCCGAAGGCGCGTGATAGCGCTGCGTGAGCCAATCTTTATAAAGCTTCGCGTCAGGCGAGCCTTGCTCATAACCCACCTTCATCGCGAGCGCCGGAATGCCGTGGCGAATGAAGCTGTACTGATCGCTGCGGATGAAGGAATTGCGCAACGGCTCGGGATCGGGCTGCACTTTCACTCCCTGCGCCTCGGCCACTTCGCGAACGATATCGCCGAGATCGGATTCCTGCAGTCCGTAGACAGTGAGCATTTTCAACGGAATCAGCGGCAGGAACATGTCCGTATTGATATCGGCGACGATTGATTTTGCGGGAACCGTGGAATGCGCGGCGAAATATTTCGAGCCGAGCAGGCCTTTCTCTTCGCCGCACACAAAGACGAAGAGAATCGAGCGCTTGTGCGAAGCGGGATCTGCTTTCAACGAACGCGCCACATCGAGCAGGAGGGCGGAACCGGAACCGTTGTCCATGGCGCCGTTGTAAATCTTGTCTCCGTTGATCGGCTCTCCGATTCCGAGGTGGTCGATGTGCGCGGAGAGAACCACGTATTCGTTTTTCAGCGCAGGATCGCTCCCGGGCAATTTGCCGATCACGTTGGCGGACTCAACCTCGGTCTTCTCCACTTTCGTGACGGCCTTGATCGAAACGGAGAGCGGAAATCGCGGCAGCGGTTTGCGGTCCTTGCCCAGCTCGGCGATTTCGGCAAAGGTGTGGCCGGAACCAGCGAACAGCTTCTCCGCACTCGCTGGATTCACGATCATCGAGAGTTTTTCGCCTTCGGTTTCGTTCAGGCTGGCGTCCGCCAGTTCCATGCTGGGATGCGCGCGGTTCAGCGACATGCGCGACCACGGAATATCCATCGAGGCGGGGTTGGGCAATGTGATGACGCCCACCACGCCTGCTTTTCGCAGCGATTTCCAGCGCTCGCCGGCGGATTGGTAGTGCGACGCGAGCGCCCCGGGCATTTCCGCGGGCGAGCCGCCGAATATCACCACGACCTTGCCTTTCAGGTCGAGCCCGGCGAGATCGTCGTAGTTTTTCTCTGGAATGGTGAGACCGTAGCCGACAAAGACGAGCGGCGCTTCAATTTCGGGCGCGAGGTTGACGCGCGTGTTGAAGAACGCGTCTTCGCCGAGCGCGAGAGGTTCGCTTTTTCCGTCGCGGATGAGGGCGATGCTGGAATCTTTCTCGACGATCTGGCGCACCTCGAATTTCACGGGCTGGTAGTAGCCGTCGCTGCCGGCGGGCTCGACGCCATCGGCTTTGAGCTGCTCGACGACGTAGGCTTCGGCGCGCTTCAGTCCGGCGCTGCCGGTTTCGCGGCCTTCCATGTTGTCGTCGGCGAGGACTTTCACGTAATCCCACCACGTCTTGCCGTCGAAGTCACTTTTCGCGGCCTGTTGAGCGAAAGCGGCCAGAGTGACGCTGAATCCGAGCGTAAGCAGCACCAGCGATCTCTTCATGATGACGTCATGCCTCCCATTCACGCCTCTGAATGCGCCCAGAAAGATATCACGAAGGCGGCTAGCGGCAAGACAGCCGGACAGAGCGGCGGCGGCGGGCGGTCGCCCGATGGCGCTGCAAAATCTCATGTTCGGCCCTCCTAAGGCCTCAAAAGCCTCACCTCTAGAGAGGTGAGCTACATTGAATTCACCCGTAAAATCGCGATGAAAAATCGCGTTTTATTTCCGATTAGACTTGGCCGCTGGTGTTTGTTTTCAGAAGGTTGCGACGATTTCTAATTCCAGATTTGCGATTAGAAATTCGACGGCTTACGGCTGCTCTTTTGCGGTCGGAATGGTGGATCACTCTCGTGGGGAGTTCGACCCAGGTGCCATCGTCCCGGAGGCAAGAATAGGCGCGGATGGCGCGGAGGATGGCATTGGCGGTGATGGTGGCGGTCTCAGCCTGCTCGACGAAGATATCGAGGACGGTGCGGATGTTCTCGTTGCGGCGGGCTTTGAGGCCGAGGGCGTTCGCGTGGCGGTAGATGGCCGACCAGTGAGGCAGGGTGTAGTCTTTGACGATTTTGTTGGGGCCATGCCAGTTGAGGAAATCGTCTTCGATCTCGGCGCGTTGCGGGTGATGACAGATTTGGCACTTACGGGCGTGGCGTCGGAGGTCGGCCCTTGGTGGGCGGAGCTTGCGGCGTCCGGTGATTTTGTCGACCTTCATGATTCGTTCCTTCTTTCTTTTGGTGAAGCTCCTTTACTTAGAAAGAGTCCTTGTTTGTTGGATGCTTCGCCGCCATACAAAGTAATTTCTGGTTCAGACGAATCTAAAATAATCTCTGGGAAGCCATTGCGGAAACTACGCAGGCAGAAAATGGCGGCGACTGAAAAGGCGGCGCTTAGGTATGAGCAACTACGCGGACGCGGCCTTGCCGGCGAGAGCGGGGGGCGCGCTTAACGACGATCTCTACATCTCGGCCTAGCAGAGTCAGGAAGTGCATAAGCCGCTCGGTGGAAAATCCGGAGAGTCGGCCTTGCAGTAGGCAGGATATTTTTGGTTGATCGATCTTTAAAATGCGGGCGGCTCTTGTCTGGGTGAGACGGCGGGCGCGAATCGTTTCGGCGATACGAATGGCGAGATCGGCTTTTGCGAGGCGCTCTTCTGGCTTCGGCAGGCCGATGTCGGCGAATACATTGCCGCTGCTTTCTTGGTATCTCCTAGCAATCAGAAGGGCACCCTGAATCTCGGAGGCTTTTGGTTCGATCTTCGATCTCCTGGACCCACTCGGATATTTGGTACGTATTCGTCGCTGTCGACTGCTGCGTGCCTCGCCCGGGCGGGAGGTTAAGTCTCTTGGCTAGCTCTATTCTGATCGAGCGGACCGGTAGCGAGAACTTCATTCTGTAGTCGTCCATTGTGTCAGTCAGCTTGTCTCCGGACTGCAGATGTGACTCCGCCCACTGGACTTGCTGCTCTTCAAGTTCTCGAGATTGACTGACTGCGACGAGATCGCCAAGACGCTGTTCTTCGAATTCGAAGTACGACTTCAGTCTGTCTCTAAGCTGGGAAACGATCGCAAAGCGCCTTTTCTTTGAGCTCTTTGTTACAAAGAGTAGAATAATCTGGCAGCATTTCCGTGGGCTTCCCGATGCGGAACGCAGTACTCAACGTCAATTTTTCTCCCGTGGCCAATTCCTCGACGACATCGCACCACGGACTGATCTGCGCTTTGAGCCTTTGCGCAGTTGCTGGCAACAGTTCTTCTGATGCGCTCCCCAAAATCAGCTTACATGGACCGCTAAAAGCCGTTTGGGCTAAGCGAACAGTTGCTTTTCCGTCAAATCGAAGTATCGACTTCGCGGGTACTGTGCACCGGACGCATTCGAGGCCGTCCAGCCGACCGGATATCGGTAAGGTCAAATATGCGCATGGTGTAGATGCTAGACAATCTTACGGGAGATTCGATCTTGTTTACCCAATCTATGCCATCTGCCCTAATTTTCAACATCTCAACTGAGCCGCCAATTCCGTCGCAGGGGCCCGCCCTCTTGATTTAGGCGTCGATCAGTAGCGCGGCGAGGGCCTGCCCCTCTTCTGACGTGAGGTCCGCCAACTGGTTCGACTTTTTCAGCGCGTAGTATCCCAACATCGGTGCAGCCTGCGAGTATTCTTCATTTCTACTTGGTCCATCCGCGTTTAAAAGCCGATACACAGTTCTAGCACCCGAACCCAACGCCATCACCTTGAACACTGGAGCCTCAAGAACCTCCGTTATTTTGGCGTACACATATTTACGTCCAAAGGCGTCTGTTCTAATCTCAGGTGAAAGCACAATTGTGATCCATTCATGATGGCCGTTCTCGCTTACTGACACCACACTGAACTCGGCTAGAGGGGAGGGAGGAAGGCTGTCGCCGTCCAACAGCAAGGCTTCATCTCGCACCGCCTGAACAGCGATCCATGGAATTTCGGCCGCAAGCGGCTGGCGACCGTTTTTGACCATCTCGTCATAAAGCAGCAGCTTCGTAGACAGAGAGTCATATATGCCGGGTTCCGACGAAGAGCCCAATAAGCCCGCAACTACCAATCCGGATCGCTTGCCAATGGAGAAAACTTTTTGGTATTGCCCGGGCAGCGTGTGACAACCAATCGAACCATTGCTATCTCCTGCGAGAATGAAGCCGTCCTTACTCTCAATTACAACTACACTTGTTCCGTGAACACCTGCTTCGATCTGCGGATCATCCTGCGCCGACGCGAAGGAAGAAATGAGCAATGTACCAACCATTAGGCCAGCGGATAAGACTATGCGCGGTGACTTCACTTAAGCTATTTGACACCGGTTCTTGATGACGGTTCCAGTGGCATTTTATCTTTCGGGCAGTTAGTCACCGAACGACGAAGACCTCACCTCTGAAGAGGTGAGCTACATTGGACGTCCCACTTTCGGATCGAGCGATGCGCATTTTTCTGACCGGGCTGAGGCAGTTCGGCTATACTCGCGGTTACTTCACTTCTGAAGACAGGTGGTCAAAAACGCATGTCAGTTAACAAGGCAATTCTTGTGGGGCGTCTAGGACGCGATCCTGAGACGCGATTTACGTCGGGCGGGCAGGCGGTGGCGAATTTTACGCTGGCGACGGATGAGACGTTCAAGGACCGGTCTGGCGAGCGGCAGAAGCGGACGGAGTGGCACCGCATTGTGCTGTGGGGCAAGCTGGCGGAGATTACGCAGCAGTATTTGAAGAAGGGGATGCTGGTTTATATCGAGGGACGGATTCAGACTCGGCAGTGGGAAGACAAGCGCGACGGGCAGAAGCGCACGACCACGGAGATTGTGGCGAATGTGATGCGCATGCTGACGAGCCGGGCGGAAGGCGCTGCGGCGGGTGCAGGGGCGGCGGCGGGTGGTCCGGGGGGACGCGCGTTTGATCCGGATGCTGAGGGCGGCGGCGGGTTGCCGGATGAGGTGGCTGGGCCGGGACCCGAAATTTCGGATGAGGATATTCCGTTTTAGTGGGCGGGTTTTAGAGGCCCAGCGCTGAAGCGCAGGATTGAAGGGCGAGTCTTTTTCGGAGCGCAAGCGCTCCTCCCCCGCATGAATGCGGGGGCTCCCACCGAAGTTCTAACCCACGAAACAGCGAAGGGCGGCAGGCGACGGGACCAAGACGAGAAGGGCGTCGTCGCGGCTGCCACGCTACGTCAAACCAACGCTGCCATCGTTTCCTTCTTGTTCGTGACTGCTGGGATCTGGCGGCTGGCTGCGCAGGCTGAAGCCTACGCTACTGAAAGGCGAAGCCCGACGACGAGACAAGTCGTAGCTACCCGAACTGGGTGCAACCAACGCCGCCATTGGCTTCCTTCTTGTCGCGACTGCTGGGATCTGGCGACTTGGGGCACAGGCAGGATTGCCTGTGCTACTGGAAGGCGAGCGGGGTCAGTGGGCTGAGGCGGCGGCGTCTTTTTTGCGCTGGTCGTCTATTTCGTGGAAGAAGGCTTCGAGTTTTATTTTTTGCTCGGGGGTCATGAGGGCGCGAATCTTTTCGCGGCTTTGCTGGCGGATTTGTTCTTTTTGGGCGTCAGCCGGGGCGTAGAGGGCTTTCCATTGAGCGCGTGTGTCGTCAACGATGGCGGTAACTTGTTTTTGCTGGTCCGGCGTCAGATCCACTTCGTGCGTGAGACGGGATACGATTTCATCGCGCGTTTTTGGGGCGGTCTGATGACCCCAGACGCGTTCGCCCCACAGATGCGTTGCCAGGCCGCCGAGTAGAACACCCAGCGCGAAAACGATTGTCACCAGGAAGGCCGCTTCGCGGCGCGTTTTAGTGTTTTGCATGTTCATCTTCGGCCACCATCATCAGGACTTCATCGCGACTGCTCGGAACGCGCGCTGGATCGGGAGAAAACATATCCGGGATGCGTGAGGATGCTTCGAGGGTGGCAGCCTGCTGGGCGCGCTGCTGTACGTGAGACGTGGTGTCGTAGGCGACGAGAACAGCCAGAGCCAAAGTGGCGGTGGCGGCGAAGCGCCATCCCATCGAAACGAGGGGCTGCCAGAATCCACGCTCGGAGCGCACATCTCTATCGTTGCGAATTCGAGCCATCACGTCGCGAGAAAATCCGGGGCCGGGATCAGCGGTGGCTTCGGTGAGATGCAGCAGGCGCGGAGTGAGTGCGACGTGTTCACGAGCTTCGCGGCAGCCGGCGCAAGTTTTCAAATGCTCGGACAGCCGGAGCGCATCAGCGCCGCCAATTTCTCCGGAGATGGAATCCTCGATGAGCGGCTCGTAGTCCGGACAAGCCGAGGTGCTATATTCACGGCCGCTTTGACCTTCTTTTTGATATTCGTGGCGCCCTTGATAATCGTGGCCCATGTTTTCAACTCTTCCTTTCAGCCCTTGCTGAATTGCGTCCCGGCTTCGTACCGGGACTCGTCCGACGGCGATACACATCCATTAACCGGGAGCGCGCACGGAACAGTCGAACTTTTACCGTATTCACATTGAGGTCGAGGATTTCCGCCAATTCCTGCACCGAAAAACCTTCCATTTCTTTCAGTACCAAGAGCTGCTGGTCCTGTTCAGGCAACTTCTCAAGCATCCATTCGAGCGTTTCTTTCACTTCCGCCTGCTGGCTTGCGCCGGAGACGGGCCGGTCAGCTGAGACGATGCCGTCGAGCCGCGAGACTTGCTCCTCGGAAAGATCCGCCTCGTAAAGGAGCGGCCGGACTTTCTTCTTGCGGAGGTAGTCCCAGCACTCGTTTACCGTGATCTTGTAGAGCCAGGTGGAGAAGGCCGAGCGAAGGTCGAAGCGCTTGAGCGAGATAAAGACCTTGAGAAAAACCTGCTGGGCGACATCCTCAACATCCTCTCGCCGCCGCAAAATCGAGCCTACCAGAGCGAGAACGCGCTGCTGGTGGCGTCGAATGAGCTCCTCGAAGGCGGCCTCTGTTCCACTTTGGGCCAGTCGTACGAGGTCTCGTTCCTCTTCGCCCTTGCTGCGGTGGGCGAGAGGAATCGCAACGGTGGAGGCGCTGGCTGCCACGTTCTTTGGGACGTCAGGCATTGAATTCAGGTTACATGGAAAATTTCTTGCTGACTACTGGTCACAATCGGCCCAAGAATCAACTTTCGTCTTGCAACAAGAAAATACTTCATGCAACAATACCCGCCATGATAATTGGAGATCGCATCCGCCTGCTACGAGAAACAAAAAAACTTTCCCAGGGTGACATCGAGAAGCGCACGGGTCTTCTCCGCTGTTACATTTCACGCGTGGAAAATGGCCACACGGTACCGGCCATCGAGACGCTCGAGAAACTGGCGCGAGCGATGGAGGTTCCGCTCTACCAGTTGTTCTACGACGGCGAAGAACCGCCCGAGCTGCCCAATCTTCCGA
>Ga0307475_10002986_pt1 | contig 10241 bp, 9 predicted proteins | sample atmos_gasesECM1C_FD_203317 | JGI IMG/M metagenome (GOLD analysis project Ga0307475, IMG submission 203317) | Hardwood forest soil microbial communities from Morgan-Monroe State Forest, Indiana, United States - atmos_gasesECM1C_515 | ecosystem: Environmental > Terrestrial > Soil > Temperate...
CCGTCAAAACGTGGCAGGTCAGCGCAGGTAGTGACGAAAAAAATCCTAAGTCATAGAAAACAAAGCATCCTGCCCTGAAAACCTTGGAAGTTGGGTTAATCCGCGAATCGCGGCAGAGCGTAGCACCAAAATTGCTCTCGGAAGGGAGGTCTTCTAACCCGCCAAATCCTCATTTGCGCGCGGTCGAGCTTTCCTGGTCAGCGTGGTCAGCGGAACTTGGACCGCGTGCTTGAAGAAGCTGGAGGCGCGGGGCGGAATCGAACCGCCGATAAAGGTTTTGCAGACCTTCGCCTTGCCACTTGGCTACCGCGCCGTCGGAACGTTGAAAAGTCATAGCCTGTCAGTCTTCGGTCAGAGAAGATCGATACATCCCTAGGCACCTTCGCATTTGTTGTCGGCCGCTACACCTAGATACAGAAAACGGGTCTGAAAACCCGCCGCTACAAACACGAGCATCCGCCTCTGCATTAGTGGGCAGTGGCAGCGACGCCGGATTGTGCGGAGCGCGATTCGTTCACGATCGGCGCGCCAACTAAATTTCCCCATTCGGTCCACGAGCCGTCGTAATTCCTCACCTTGTCGAAGCCCAGCAAATACTTGAGCACAAACCAGGTGTGCGAGCTACGCTCGCCAATGCGGCAATAAGCGATGACTTCATCTTTGCCGTTGATGCCCTTGGCTTCATACAGCTTCTGCAAATCTTCAAACGATTTGAACGTGCCGTCTTCGTTTGCGGCCTGCGCCCAGGGAATATTGGCGGCTTTAGGGATGTGGCCGGCGCGCTGAGCGGTTTCGCTCATGCCCGGAGGCGCGATGATCTTGCCTGTGAACTCGTCCGCAGACCGAACATCGACGAGTTGGCCGGACTTACGGCCGTCAACCACGGCGGAAACATCTTCTTTGAACGCGCGGATGCTCGCATCGGTTGCCGAAACGCGATACGTGGTGGGGCTGAAATTCGGAGTGTCTTTGACGAGCGGACGCTTTTCTTCGAGCCATTTCTTGCGGCCGCCGTTGATCAGCCGCACGTCTTTGTGGCCGTACAGCTTCAATTGCCAAAAGGCGTAAGCCGCGAACCAGTTGTTGTTGTCACCGTAGAGAATGACGCTGGTGTCGTTGGAAATGCCGGAGGCCCCAAGCAGGTTTTCTAGCGCGGCTTTGTCGATCAAGTCGCGGCGGATGCCGTCCTGAAGCTGCGTTTGCCAGTTCCAGCCGACAGCGCCGGGTAGGTGGCCCTGATCGTAGGCGGTGGTGTCCACGTCCACTTCAACAAAGCGTGTGCTTGGCGCGTTGAGATTCTGCGCGGCCCACGCGGTAGAGACCAGAACTTCCGGATGCTTGTACTCTGCCATTTTGCTTTCTCCTTCGTCTCCCTCAGATGACTAGCTCTAAGAATTCGTTTGATCGGCGCAAATCGGAAAAATAAAAAACCCACCTACCATCTTTTTCCTGGCGGTGGGCTCAAAAAAACTTGGAGGCTGGAGGAATCCTAAATGCTCAGCCTCCCCGCGCCAGAAGGCGCACACATACAACAGATGCACATTGCAGCGTTCTTCTGGCTGCGAAGTTTCATGCTTTTATGCTACATCGATGGGCCGGCCTTGACAACAGTACTCGTTGGAAGTGTTGGAAGTCGGCTGCGACCGAGTACACTCCCGGGACTCCCACAGGACCCCTGTCAGGTGCTGGTCTAGCGGAAAGCGCAGAAAAGAGAACGGGCTGTCCCATGTGCCGCGTCGTCAATGGGTTAGAAGCGATTCTGTACAGCAACCCGCTTGAAAAGCCCGGCATCGAAAATAAGTGGCGGTGATGTCTCTAGTTCCCGGCCCTGCCCCGCCACCTTGGATATTCAAAGCCCTCAATCCAAGTAATCCCAAAATAGCTAGCCTGGAGGAAGGTCATCACTATGCGCAAATTTGCGTCCCTTGTGGGGCTGTTCGTTCTTGCCAGCCTGCCTGCATTCGCGCAGGAGACGGGATCGAAGGATGTCGCCGTGGAGTACTCCTACGTTCGCGCCAATCCCTCGACCACCGCTTTTCCGGACTTCAATGCCGATGGAGGCTCCGCCTCCTTTGCCTTTAATCCACGTAATTGGTACGGGATCGCTGGTGAACTCAGCGGCTATCATATCGGGCAGATCGGCCGAGTAAACGTCGGCACGGACCTGTTCACCTACATGTTCGGCCCGCAGCTCTATTTCCACCCTTTCGGCCCCATTAGGCCGTTTGCCCAGGAGCTTCTCGGCGTCGCTCATACCGGCGGCAACGCGTTCGGAATCACCGGATCCCACAATTCCTTTGCGATGGCGCTTGGGGGAGGCATGGACGTTCCCTTCCGGGGCCACTTGTCGCTTCGCCTTGGGCCGATCGACTATCTCCTGACGCAATTCCCCGAAACCGGCTCAAGCCGAAGGGCGCAGAATAACCTGCGCGTCTCTGGTGGAGTGCGCTGGCGGTTCTAACTTCAAATCAGTCTCCTCGTGGACAAAAAGCCGGGCCTCGCGCCCGGCTCTTTTTTTCCCAGCGATGCTAAGGTTTAATTGAGGCCCAATGAAACGCCATTTCAACGGTTGGAGTAGAATGCGGGCCATGAAACACCCATCTAGACTTGTAGCTTCGATTTTCCTTGTCCTCGCCCTGGGCTGGGCAACTCCTGCTTCTGCTCAGACAGCACGATCCGAAGGAGCACAACAATTTGCTGAGCTCGGTGACTTCCGATTGGGGAGTGGCAGCATCATCCGCGATTTCCGTTTGGGCTATCGCACGCTCGGGAAGCTCAACGCGGAGAAGTCCAACGCCATCCTGTGGCCCAGTTGGCTCGGCGGGAAATCGCAAGACTTGTTGCAGTTCGTCGGGCCCAGCAATGTCGTGGATAGCACCCGCTATTTCGTGATTCTCGTGGATGCCATTGGCGACGGCGTATCCAGCTCACCGTCGAACAGCACAAAGCAGCCGCTGCTGAAGTTTCCCGAATTCAGCATTCAAGACATGGTGGAATCCGAACACCGCCTGGCCACCGAGGTCCTGCACCTGTCTCGTCTGCGTGGCGTCATGGGCCTTTCCATGGGTGGCATGCAAACCTTTGAATGGGGCGTGACCTATCCCGACTTTATGGATGTGCTGATCCCCATCGTTGGCTCGCCGCAATCCACCTCCTATGACAAGCTGCTGTGGACCGCTCAAATCGACGCCATGGAGCTTGACCCAGCCTGGAATCATGGCAATCCCACCGGGCCAATGGATAGAAGTCTCGGCCTCGTGGAAGAAATCGGCTCTATGAATCTCACCTCGCCATCCTACCGCGTGGCCCACACCAAGCCCGACGGGCTTGACGAGCTTCTGGCAGAAGTGAGGAACGGCGCCAAGGGAAATGGCGGAGCGGCGTGCGACCGAATTCGGCAGCGCCAAGCGATTATTGCGCTCGACATTCCCGGAGAGCGCGGTGTGAACCTGGAGCAAGCAGCGGCGAAGGTGCACGCGAAGCTCCTGGTCATTGTTTCCCCCGAAGATCACATGGTGAACCCAGAACCGGCAATCGAGTTCGCGTCCGCCGCCCATGCTCCCGTTGTGAAGTTGGATTCTCCTTGCGGTCACCTCAGCCCGGGTTGCATTTCTGTGGGGCCAACGGTTGCGCGTTTTCTAGCCGACCCCACTTCAGTGCAGAGTGAAACTTTGCAGGAGCCTCCGAGACGGGAATAGTCACCCGCCTTACTCTTCGACTTCAAATCTCATATTGAGCCAAGCATAGCGGGGGGTGTAGCGGCATGAGACGATTCCTTCCGTTTTTCGGCAACGGATCGGGAATAGCCTCGACCCTCTGGTGCCTAAATGGCAACGCAACTCGCAATTCTGAGGAAAACGGAAACCGGCCGCGATTTATTGATAAAAAAGAAGATGCCTGCGCTGAGCGGCCTCGCGCGACTGGCGATCGGGTTTTCTTCCCAATTCTCTAAGAAAGATGGCAGCGGCTGGCGCTTCTGGCATGAGCAGTGCATGTCCTCCTGCAGGTCCGCGCACGCGACGGTTGGGAACAGAGAGATCCGGTGCGAAGCGGAACCGAGGAAGCCAAAGGTAAACCGGGTCGGTTTAGGCCAAGGCTCCTCGCGACCGCCGTGATTGACTCGTTCAACCGCCAACTCCCCCGGGGATACTCCTCAAAAGTGCGCCGCAGGTCGAGATGCAGTTCAAGCTGTCTGATATTACCGGTACAAAGATTCTCCCAGCCTTTCCATGGGGCAGAATCCCCCTTATGGTCTTGAGTTTTGCTCTGTTTGCCTGGGGTGGAACGGTCAACGCCCAAGAGCAACAGTCGCAAGAGACCGAACGAGCGATCTCGGGAACGGTGTATCTATCCGGCGACAATCAACCCGCCAGTCAAGTGGCGCTTAGCTTGAAATCGCATGAAGCCGGCATCTTTCGCAGCATGTTGACCGACTATGACGGCCATTTCGAGGTCCAAGGGCTGCCGGCCGGCACATACGAGATCAGCATCGAAGAGCAGGGCTACCAACCTTACCGAAGCACCGCTCAGTTTGACGGAACGGCCCTGAAACTTGAGCTTCGCCTCACGGCATCCGGCGCGCCACCGGTTCCGGCAGATGCCTATACCATCTCGGTAAGAGAGCTGAAGATTCCCGGGAAGGCGCAAGACGAGTACCGGAAGGGCCTGGAGCGTCTTGCCAAGAAAGACCAGAACGGAAGCTTGAGTCATTTCATGAAAGCAGTCCAGCTCTTCCCAGGCTATTTTGAGGCTCTGTATCACCAGGGAATCGTGCATACCAATCTGGGGCAATTGGAAAAGGCGATGCAGGCCTTCCAAAAGGCCATCGTTGTGAGTGGCGGGCGGTATGCCAGAGCCGTGTTCGGAATCGGTTACGTTCACTATTTGCAGGGAAATGCGGCCGAGGCGGAAACTACCCTTCGGAGGGGCCTCGAAATCGACCCGAACTCAGCGGATGGGTACGTCATCCTGGGCATGACGCTTCTGCGCTTGGACCGGCCGGACGAGGCAGAAAAAAGCGCTCGTGAGGCGCTGGTCAGGGACCCCAATATGGCGAACGCCTACCTCGTGCTCGCCGATTCGTGCTCTCGCCGTCAGGATTACCGGGACCAGATCCAAGACCTTGACAATTACCTGCGGCTCGACCCCGAGGGTGCAGCAAGCAAGCGAGTGCATGAAGTGCGAGACGTAGCCCAGAGAATTCTGGATCGCCTGCAGCCACGAGATTAAGCTTGCTCCCGCATGCTGGCGCTGCTCTCAACCGGGGGGCGTGGACAGCATGAGGCAACGAATCGTCGCACCCTTGCCCGTTTCAGATGACTCGCTTTTTCTTGAGGTTGGGGAAATCGTCTCCTTGCCAAATTACTGCTTGATGCCGGAACCGGTCGGCGTTCCCGTGATGGTGGCAGCCTTGACGATTTCCGCACCCTCTTTTGTGCTCTTCCACAGCGTTAGCTCGGGGCTGTTATGGGTGATCTGCAACGTCCGCAAGTAGTGCACCAAGTCCCAAGCCTCTTCGGGTTTGATCACGTCGCCGAACGAAGGCATGGGCGTGCCGTCCAGACCCGTCATGAAGATTTTGTACAAGTCGTGGTTCGTTTCCCCGCACTTGAACCGTTTGCCAGCCGCGAAATTGTAGGGCCGAATGGGCTGATCGTTGCTATCCGTGAGCGTCGCAGCGGAAGGACCGTCACCGCGGCCTGCCTGTCCATGGCATTTCCAGCATTCCAGCTTTTGGAAGAGCTCTCTCCCGTGCTTGATGCTGTCCAGGGTCAACGCCGGCTCTTCCGGCACTTTGATAGGCTCGCCCGGCTTCTCCTTCGCCCAGCGCGGCGAAAAAGTCTTGATGAAGGCAATCAGGTCGGCGCGTTGCTGATGCGTCAAAGTAATCCACGAGGGCATGTAGGTTGTTAGGAATCCGCGAGTGATGGAGTTGAAAAGGTCCTCGTCGGTCGGCAACGTTCCTGTCGGCGTGGAACGGCACTTGTACGTCGCGGCTACAAAGTTGCGCGGCAGGATGTTGAGGTAGGGAGCGTTTTCGCCGTTGCCATCGCCGATAAAACCATGGCAACCCCAGCAGTAACGAAAGAAAAGCTGCCTCCCCGCATTCGGATGTCCGTCCCATTTGCCAATATGGGATTCCTGCGCGGGGGAAGAAATTGCCAAAGCCAAAATCGCTCCCGCAAAGAATGCAAGCCTGTTGGCCTTACGCGCATGCATAGAGATCTCCTCAATAGGCAAAGTCAAACCCGAACAAAAAGCTGCTGGAGGTTAGATCGCGCCCGGTGATGGGAGCGGCACCACGTTGCCGCCGAATCGAGTATTCGGTGTGAAACGCGAAACCCGCGCGGCTGGAAATGAAAGGGTAGTAGCGAAACCCTCCGGTCACGGCGTCGATATCGCCGAAATTTCCCGGGTTGCTCGCGAACACTTGGCGGGACATGCGGATCAGTTCGTAACGGTTGATTAAGATCAATTGGGGATTGTAGTTGTAATGCGTTTCAATCAGCCCGCCATTCCAGGTCGGCGCTTGCGCACCTGCCGGCAGAGGCGTGTTTGCGGCGGTGTTGGAACCGAGGAAGGCGCTGTCCCAACCGTGGAAAAACATGGTAGTGACATCTAGCTTCTTAACATACCACATACCAATGAGGCCGTCGCGGTAGAAGCCCTTGTTTCCAATGCCCGTTCCCGCCACGCCCACTCCTCCCTGCGTGAACTGCGGAAACGTCGGGGTCTCACCGAGGTAAGCGAACGCCCCGACTCGTTGTAATCCGAGGCTACCTATCTCAAAGGCGCGACTGGCCGTAAAAAAGCCGTCGTACCCGCGCCCCGCAGGCAATCCCGGCTCCCCGTCGTCCGCACTTAACAGCGCTGCCGAGACCCGGGTGCGGTCGTCCTTGGAGTGCCCCATCCATTCCGCACCAACCTGGTTGTCGCCAATTCCGAAGGTGTAGAGCGTCTCGCTCACCTGCGGACTGGTAGCGCTGCCGGGGGAGACCAATGGTTGAAAGTGATAGTTCTGGTAGCTGCCGCCGGTGTTGCTCAAGGTGAGGATGCGCTTTTCAGACTGCAAGTTGTCGAGTTCGAATTTGCCGAACTTAATGTTCAACCAGGAGGTTCCCGCCAGGTTATCCAAGCGGCCCCACACCGCTTCAAAGTGGAAGGCGCCGGTGTTGTCAGACGATGGCAGAACGTAAAACGAGATGTTTTTGGCCAGCGTGCCTGCGGTATGAAAATCCAAACCGCTCCAGTCGAAGCCACTCGTGTTGATCTGCGCCTCCACAGTGGATCCCGGCGTTGCGCCGTCTACGGCAACGCGATTCGTGCTTTCGCGATGCCATTCCGGGGTGATGCGGAAGGTTACGGGCCAATAAGCCGGATGTTGATAGATGGGAGCGTCGCGCTCATTTCCCATCTGGTAGCCGTTGTCCTTGAACTGCTGCCCAAAAGGACTGAGCTTCGGCCAGGCTTCGTGACACGAAGAACAGGGCATGCCGTACTTGCGCGCGAACGCAGGGATCGCGTAGACGTTGCCTATTGGGGTCGGCAAAGCGGAAGCCGGACAGAGCAATATAGAAAGAAAAACCGAGCCATAGAGAGCAAGGGATGCAAGGACCGAGACTCGATGCTTCGGCAATGCCAGGACCCCACGCAACATAGCGCCTCCTCGGCGAAGTTGTAATAATCCAGTCTCAAAGGTACGGAGAGAGCCCAATGAGTGAACCTATCTTTCAGTCTCAACCGAGAGTAGGTTCCTCTCCGAAGAATCGGTATTGCAGGTTGTCGTTTCAGCCATTAAAGCGGAGGGCACAAGACTCAATGGCCGGCCGCGGACTTGAACACAAACTCCAATTCCTTTGTGGCGCCAGCACCCACGGAGATTTTCTGTGTTGATTTGCCAAGTTTTTCGTGCCATGCCTCGATCGTATAATCACCCGGCGGAAGGTTCTTCAGCTCGAAATTGCCTGCCTTGTCCGTCACTGCAAAGAAGGGATGCTTGAAGACCGCGATATAACTGCGCATCCAAGGATGAATATTGCACTTCAGGGGGATGGCGATCTCTTCGCGAGCAAAAGTAGCATCCACGCGCGTGCCCGGAGGTTGCGCCTTATTCCATTCGCGATTGTTGCTGGGGACGGGATGGATGTTATGTGTCGTAGCATCATTGTTCACAATGTCCAGCTCCTGATTCGCACGCAAACTGACAACGTGAGGGGAGTATATGCAGCCTTTCTGCTCCATACTGACGGGCTGCGCCGGGGAATCAAAGGTGCGGTCACCCAATCCTTCGGAGACAAACACGACAACGTTCTGCAAACCCCCGTCGGGAGCAGCCACAACGTCCTCGGCGACCACACCACCCGGGTGCAACTTCGCGCAACTCGGGTCTGCGTTCATGTTTATGTGGGTCGGAGCGGGCCGCGAGCCCTCGAACTTGGCAACGCCTTTTACTACTGCGGTTCCGGGAGCGGGACCGTCGTTAGCAGGAGGACGGCCACGGGCAGGTTCGCGCCCGATGACGGATAGAACAACGGTTGCACCAAGGAATACGGTTAGAGTCTTCACTTTCATCGCGGATGGGCCCCTTTCACGGAGATCTTTGTTACGCAAACCATTGGGAATCCTTTCTTTGACCACGCTGTTAGTGTCGTTGCTCGGGGCTTCTCGAATTCAGGGCCTCCCGGTAGCCGTCTTCGTAGCCGGTTTTGAAGGATGCACGGTCCTTCTCGCTATTCCAGCGGCCGATGCTCGGCCGCACTCTTCTCCCCTGTCGAGCATCGAGCTCGCCTAAGAAAAAACCGTCACAGTAGGCGGCGTCAATCTCCAGCGCGGCGTTGATCTTTTTCCCTTGACGAGACCAACTTGCGCGGCCGGCCAGTCCCACGGTGGCCAGTCCCCAGGGCACGGCCAAAATGGCCAAAACCACAGATAGACTCTTTGTTTTTGTCGTCATAGAACCTCCACCGCAGGCCCGACTCTTTGCGGCCAGCCGTTATGCGAATCAAAGACAGAAATCCCAAACGCCTACGGCGGGTTGCGCCTTTTCGATGTGTCTGGTGAGCCTCGGGCGCTAATGCGGCAAGAAACTCACGAAGGTGCGTCTGAAGGCCCTGAGTTTCACGTCTGAGAAGAAAAGAGAACCGCACCGGGGTATACAGCCGGGACGAGTGGCCTGGCTGGCCAACACCGAAGGGAGTTATGATCACCGATAGCCCTCCTCGTGGGGCTCAATGGCGCGCAGAAAGCTACGTGCCATCCCTCGAGGAGACGGCTGGGGTAAGCGCTCTCTGCAAAGTGCGCCTTGCTTCCGGTCCGGGGCGTAGGGCGACTACACCCCGGATCACTTTCCACACATCTGCGAATTTTCGATACTGACCTGTTCCCGTTCACCCCCTCGAGATGCTCGGGGAGTGCAGGGCATGAAACTCCATCGGTTCACTTGCATGTCAGTTGCCCGGGCAAATTCCCTGTACGCTCCAGACACAAGTGAACCACTTCGCGCCGCAGTGTATTGGCGATCAGAATGAGCCTCTATGCTCTACAGCAAAGATACTGTCGTCCAAAACTCGAATTTACAAGAAGTTTACAAGTAGGCGGAGCAACTCTCCGATCGCGCAAAAAAAAAACTGCCCGGCGGCTTTTCCCACGCCATCTGCGGACGACAAGTGGCAAAATGCTGCACAAAAAAACGAATTTCTTGCCGATCATGAACACATCCCATCCCTAGAACAGCAGCAGGCCGTGCTCAGCCGCTGATAGCAAGACGCTATTAATTCGTTGACGGCACACCGCAAATTATCTCCAAGATCTGCGCGGCCGCCCCGTAGGATTGATGGAAGGTTCCTTGTTTCGAAGATATGGCGTTACCAGGGTCTTTACTCTTGCTGTTTTGGAACAGGACATTCCACTCCTCAGACTGAAAGGAGGATGAAGAGGAATGCGTTTCGCAACCGTCGGCTTCATGGCCCTGCCCCTATTGTTGGGTTCACTACCCCTCTACTCCGGTCCGGACTCTGCAGCTATCACGGGAAAAGTCACCTATACGGGAACGCCCGCGAAACCCAAGCTCATTGACATGGCCAAGCAGCCGGAATGTATCAAATTAAATCCTGGCGGGATGCTAACCGAAGACGTCGTCACCGGGCCTGGCAATACGCTCCAGAATGTTCTGGTTTACATTTCTGCCGGCGATTCCGACCCTGGCCCGTCCCCAACCGTCGCCGTAACCTTCGACCAGCGCG
>Ga0307475_10002987_pt1 | contig 10236 bp, 5 predicted proteins | sample atmos_gasesECM1C_FD_203317 | JGI IMG/M metagenome (GOLD analysis project Ga0307475, IMG submission 203317) | Hardwood forest soil microbial communities from Morgan-Monroe State Forest, Indiana, United States - atmos_gasesECM1C_515 | ecosystem: Environmental > Terrestrial > Soil > Temperate...
GGGTGACCCTGGCGGAGAATGCGATTGTAATTGCCGAGCCGAAACAGGGCAAGCTGGAGCTGCACCTGCAAGGCGGCAGCACGCACGAATTCGATCGCAGCGATCCCGATCATTATTCGGTGACTGGGTTTGGACAGAGCGATTGGCCCATCGAGGTTAGCGGGCTGGTGCCCGCTCACCCGCGGCAACTCAGTAATCCGGAGCGGCCCCTCAGCGAATTGGCGCGCGACGATACGCCCGGCTGGCGGGAAGCTCGGGTCGAGATGTACCGCCGTGTTGTGTTTCCGGCGGCGTGCTTTGCGTTTGCGCTGATTGCCGTGCCGCTAGGTGCGCAGCCCCGACGCGGCGGGCGTGCGACGGGGTCGCTGATCGCGGTGGTGCTCATCGCCGCGTATTATTTGCTGTTAATTATGGGCGCTGGGCTGGCGCGCCAGGGAACGGTTCCGCCGGCCATCGGAATGTGGATTGCCGACGCTGTGCTGGGGTTGGCAGGCCTGGTGTTGCTTCCGCGCATGGAGCAATTCCGTGGCGAGACGAGATGGTTCAAGCCATTTGACCGCTTTAAGCCGTGGATCCGGCTGCTTCGTGTGCGCACCGTGCGCGTCAGAACGGCAGCAGCCCGCATCACCAACGGCAGTCGCACCCATCGCGAGCCTGACACTTCTGCCGGCGGCAGTTTGCCATTGCTGATGGATTTGTACCTGCTGCGCCGCTTTCTCGCTTATTTCGCGACGCTCATGCTGGTATTTGTGTTTTTGTTTGAGGCGTTCACCTTCTTTGAGTTGCTCGACGATATTGCTCGTCATCGCATCGCGTTTGTGGTGGTGATGGATTACTTCTGGTTCCTGACTCCCTACTTGCTCTACCAGCTTGCGCCACTTGCGGCGCTGGTGGCCATTCTTGCGACGCTGGGAATCATGAGCAAGAACAATGAAATCGTGGCCTGCAAGGCCAGCGGAATAAGTCTCTATCGTCTCGCGGTGCCCCTGCTGTTCGCGGGATTGGCCCTGGCAGGGAGCATGATCGTATTGGATGACACTTTCCTGCCCTATGCCAACCAGCGGCAGGACGCCTTGCGCAATCAAATCAAAGGACGCCCGCCGCAGACATACAAACAGCCCGAGCGCTGGATATTCGGGCAAAATTCAAAAATCTACAATTACGATTTGTTTGATCCGGCGCAGAACATTTTTGGGGGCTTGACGGTGTTGGAGATCGACCCGGTAACGTTCGAGATTCGCCGCCGTGTATTCGCTGCACGCGCACAGTGGTCGGAAGCCCAAAAGCTTTGGTTGCTGGAATCGGGATGGGTGCGGGAATTTTCCAGCGGCACGATTGTCCGCTATGAGCACTTCAACGTAAAAGACTTGCCGGAGCTTACCGAGCCGCCAAGTTACTTTAATCGTGAAGTGCTGCCGGCCATCCAAATGAGTTGGCCGCAGCTGCGCCGCTACATTGACGAAATGCGCCGCGCGGGGTTCGACGTTTCCGCGCTGACCGTGCAATGGCACCGCAAGCTGGCCTTCCCGCTGATCGCGCCGGTCAGCATGCTGCTAGCATTTCCGTTCGCTTTTTTGGTGGGCACCCGCGGCGCCATTAGCGGAGTCGCGATCGGCCTTGGCATCGGAATCATCTATTGGCTGGGGGCAGAGCTGCTGGCCGCGATGGGCGGCGTCGGCCAGCTTCCGCCTTTGCTGGCCGGCTGGTCGCCCGACATCGTCTTCTTTTTCCTCGGCCTCTACTTCTTCTTCAGGATGCCCACGTGACGCGGACTTAAAGTATTACTTTCGTTTTGACTTCGAAGCCTTCTTGTCTTCGATGACGGCTTGTGCTGCCGCAAGGCGTGAGATTGGAACCCGGAACGGTGACGCGCTAACGTAGTCCATGCCGATGGCGTGACAGAACTTTACGCTGTCGGCATCGCCTCCGTGCTCTCCGCAGATGCCTACTTTGAGCTCGGCCCGCGTTTTTCTGCCGCGCTCGATGCCCCAGCGCATCAGCATGCCCACGCCTTTTGTATCCAGCGACTGAAAAGGGTCAGCGGTAAACACGGCAGCCTTCTTCTCGTCCACATAGTCTGGAAGGAAGCGGCCCGCGTCGTCGCGGGACAGGCCCATGGTAGTTTGCGTCAGGTCGTTGGTGCCGAAAGAGAAAAAGTCCGCAACCTCTGCGATCTCGTCGGCTAGCAAAGCAGCGCGTGGCAATTCAATCATAGTCCCGACAAGATATGGCAGTTTGATGCCGGCCTTCTTGATGAGATCATCGGCTACACGTCGCGTCGATTGCTCGAGGATCGATAACTCTTTGCGATCGAGCGTGAGCGGAATCATGATCTCAGGTAATACTTTAACTCCGCTCTTCTGGCATTCGATGGCTGCCTCGATGATGGCGCGCACCTGCATCTCGAGAATTTCCGGATAGGTGATGCACAAACGACAGCCTCGATGGCCCAGCATCGGGTTGGCTTCATGTAATTGCTCAACGCGACGAGCTACTTTCTCGACGTCGAGCTTGAGCTCCTTCGCCAACTCTTGCTGCTTGGCGCGTTCGTGAGGAACAAACTCGTGTAGCGGCGGATCGATTAAACGAATGGTCACCGGGAAGCCGTCCATCGCTTTGAAGATGCCGATGAAGTCGCGGCGCTGGAACGGCAGCAACTTGTCCAAGGCGGCCACACGCGCTTCCTTGGTGTCTGCCAAGATCATTTCCTGGATGGCGCGCTGCCGCTCGTGGCTGCGCTCAGGCTGCTCGAAGTCGGTGAAGAACATGTGTTCCGTGCGGCATAGGCCGATGCCTTCCGCGCCGAACTCGCGCGCTTTACGCGAATCCTGCGGCGTGTCCGCGTTGGTGCGCACGCCGAGGCGCCGCGTCTCATCCACCCACTTCATTAATATGTCGTAGGATTTCGGAAGCTGTGGCACCACCAGCGGCATTTCGCCGGTATATACGAGGCCTTCGCTGCCATCGAGCGTCAGCCAATCCCCTTCCTTCACCACTTTGCCGTTGGTGGTCATCACGCTGGTCTTATAGTCGATGTTCAACGCATCCGCGCCGACCACGCAGCACTTGCCCCAGCCGCGAGCCACTACTGCTGCGTGACTGGTCTTGCCGCCAGTCGCGGTAAGAATCCCCTGCGCAACGGCCATGCCACCTACATCCTCTGGACTGGTTTCGCGGCGCACCAGAATCACTTTGTCGCCTTTCGCCGCCCAGTCTTCCGCTTTGTGGGCTGAGAAAACGACTTTGCCGACTGCCGAGCCGGGAACGGCGTTGATGCCCTTCGCCAAGATTCGGGACTCCAGCGAACGCTTATCCACCTTCGCATCAATAATCGGATAAAAGAGGCGCTCGATGTCTTCCGGCTTGATGCGTTCGATCGCTTCTTCTTTGGAGATGAGTTTTTCATTGGCCATGTCCACGGCGATGCGGAATGCCGCCGCCGGGGTGCGCTTGCCGGTGCGCGTTTGCAGCATGTAGAGCGTCCCGTCTTCGACGGTGAACTCCATGTCCTGCATGTCGCGATAATGCTTCTCAAGTTTTACTCGAACTTTCTCGAGCTGTGCGTACACTTTGGGCATGGCCTTTTTCATTTCACTCAAGTGCATCGGCGTGCGGATGCCGGCCACCACGTCTTCGCCCTGCGCGTTCACCAGGTAGTCGCCATAGAAAATCTTTTCGCCCGAACTGGGATCGCGCGTGAAACAGACCCCCGTTCCAGAAGTATCCCCAGTGTTGCCAAAAACCATTTGCACCACATTGACGGCTGTGCCTAGTAAGCCCGTGATTTTTTCAACCCGGCGATAGGTGACCGCCTTCTCCGCCATCCATGATCCGAACACCGCGCCAATAGCGCCCCACAATTGCTCGATCGGGTCTTCCGGAAAATCCTTGCCGGTCTTTTCGCGGAAGTTGGCTTTGTATTCCTTGACCAAATCCTTCCAGCCGCTGGCTGGCACGTCGGTGTCCTGCTTGACGCCCAGCTTTTCTTTCATTGCACGCAAGCGATGCTCGAGATCTTCCTTGGGGAGTTCCATCACGACGGTCGAGTACATCTGCACAAACCGGCGGTAGGCGTCATAGGCGAAGCGCTCGTTCTTGGTGCTCTGCGCCAGCCCCTGCACGGAGCGTTCGTTGAGCCCCAGGTTCAAGATCGTCTCCATCATTCCGGGCATGGAGCGCGCCGAACCGGAGCGCACGCTGACCAGCAGCGGATTCTTGGGATCGCCCAACTTTTTGCCGGTGACCTTTTCCAGGCGCGCCACTTGCTCAGTCACTTGCTTCTTCAGCTCTGCCGGATACTTTTTGCCGTTCTTATAAAAGTAGTCGCAGGCCTCGGTGGAAATCGTAAAACCGGCTGGGACCGGCAATCCGATCCTGGTCATCTCGGCCAAGCCTGCGCCCTTTCCACCCAGCAAATCGCGCCACGTGCCGTCGCCCTCTGCTTTACCTGCGCCAAAAAAATAGACCCATTTCGTCACTGTATCCTCGCTTTGATTTTTATTCTGAAACCTTTACGAATCTCCGGACGATGTCGGCGTGCCGACTTCACTTTTCGCAGACAAATCACATCTCAAGTAACACTTGATATCATTCACTTGCGCCGAGTTCTGAAAAATCTGCGACCGTGGTGAACTCGCGCAGCAATTCCGCCAGCAGCGCCAGCCGATTCTTGCGCACCGCTTCGTTTTCCGCCATCACCATCACTTCATCAAAAAAGCGATCGATCAATTTACGCAAACCGGCGATGCGTTCGAGTGCTTGCTCGTATTGCCCAGCGCGCTTTTCGGTTTGCACTTTGGCCGCAGCCGCTCGCCCCGCGGCAAACAGTTCCCTTTCCGCCTCGCTCTCGAAAAGTTCCGGCTGCGCTGCGAGCCCGTCACTTTTCACGTTCGACTTTTCCAGGATCTTCCGAATGCGTTTGAACGAAACCGCCAGGGGCTCAAAATTTTTCGTCTTGCGGATCGTGCGCAGGGCCGTCAAACGCTTCTCCGCATCCAGCAGGTCGTCGGCGCCGGAACGGAAGACCGCACTGACTTCGTCGTAACCGTACCCCGCACGTTCGCGAAAGACGTAGCGCGCGCGGTCCAGAATGAAGTCCAGGATCTGAGCTTCCTGCTTCGCGCTGACGTTTTTCTTGGGAGGGGCGGCATGGAGCGCCTTCGCCGCGGCGCCAACCGCCTGGGATAGAGACACCGGCAACTTCTTATCGAGAATAATTTTGACCACTCCGAGGGCCGCGCGACGCAGCGCGTAGGGATCGCTCGAGCCGGTGGGCACCAGCCCGACGGCAAAGCAGCCGACGATAGAATCGAGCTTGTCGGCCATGGCCACTGCGCAACCTGTCAGGTTGCGCGGGATGGGATCGTCCAATCCCACCGGGCGGTAGTGATCGTAGATTGCGTCCGCGACATCATCGGCCTCACCTTGCGCTCGCGCATAGAGTCCGCCGACGATGCCTTGCAGCTCGGTAAACTCGCGAACCATTTCTGTCGCCAGGTCGCACTTGGCCAGTTCAGCGGCACGGTCGGCATCGGCTACGTGGGCTTGTATCATGCCCAGGTTGAACCACTGCTCCATCAGCCAGCGGGCAATGGCGCGGATACGCTCGACCTTATCGCGATAGCTGCCCAGGCGGGATTCATAGGTGATCCTTTCGAGCTTCGGGAGATAGTCGGCGAGCCGACATTTCTGGTCGGCGGTCCAGAAGAACTGGGCGTCCGCGAACCGGGCGCGCAATACCCGCTCATGCCCGGCGCGCACCAGACCCTTAGCATCCTTGGCTAGATTGATCACGGCCAGGAATGCCGGCGCCAGCTCCTCACCCCGCTTCTCCAGCGCAAAATATTTCTGGTGGTCGCGCATTACCGTGATGAGGATTTCATCCGGTAGGCTTAGGAACGCGGCGTCAAACTTCCCTTGGATGACGGTCGGAAACTCATTCAGGTATGCGACTAATTCCAGCAGGTTGGGATCGGCATGTAGCCGGAGCCCTGACGCTTTGGTCTGTGCTACCAGCTCCTTTTCGATCCTTGCGCGCCGCTCTGCCGGGCGAACGATGACGCCATTCGCTCCCAGCTTCTTTTCGTACTCCGCGAAGTTGCGCACTCTGATGCTTTGTGCGCCGAGGAAGCGATGGCCTCGCGTGGTGTCCCCGGCAGGTATTCCCGCGCAGGTGAGCTTCAGCTGCTTGCCTCCGAAGAGCGCGACGATCCAGCGAATCGGGCGAATGAAGCGCGGGCCGTCGAGGCCCGTCCAGGTCATGGAGCGCGGCCAGGCTAAATCGTGAACGGCGCGCGGCAGGATGTCGGCCAGAACCTGCTCGGTGGTGCGGCCGCGCCGGACTTGTTTGGCGGCCAGGTACTCACCCTTCGGAGTGGTCACCACGAACACTTCGTGAAGCGCTACGCCCTGTTTCTCGGCAAAGCTGACCGCAGCGCGTGTCGGCTCGCCGACCGAATCGTAGGCCACCGACTTTGGCGGGCCGGTCACTTCGTTCACCACGTCCGCTTGTTTGCGCGGCAAATTCTGCGCCCACACCGTCAGCCGCCGCGGTCCTCCGAACGTCTGCACCGTGACTCCCGCTCCAATGCTCTCCGCAGCTAGCAATTTTTCCAGATAGGCTCTAAGGTCGTCCGCGGCCTTGGCGACCATTCCTGCGGGAATCTCTTCGCTGCCGATTTCAAACAGCAACTCCAATCCGGCTTCCGGTTGGGCCAAGCCCGGCTTCGCGGCGGTTTGCTTTTTCTTGGTTGACGGCTTCATGCCCGTACCTCCCGCCGCATGGGAGCGCCGCCGATCTGTTCCAGATAGGATGCTGCCGCTCGGCAGGCCAGAGTCCTCACCCGCGCCATCAATGCCGCGCGCTCGGTAGTCGAGATCACACCGCGCGCATCCATCAGGTTGAACAAGTGCGAACATTTTAAGCAGTGATCATAGGCCGGCAGGATTGGGTAGAGAGCGCGCTGTTTCCCTTCGACTCCTGCAAAGCCTTCAAGTAATTCTTTAGCTTGCTTCTCGTGTAGCTCGAATTCGGAACGAATGGCCGCCGCGTCACTGCGATCGAAACTGTAGACGGAAAATTGCTGCTCTTCTGCCAGCCGGATATCCCCATAGCTCTTGTCCTCCGACCAGCGCAGATCATAGACACTTTCAACGCCTTGGAGAAACGCGCAGATACGTTCCAGTCCGTAGGTCAATTCTACAGAGATGGGGTCCAGGTCGATTCCTCCGCTCTGCTGGAAGTAGGTGAACTGGGTGATCTCCAGTCCGTCCAGCAGTACTTGCCAGCCAATGCCCCAGGCGCCGAGCGTGGGCGATTCCCAGTTATCTTCCTCGAAACGAACGTCGTGCTCCTTGAGGTCGATGCCAATCGCGGCCAGGCTCTTCAAGTAGACGTCTTGCACGTCAACAGGCGAAGGCTTGAGGATGACTTGAAATTGTAAGTGCTTGTACAGCCGGTTGGGATTCTCGCCGTAGCGCCCGTCGGCGGGCCGACGGCTTGGTTGCGCGTACGCCACGCGGTACGGCGCTGGACCGAGCACGCGCAAAAACGTCTCGGGGTGCATGGTCCCTGCCCCGACTTCCACATCGTATGGTTGCTGCAACACGCAACCTTGCCGCACCCAAAATTGTGACAACTTCAAAATCAAATCTTGAAATGTCAGCCCGCTCCGCTTCTCAAGTTTTACTTTAGCTTTCAAGTCGTCTCCAAAAGCGCTCGCGTTTTCAGTTTTCGATCGCTGTGATGTTCAATCCAGTTCAGCGCCGCTTCGCGTAATTCACTTAAAGCGATACTTGAAGTATTCTGCGTGACCATTTGATCCAATCGCTCGCCCGTAAATCTCTCCGCAAGCTGACGCGCTTCCAGGTGCAGCGGCTTCATTCCGAGACGCCGGCACTTCTCACACAGCAGCCCCGGCTCCCAGGGCGCGTAATATGCCGCGCCAGTTCCGAACGCCGCCCCGCACTGCGAGCAGCGATCAAACCTGGGCAGCCATCCCCCTAGTCTAACCGTCCAGAACGCGAAATAACTCAACGGAAGCGCCCAATCCCCTGTTCGCTCGATCTCTCGCACGGCGAGCAAGATCAGCCGGAACATCGGCTCGGCTACCTCGTGGTCGGGCAGCACCAACTCCGCAGCCTCGCTGATCACAGCCAGTCCCGTGCTCAGCTCGTAATTGCTCTGCGCCTTATGGAAGGACTCCAGAAGCTCACATTGCTGGATGCGCACCAGCTCTCGCGTCTCCTTCTCCACGTACCAGATTTGCACGTGAGAAAGCACTTCCAGCGTCGAGCCATAGCGGTTCTTCACGCGCCGTGCGCCGGCAGCCACGCCGCGAACCCGTCCGGACGCGCGCCCAAGAAAGCTCACCAGGCGATCGGCCTCGCCCAGCGGAAAAGTCTTCAAGATAATGGCTTCCGTTTCCCGGGCGGGCATTTCGCTGGTCGGCGCGCCGACGCTGCGTCGAACTCCAACCGAACGTTGAAGCTATGTTCGAATCGCACGCACACGCAGAGCTAAGTTAATTATCATACGCGCTCGCCCCACGCAAATCATTCCGCGCTCTGACAGCGAATAGTTTGTGCGTGCGGGCGTTGTTCAGACACATCGTCACCTTAGCGCATCGCGTCACCAACAGAGATCACTTCCACAGCGAACTCGGCAGAATCACGGACTAGCATCCCCTTCCGCCCTTCCCGCCTGATTAGTCGCTCCCCCACAAACCCGCGCCTTCGTTGGGCCGCAGTGCTTAAACGTGCTTAATTCCCCGCTATCCCATCAACCCACCACAGCAACGGGGACGACGTGTCGGCTTGCGCCGCAAAACTGTAACGCATCGCTTGTGTTGAACTCAGCTTCCAGAACGATCGAGACGCTGGAAGCGCGCCACCGATTGCTCACCGCCCCGTTTATCCATCGCGAATGGAATGCCTTGCAGCCATCTCAGATTATGTAAACCATGTCGGCGCGACGACAATATTATCAGACACCCCCAACCGCAGTCCCCGCGCCTTGCAATTCCCTTCGTTTCCGGTACTCTGCAATTCCTAACTCGCGCCCATGTTCATCCCTCTCAAGGACCTCAACCCTCGCCGCACGTACCCCATCGTCAATACCGCCCTCATTCTGGCCAACGTTCTGGTTTTTCTTTACCAGTACAGCCTCCCGCCGCACACCTTCAAAGTCTTCATGACCACCTACGCCACCATCCCCGCTCGCTTCCCTGCCTGGCTATCCGGCCATGCGCCCGCGGAATCCGCTTTCCTTCCGCTGCTCACCAGCATGTTCCTTCACTCCGGCATCCTACATATCGCCGGCAACATGCTTTTCCTGTGGATATTCGGCGACAACGTGGAGGACTTCTACGGCCACTTCACTTACCTGTTTTTTTATCTGTTCTGCGGTGTCGGCTCGGGCCTGCTGCACATCTTCTTCAACATGAGTTCCGCCGTTCCGGCTCTCGGCGCCAGTGGGGCCATCTCCGGCGTGATGGGCGCGTACCTTATCCTTTACCCGCGCTCACAAATCCTCACCCTCGTCTTTGTGTTCCTGATTCCCATCCCGGCGGTGATTATCCTCGGCCTGTGGTTCATCATGCAATTTCTGTCCGCCTTCAGCTCGCTTGGCTCGGTCGCATCCGGTGGAGTCGCCTGGTGGGCGCACGTAGGAGGGTTCCTGCTGGGCATGTTGCTTACCACCATGGCCCGAGGTAAGCGCTCCGCTCGCTGGCAGTCAGCGTAATAGGTAAAGTCCTTCTTGAAGATCACGAAGCAATCGGCAAACAGCGAGGAAGAATGAAGGCCGCGGTACTACACGAACTGGGCAAGCCGCCGCGATTCGAGGACTTCGCCGAGCCGGCTGTCGGCAAAGAGGAAGTCCTGGTTCGCATCCGCGCTGCGTCGTTGAAAATGGTCGACAAGCAACTCGCCAGCGGCGCGCATTTCGCCAGCCCGCGACAATTCCCCATCATCTGCGGAACCGACGGCGTTGGGACCCTTGCAGATGGCTCGCGGGTTTTCTTTGGAGGTCCCCGGCGGCCTTATGGCGCGATGGCGGAACTCACCGTGGCGCCGCACGCCTTCTGCTTCCCGGTGCCTTCCGAACTCGATGATGCAACCGCGGCCGCACTCCCGAATCCGGGAGTTTCCGCCTGGCTCTCGCTCACCCATCGCGCGAAGTTGGCCACGGGGGAGAGTGTGCTCATCCTGGGCGCAACCGGAGTCACCGGACAGCTT
>Ga0307475_10002988_pt1 | contig 10236 bp, 10 predicted proteins | sample atmos_gasesECM1C_FD_203317 | JGI IMG/M metagenome (GOLD analysis project Ga0307475, IMG submission 203317) | Hardwood forest soil microbial communities from Morgan-Monroe State Forest, Indiana, United States - atmos_gasesECM1C_515 | ecosystem: Environmental > Terrestrial > Soil > Temperate...
GTTGCAAATGTTGTGACACTGCTTTAATAAACCGCTAAGGTCCCGAAGGTACACGAAGGAAGGCAAGCGACCGTGGTATGAGCAAGGTTCTTCTGATAGGCGCCAGCATTTTGATGCCGGCGGCTTTTTATTTGCCTGTCTTAATCTAGCGTTCTCTGTGAGTTATCTGCCGTGGAATCCAAAATGTTATGTGGGAGCTGCGGAAATTGCGGGGTTTTCCGGGCGGCCTGAACTAAAATACAGCCAACGGCTTTCAATTTTCATCCAATATGCAGGTCAGAGAAGGATGATCAAGGCTACGCTTCGCAATCCGGCTCTTCGCCGGCGGGCTTCGCAATTCGGGCGTCTGGTGCGGCATTCGGCAGTAACGCCGCTGTGCGGCGAAACTCATAAACCGCGACTGGCTTCCAACGGCGAACTGGGGATTACGTTCATCGGACACTCGAGCTTCTTTTTGCAGATGGGCGGGCAGAGCCTGGTGATCGATCCGAACTTTGCACGCTGGCTGTTTGTGTTGAAGCGGTTGCGGCGTCCCGGGCTGCGGGTGCGCGATTTGCCGGGAATCGATCTGGTGCTGGTGACGCATGCGCACTTCGATCATCTGCACCGCCCGTCGTTGCGGGCGATTGTGCAGAACAATCTGCGTATCCGAGGAATCGCGCCCGCCATCATCATTCCGAGCCATGTCACGGATCTCGTCTCCGATCTGGGATTTTCCGAAATCATCGAACTCGACTGGTGGAATAGTTCGCGGCACGGCAATCTGTCGGTGACGCATGTTCCCTCGCGGCACTGGGGAGCCCGCATCCTGAAGGATTCGCACCGCGGCTACGGGGGCTATGTGCTGAAGGCAGGAAAGCATTCTGTGTATCACGCAGGGGACACGGCTTACTTCGCTGGCTTTCGCGAAATCGGGCGGCGATTGTCGCCGGAGCTAGCAATGCTTCCCATTGGCGCCTACAACCCTGCCTCTTTCCGCAATGTGCATACCAATCCAGCAGACGCTACTCGCGCCTTCCTCGATTTGAAATCGCGGTGGATGGTGCCCATGCATTATGGAACTTTCCGTCTTTCGCACGAGCCGGTGGATGAGCCTCTTCAACTACTGGAACAGGAGGCACGCTCAGCGGGAATCGAAGACAAGGTCGTGGTGTTGGAAGAGGGCGTGACGAGATTTTTTTGAGCCTGCTGGAATACTCTTTTGACAAACAAACCCGCCGTTTTGGTGTAATCTGCTGCGCGAGACTTCTACAGGAGGACACAATGACCGTAAAAGCAATTCCTGCCGGTTACCACACTTTGACACCGTACATGACTGTCCGCGACGCGGCTCGAGCTATCGAGTTCTACAAACAGGCTTTTGGCGCAGTGGAGAGAGGGGCGATGAAAGGACCTGACGGCAAGATCATGCATGCCGAGTTGCTCATTGGCGATTCCATCGTGATGCTGGCTGACGAGCAGCCACAGTTTGGATCGTTGTCGCCACAGTCGACCGGTGGCGCGGGCATGGGGCTTCACATTTATGTAGAAGATGTTGACAACGCATTCGATCGCGCGGTGAAGGCCGGAGCAAAGGTGGAGATGCCAGTGAGTGATATGTTCTGGGGCGACCGTTATGGCAAGCTGGCGGATCCCTTTGGGCATAAATGGTCGATTGCGACCCACAAGGCTGATCTGTCGCCGGAACAGATGGAGCGAGGCATGAACGAGATGATGAACAAGATGCCGAAGAGCGCCTGAGGTGTTTCAGCAGGTGCCTCGGATCGGGTTGATGGGCGCGGCTTGGGCTGCGCCCATTTTTGTTGATCTCCCATTCCAGTACCTCCGTAATGCCCTAAACACCGCTATTACACAAGTATTACAGTGATCCGCCCCGGTCCCTTGATAGCCTAGAGATGTGCGGTAGCGAACTTAAGACCACGAACGGGGACCCTCATTGGAAATGGAACTGGAAAGCCTGGAAAAACGACAAGCGTCAAATGGTGAAGTCAATTGGGTGACAGCGGCATTCATGGCGGCGTTTCACGTCGGAGCCGTAGCCGCTCTTTTCTTCTTTACGTGGAAGGCATTTTTCGTCGCCATCTTTTTGTGGTGGGTTTCGGGCAGCCTGGGCATCGGCATGAGCTATCACCGCCTGCTCACGCACCGCGGCTACAAGACGCCGAAATGGGTTGAGTATTTCCTGACCGTCTGCGCCACCCTCGCTCTGGAAGGCGGGCCGATTTTCTGGGTCGCCACGCACCGCATTCATCATCAATATTCGGACCAGGATGGCGATCCGCATTCGCCGATCGACGGCAAATGGTGGGCGCACATGGGCTGGATTCTGATGGGCAAGTCCATGCACCATGACACGACCACACTGGCCCGTTACGTTCCCGATCTCGCCAAAGACAAATTTCACGTTTGGATCACGAAATATCACTACGTCCCGATGATTGTCCTGGGTGTAATTCTGCTTGCCATAGGCGGGTTGCCGTTTCTGATGTGGGGCATCTTCATGCGTACCGTCGTCGGGCTGCACGCCACCTGGCTAGTAAATTCCGCGACGCACTCCTGGGGTACGCGGAGATTTGCTACACGCGACCTTTCCACCAATAGCTGGTGGGTGGCGTTGCTGACTTTCGGCGAAGGGTGGCACAACAATCACCACGCGCATCCGACTGCGGCGCAGCATGGGTTTACGTGGTACGAGGTCGACATGAATTGGTACGGCATATGGGTGCTGAAAACGCTTGGGCTGGCTTGGGATGTCAAGCGCGTTAAGCTGGCGGATCTGGAGAGGGGGCTGGTTCCCACTCCCAACGGACGCCTGATCGCAGGGCCTCTGGTAGGAACCGCGGCCGCGGCGGGCGATTAGGGCAACTACTTCGTGCCGTTGGCAGGGTCCGCAGGGGTTTGTGCTGGGATATTTTGGGGCGGGGTAGCCTGAGCCGGGATAGCCGCGCCCGGGGGCATCGGAATGCGGATTGTCACCGACGGCATGATTTGACTCTTGCCCAAGTCTGAAACAGCACGATTCTTTTCGGTCATAAAATCCCCAAAGTCATTTTACACCATAAGTCGCTGTAAAATAGTCCTCGGCTTCCTGTTGTGCTTGAGTAAAAAGGGAGTCTCGCGTCGCTAGGCCTCCGGAAAGCTCGTTCGCTCGGCATCATGCTGCAACTTCATGAGCTTATGCCGTCGGTTCATGATCTGATCGTCCGTATACCGGCCCGAGAAGATGTTCTCCCACTCCAACTGAGCATCGATGAAGATACTGCCGAGCAGAACAGTGTGCGCGCTTGCGGCTTTATGCTTCTTGGTGAACGGGAACACATCTCTTAGCGCGTCCGCGACCTGTGAAGCGGCGATGATCGCACCCCACACAAATGCATATTCCTTCCAGAGCGCCCAGGCTGCAATGCTCCCGCTAGATGCGATCGCCCGCAGCGTGCCCAGAGCTGTAACCCTCTTACCAAGATAATCCCTATAACGGCGGATGTAGCAGGCAGCCACTTTTAGCTCAATCATCTGAGCCCAGTACAGTTGTTGCTGCCTATGGGGATTTCCGCCAGCTTCGCTCATCTCGCTAAGTCTATTCTAATGTGCGGGCTGCTCAACTAGGTTCGGTTGGAAGTTTGAAGAAAGCTTGTCCCCAGTTCAGAACTAGTTCCAATTCGGGACCGCGGCGCGAAAAGCGTAAAATCTCTCTGACGCCATGCGCATCACGAGCCGCCGTGGAACCATCGTATTTTTCGTCTGCCTGGGCATTGCCCTGGTGGCGCTGGCTGTCGCGCTCAACGTTGGATGGATCATCCTTAACTGGCGCGAGGGGGTGCTGCTGTTTTTCGGCATCATCTTTTTTGCCTTGATCATCGCGGGCATGATTGTGAACACAAGCTTCCTGGTGCGGGAGATCCGCCGCAGTGAGCAGCACGACAGCTTCATCAACGCGGTGACACATGAACTGAAAACACCGGTGGCCTCAATCCGCCTGCATCTTGAAACCTTGCAGCGGCGCGATCTGCCAGAAACGCAGAAGCAAGAGTTTTACCGCGTAATGCTCAGCGATACGGATCGGCTTACAGAAACTGTGGAACAAGTGTTGCGCGCCGGCCGCGCCGGGGACAAAAGGGCCGGGCGCGAGAAAGCCGCTATCGACTTCCGCCAACTGGTGCGGGAGTGTATGGATGCGGCGCGTACGCGACACCATTTGCCCCTGGAATCGATCCGCTACGAAGAAGTGTCGACGAACGGATCAGCGATTCATGTGCTGGGCAGCGACGAAGATCTTCGGATCGCGATTTTTAACGTCCTGGACAATGCCATCAAGTATTCCGGCGAGGAGGTGGACGTGCGCGTCCGCCTCACTACGCCTGACGAAGAGCGCATCGTGCTCAGCGTACAGGACCGCGGAATCGGCATTCCTGCTGACGATATGAAAAGCATCTTCAAGCGCTTCTACCGGGTCAACGACCGCTCGCGGGCTTATGTGAAAGGAACGGGGCTGGGTCTGTTCATCGTTAAGTCGATTGCGCAAAAGCACGGCGGAAAAGTATCCGCCGAGAGTGCAGGTGAAGGAGAGGGCACGACCATTACGCTGGAGTTGCCGAGGGCGAGCGCATGAGCCGGGTTCTCGTGGTGGAAGACGAAGCTCATTTGGCGCAGGGGTTGCGTTTCAATCTGGAAGCCGAAGGCTACTCGGCCGACGTGGTGGGTGATGGCGAGGCCGCCACCGATCTTTTGCTCGGCAAGCGGGAAGCCTTCGATGCCATCGTGCTCGACATTATGTTGCCTGGCAAAGATGGTTTCAGCGTGGTCTCGGAATTGCGCGCGGCGCAGAATTACGTTCCGGTACTCATGCTGACAGCACGCGGCAGTCCCGAAGATGTGCTGAAGGGCTTCGCCGCGGGAGCGGATGATTATCTCGCCAAGCCTTTCGACCTGTCGATCCTGCTGGCCCGCCTGCAGGGACTACTGCGGCGCAGCGAGTGGATGCGGGGGAACCAGGCGCAGAGCATTTCGGGCGACGCCGACTCCAGTGGGGGCGGAGCCTTCGGAACATTCTCTTTCGACGGAAAGACCATCGATTTCGGCACACTTGAGCTGCGTACTTCGGACACTGTCATTCATCTGACGCTCATGGAATCCGAGCTGTTGCGGCACCTGGTGAGCAGCGACGGCCGAGTGGTTTCGCGCAAGGAAATTCTCGAAGAGGTCTGGGGACTGCACGAAGACACCGACACCCGCGCCATCGACAATTTCATGGTTAGGCTGCGGCGCTACATCGAAGAGGATCCGGCGCAACCGCGGCACCTGCTCACGGTGCGTGGCGTGGGCTACCGGTTTGTGGCGAACCCGGAGAAGAAGTGAGCGCTGGCCCCAGCTGCCTCAAGCCGTCAAGAAATAAGGCCCTTCTCCCGGCGAACTCCGGCAGAAGGGCTTGTGATCGTCAAAAGCGAAGCTATTGCTTGTCGTACACCGCAGTGCTGGTGATCTTTTCCCCTTTCGCGCTGGTTCCGTTGATAGTAACGGTGCGGGTCTTGCCGTCCGCGGAGACGACGGCCTTACCCGTCATGGTAACTTTGCCGCCCTTCTTGACTGTCAAATCGTAGTGATGGTCATCGATCTGCTTGATCGCGCGCATGTCCGAGTTTGGGTCGCCGGTGACCGGATAGTCTTTGCCGTCGAACTTGCCCGTCCATTCGTTGTGCGTGGGCTTGCCGTCACCGTCGACACCGTCGATCGTGCCTTTAATACTGTCGCCGGCGGCCTCGTAGACGACGGTCATGTTCTTAGGGGCTCCCGGAGCTAACTTTGACTTGCCTTCGTTGAGCTTCCAGGTCCCCATGCTGGGGTTTGCGGCGGCGAAGCACATCGTTACACCGACAACCAGCATTGCGAACGTCAATACGACGGTTCTTGCTTTCATGTTGCCTCCAGGGCGAGAAACGGATGGCTCGCGAGCGAGCAAGGCATTCTACGGCTGCAAGAGGGTTTGCGCAACTTGCTGCTTCGCCTGGTAGTGGGCGGTTTTGAAAATCAAATTCAAAAACCGCCCACTACCCTTCGCCTACAGCGCTTAGAGCGTGAACTACGCACGGCAGAGTTCGGCCACCAGGGTTTCCTGGCGCTCCAGCGCCAAGCCATCCATGCGGTTGAGAATCATCTTGTAGGCGGTGATAGATATTCCGGCCAGCGCCAGAAGGGTTACAGTTGCGATCCAATAGTCTCCATAGTAGCGCGCGATCCAGAACACCAAAGCGCCGACCCCGATGGTAAAGAGTTGGACCAGCATGCTAATCAGGGCGCTCATCTGCGAAGGCCTCTGGCGACGGAACGAAGAATAGTCCACTTTTTTGGGCGCATAGATGGAAAGCAGATTGCCGACGGCAAAATTCAGTGGCGCGGCAAACAGAAGGCCGGCGAGAGCGGAGATGGTGACGGAAAGCGAAGGCCGGCTGTAAAGAAAGGAGACCGCAACCCACGCCAGGGCGGCCTCGCCCCCGAGGATGGCAGCATGCGAGAGATTCTTGGCCAGTACAATCCGACGGAAGCTCACGGGAGCCGCGAAGAGAAACTGGATGCCGGCGGCGTCTGCGCCGAAGCTGTTGCAGACGAGATTGGTCAGCATAAGCAGTGTGTAGGCAGCCGCGGCGGGAAAAGCCATGTCAGAGAGACTCGTGAAGGCCGTGCCAGCTTGCCGCGCGGCGTTCATGGCGCTGAAGCGAAAGATGGCCAGCGCGAAGAGGGGCATGATCAGGGTCAGGAGAACAGGGCCGCTGCGGAGGAGGTAACGAATTTCTTTTTCGAAAACCGCGGAAACTGCAGCCGAGAATCCAGGAATCGCCCAACCCAGGCGCAACGACCGGTCCCTCGGCCTGGCGGAGGCCGCCACTTCGCTCAGGTTCTCGCCGCGATACTGGGCCAACAGCCGCACATGCAAGATGTAAGCAACGATCAACACGAAGGCGCAGAGCAGCGCGAAGGAACCGAAGGCCACTGTAATTCGAGGATAGAAGGACTGCGCTATGGCAGCACCCGCGAGGCCGGGCGGCAGGACGCGCTGCAACGGAGCAAACATGTCAATGTAGCGCTGTACGTCCGGCCGGGAAGACTTCCTCTCGAAATGGCCTACCAGGGGGCCGATCATCTGAAAGCTCAACATCAGCAGGATAAACAGAATGCCCATGAGTTCCCGGGTGCGGCGTTGGGCCAGCCAGCGCTCCACCCATGCGAAGATCATCTGCATGAATAGGAGATTGAACGCGGCGAAAGACAGCACGACCAGAAACGCCCACGGCAGCAATGCTGGTTTCGCGTAGCCGATGCCCAGCAGAATGCCGGCGGACCACAGGCAGCCGACAGCGGTTGCAGGATCGAACACTCCGTAGGCCATGCGCACCAGGAAATACGAGCGGTAGCTCAGCGGAAAGCGCAGTAGGTCCGAGGAATCCGAACTGCTGGTGAACGCAGTCGCCATGATGGGAAAGAGTTGCCAGAACGTGAACACGGACCAGAAGAGCAGTGCAAGCAATTCCGGCCTGCCCGCCGAGATCATGATCGATGCGGCTATGGCCATTCCCAAAGCCCCACCCAGGCCGCCGAGCGTGAAGGCGATTCCGACGAGAATTTGCGAGAGCAACTCCACCTTGCCTCGCGTAGTGCGCAGCGCATTTACGAACAGCCGCCAGCGCAGTTCGGCAACGGCGGCAAGTTGTTGACGAGTGTTGAGCCTGAGACTCGGTTCACTCATGGTGCATGACTTTCGTAATCCTTACTGCGGATCGGATTCGACCTACACTCAGAGTCTAGAGCTCCACTTATCTGGACAGACGTATGCGGTTTTGCTTTACTTTCATTCTCCTACTCTTGTGTGCGACTGTAGCTGCGCCTGCGCAGGATTCGACTCCCCCGCAAGCGCGCAAAGTCGTGGTTAAGGTCAATCCTGCTTATCCCGATCTGGCCAGGCGCATGCATCTTTCCGGCATTGTAAAGCTCCGGGCAACGATAGCCCCTAACGGCTCAGTTAAATCAATCAAGCCGGTAGGCGGAAACCCGGTGCTGGTTAAGGCTGCGCAAGACGCGGTAAGTACTTGGAAGTTCGCTTCGGGCCCCGACGAAACGGAAGAAATGCTTGAGCTCCGCTTCGACACGCGGTGATTTCTCATCGGACCGTTTTCATCTTTTCGACAATGCCGCGATTCATGAGTTGCGCTCGTTTCCTGCTGAAATCCGCACTTCGTAGACAGTTGGAAGCGGATCTGTCGTGTTGCGAACAAAGCTCCGCACCAGTTCCGTACGTGAGAAATGCCCAAGGCTCAGAAGGCGAATGCATTCGTCAGTTGCGCAGCTCTCCCACGAAGTGCGCCTGGCCCAAGGAAAGCAGCTAGCTTCAATGACGCGCACCGGAAGCTGTTCTTGAAACCCCGCTTCGATCTGTGCCCGGAGCCATCGCAGGTATTCCAACTTCTGCGAAATGGCAACCTTCGGGTCCTGCCGAATTACTACACCTGGGAAATCGGGGACGTCGGCGCGCAACGTGTGAATGTGGCCGTGGCCTTCGATAAGAATTTCGATGTCGAGTTCCATGAGATGTTCGAGACTCGTTAGCCATTTCAAGCTGTCCACATCAGGGTTGGGCGTCGCAAAGTAACTCCCCATGAAAGCATCGCCCGCCAGCAGCAATTTCTCCCTGGGGTCGAACAAAACGATGTGGTCATCACAGTGTCCGGGAGTCGCGAGCACCAGCAGCTTGCCGGATTCAGCATCCACCGTGTCACTGAGAATGTAATAAGGCTGCTTTAAGTTTGGAGGCTGTCCGATTATGGCAGCGCGCACCCACGGCAGCTTTTTGAATGGCGTCAGGAATTGGGCAGTCATCTGTGAAACCCAGACCGGAGCACTGCTAAGCTCAGACAGCCAATTAAGGTTGCCCACGTGTTCCTCGTGGGCATGAGTGGCGACGATTTTCGTGATTCTCGGTTTTGCTCGACGCAGATGTGCCGCGAGTGATCGTCGCATCTTGGGGGAGCCGGGATCGATTGCGACCCCATCGTAAACCACTGTCGTAAACAATTCGCCGAACAACAGAGGGACCGTGTTAGGCAAGAAGCCGTTCAGGAAGAAAATAGTGAGCTTGCCGTTAAGCAGATCGAGCCGTCGGTGATAGGTCCGGGCGAAGAGCCTCGATCTCTCTGCGGCTGATTTCATCCCAGCCCACAAAACAAGTGGCAAGCGAATGAGGAAGCCCAAGCTGTAGCACGACCAGAATGCCGACAGCTTCGCTTGTCTACGAACCGTTTCAGGTTTTGCTACCTGGCAAGCACCACCTCGACACTTGCTGAGGGAGTATCTGTTCCTGGCGACGAACCCGTAGCAGGCCCGCCCCATCTGGCGAAAAGGAAACCACTCCCCCAGTATGCCTATGAGCCGGGTGGAGGGAAACAGCCGCGCCAAGCGAGTGACCGCATCCCAGCCTACGCGAATTTCACCGTCCGGAGTTACGACATGCAACTGCTGCAGGCACTCGTCAATCCTGAGGCGGGAATCGCAAGCCGATAGAGCCGCTGTACTGATTGGCAGGCACATCGTCTTGTTCTCGTGGTCAAGGGTTTTCAGCCACGACACGTAAGCCTGACAAATCTCGCACTGGCCGTCGTAGAGCACCACGTAGGCAGGCGTTGCATGGTGCGTGTCGGCTGTTGCCGCAATCTCGGCCAGTGATTGGTTGCCCATCGTTGTCTCATGCGGGCATTACGCTCAACCCGCAGGTCAGCACCTGACCAAGCTTAATCCCTGCGAAGGCCTTGAGCTAGATCTGAAAACGGGAAATAAATTCTCAATGCCCGGAGGCGTCATCCCAGCCACGATAGTTCCTGCTCGGTTCGCCGCGCACCGCCCACGGTGCGTAAAAAGATTTGTTCCAGCGTCATCTTCTCGCCGGATGGGATTGAACCTACACCCGCACCGTCGCTCGGAGTCTGTGCCTCCACGCCGGCGCGCAACTCTTCGAGCGATCCCTGTGCGACCAGCCGTCCCTGATGAATGATGGCGACGTGGCTGCATAGCCGCTCTACAATTTCGAGCACATGCGACGTCAGAAAGATCGTGGCTCCGCGCGTGATCATCCCTTGCAGCATCGCCTTCAGCGTCCCAGCGGCAATGGCATCTACGCCTTCGAACGGTTCATCGAGAAACAAGACCTTCGGGCCGTGGATCACAGCCGCCGCCATGGCCAGCTTCTTCTGCATG
>Ga0307475_10002989_pt1 | contig 10235 bp, 8 predicted proteins | sample atmos_gasesECM1C_FD_203317 | JGI IMG/M metagenome (GOLD analysis project Ga0307475, IMG submission 203317) | Hardwood forest soil microbial communities from Morgan-Monroe State Forest, Indiana, United States - atmos_gasesECM1C_515 | ecosystem: Environmental > Terrestrial > Soil > Temperate...
CTTCCGTCGGTTGACAGCGTCCTTGCCTTGATGGCCGAACTCAATTCGGAGGATTGATCAATCAAATTCTCAGCCTAGCCTCTCGCCGAGCCGCGCGTTTCCGCGTGCTAAAATAGAAACTTCCATGGCTATGATTCCCCGCAGAAAGACCGTCACCGTCCTTGTCGGCGGTGTGCGCGTCGGCTCGGATGCACCAGTTGTGGTGCAGTCGATGACCAACACCGACACGGCCGACGTGCCTTCGACTGTCCAGCAGTGCGCCGCACTGGCCCGCGCCGGGTCCGAACTCGTGCGGGTTACTGTCAATAACGAAGAGGCCGCCGCCGCCGTTCCCCATATCGTAAAGGAACTCGATAAGCAGGGCGTGCGGGTCCCTATCATCGGCGACTTCCACTACAACGGCCATGTGCTGCTCACGAAGTATCCCGAGTGCGCCCGCGATCTGTCCAAGTATCGAATCAATCCCGGCAACGCCAGCATTGGACGCACCGGCGATTCGAACTTCCGCACCATGATCGAAGTCGCGGTCAAGTATCAGAAGCCAGTACGTATCGGCGTGAACTGGGGCTCGCTCGATCAGGCGCTGCTCACCCGCATGATGGATGAGAACTCGCGCCTCGAAGACCCGAAAGACGCCCGCGAAGTCACGATGGAAGCGATGGTGGTAAGCGCGCTGAACTCCGCCGACCTGGCGCAAAAGTTCGGCCTGCGCCCCGATCAGATCATTCTGAGCGCTAAAGTCAGTGGCGTGCAGGATTTGATCGAGGTCTACCGCGCGCTGGCCGCGCGTTGCAATTACCCGCTGCATCTCGGCCTGACGGAAGCGGGAATGGGAGCGAAAGGCGTAGTCGCATCGAGCGCCGCCATAGGCGTTCTGCTGCAGGAAGGCATCGGAGATACCGTCCGCGTCTCGCTCACTCCGGCGCCAGGAGGAGACCGTACCGAGGAAGTCCGCGTGGCGCAGCAGATTCTGCAGTCCATGGGCATTCGCAGCTTCACCCCGCAGGTCACGGCCTGCCCCGGTTGCGGACGTACCACAAGCACATTCTTCCAGGAAATGGCCGAGCAGATTCAAAGCTATCTGCGCGAGCAGATGCCCAGCTGGAAGCTCCGCTACGTGGGGGTGGAAGAGATGAAGCTTGCTGTCATGGGCTGCGTAGTCAACGGCCCCGGCGAGTCGAAGCACGCCAACATAGGCATCTCGCTGCCGGGTACTTTCGAAGAACCAAAGGCTCCCGTCTACGTGGATGGACGCCTGTTCACCACGCTCAAGGGTGATCGCATCGTGGCGGAGTTCATCGGAATTCTCGATGTGTACGTTGACTCGCACTACGCGGCCCGAGAGTCTCAAAAAGAAGAAGTAGCCGCCCGAACTTAGTTCTTCCGTTTATTTCTTCTTAAGTTCGCTACCGACGCGGTTGGCCTCACGATCCATAGCGGACAAAAGGTTGTCGGAAGCGTGTCCGGAGGGCTGTGCCAGTATTACGCTATCCACCACGGGTTTGAGCCGGTCCATGGGAAACAGCGCGAAGCTGACTTGCAGGTTATCCCGGCGAACCGGGCCCGAAGAGCCACCGAGAGGATCACTCGCGTCCACGCTGGGAACTTTGCCTCCAATAGAGATCTGGGGACTCTGCGGATCGAACGGACGCGTCTTCGGATCCACGATTTGAGTCAATAGAATGTAATCACAGCCGCTGCTTTTCGCTTCTTCGCCATTTTCCCGGGTGGGATGAAGCTTATGGTCGGAAGTGGTAGTGGAATCCATGGTCATGGCATTGGTTTTGTCGTCTCTCAGATCCTTTGCTAGACGCTCGGTCAAGCGATCGACAAGCGCGGCGCTTCCGCTCAGGTTGGATACTGTTGCCACGCATACCTTGCCGCCCGGTTTTGGCTGGGATGGAATGTCTTGAGGCAGTGCTGGCAGAGCTGTAAACACAAAAACAAGGAGCAGCAACAAACCGGGAGCTCCGTCCATAAAAGGCCTCCAGGTTCGACACCGGTACGTCCAACTATATACCTAACAGGAACACAAACGTCCCGAAACGCCAATCCAAACCTTCAAGTCTCTCTCACTCTTACTCTCTGGGGGATGGTTTACTGCCCAGTCAACAGAAAAATCGGATTCTGGTTCGGCGGTTCGCCGTTCGATTGCACAGTCCCGTTGCTGAAGGCTGCAGGCAGGTCGGCGATCAGTGTATCGGCGAGAACTGCACTACCGCCTGAGCCGTTGGCGTTGTTGTTGGTGGTAATAATGTCGGCGATGGCACCCGCATCGCACATGCTCACGTAGACGTGGCTGCTGTCCGCCGCGGCAGTCGTGAAGATGCGGAAGCGTGTGGTGCTCGGCGCTGGCGCATAGACGGCGGGCCAAACAGGCGAGGCGCAGGCACTGGCCAGCGGAACGGAAAATTGGCCCACTGCAAAAGGAGAAGTTAACAAAGTCAGAGTCGACGTGCTTCCATACCTGGGCGTTAGACTCGCAGCGTCAAAGACAGTGAGCAACGGGATCACGCAAGACGCCGAGCTCACGGTCGTGTCCGGACAAGTTGCCGCAATCTGATAGCTAGCGACATAGAACCGGCTGCCATCGGCTAGAGCCGAGACGGAAATCGGAGCCGGAGCGTTACAACCCGAGCACGCGGGCGTTGTCGCTGCACTCAGCCCAGGAATCGTCAACGGCGTCGCCGTCAACAGGCTGGGTGTGTCGTTGGCCCCGCCGGTGTCCGAAAAGACATAGACCTGGTTGGTCGCTGGATTCGCCACGTACAAACGGTTCAGGTGCGGATCCAAGAGAACAAAGTTAGCCCCTGCGCCCACCGGAAGGCTGCTGGTCACCATGTCAGTAGCGGTATCAATCGTCACTAGTTGGCCATCTCCCTCCGTAAGCACATAAACTCTCTGGCTATCGCCGCGAGCCACCACCCATACCGGTGTATTTCCGGAGAAAGGCTTCCCTGTGGCGTCTGTCACTTTATTCGACGACAGGTCTGCAACGTTCAAGCTGCTAACGGTGTTGTCCCCCTCATTGGCCACGTAAATTTTGCTGCCGTTTGGAGTCTCCGCCAAAGCGACCGGATGAACACCCACTGGCTTGGTGTTGCTGACGAAATTCGATGTCGTGTTGATCGCCGAAACCGAATTGGAATTGTAGTTCGCCACGTACATGGCATTGGTCTGCGTGCTGTTGAGGAACACGGGCTGCGGGGGGAACGTCGCCGTCCCGCCGGACGATAGCGCAGGCAGCCCAGGGGTCGGATCCGTGTATGTGATGATTGTCCCCGCGCTGTTAATCGACGTAATCGTAAAAGCTCCATCGTAGGCGTTCTGGGGAGGAGAAGTGCATGGCGAGGGGCTGCACGCAGGAATCGCCACACCCGAGATGACAATCGTCTGGCCGGCCGCGACGTTGGTTAATGGAGTACTGAGCGTGACTGTGACGACATTACTGATGTCCTCGCTGATTGATGCGATGCTGGCAACCTGGCTCGGCAAACTGATTGCACTCACGCTCCCGAATCCGGTCGCGGTGGTGGATTGAAATGCAGGGCTAAACGACGAAACCAGGTCGACCCCACCCACAGCGCTGCCGGCGCTCGCCACAAACAACCTCGTGTCATTGGGAAGAATGGCCACGTGGGTGGGATTCTCGCCAAACTTGGGGTCGGAGTTGGACGTCTCAGCGATGATGGAATCTCCCGCAACGTCGATCTCCATGGCCCCGCCCGGCGAGCCCGGTACGTTGACGCTGAGGCCAAAGACTGCGTGGAAATTAGCCGGAGTTGGAGGAGTCTCAACCGGGCAGTTCGGAATTCCATTTCCCGCCGAACAGGGAATGACCACAGGACGGTAGACCTGGCCGCACGACAGGCACAACAGGGTGGGAATCACCATGGCCGCCAATCGGCCCACGCGTCGAAAACTCATCGGCACCCCAATCGGGAAGTTATTGTTGCATCTGCGAGGAATTCAACATTCTAACGGCTGGCTACGATCCACGCCAGTGGACTTCCCGGCTTCAGACGCCAGGCCCTAGGTTGTACGGGATCGCCCCATGCTGGGATGCCTGGACGACAGCGCAAGTTGGACGGACGCGCGCACCGACGTGACAAAAGCCAATAGGGTCGCGTCTTTCTCCGCGGACCTCCGCGATTGAAGCTGTTTCAGGCGCCCGTCAGAAGATTGAAAGGCGGAAATCGCGAAGAACGGGCGCGGAGGCGCGGAGAAGGCGAAGACGAGACGCAAGCCTCTCAACGTCCGCGTCGCGACTTGCCGCCGGCAGCCGCTCTCGGCTCCTCGGACTTCTCCGTGGCCGCGGGCTTTTTCTTGCCTTCCATCTGCGCCAGGCTCTGCTTCAGAGCGGCCATCAGATCCACCACCGGAGCCAGCTTTTTCGGCTTCTCGACCGCCGCGACTTCGCCGCCCTCGAGCTTGGTCTCGATCAGCTTCTTCAGGTTTTCCTGGAAACTGTCCTTATATTTTTCCGGATTCCACTCATCCGCAAGTGCTTCGATAAGCTGGTGCGCCACTTTCACTTCTGCGTCTTTCAACTCCACATCGGGCGCGCCAAAGCCTTCTACTTTCTTCACTTCCTCGGCGTAGTACATCGTGTGCAGCATCAGTCCGCCTTCGTGCGGACGCAAGAACACCGTGTACTCGCGGTTGTGCATGGTGATCTTGGCGATGGCCACATACTCGCTCTCGTCGAGAGCCTTGGTCAACAGCGCATAAGGACGCCGCCCAGCTTCCTCGGGCATCATGTAATACGACGACTCGAAATACACCGGATCGACGTCTCCAGCCTTGACGAATTCCAGAATCTCCATGGTCTTCGCTGTTTGCGGCTCGATCTTCTTGATCTCCTCCGGCTCGATGACGATGTATTCGTCCTTGCGAAACTCGTAGCCTTTGACGATCTCGCTGCGGTCCACGACCACGTTTTCCGCCGGACAGATATATTGCTGCTTCACCCGCACTTTATCCGGACGGTGAAGCATGTTGAAAGAAATGCCGCTACTGCGCGCGCCCGAGAACAATCGCACCGGCATGGAAATGAGTCCAAAAGTTAAGTGTCCCGACCAGACCGAGGCTGCCATAGTTCCCCTCTCGTTCACCGGAATGCTACCACGCTCCGGCAATTTCACCCAAAACCGTCTAACCTGCTCAGAATTGCGAGTTTAGCCTACAAACCAGCCATTGGATGCACAAATCTTAGGGCAACGGAACCGAAATGCGAAGCCGGACGGAATGTGGTTGATCCGGTGGAAACCCTAGCAGTTGTAGTTAACTGAGCGGGTTCCCCGGATCCTCGTTGTTTAGACTTCCTCGACAGCCTCGTCAAATCATTCCGGAAGCGAAGACGTACCATGAATTCCTGAACCAGAGCCGGGCATGCCGAGAAAACGAGAAGAAAGGCCTCTGGTGTGGGTGGTCGTCTCCGGATAAAATCCAAAGTTCAGTCGAAGCAAGTAATGCGGATTTTCCATTCATTTCGAAGCTCGTCGCGGCAGCTCGGGCCGCTGGAAGAGCGCCTGCTTAATGCCTTGTGGGCGAAGGGCAGCGCTACTGTCCGCGAACTGGTCGAAGGGGAATACTCAGAGTTGGCTTACACCACGGTGATGACCACGCTCGACCGGTTGTTCAAGAAAGGCCTGCTGGCGCGAACCGAAGATGGACGGGCGTTCCGCTACGCTCCACGAGTGAGCCGCGAGGATCTGCATCGCGACGCCGCAGGCCAAGCCTTCCGGCAGTTGCTGGATGCAAGTCCGGCTTCGTCTTTGCCGCTTTCGTTTTTGGTGGAAATCCTGGGAGCGCGCGACGCGCAATTGCTCGACGATCTGCGCAAGCTGGTGGAACGCAAGCGGCGGGAACTGGGCCAGGCAAGAGGCGGCCAGAAGGAGAAGGAATAATGTTTGCACTGCGCGGCATCGCCGTTTCTTTCTCCATCTTTGTGCTGCTTTACAGCCTTCTGTCGCTGGCGGTTTGCGCACTCTGGCGCAAGCTGTTTTCTTACAGCCAACGGTACTCGGCGAAACGTTTGGCGGACGTACTCTTTACCGTGCGCTTGGTCCCTTTTGTGGTGGCAGCTGGAATCACACTGGCCCTGGCGGTGCCCTCGTTCCTTCTGCTCGAACCGCGCGCGGTGAATGAAGCCGTGGGCGATTTGCCCGTGGTCCTAGGTTTGTCCGGATTGTCTGTGATGGCGGCGGGCGTGTGGAAAGCTGCGACGGCGTTGCTACAGGCGTCGCGCACGGTAGAGGGCTGGTCGCGTGAGGCCAGCAGAATTGATTCCTGCCCTGCGGATTTCGGTGGCGCAGTCTCTGTGCAGCGGATTTCCCGGGTTGCGCCTTCGCTTACCGTGGCCGGAATTTTCCGGCCCAGCGTCTGGTTGTCGCAGGCGGCGGAGTTTGTGCTGAGTGAGCGCGAATTGCAAAGCGCCTTGCGACACGAGATTGCGCATGTGCGCCGGTGGGACAATCTGCGAAAGCTGATTCTGCGCGTCGTCGCATTCCCAGGAATGGCGGGAATGGAGAAAGCATGGCGCGAAGCCACCGAAATGGCCGCCGACGATGGCGCGGTCTCAAGCGCTTCGGAGGCGCTCGATCTGGCCGCAGCTGTGATCAAGTTGTCGCGGCTGGCCCCTCTGCAAGCGTCCGCGGAACTGACTACTGCGTTGGTTCACAGCCGGGCCGAATCCGTCAATGCGCGCGTGCGGCGCTTGCTGACGTGGACGGAACGTGCCCCAAGCGTCGCTGCGGGACCCTCGCTCAGATACGCGTTGTGCGTCGCTGCAGCGGTGGTTGTTACGTTGGCTGTCACTTACAGCGAGTTGTTGGTGCGAGTTCATACCGCGACCGAGTGGCTGATGCGGTAGGTTGGCACGGTTGATCCGGCAGTGCTCGATGCGCAGCGGTTCTAGCGAGCGCCGGTTCACGACTTACACTTTGGGCTTGATTTGCGTCAGCCGATGGATGTAGCTTGAAGTCCCTCCCCAAGCACGATCGGAACTTTGCCTGACCCTGGTTCCCCCACGCCCTTCGCCAGATGCACTCAACGGAGGACGCCCCATGCCCAGCACAGATGTGCTGCCTTTTCAATTCTTAACCCTAAGACCTGTGATCTGTTGAGGAGACGATTCGATATGAAACAGAAAACGAACAGCAAACCGATGACTCAAGTCGTGAGCCGCATTGGCGCTATCGTGGCCTTGGTCCTGAGTGTCACAGCCAGCCTGTGGGGCGGCGAAAATACTGTGTTCACTTTCAACGGCAACAACGGTGCTAATCCGAATGGCACCATGGTCATGGACGCGGCGGGAAATCTCTATGGCGTTACGACCACGGGCGGACTTGCAAATTGCTTTGGCAACACCTGTGGCGTGGTCTTTAAGCTCACTCTGAGTTCGTCGGGTCATTGGACAGAAACCGTTCTGCACAAATTCACGGGCGGCAGCGACGGATACTTTCCCAACTCTCTCATAATGGATTCGGCGGGCAATCTATATGGAACGACTCCCTATGGCGGAGGCAATGGAGGGCAGTGTAACGGCGGTACCGGTTGCGGCATTGTCTTCAAGCTGTCGCCAAGACCGACTGGACCCTGGCCCGAAACCGTCCTCTATCGCTTCAGCGGAACCGACGGCGCGCAACCTGACGCTCTGGCCTTCGATTCGCTGGGCAGTCTCTATGGCACAACGGGCAACGGCGGGGGCGGCAGCGCATCTTGCGCTTCTGTCGAGCTTACGGGTTGCGGTATTCTCTTCCAGTTGACACCGACTCCCAGCGGTCCCTGGACTCTGACGACCGTGCACACCTTCCTCGATACCCTCTCTGACGGACCCGGTCCCCAAGGGCTGGTCTTTGGGCCGGGAGGGACGATCTATGGCATAAGCTTCGCCGGCGGATCGAACGGCCAGGGATGTGTCTTCCAACTTGTGCCGGGCTCGGGCGGGTGGACGTTCAGCTTGATTCACAGCTTCGGCGGTTCGGGGGACGGATTGTTCCCGAACAGCGGAGTGATAATCGATAGTCAAGGCAACCTCTTTGGTACGACTCCGGAAGGCGGCACAGATCACGCCGGTATTGTCTTCGAATTGAGTCCGAGTTCGGGGGGCACGTGGACCGAGAACATTCTCTATAGCTTCCAGCTCGGAACCGGAGGGTATTCGCCTCATGCGCTGCTGGCGTTCGACGCGGCGGGCAATCTCTACGGCACGGCGTTCAACGGTGGAGGAACCAACAGCCGCTGCACGAACGGATGTGGAACCATGTTCAAGCTGACGCCCTCGGGATCGGGCACATGGACGGAGAGCCTGGTCTTCCGATTCGTGAGCACAAACGGAGGTAACCCGGCCGGCGGATTGGTTCTCGACCCGGCTGGGAATCTCTACGGAACGGCGTCGATCGGTGGAACCGCGAATGACGGCGTGGTGTTTAAGTTCGTGCCCTAAGCGATAAGCACGCGAGAAGCTCGGTGAGGCTACGTTCCCTGATGTCTGAGCAGGTTTAGAAAACCACCGGCACGCCCAACTGTGCCGCGAAGGGAATTCCCACGGTCGTTCCGGGTCCGAAGAAATCTCCCAGGCCGCCGTCGAGGACGCGTAACTCATCCCGGCTCCTTACGGGTTTTCCCAGCGCGGCTCCCCCGATGTAACGCCTGGTGGCCGAAACGCACTATCAAATGTGCGCTGGTGCAGATTTGTTCCGTGGAGAAAAAGCCAGCCCAACACAGGGAGGTTGACATGTTTGCCCGCAAGGTTGCTGCCCGGTTGAAACCGAACTCGTTGAGAGAATTTACGAGCCTCATAGAGGGCGAGATCCTTCCGTGGCTGCAAAAGCAAAAAGGTTTCCTGGATTTGATCACCTTGGCTGCTCCCGATGGCAGCGAAGTCGCAACAGTCAGCTTCTGGGATCACAAAGAGAATGGAGAGGCATACAACTCAAGCGGCTATCCAGCAGTGTTGACGACTCTGGGAAAGCTCTTGGACGGGACTCCTTACGTCAAGACGTTTTATGTGGTCGGCTCGACACTTCAAAGAGTCGCACCTTCGCAGCCCACCAAAGCAGACGATCTGGTCCCAGAAACTCATGCGGCGCAACCTGGCTACAGCTCATACGAGACGCGCCCTTGCGATTTGTGATTGACTCTAGAAGATCACGCGCACTCCCAGCTGCGCAGCGAACGGAATGCCCACCGTCGTTCCGGGTCCGAAGAAATCTCCCAGGCCGCCGCCGGGGACGCGCAACTGATTCAAGCTGGTGACGGGTTTCGTCGCCGAGCAATCCGCATTGGTGCAGATGTTGGTGACGTTTCCAGCCTGCGCTTCGGCGGCGGGGACAATCGAAAGCGCACCCACGTTCGCCACATAGTTTGCGCCGGGATTATTGCGGTTGAAGAGATTGAAGAACTCGGCGAACGGCACAACCTGCCAGCGCTCTCCAAACTTGATGGGACGGCTGACGCGCACGTCCGCCTGGATGTACGGAGTGCCGCGGAAGGCGTCGAGTGTGGTCTTCACTCCGTTCACGGAAATCCGGTTGCTGTTATCGGTGGTAGTGATGGTGAAAGGGCGGGCACTCTCGGCTTGCGTGAGCGTGGTCACTTCGATGCCGCCGGGGATGTGCACGGTTCCGGCCAGCACAAAGCGGTGGCGGACATCTTCGCCGGACGGCCCGTAGTCGCCCGGTGCAAAGGCACGCTGCGGATCGCACACGCCGTTCACATAGTCAAAGAGCTCGCCCAGCGTGCAGCCCCAGGTCTGCGCTTTCGCCAGAGTGTAGTTGGCGACCAGATTGAAGCGTCGCGTAACATTTCCCTGCGCACGCAGCATGAGAGCGTTGTAGCTGGAGCGATTGTCAGACCGGAAAACCATCGCAGACGCGAAGGGATAGGCGCGATAAGCGTGATTGCCTTCTTCGTGCGTGAAGTCAGCACTCACCGTCCAATTGCTCTTGAATGCGTGCTGTACGCCGCCAGTGGCGTGCAGGGCGTAAGGAGTTTTGTAATTCGGATCGATCAGAGCCGCTGGAGGGTTGGGCCCGCCGTTGACCGCTTGAAATGCCGTGGCCCATCCGTTCTGAGCGAGGTCGTTGTAATAGAGCCCGAAACCAGCGCGGAGCACGGTGTTGCCGCTGTCACCAGGAGAGTAGGCGATTCCCAAACGTGGTCCGAATTGCTTGCGATCGTCGTGAGGTGCGCTCAGCGCGAATCCCAGAGATGGTAGCAGCGGGAAGGAA
>Ga0307475_10002990_pt1 | contig 10235 bp, 11 predicted proteins | sample atmos_gasesECM1C_FD_203317 | JGI IMG/M metagenome (GOLD analysis project Ga0307475, IMG submission 203317) | Hardwood forest soil microbial communities from Morgan-Monroe State Forest, Indiana, United States - atmos_gasesECM1C_515 | ecosystem: Environmental > Terrestrial > Soil > Temperate...
CACCAAGCAAGGATTTTTGATTCTGCAAGTTCTCGAACATTACGACGAAGGCGAACAATCGCTCGCCAAGGTGGAACCGGAAATCACTGACAAGCTGTATTCCGCGCGTATGGAACCTGCCATGAGGGAGTATGTGAAAACGTTGCGCGAACAAAGCTACGTGGTCATTAAGCCGGGGTTCCAGGATATCGCCGGAGGCGGCAACTCGGAGATACAGGAAGTGAGCGCGACGCCTGAAGCGTCGAAGAAGAGCAAGAAGGCGCATAAGAAATACGGGTTATTCGGGAAAAAGCCGGACACTGGCTTATGAAGACGCCGTTTGTCACGGACCTGGGCAGCGAACAAGTAATCACTACGTTTTTCCTGGTACACGAAAAAGAAATTCGTAACACGCGCGAAGGCAAATCCTATCTTCGTCTTGAGCTTGGGGACCGCAGCGGGACGATCGAAGCGCGCATGTGGGATTTGTTCGAGACCATCGCGAAGGACATCAATCGCGATGATTTTGTAAAGGTGCAAGCCCGCGTAGAGATTTATCGCAACAAGCCGCAGTTGGCGTTGCAGCAGGTGCGACGCGCGAAGCCCGAGGAAATCGATCTTGTCGATTTTTTGCCGCACACCAAGGAAGACGTCGATAAGCTGTATGGGCGACTTCTGGAATTCGCGCAATCGATTCGCAATCCCTGGCTGAAGACCCTAGTGGCGGGAATCGTCAGCGATCCGAAAATCGCGCCGCGGTATAAGCGCGCGCCTGCGGCTAAAGTAATGCATCACGCGTTTATTGGCGGACTGCTCGAGCATGTCGTCGGGCTGTGTGCCCTGGCACAGCTTTTAGCAACGCAATATGCGGAGCTGGATGTGGATTTACTGCTAACGGCTGCGATGCTTCACGACGTGGGCAAATTGGACGAACTTTGTTACGAACGGGCCATCGGCTATACCACCGAAGGGCAGCTGCTGGGTCACATTGTGATGGAACTGGAAACCGTGTCGCGGGCCATGGACGCGATTCCTGGCTTCCCTGCTCCGCTAAAGACTGTGGTGCAGCATATGCTTATCAGCCATCACGGCGAGTACGAGTTTGGGTCGCCGAAACTGCCGATGATTCGTGAAGCGATGGTTTTTCATTACATGGATGATCTGGATTCGAAAATGGCGGCGGTGCGCGCAGCGCTTGGCAGCGGGGCAGGCGACGATGAGTGGTCTGCTTACAGCACGGCGCTCGGGCGCAGATTCCTGCGGCTAGAAGAATTTTTGAGACAAGATCCCGATATTTCGGAAGAATGCAAATAATTCCGTGCTGCCGGCATCGTTCAAAATTCGCGATCTTCTTATCCAGCCGGCCACGATTCTGGCGCCTATGGCGGGCGTTACCGACACGCTTTTCCGGCGCGTAATTCGAGGACTGGGCGGCTGCGGGCTGCTAATGACGGAGTTCACTTCCTCCGAGGGCGTCACCCGCAGCGCCGCCAAAACGTTGCGATATTTGTATTTTCAGGAGGACGAACATCCTATTACCGCGCAACTTTTTGGCGCGAATCCTGAGGTTATGGCGCACGCCGCGAAGATGGTGGAAGACCTGGGTTACGACGCTGTGGACATTAACCTGGGCTGCCCGGCGAAGAAAGTTGTGAAGTGCGGCGGCTCGGGATTGCTACGCGACCTTGAGCTGCTCGGGGAAATTTTTCGCGCGGTACGTGCTGCGGTTCGTATCCCTCTGACTATTAAACTGCGCGCTGGATGGGACGAGAATTCCGTTGTGGCCGTGGAGGTCGCCAAAATGGCGGAGTCCATAGGCGTGGAGGGCGTTGCGGTGCATCCACGCACTCGGGCTCAGGGCTACAGTGGGCGCGCGGATTGGAATTTGATCGCGCGAGTCAAGCAGGCGGTGAAAATTCCGGTGATCGGCAATGGCGATATCAACACACCGGAAGACGCCGCACGCATTGTGGAAGAAACGGGTTGCAACGCGGTGATGATCGGGCGCGCGGCGGCGAAGAATCCGTGGATTTTTTCCCAGATGCAGCAATACGCCGAGACAGGCCGTTACGATCTTCCCAGCGACGACGACCGTCACCAGTTACTTTCCGGATACTACCGGCAGATTAGCTCTGCCAATTTGCCGGATGCGGTGGGCAAAATGAAGCAGTTCGCATGCTGGTTCACTCACGGTGTGGGGAATGGCAGCGAGCTTCGCCGTATCGTACATGCGGCGCGAACGCCCCGCGAAGTGCTGGACAGTGTGGAACGCTTCTTCGCGGACCGGTCGGGATCAGCGGGGGAGGACCCAGTCCATGCTCCAGCTCAGTACATCCATGTCGAAGCAACGCACGGATCGTAGGATCGCAGTGCGCTTACCCTTGACGGTGAGCGGGCGGGATAGCCGGGGAATCATTTTTCAGGAAGAAACTTCCAGCGAAAATCTTTGTCGGAGCGGCGCGGCGTTTGTGACGCGCTTCGATCTGTCGATCGGTTGCGATGTGGAAATCCACATTCCTATTGCGCAAAGTTCCTTTCGGCGCAACGAAACGAAATCGGATTTCGTAACGCGCGGCCGGGTAGTTCACGTGGCCAGCGCTGAATCCCGCGGCGAGAAAATTATCGGTGTGCAGTTTACCGGGCCGCGCTTCCGGCGCATGTTTCTTTCAGAATCGGCTGCCTAGCGCGCTTGTTTCATTCCACTTCTTTCTTCGACTTCTTTTACTCTACTTCAGTTTTGCCCAGTGCTTCCAGCAGTTGGCCGTACGCTGCTCTTCGCGTCAAACCGCGTTCTTTAGCGGCCAGTTTCAAGGCGTCCCGGCGATCCAGTTTTGCCTGGCGGATCAGTTCATCCACACGCTCCGACAAGCTTTGCGTCGAATCCAGATTCGCGCGCGCCTCGGCGGGGTCTTCCGGGCCAATCAACAAGGTAATCTCGCCGCGCGCTGGACGGGCCTCGAGAGAAGCGCTGAGTTCCGAAAGTTTTCCGCGCCTGAATTCTTCGTGAAGTTTTGTCACTTCGCGTGCGAGACACGCGGGCCGGTCGCCGAGAATCTCGCGCGCGTCCGCGATGCATTCCTCGACGCGATGGGGAGCTTCGTAGAATATGATGGTGCGGTTCTCGATGCGCAGCCGTTCGAGAGCGCGCCGGCGTTCTCCGCTACGCGAGGGCAAAAATCCCACAAACAAGAATTCTTCGTTGGGCAAGCCCGACGCGGAAAGAGCCGCCAACAACGCCGATGGCCCGGGAATGGGCACTACCGGAATGTGATGGCGCAAACACATGGACACCAGGCGGTGGCCGGGATCGGAAACGAGTGGCATTCCGGCATCGGATACGAGGGCGATCTTGGCGCCTTGCTCGAGAGCAACAACCAGCTCGGCGGCGCGGGTCATCTCGTTGTGCTCGTGATAGCTCACTAGCGGCTTTTCGATCTGGTAGTGGTTTAGAAGTTTTGAGGTGTGGCGGGTGTCTTCGCAGGCGATTTGATCCACTTCCTTCAAAATTCGCAAAGCGCGGAAGGTCAGGTCCTCAAGATTGCCGATAGGCGTACCGACCAGATAGAGACAGCCGGCAGCGCTCGCGCGCGCGTCGAGTATTTCACCGTTTGTCGAGACTTCAGAGGACACTTCGTCCACCTTGGATCGAACAATTTTCTTGCTGCTCATGGCTTCGAGTCTATCATGCGCTTCCGGAAGCGCAGTGCTACGCATGTTATAATCTGATTTCTAATTCAGTGAGGAGACTTCTGTGCCGTTGTACGAATACGCTTGCCTGAAGTGTGGCCGCCACACAGACAAAATCGAGCCGGTGGCTGGGCCGCATTTGAAAAAATGCCCTCATTGCGGCGGCAAAGTGGAATCGGTGATCACCGCGCCGGCTATTAAATTCAAAGGCTCCGGCTGGTACATAAATGATTACGCGGCTAAATCGAATTCCGGTGAAGAGAAAAAAACCGAAGGAGCGGCCGGCAACTCGAGCGACACGAAAGAAACGTCGGCGAAGGATTCTGGGTCCAAGGATTCCGATTCAAAGGAATCTTCGTCAAAAGAATCCTCCGCTAAAGACGGCGGCTCCAAGGAATCGTCTTCCTCGAAGGATTCCAAAGAAAAAAAATCGCCGACCACGAAAAAATAATAGCGTTACATGCCAGTGATCAAATTTATGAAAACTACAGAGCTGTAGCAATTTCTAGTTTAGCTTCAATGACTTCAAATATTCTTTAAACCCGGCGCCCAATTCTTCGTTTTGAAGCGCCAACTCCACGGTAGCGATCAAAAATCCTAATTTATCGCCGGCATCGTAGGAAACGCCTTCATAGATGTAGGCCCACAGGCCCTGTTCCTGCGCCAGGATCCGCAACCCATCGGTGAGTTGAATTTCTCCGCCGGCGCCGGGCTTCGTTCGCGCCAAGTATTCGAAAATGGCTGGAGGCAAAACGTAACGGCCAGTGATCGCGAGATTCGAAGGGGCGTTGTCCGGCTTTGGTTTTTCTACGAGGTCTTTTATGCGCAGCAAGCGGGCTCCAAAAGGCGGCTGTGGTGCCGGCTCAGCATTCACAATGCCGTAGAGATGCGTTTTATTTTTAGGCACTTCTTCCACGGCAATCGCGCCCACGCCGGTGGCATCGTAGACATCGATCAGTTGCTTGGTGGCAGGATTTTTGCCGGGGATCAGCACGTCGCCCAGAAGTACGGCGAAGGGTTCGTCGCCGACCAGATCGCGAGCGACGAGCACGGCGTGGCCCAGGCCGAGCGGCTCTTTCTGACGCGTGTAACTGATCTGCACCATGTCGCTGATACTGCGCACCAACTCCACTTGATCGGTCTTGCCCTTATCCTCGAGGAATTTTTCCAGCAGGGGCGAGGCATCGAAGTGGTCTTCAATGGAGCTTTTCCCTCTACCGGTGACGATAATGATGTGCTCGATTCCTGCTGCGACGCATTCTTCGACTACATATTGAATTTGCGGCTTGTCCACCACGGTGAGCATTTCTTTGGGCTGCGCCTTGGTGGCGGGTAGAAAACGGGTGCCAAGCCCGGCGGCGGGCAAAACTGCCTTGCGGACCTTTTGATGTTTTTGTCGGGTATTCTCTGGAGAGTTAGCGGCGGTGGAAGTCTTATCGATGGTCATAAGGTTTCATGAAAGTAGCTGCAGGTGTCTAGATTTGTCAATCCGACCGTCACTGTAGAACAATGGATTAGCAGCATCTGAGAACAATTTTATGGGCACGCGGATTCTGGGAATTGAATCGTCCTGCGACGAGACGGCGGCCGCCGTGGTTTCGGATGGCCTCGAAGTGCTGTCGAACGTAGTAGCGTCGCAAATCGAGATTCATAAAAAGTATGGCGGGGTGGTGCCGGAGCTGGCCTCACGAGAGCACTTGCGGCAGATTGTGCCGGTAGTCCGCGAGGCGCTCGCGCAAGCAAACATGCAGCTTGCGGAAGTGGATGCGATTGCGGTGACGCAAGGACCGGGGCTGGTGGGAGCTTTGCTGGTGGGCATCACGTATGGAAAAACGCTGGCGGCGGCGCTCAAGAAACCGTTGATAGCGGTCAATCACCTTGAGGGACATGTGCACGCTGTTTTTCTGGAAGCGCACCGCGCGGAGCGCACGGTTAAGTTTCCCGCGGTGTGCTTGATCGTTTCCGGAGGTCACACCGTTCTTTACGAAGTCACTGAGACGCAGAATCGAGAATCGAACGACTACAAAGCTTTAAGCTATCGCAAAATTGGGCAAACTCGGGATGACGCCGCGGGCGAAGCTTACGATAAAGTCGCGAAGCTTTTGGCGTTAGGCTACCCGGGAGGGCCGATTCTCGATCGCTTGGCAAATGTAAGCAATTCCGCAAGCAATGGCGCAGCACCACCGGTTAGATTTGGGCCGACAAAAATGAGAGGCAATGCGCTGGATTTCAGCTTCAGCGGTTTGAAGACGGCGGTGCTCTATCATTTGCGGGAACATTCCGAATATTCAGAAGACATCCGCGTTCGTCAAGCCGCTCTGGAACGCGGCGACAATACTTTCGAAAAATTGCTGCCGCTGTGCGATAAGCAAACATTGGCACTGATCCACGAATTTCAGAGATCGGTGGTGCGGACGCTGGTGGAACAAACCATGGCTGCGGCGGAAACGATTTCTGCGGAGTCGATACTGGTATCTGGCGGCGTGGCAGCGAACAGCGAGCTGCGCGCCGCGTTTGAAAAACGCGCAGCTTCATCCGGCATGGAGGTGTTTTTTCCCAGCCGCGCACTTTCTACTGACAACGCTGCGATGATTGCCGCGGCGGCGTATTCACGTTTCCGGGCTGGCCTCTTGGCGGATACTTCCCTGAATCCCGATCCAGCGCTAATTCTCAAATAAACAACGATACCCAGTAAAAAATGATCCATCGCTTTTTCAACCCAGATACCTTGCCTGGGGTGCATAGGGCCGCGTCTCAGGCGATTGGTGAAGTGCGTTTTGCTGGGGAAGGATGCTACGCTTTCGGGCGATGAGCACACCTCCAGGAGCGCCACCAAATGCGCCGCGTAAGGGGCGGACTCCGCGTGCTACGACGGGACAATTGTTCCCGGTACGGGCGCCGGGAGCGGTGCTTACCAGCCGTGATAATCGATGGCTGAAACAATTTCGGATGGCGCTGCGCGGAGGAATTCCGACGGAGTCAGGATTCGTTGGCGTGGAAGGCGTGAGGCTAGTCGAAGAAGCGTTGCGTTCAGGGTGCCGCATCGATGCGGTGCTGTTCAGCGAGACCGGAGCGCGATACCGGGAGCGCCTAGCGCCGTTTATCGGGCGACCGGAAATTGCTTTTCCAGTATTGCAAACGACGGACCGACTTTTTGAGGGGCTCGCGGATACTGAACATCCGCAGGGAGTGGCGGCGCTGGTAGAACCGCGAGTTACGACGTTTGATGATTTGGTTCACGCGCCGGACGGGGTTTGTTCTCCGCTGCTGGTCGTGTTGGCCGGAGTGCAGGATCCCGGGAACGTGGGGACTATTTTGCGCACTGCGGCGGCGTTTGGCGCGACTGGGGCGGCGATTTCGGCGTCGGGACAAAGCGGGACAGCGAGTCCGTTTTCGCCCAAAGCGTTGCGGGCGTCGGCGGGAGCGGCGCTGCACCTCGCAGTTTTGTCGGGAACCCCATTGCCGATTTTGATGACGCAATTGAAGGTGGCGGGATTCCGGATGCTGGCGTCGAGTGTGCATGAGCCTGAGACTGGAGAGCAGCCGCTGCTAGCTCCATGGGAAGTGGATTGGTGCGTGGCTTCGGCACTACTCGTGGGTAATGAAGGGTCGGGGCTTCCGGTAGAAGTGGAACGCAGCGCGGACGCACGCATACGGATACCGATGGCTAGTGGCGTGGAGTCGCTGAACGCGGCGGCTGCGGCGGCGGTGTTGTTTTATGAAGCGGCGCGGCAGCGCAACTCCGTGCGCACGCGGAACATCCAAGAGCCGTGAGCTTATTCAACAAAATACCATTGGGGCCGGGCGGAAATTCGCTGGAGTCGGAGGTGCCCGCGGCGCACCAGCCGTTGGCGGAGCGCATGCGGCCGCGCACGCTGGATGAATTTATCGGGCAAGAAAAACTGCTGGGGCCGGGCAAACCGCTTCGCACACAAATTGAAAATGACGATATCGGGTCGATGCTGCTGTGGGGTCCGCCGGGGTGTGGGAAGACGACGTTGGCGAGATTGATCGCGCGGCTGACGCGCTCGGAATTTGTGTCCTTCAGCGCGGTGCTGGCGGGAATTAAAGAAATAAAAGAAGTGATGGTGGTTGCGGAGCGCAAATCGCGGTCGGGGCACCGCACGATTGTGTTTGTGGATGAGGTACACCGATTCAATAAAGCGCAGCAGGATGCGTTTCTGCCGTATGTGGAAGCGGGACACATTACGTTTATAGGCGCGACGACGGAGAATCCTTCGTTTGAGGTGATTTCACCACTGTTGTCGCGGACGAAGGTGTACATTCTGGCGGCGCTGCCAACGCCTTTGATCGCGGAGCTCTTGCGGCGTGCGCTGCTGGATAAAGAGCACGGACTGGGGAACGAACCGTTTGAGGCCAGCGACGATGTGTTGATGCGCATCGCTTCGTTTGCGAATGGCGACGCGCGGTCGGCGTATAACACGCTGGAGTTGGCGGCGCGCGGCGCGATTCGCGACCGGAACGGGGTGCTCGCAATTACTCCACTGCTGCTTGAAGATATTTTGCAGCGGAAGTTGTTGCGGTATGACAAGGCGGGCGAAGAACATTTTAATTTAATTTCAGCGCTGCATAAGTCAGTGCGCAATTCCGATCCGGACGCGGCGCTGTATTGGCTGACCCGCATGCTGGAATCGGGCGAGGATGCGTTGTACCTGGCGCGGCGGTTGGTGCGGATGGCGAGCGAGGATATCGGACTGGCGGAGCCTGGCGCGCTGGCGGTGACGTTGGCGGCCAAAGATGCGTTTGATTTTCTGGGCGCGCCGGAAGGTCACTTGGCGCTGGCGCAAGCGGCGGTGTATTTGTCGTTGGCGCCGAAGTCAAATGCGTTGTACACGGCGCATGGCGAGGCGATGGAGGATGTAGCGAAGACGGAAGCGGATCCGGTGCCGCTGCATTTGCGAAATGCGGTTACGGGACTGATGAAAAATGTTGGATATGGAGCGGGATACAAATACGCGCATAACTTTGAGGAAAAAGTTACGGATATGACATGCTTGCCGGACAATCTGGCGGGGCGCACGTACTACAAGCCGACGGATCAAGGATTCGAAGCGCGATTGCGACAGAGGTTGGAGGAAATTCGGAGGTTGAAGGTGCGCGGGGCGGCGGCGAAGGAATGAGGGAGGATTGTGAGTGTGGCAGCGGGAATGGCTTGGCTTCGCGAGGGATCGAAGAGAGATTCCTCGACTTCGCAGACCGGGTCCTTCGCAGGGAGCGAAGGAGGAAGGAACAGCCGGTCGGCTTCGCTCGGAATGACAAATTTTGCCGCGGTTTATGGGACATTAATTTGGTGGTGATCACATTCAAACCGTAGTGAACTCCAGAGACAACTTGTGATTTGCCTTTGTTCCAGCCGATATCGGTGGCTGCGTGGCCTGTGCGCACTGGTGTGCGTCTTTTTTGGGTGCTGCACGATCCCGCCTGCGGGCGCGCAGATGGCGGATCTTGAAAAACCGCTGCAGACCATCGATGAGGACATCAGCGCGTTTGCATTTGGGCCGGATGGGCGCATCGTTTATTCCGTGCGGCGGAACATCAAAACGAAATTGTACGACCTGGAGCGCGACGATGTCTGGTTGCTGGAGACGAATGGCAAGAAACGGCGACTGCTGCAGGGAGATAAGTTTAAATATGGGAGTACGCCGTTCAGCTATGCGGTGGATTCTTTTCGGTGGGCGCCCAATGGAAGACTAATACTGGCGCGGCTTTTCGTTACTTCGGTGATTGACGAGAGCGGGAAAACACAGGATTCGTTTATGACCGTGGTATTGGATGAAAGCGGCAAGGAAGTGCGCATTAACGGCGGTGACAACGTGATACGGGATTCGGCGAATGCTTTCTGGTTGAAGGATAGCGCGACGATTGTTTATATGACCGAGGCGGTAAAGCCGAGGGCTCTGTATTCGTTTCAGTATATGAATGTGGCGACGGGGCCGGCAGGCGCGGCTTTTGAGGGACGGACGTTCCTGGATGCGGACGCGATCGCAGGCACCAACGTGGCGATTGCGGTGGAACAGGATCGCGCGCAAACGGGGCCGCCGCGATTAATGCGGCTTGATTTGCTGGCGCAGGATGATAAGGAGTTGGCGACGCTGCAGGATTTTGCGGGAGGGCTCTCGATTTCACCGAGCGGGAAGAAGGCGGCATATTACGTTGATAAGGAAGTGCTGGAGATTCGGGATCTTAGTTCGCCGCATCGCGTCGCGCGTGTGCGCGCGGGACTGGGTGTTTTTCACTGGGCGCTTGATGAGCACCGGGTGTTGTTGAAGCGGGCGGTGGAGAAAAAGACTGGGGAGCTGGTGTGGATTGACATACCGGAATTGTCTGAAGTTGCGGACGGGAAAGAGATCGCGGTGCCGCAGACTGCTTCGCGGCCGATTTTGCGGGAGATTGGATTTCGGGATTTTGCGATTTCAGGGGATGGGAAATTGCTTGGGGTCATTGCGGTGGGGAAACATAGTTTGTCGGTGTTTCCTTTGTCGGTGCAGTAGAGAAAATCATCACGGAATTGATTTCGCTAATAGGCAACAAGAGCCAACCGCAAGACC
>Ga0307475_10002992_pt1 | contig 10229 bp, 7 predicted proteins | sample atmos_gasesECM1C_FD_203317 | JGI IMG/M metagenome (GOLD analysis project Ga0307475, IMG submission 203317) | Hardwood forest soil microbial communities from Morgan-Monroe State Forest, Indiana, United States - atmos_gasesECM1C_515 | ecosystem: Environmental > Terrestrial > Soil > Temperate...
GAGATAGCGGAGTGAGTTCGTAGTCATAAATGTCCTCTTCGATCTTGAGACGGTAGCTTGGGACTTCACTTCGCGGGCGAGCAGGCGAATCCGCATTCGAGCCCCAAACATCAGTCGTTAATAGGCGACGCTAATGATGTCGGACGACCGTTGTCAAGCATAAAATGATCGTTTTGGCGCAAATCGATCATTTAGAGTGTCTATACGTCCTCGTTTGGGCACTGATGCCTAGGTGATAGGCAAAAATGGTTGGGAAAGGGAACTCCTCCGCGCTCCGGCTGAACTCAAGATTAGCCGCGTCCTCCGGCGTGGGAAACGAGACTTTGTCTCACAAAAAGCGCCCGATCCTGGGACCGGGCGCGGGGTCTTTCAGCAGCGGTTGCCTCTAGTGCTCGTCTGGGTTGCAACCTTCGCTGACCTTTGTCAGGGTGTTGTTCGCCGTGCCGATCCGGCAGTTGTAGAACTGGCCTTCAGAGTCGAAGTAGCTGTACTTTTGCGAACTCGAGGCCGGACTGACGTCGCTGCCGGCCACAGAATTCGTGAGCGAATTGAAGTAGGAAGGGGATTCGCCAGACCAGATCTCACGGTCGGTGTGGTATTTCTGCGTGGTGTCCACGGTGAATCCGAAGTGGGCAGTGGGGACGGGAAAGATGAGGTTCACCGTGATGGGGAAGCTGAAATTTTCGATCGTCGACACGGTCCCCTCGTCGCTCGACGCCGTGGTGTTGGACGATACACTCGTTTGCACGGAGGTTTGCTGATTGAGCACAGATTGGTTCACGGTATCGAAGTCGATGGTCTGAGTGCTGGAAAAGTTCTGCTGCTGCGAAACCGAAGTGGCCACTTTTCCATGAGATGTGTTGACGTATCCGGCAATCGTGAACTGGCGATTAGAGGCGACGCCGATCGTCCCCGTCACGGTCGAAGTTCCCTGCAAGTTCTCGGTGACGACCGGGGAGGGACTGTTCAAGGTGTTCTCGGTGACCGCTCCCGAGACTTTGGTGGATCCATGATCGAGATAGAGCAAGAGCGATGCCGTCATTGAGAAATAAAAATCGTCGTTGAAGACACTCACGGAGACGGTATGCGGATTGCCGTCACTGAGCAGACCGGCGAAGGGGGTGAGGTTTACGCGATAGGGGACAAAATCAAGAGTCTGCGCCGCCGGCATCGGGCGCCATTGGTCGGGTAGAAAGCCGGTGTAGACCCACGGGGAAACCGGCGCGATACCCGCGAGCGTGCCATCGATGGTGACTTCAGTCTCGCGGAAGCCGGTGTGGCCGCATCCGTAGTTTAGATTGATGCTGCTCAGATCGTCAGGAAAGCAGGCAAACCACTGCTCGTCGGTCGACTGGCTCTGCGAGACCACATCCAGGTAGGCGCGCTCGATGTTGGTCGGCAGGGTAAAGGTAGTGGAGAACGGCACAGCCGAGTTCGCCGAATTGGCGGGCAAGTTGATGCCACCGCTGCTGTTAATTTGCACCAGGGGAAGCACGACGTCGGCAGGTTGGCTGCTTTGTCGGCCATCGTCGGCGGGATAAAACTCCAGATCCGCGTTGACCGTGAAGACACCAGTCAACTCCGTATTGAAAGGCGAAGGGCAGTCTGTGGTGCAGTTTTGCAGAATCATCGTGCCCTGCTGAGGCACGCTCATCAGTGCAGAGTAGTCGGTCACATCACGCTCGACATGCCAGGTATTGGTCAGAGTCGGCAGGGGTTCGGGTGTGGTACCGAAATAGATGTTGGCGTTGCCGAGATACATGCTTGCCGTCCGGTCGAATTGCCTTCCGCCGTTTTCGCTGAAGTCGGCTTCAAGGACTATCTTCTTCCAAGGGCCGGAACAATTGGAGGGAGGAGTGAATTGAAAAGTCTTGGCCGTGTCGGAAAAAAAGGCGAACGTATAGTTGGAGAACAGCGTCACAACGCAAGGTTGTCCATGCGGCCGTGGCACGAGCGGGTCGGCCGTCACTTCGAATTGCGTGCCAATCTGCCGGTTTGTGCTCTGCGCCAGGACGGCAGTGGACATCAGCATTGGGGTCAGAAGAGCAGCGATGAGCAAGCGATGGGGGAGGTACATAACGGCTCCTTACTTGGGGTGGGCGTTCCGGTGGGAGGTTCCCGTTCCGGGGAATCCCTTATCGCACCGTTTCAGGAGGATTGTCAAGAAAAACTGATCGAATTAAAGCAATTCGATCAATAAATTGCCCTGTATGCATAATTGTGCACACTAGCGTCGAAGCTTGTTCTATAGTCTCAGGTTCACGCCAAGCGCGGTGATCTTTGGATTTCTGGCAAGTTTCCGGAGCCCGACGAACCCACTAAGTGATGATGAAGACCACAAATCGCGCCGATCAAATCTTGAGGGAGTTGCGCCAAAAGGGCAGCTTGTCGCTCGACGAGTTGATCGCCGACCTCGGCGCCTCGGCAGCGAGCGTGCGCCGTGACCTTGCCAAGCTCGAAGCAAAGGGGCTGGTTCGCCGAACTCACGGTGGAGTGACCCTGGTCGAGCCCTTGCTTTACGAACCCTTTCGATACGATTCACTGTTTCAGAATCGCGAGCAGCATCGTACCCCCGAGAAGCGCAAGATCGGCCTGGCCGCTGCTGAACTCATCCTTGAAAACGAGACTGTGGGTTTTACCGCCGGCACTACGACGACGCACGTGGCGCGCAATCTCAGGAACCGGCTCAATATTCGGGTGATCACCAATGCCATTAATATCGCGATGGAACTTAGCAATTGCCCCGGGTTGAAGACCTTCGTCACTGGGGGCTTTGTGCAGTGGGCGGGCTCGTTTTCGCTGGTGGGGCATGCCGCCATTACATCGCTGAGCGACATTTACATGGACAGAGTTTTTGTGAGTGTGTGTGGGATCGACCCGGCCCGCGGTATTACTGTGATCGAACCGGAAGAAGGATTGACGTTTCGATCCATGATTGAGCAGGCCAAGCAGACCATCGTGGTTGCGGATTCGAGCAAGATCGGTATGGTAACGCCGGCGCTGATCTGTCCCATCTCCGACATCCACTTGGTCATTACCGACACCCGGGCTACCGACAAGGCTATCGCGCCTTTTCTCGAGCGCGGCATCGAAGTGCGAAGAGTTTAGTTTAAGGCGAACTCCCTTGCTCTACGCGCAGGTAGGCGCTGCCGAGAGGGGCGACCTCTAAATTTTGAGCCGCCTTGCCGGCTTCTCCCGCCGCATTACTGGGTCGGACCGACGGCGGAGTGGGTGTGCTCCATTGCAGGCCAACTCTCTGCGCCTGGTTGCTTGGGTTATAGACATAGACCAGCCAGCTTTTGCCACCTGCAATCGGCTTGATCGAAGAAACGAGGACATCCGGGGAAAGATGCAGCAAAGGACCGCGTGGCGCCCTGGATTCGTCCGCTGCCGCCACGATCAGGGGCTGTCTTCGTTCCACACCGAATTTCACCGCATCGCTGCCGTTGAAGTCAGCATGGGGCCGAATGGAATAGTTGAACGTTACTGGCCCCTCTTGATCCGCTTTGTAATTCGTATGCCAGTAGTTGTTCATGACATACGAGTAGATCAAGGATGAGGGCTCGATCGATTTCATCCACGGTTGCTCGGCCCTGATCCCGCCGATTTCTATCAGTGGCGCATTCATTGTCGCCCAGGTTACGCCGTAATTGCTGTTTGAGATATCTACCCAACTCTGGACCGAAAAGAAGTTCTTGCAGGCGCCCGCCAGTTGGTCCGCCTCGGGCCGAACGATGGCGTTGGCGACGTCGTAACGCAACTGGCCTCTGGGCACGGCGAAGGGAAATGCGATGTGGACGCCTTCCTTGTTGCGGACCGCGAGCTTGTCGATATTCGTGATCAAGTCCACGCGGTCGATTCCTTCGACCAGGCGAATCTCACTGGAATAGTGGTTCGCTCCGGGTGCGTCGGCTTCAATGACGAGCGAGACCACAAGATTTCCCCGCTCTTTCACTCGCACACGAACATTCGAAACTCGCTGCGCTTTTTCGGCCTCCGTTCCCACGACATAGAAATACTGATTCAGTCCGAGGTCTTTGGTTTCGTCGACCAACTGCATCCCGTTCTTCTTCCACTTGAGGGTGTCGACGGCGCCGGTTTGCGGGTTAACGGACAGAGCGATGAAGTCATTCTCTATCGTGTTTTGTTGAGCCTTGGCTGCACCTCGACTGAAGCCTTCTCCTTTCTCTACCCGCAATCGCCTGCCGGAAAATGGCGGTATGTTCTCGACGAGCATTGCCAGTTCTCCGGTTGAGAGGCGTTGGGAAGGAACGGGGTGGCCTGCGAGGTCGACGACGCGATTGCCCGCCGCCGCACTCAGTTCCGGCGAAAGGAATATGACGTCTGTGCGTGGCCACGAATTCGTGTTGTAGATGTCGATCCTTTTGGCGGGTACAGCGGGCGAGTGTAGCGCTTTTGCCAACAACTCGCGCGACGCGCGGTCTGCCTCAAGCGCGAATTTCTGCTTGAACTGCCACTGCTCCTTCACGAACGGCAGGTCCGGCGCCTCGGTGCTGTTGTAGGCTCCCCAGGTGTGCTCGTCATAAAACACAAGGTTGCGCCACACGGAATCATAGTCGGCTGCCGGATAGGAGGCCGGCGAAAGCATCGACCACAAGGCCTCACCCTGGATCAGCCGATCAGCAGCGGCAAGACTCAACGCTGTTTCCGCAGCGGTGGAGGCGGCTCCGTCTTCCCAGTAAGGAGTGAAGTCTCCTTGCACAATGGGCAGAGTTGAGCCGTAGCGCTTTTCGAACTCCTGGAACATTTGTTCGTGAGTGGCCAAAATGAGGCGGGGCGTGACGTAGCGGTCATTCCACTGCCGGACGAAGTCGGCGAGTGTGGGATCAGGCGGCCCATTGTCGCCCAGCGTATAAGGGAGCTGGAACATTTCATATGGATACGAACTGTCGTCCAGGTTCCGCACCAGCTTCATGATCTTGTCGTTGCCGAGTTGGCGGAGCGTTCCCTCGTGAAAGGTGGAGTAGCTGGCGCCGGCCATCCAGGTCAACACCTTCTCCTTCCCAGATTGCGAGGCCCAATAAAACGGCTTGTCGCCCCAGGCCTGCAAGGTGTAACCGATGCGATCGCCGGAGTTGGGCGCGGTGGCAAAGTATTTGACACCACTCTGCGCCAGGGCCGAAACGATCCCCCAACTGAAGCCGGGCACGTCAGAGGTCACGGCCGTTGTCATGGGAATGTGATGCCCGGCGCGGAGTTGGCTCGCGAAATCGAAGAAGTGGCTCATCTCCACCGAATTGGCCAGGCCCGTGAGCATGTTGGCGTAGAGAGCGCTGAGTCCAATACTGCCGTCGTCCACATCGGTGAAAAATTCGTCACGCTGGGCAGCAGATGCTTGTTTCAGAAAGCTTTCCAGCGCCCAGATGGTCTCCATATTCCACTTGTAGCGCGCATCTGGCGGATAGTCTCGGGTGTCACGGATCAGGCGCATGGCCTCAGTAAGGTTGTTCCACTGTTTTCGTTCGACGTCGGGCTGCAGATCCGTGTAGCCGATGTCGTTGTGAGAATACGAGAGCAGGTAGATATCCCTTTTTTGGACGGGCACGATGGCAACCGAGCGCGTTTCCACGAGCATGTCGTTTCGCTTGAACACGACTGGCCAGGTGGTTGGCGATGTCACCGCCGGAATGGGCAGGCGCAGAACATTCGCTCCGATCTTGAGATCGGCGCCGATCGGCTCTTGATTCGGAGTGTGTACTTCAATCGTCCGGCCGCCCACCAAATTGTCGAGGCTGAGCCGCAGCACTTGCAGAGTCCGGCCCCCATCCTTTACCAGCGCAGGCTCGGCGCGCAGTTGCGGAGTAAAGTTAAAGCGGTGTTGAAAGGTCATGTACCAGTCGGGGCTCCCCGAATTGTCGCCTCGTACCTCGAGCGTCAATGGCTTGCGGGGCGCGAACGCTTTCGCCGGAAGCTTTAGCGTCATGTGACCGAACAGGTCGCCGGCTTTGTCGGTCATGAGCGCAGCAAAAGATAGCTCGGATCCGTCTTTGCCGGCGACCCTCCAATTGCCGGCGGTCGAGTCTTTGGCGTTTTTGAACGTGAACCAGTGTTGGCCATCGATCAAAAAGTCGAATGCATGGATGTCTTTTTCCGCCGCGAATCCTGCGCATTCAATTCCGGCGAGCCAGATGAATTGGAGGTAGTCACCCGAGGTCTCCGGCAGAGGATCAGTTTCCCACGAGATGGAAGGCGCGATCCTTTGCCCTCGCACGAGCAACGCCGAGTCCGCCTCGGGATGGGAGGAGTGGTATTCGATCGTCTGTCCGTTGATCGATGAGTGGTATCCGTTCAAATATTCGGGAACGGATGCGGCGGGCGCCGGCGTCGCATGTTCCTTCACATGGATGACGATTTCATTTTCGACTTGCTGAGTGAAGCAGTAGGCGGGCAGAAAAATGCTAAGGATCGCGGCGACAGCAGATAGCTTCATCGCATTCCCTCACGTGGCTCGGGGCGCAACGATTCCTGGTAGATCCATGATGGAATCAGAGCTTCCCGGCGGTGCGTTCCTGAGGATTATGGCAGATCGGTACGTTCACCTGCTCGGCGACATCGGCTGGCAGCGCTCGAAAGCGCTCGGCGATGCTGTGGCCGTGGAGGCCGGCCTAGGTAACACCAGCGCCTGACAAGGGCTAACCTCCCAACTGCGGCCCGCCCCATCTGCGGCATCACGATGTCTGCCACCATCACATCAATCTTCCCTGCATGCGCCTCGGCCGCGGCCGGCGGCTATATTCCGTTTCCAGCCCTCAAGCACTGTGTACCCGATCCACTTCAGCGATGTAGCAGCCAGCATGCGCAGCAGCGTCTCGTCCTCAACCAGCAGCAGCGTCCCAGTCCCTTTTGCTGCAAGCGATGCCTTCTCCGCTCTTGCTGCGGGCACCGCGCTTGCCACCGCCGGCCGCCCCTCAAAAGCGAATTGGTTATTCTGTTGGCATGAGAAAGGCGGCCTATGTTGGCCGCCTTTGTTCATTCTGCCTGTTGCCACCACAAAACCGATTACCACTCACGCTCTGGGAAGCGGGCCGTGCTGGAAGTGATACTGGAGAATCCGCGCGGCCAGCGCAGGGCTCACCGTGGTTCCCTGAGGCGCGATTGAACGCACCACTTCTCCGCGGCACACAACTTCGGTGGCGGAGAGGCCGGCGATTTCGGCCGGTAGGACCAGGTTGATTTCCAGTTGAGAGCTGGGCTGCAGCAATTCATCGGCTTTGAAGAGCATTCCGGAACGGCTGATATTTTCCGTCGTGCCTTCGCGCCAATCGCTTTCGCCGACTCGGCGATAGCGCAGTGGCAAGTGAAGTTGGAATCGTTGTGCGCGCGTGGCGGGGACTTCTCGCGCCCGCACGCCCTGGCGTGGTGAGACAGACTGCATGGACATTCCGACCTCCGGGGGAGTCAGGCTGGTATCGAGCACTTCGCGCACTATGCTTTTCAGGTCGCGAAGGTTGAAGGGCTTCTGGAGCAGGCGGACGCCCGCGTCCAGCGTGCCGTTGTGTCCGACGACGTTTTCCGTGTAGCCGGACATGTAGAGAACTTTCACGTTGGGGCGAATCTCCGAGATGCGCTGGGCCAGTTCACGGCCGTTCATACCAGGCATGATTACGTCGGTCAGGAGCAGATGGATCACGCCTTCGTGCGCCACGGCAATTTGCATGGCGACGGCGCCGTCGGCCGCTTCGATCACCCGATAGCCCTGCTTTTCGAGGTACTGCCGGGCGAGGTAGCGCAGGTTGGCCTCGTCTTCCACTACCAAGATGGTCTCGGTGCCCGGTTCTACGGCGCGTGCTTCGCGGTTCCCGCCGGCCTGCACAATGACCGTCTCGCCGGTTGCCGCAACTCGCGGCAAGTAGATTTTGAACGTTGTTCCTTTCCCGACCTCGCTGTACACCCAGACGTAGCCGCCACTCTGCTTGATGATGCCGTACACAGTCGAGAGTCCGAGGCCGGTTCCCTTCGGTCCCTTGGTGGTGAAGAAGGGTTCGAAAATGTGGGACTGGGTTTCCGAATCCATCCCGATGCCGGTATCGCTGATGGCGATCATGACGTAGTCTCCCGGGCGGAGCGGGGCGTGATAACGGGCGTAGTCCTCGTCGAGGGTGACGTTGGAGGTCTCGAGGGTGAGCTTGCCGCCCGAAGGCATGGCGTCCCGAGCATTGACAGCAAGATTCATGATGACTTGCTCGATCTGGCCGGAGTCCGCGCGCACGGGCCAAAGACTCTCGGCGGGAAGCATGACGAGGTCGATGTCTTCACCGATCATGCGGGTCAGCATTTTCAGGTTCTCGGTGACGACGCTGTTCAGGTTGACCAACTTTGGGGCGAGCATCTGCTTACGGCTGAAGGCGAGAAGTTGGCGGGTAAGGGAGGAGGCGCGCTCGGCGGCGCCGGCGATCTCCTGGGCAGGAGTGCGCAGATCGGGCTCTGACCCGAGACGTTCGAGGAGGAACTCCGAATAACCGGAAATCACCATCAGAAGGTTGTTGAAGTCGTGCGCGATGCCACCGGCCAGGCGACCCACGGCTTCCATTTTCTGAGACTGGCGAAGCTGCTGTTCGAGGGCGCGGCGCTCGGTGATGTCCTCGGCAAAGAGCTCAAATACAACACCACCTTCGCGGCCATTCGCCACCGAGCGACCGGAGACGCGAACTCCGGTGGGTGTGCCATCCTTGCGTTTCCACTCCGCGGTCAGTCCCCGGAAGGGCTCGGAGGAGCGAAGGGAGTCGGCGAGAAAGAACCACTGGTCGGTATCGCCGTAGAGGTCATAAATATGCTGGCCGACTAACTCGGTAGTGGAGGAGTAGCCCAGCAGTTCGAGGAAAGCGGGGTTCGCATCCAGAATTTTGCCCGTTGCGTCACAGCGGCAAATGCCATAGGGGGCATTGGTGACCAGCGAACGGAAGTTCAACTCTGAGAGGCGCAGGTTTTCTTGCACGGATCGCAAAGCAGCATTGAGCCAGCAGATCGCCATCGCAATAAAAAAGAAAAGGGACAGGCGAATGATGGCCGTCTGCAATTGAGCCGCAGTGTGCTCTCCGGCGAGCGAGAAGTAGGCACTGACAGTAAGGGCGAACGCGGTGGCGACGACCCCAGGCTTCCAGCCTCCGTACCAGGCGCTTACCATCACAGCCACGCCGAACAGGGCCAGACGACTTTCGGAAACGTCGGCCAACAGAATCGTGGGGATCAGCGCCAGCGCTGTGCTGAGCACAGCGACGCCGTAGCGCAGGATGGGAGCACGCGCGGGCGGAATGCGAAGTAGGGGGAGGGTTACTCGCATGTCACCAATGCTAGTACCAAAAAGAGAAACATGGTTAGTTACAGGAGTTCATTTCGTTTTCCCGAACAAGGCCAGCCGTTGACAGACTTGGTTCGTTGGCCTTCCGGACAATGGCCGTAGGGACAACCGGGCACAGTTAGGGCTTGCATCGGAGCCCGCAAATCTGGAGACTAGCCGGGACTCACCGTTGTCAGCAGTACCACAGCGTGAATATCGCGGCATGAACATCGGGCTATTTGGCGGGACGTTCGATCCGGTCCATCGCGGGCACCTGGCTCTGGCCAGGGCGGCAATGGAGCAATACAAACTCCATCGCGTTCACTTTGTACCCGCCCACCACCCACCGCACAAGCAGCGGCAGCCACTTTCGCCTTTCCTTCATCGCTTTGCCATGCTGGCTCTGGCTACGGCGGAGGAGAAGGCATTCGTGTTGTCGCTTCTGGAAGCGCCGCAGGGGGATGGGAGCGGCGGAAAGCCACGACCCGACAAGCCGAATTATACAATCGACACGGTAATGCGGCTGAAGCAGGTTTTTAAGCCCAGCGACAAATTGTTGCTGCTGATTGGGATGGACGCATTCGCGGACATCGCCAAATGGCACCAGGCGGAAGCCCTGTTTCGCGAGTGTGAGTTCGTGGTGGCGAGCCGCCCGGGATATTCGCTGGCCGATGTGGCGAATGCGCTACCGGAAAATTTGCGTCCGCGGGAAGAGGCCACCCGGCCGTTTCACAAACAGCCGGCCACGGGAGACTTGGTGCTGCCGGGAGCGACGATTCACTTTCTGGGTGATCTCCGACAGCAGGCCTCGGCTACGGCGATCCGCTCGGCTGCGGCTGCGGGCAAGCCGCTGGGGCGATTCGTGGATGCGCCAGTGGCGGAGTACATCAGGAAGATGGGGTTGTATAAATAGTCCCTTCGCTTCGCTCAG
>Ga0307475_10002993_pt1 | contig 10229 bp, 6 predicted proteins | sample atmos_gasesECM1C_FD_203317 | JGI IMG/M metagenome (GOLD analysis project Ga0307475, IMG submission 203317) | Hardwood forest soil microbial communities from Morgan-Monroe State Forest, Indiana, United States - atmos_gasesECM1C_515 | ecosystem: Environmental > Terrestrial > Soil > Temperate...
AGAAAGAAAGGAAGATGTCGCCGAAGCCTCCAGAGTTTTGGTCCAGCCAGGAACAATACAGCCGTCCGCGATGTGGGCCGTTTGAACGGTCGGCATCGCATGCAGGATAGATCAGCGCCCCGCGGAATGATTCTGCCGGCAAAAGGATCTGAAATGGGACTGTCTTGGTGGCTACAACACCCTGTTGGCCCCAGGTTACGCCGCCGTCGAGCGAGCGATTGAACGCAATGGCATTGCCCTCAGAAAAATCGTTCCACGCCACGTAGACTTCACCGTTCGGACCCACGAACGGCACTGCGCCAATTCCCCTTCCGGGTCCGCCGGGATTGTCCACTCGCGTGGAAGTGAATGAAACTCCGTGATCCGTGGAACGCGCCACTCGGATTCCTCCCGCACTCGAACCGCCGGACGCCGCGTCCCAGGCGATGTAAACGTTGTCACGAGACGGGCTGTCGGCGTTGTCGTCCGCGGTGATCATCGGCTTATCGTTGAAATGATCCTGGCCGGACTGAAACGAGAAGAAACTGACTTGAGGGTAAGTCTGCCCGCCGTCAGACGATCGGGCTACCGCGAGTTCGGTACCATTTATACCTTTGCCCCCACCGAAGAACACCACAATGTATCCGTAGAAGACATTGCCCTGGGTATCGAAAGCCAAAGTGGGATCGGATCCAAAACGCGTGTCATTCTTTCCCGAAAGCGGCGGCAGGGGTAAATCTACACTCCCCCAGTTCGAGCCCCCGTCCGAGGAAAAATAGCCGCGCATGGGGTTACGGAAAATCTCGTTTGATCCCGCCGCCAGTGTTTGCGGGTTCGCGTGGTTCAATGTGATGAACGTCTCGCTTTGCGGTCCACATTCGTTCGACACATCTACGTTGCTGCCGATCGTCACCGAAGAACTGGTTCCCTCGGCACTGCCCGCACCGCTGGCGAGAAGCCGCTGATACTTCTGCCACCACGTCGGCAGGTTTGGGTTCAACGCCTGAGACCATACTGGCCCGCTGCACGCGAGCAAGCCAGCGATAAAAAGTAAAAGGCGCGAGAATCGAGTCATGGACTTCCTCCCGGGGACAAGACGGGAGTCTAGCGCAAACACCCTCGAATTGGCGATTCGAATAGGAATCGTCATCCTACTTGCCTTCCACAGGAAGGCCCGCCCGCCGGCATGGTAGAGCAACGCGGGGCTCGGGCGCGGAGAGCGGCCGCCCGCCGTAGAGTTACTGAGGGCAAATCACCACGACCCTATCTGGTTAGCTCGCGAACGGAGCATCGTGGTCGCGATACTGAGCGCGAGGTTGCTTAGTTTGATGTCCCTTCCGCACAAGAGCGGGGGCCATGTGGAGGTAAGTCGATGTCATGCGGTCCGAAGGGTAGTGAGGAGTCGTCTATTTTGCAGTGCAGCGTTTGTGGGCGACGGAAGGAATTATTTGAGCTTCCGGGAAGAAGCGAAAAATATTGTTTGGAATGCAGCGCGGATGTGGCGTCGTCGATTCTGCTGACGACCGAGATCGATGCCGCGACGATGTCGGGCCAAGAGACCGAAGGTCTAGCGGCTCGCCGTGGTGTAGATTCAGCGTTAATGATGTACGTTGGCCCTGTGGCCGCGCGAATCTTCTTGCGTGAATTGCCACCCTACCGGCGCTCTTCACGCGCCTCGGAGAAATGGTGTTCTTCATTTAGGGTTCAATGGACTCGGGCCTGCACGGAATCCTTAGGCAGCTGCTTTGGTGCTTGGGGTCTTCTGAGCAAACATCCGTTTGCGTCGAGGCACCTGAATTGAACTGGCTAGCCGGATCGGTTCCAAAACTCATCTGGAGACGAGATCTGGTCGAAGCGGATAACGACGAGCCAAAGAAATCCTAACCGATTCCTAGAACCGCTGCCGTACGAGCTGGCGTGGTAAAACCACGCCAGCCGCTATGCGACATCAACCCTTTCGACACCATTTTCTTGATCCTCCGGCGGGTTGGTGTCGGCAGCAGGGTTGTCCCCACCCTGCTTCCCGAGCTCCCCCCGAGGGTATCACTTAGCGGCATGCCTAGCCTCTGCCCTTACACGCCCTTTGTGGAACGCCTATTCCTGCTCCGTTAAAAATGCTCTGCATTATGTAGCAGCCGATCCAGCCGATCGAGAGAAACACCAGCGCCCACCAGAGAATCAGCTTTCGGTACGACCTCTTCACTGGAGGATTTAGCTGCTTCGACAGAACGGACTGTTGAAACCCTCGCGTGGTCGCTCTTGCAACCAACAAATCTGGGCCATGGCCGCCAACCACGACAGCACTCAGTCGAGTCCTGCGGTGATGAGATGATGCTCTCAAAACGTACAGGCAATGCCTTCAGGTACGTCGGAAACTCGCCGGAAGTGACAGCGAAGCGCCGACGTCCTGCCGCCATCTGTCAAAACTGACAGGTGATACCTTTCGAGGCACAGTTAGTATGCCGACACTGGAAAGAGCGGCTCAATGGCGCTTTGCGTCTGTGGCGAAAAATCCGCGAGGCACCGCCCTCCGGCAAAGAGCGACCATTCAGCCTCACGGCCTATCGTCGGTCCTCTGCACGCGCAGCGATGAGTCGTGTAGCAAAAGGGTGGCTGCAATTTCAACGGGCGGCTACTGGCTCAGGACGCTCTTTCGAGTTGGAGGAGATCGCGTATGAAAAGAATCGGGGCTGTGGTTCTCTCGTTCTCACTGGTTTTTCTGTTCACCGTTTGCTTGCCTCAGTTTGACCAACCGCTTCTGGCCCAATCAACCTATGGGTCGATCACAGGGGCTGTCACAGATGCCTCAGGCGCGGCGATTGCCGATGCGCAGGTCGCTCTGACAAATCTCGGCACAGCGGAAAAGCACACGCAGTCAACCGGTGCCGACGGACTCTACTCCTTTCCGAACCTATTTCCGGGCCGATACAAAATCGAGGTAGAGAAGACTGGCTTCAAACGCTTCACTCGGCCGGAAGTGGTCGTTGAAGTCAACCAGAGTGCGCGCATTGACGTAACCTTGCAAGTGGGTGAGGTCACGCAAACTGTCGAGGTTAGTGGTGATACTCCTCTCTTTCAGTCGGAGACCTCATCGCTCGGTCAGGTCGTGGAAGCGCGAAAAACTAACGAGTTGCCTCTGAACGGACGCAACATTTTTAACCTTACCAGTGTCGCTCCCTCCGTAGTACCGCAAGGAAACAGCTATGGCACGCCCGTCGGCAAGAACCCTTTCGACTTCGCTAATTTTCAGGTTGGCGGCTCCTTTGCGAACCAAAGCGCCGAGTATCTGGACGGGCAACCACTCAATATAGGCTATATCAATTTGCCGCTCATTCTTCCGACCCAGGATTCGATTTCGGAATTTAAGGTCCAATACAACAATCTTGGGCCGGACTGGGGCAAGTTCTCCGGGGGGGTCATCAACCTCAGCACCAAATCTGGAACCAACCAATGGCACGGTTCCGCGTATGAGTTCCTGCGCAACAAGGTCTTGAACGCCAACGAGTTTTTTGCCAATAAGGCCGGGATTCAACGCCCACCGTTCACTCAGAATCAGTTCGGGGCCACCATCGGTGGCGCTGCGATCAAAGACAAGCTTTTCGGCTTTTTCAGTTGGGAAAGTTTCCGCCTGCGCCAGGGTACCGTGTTCACAACGACGGTTCCGACGCTTGCAGAACGCGGGGCAGGTTCATCTGCAAACTTCAATTTTTCGGATTTGTGCGTCTCTGGGTTTACGGGACCGGGTGGCATATGCGCCGACAAGGATGCCTCGGGCAATTTCATTCATCAGATCTACGATCCACTTACAGTCAATACCAGCACAGGGACTCGCCAGCCGTTTGTCGGCAACGTCATCCCTGCAAGTCGTATCAATCCGAGTTCCCAGTTTTTGCTGGGTTTGATTCCGAATCCAACCAACAGCGCGACAGTCAACAACTTCGTAAAGGCCACCGGTCTGGGCGGGGATAGCGACGAATTCGTTCCCCGTATAGATTTCAACATAAGTAACAAAAGCCGTGTTTTTGGTCGCTACAGTTATTGGAGGCTGAAAGACTTGCCACGCGATCCGTTCGGCACGGGCCTGTGCCAGGATCGCTGCACTGAGACGTATCACACGCACGCCCTTGCGATCGGTTACGACTACGCGCTGACTCCGACAACTACGGTGGACATCAACGTCAGTGCTAGCCGTTTTAGCTACCTCCGTGTACCGGTCAATGCCGGGTTCGATGTTACCAAGGAGGGTTTTCCGGCGGCGTACAATGGTGCTGTCCCCGACCTGGAGCGAACCCCCCTCACGCCCTGTTTCGGTATCTCCGACCCTCTGATTACTTGCAGCCAAGGACAGAGTGCGATCTCGGACAAAGACACACAGTACAACTTCTCTCCGCGCGTGACTACTATCCACGGAAAGCATACTTTCGTCGCTGGTGCCCAGTTTGAATTGACGTACGACAACTATTTGCAGACCAACACAGGAGGAGGACTTATTTCCTTCAATGGTTTCTGGACCGAGGATGTTGCGAAGGGTCTTGGGACGGCTGGGACCGGGAAGGATTTTGCCGACTTCGTTCTGGGCTATGGCCTTGGCATTGGCTCCCCCTTGGGCAACCAAACATCGGGCGCCGTAAATATCTCTGGCCCGGTTGCTGGGAAGGAATACTATCGGGCCTTCTATGTCGGGGACACCTGGAAAGTAACTCACAAGCTGACGGCGAACCTGGGGCTTCGATACGACCTGCCTGGTCCATGGTCGGAGCGCTTTGATCGGTTGACCTACTTCAACCCAAGCGTTGCAAATCTCACGGTTACGGGATGCGGCGGGAGCATCGGAAATCCCTGTCCTGGAGACCTGTTCCTGGTTAAGACCGGCGTGAACGGGGGCAGAAACAATTTGCCGCTGGACAAGCATAACGTCATGCCGCGTCTGGGCTTAGCCTATAGTCTTAACGAGAAGACGGTGGTCCGTACAGGCTACGGAATATTCTTTATTCCGAACTTTGTGTCGTTTGGCGTCAACCCCTACATTGACCCGGTCAGTAGTTCTACCAATCCCTTCTTCGCCAGTAACGATGGCGGTTTAACCCCCGCCAGCACGCTGCATGACAGCGACTGTACGTTAACTTCTCCCGGTGCCCTCACGTGCACAACTCCGGGTCCGTTTGGCGCAACCCTGGTCGTCCCACCGGGCCGCAACCCGAAACCTTCGGCGTCGGGATACGCTCTCGGTTTGCAAAGTTTTTCTGCAACCGGTTTTACCGTCCAGAAGAATGGATCGGTGCAGCAATGGAATCTGGATCTGCAGCGTGAGCTGCCTGCGGGCTTCTTCGCCGATGTCGCCTACGCGGGCGCGCATGGCGTACACTTGCCGCAGTTCAACACGAACATAAACCAGATCTCAGATAGCTTCATTACAGCGGCCGCTGCGCAAGCCGCCCAGGGCCTAACTCCCACGATTGCTAACGTCGTCCCCGCGGCAAGCTATCCTTTCGGCCCTGCACTTTCAGGAAGTTTGTCGCCTGGAAACCTGAAGCAAGGTCAGCTGGATCGGCCATTTCCGCAATACACCGGCCTGAACCTCAACGGGCAGGGTTGTTGTGGCAGCACCTACCACTCCCTGCAGGCAACCGTGGTAAGGCGTTTCTCTGGCGGCGGCACCATGCTGGTCGCCTACACCAACGCCAAGCTCCTCGCGACCACGGACTCTCTTACCTCCTGGCTAGAGGGAGGAGGCACCGGGGGCGTGGGACAAGTTCAGGATTGGAACAACCTCAAGGCAGAGAAGTCGCTAGCTTCTCAAGACGCGTCGCAGCGCCTTGTAATCAGCTACGTGCTTGATCTGCCTCTCGGCCGAGGTCAGAAGTTCCTGACCGACGTGGGCGGAGTTGGTGGAAAGCTCGTCTCAGGATGGGGCATCGATGGCGTCACGATCTTCCAACGCGGATTCCCCCTAAAGATCACTTATGGGGGGTCAACTCCACTCTCGGCTTTGGGGCTGGGAATTGGAACGTTGAGGCCCAACGTGGTGGCCGGCTGCAGTAAGGGCGCACCCGCGGGTGTCTCGCGGCTGAATGAATGGTTCAACACGGCATGCTTCACGGCACCCCCACAATGGGGCTTTGGCAGCGAGTCACGTGTGGATGCAACGCTTCGGCAGAAGGGCGTGAATAACTTTGACTTCGCAGTCTTTAAAAGAACGTACTTCGGGCCGAGCGAACGCATGAACCTGGAGTTCCGTACGGAGTTCTTCAACCTGTTCAACCACCCGCAGTTTGCCGCCCCGAATACCACTCAGGTGTCGCCCAACTTCGGGGTTGTGACCGCCACGCTCGGCAATCCTAGGCTCGTTCAGTTCGGGCTGAAGTTCGCGTTCTAACTAACAATTGCATGCACGATGGGGGATGCTCCAAGGGCATCCCCCCTTTCTTATTTTGGCGACTTCCAGGCAGTTGGGCGAAAGGAAGCAAATTTTGTCGCGGCGAACCTTATTGGATATGCTCTAGAAGTCGGATTCAAAGAAGCTGCGGAAGAAGGCCACGCGAGCATGCATTTGGACGGCAAGCTCGTGGCTTGGAGCGAGATTTGCCGGCATCTGGATGGCTAAGGGTTGATGCGCATAGATCGCTCAGTCGGCGTGGGTTTTTGCGCTTAGCCGCGCTCTCGGCCGCTACTCCTGTTTTTGATGTACGACTTCCGCGCGGGCTGGATTTCACGCTCCAGAATTCGCCTACAGCCCAGAAATACCTCATCGAGACCATGCCCGGCGGCGTGGCCTTGTTCGACTACAACAACGATGGCTTGCTCGACATCTTTCTGGTCAACGGTGGACGCCTGACAAGCCCGACGCAGGTTCCAGAGAGATTCGATCGGGCGAATCCCCGCTACTGGAACCGGCTCTACCGCCAGAACAAAGACGGCAGCTTCACGGACGTAACCGAGGCCGCGCGCTTGGCCAACGCGGGCATCGGCAACTATGGCATGGGAGTCGCGGTCGCGGACTACGACAACGACGGCTTTGCTGATCTCTTCGTGACCAACTACGGAAAAAATATCCTGTATCACAACAATGGCGACGGAACGTTCACCGACGTCACCGCAAAGGCAGGCGTGGCAGGCGGCGGCTGGTCGGTTTCCGCCGGATTCTTCGACTACAACAACGACGGCCATCTCGATCTTTTTGTTACCCGCTACATGGAGTGGGACACCAAACATAGTAAGACTTGCGGCGGGGCTTGGCGAACCTATTGTCCACCCGCCGAATTTCCCGCCACGACCAACCTTCTTTATCGCAACCGCGGCGATGGCACATTCGAAGACGTCAGCCAGAAATCTGGCATGGCCAGCAAGAAGGGGCGCGCCTTGGGCGTCGCATTTGCCGACTACAATGCAGATGGTTTTACGGACGTCTTCGTGGCGAACGATGGCATGCAGCAATACCTCTACCGCAACAACGGGGACGAGACGTTTACGGAGTGCGCTCTCGAATCCGGTGCGGCGCTCTCCGCTGACGGCAAGCCCCTCTCCGGTATGGGGACCGTGTTCCAGGATTACGATAACGACGGAAAGCCCGACATCTTCGTGACGGTGCTGCCGCGTGAAATCTACGGCGCGTATCACAACGACGGAGAGGGCTTGTTCACCAGTCGTAACCTCGAAACCGGTCTTGGCGCGCTCACCGCAGGGAGTTCGGGCTGGGGCGTGGGTCTGGAGGACTTCGACAACGACGGCTGGAAGGACTTGCTCGTGGCCCAAAGCCACGTCTTGGATAATGTGGAAGACATCGACCATTCGCTGCACTATCTGGAGCCGCCTCTGCTCGCGTTGAATCATGAGGGGCGTTTCGAACGCGCGGATTCTGGAATTACCATCCCGGTCGCGGGCCGAGGCCTAGCTTTCGGAGACTTGAACAATGACGGTTGGATGGACGCCGTGTTGACCGTTCTCGGGGGGCATCCCATTGTGCTGATGAATCGGGGCGGCAAGCGACACTGGCTGACAATTGCTCTTCGCGGCACGCGCAGCAGCCGTGACGGACTTGGCGCGCGAGTTCGTGTAAATGGACAAACTCGATTTGCCACTACCGCTGGAAGCTATCTTTCCGCGAATGACAGGCGTCTCCACTTTGGCCTGGGAGATTCTAATAGCGCAGTCATCGACGTATGGTGGCCTTCAGGGGCACATCAGGAGATAAAAGATGTGCGTGCCGACCAGTTTCTTGAAGTGCGAGAACCGGAGCGCTTATGAAATTCGCTATTTTATTTTTCTCGCTTGCGCTGCAGAGCGTTTCGCCCGAAGCCGCTCAACACATGCAAACGGGTGTTGAAGCTCACAAGCAAGGACGCCTTGACCTGGCAATCGCCGAATTTCGCATGGCCACGGAACTAGCTCCAAATCTTGCTGAGGCTTTTCTCGATCTTGGAGACGTTTATGCGGAGACCGGAAACTACGCCGCCGCGATCGCTCCACTTAAGCGCGCGCTGGAGCTGAATCCAGAACTTGATGGCGCGCACCTGCAACTTGGTTACGCTTTGTTGTCACAGGGGTACGCCGCCGAAGCCATTCCACACCTGGAACGCGTTCGCGCGCTGGAAGCTCTGGGAGTTGCTCAGATTGAGACTGGACTCTATCAGGAAGCAATCGCGAGTCTCAGCGCCGCCCTGGTCAAACGCCCTGATAATCCGGACCTGCTCTACTATCTCGGCCGGGCCAGCGGACTTCTCTCCAAGAAAACTATAGAGACCCTCATTAGAGCAAATCCGGACTCCGCCCGCGTCCATGAGGCTATGGGCGAAAACTACTTTGCTCTGCGGCAGATGCCACAAGCCGAACAGGAATACCGCGAGGCATTGCTTCAGCGACCCGACCTTCCGGGGCTGCAGTTGGAGCTCGGGCTCGTCTACGCCGGCACCGAACAATGGGATAAAGCCGAAGAAGCGTTCCGGGCGGAGGCTAATCGCCAGCCGGGCAACGCCGAAGCCGCTTACCGCCTAGGCACGGCACTGCTCCAACGAGGCAAAGCGCAGGAAGCCCGGGCCGAGTTGCAGCGCGCTGACAAATTGCAACATGACATGCCTGAAACCTTATATTCGCTGGGCAAGGCAGCTTCGCTCGCCGGCGAATTCGCGCTTGCAGAAAAATCCTGGACCCGCGTGGTCGACCTCGAGAAGGAAACGTCGCTGGCGGCGCAGGCCCATTTTGGACTCGCCGGCCTTTATCGCAAACAGGGCAAGACCGCGCAGGCGCAACACGAAATGCAGGAATTCCAAAGACTACAGAGTTCGACATCGTCGCGACCAAACTGAGCGCGTCGTGCTGCGCGGGTTAGCTGAGCTCACGCAATCAATCCTTCCGCCGCTCTTCAACATCGGCTGTGCGGCTCGGATGCTTGCCTCGAGGTCGGGCAGCCTTCGCTTGGGGATCGTGCGTGTTCTTAGGGGATTGAGGTACTGGCAAGAAAATGGGGGGCTGTCGGAGCCCGCGTTGTATCATATTATGCTGCAGTCTTAGCCCTCGTCTGCGTCATTGCGCCAGCTTTCGCTGATCCTCTGGCCCGAATCTTCGAGGATCCAGAGCATTCTGAGACCGAACGACGCGAAATCATCATTGGCCACTCAAATAAGCGAAATCTGATCTTGGTGAGCTTTGTGGAAGACGACAGAGTTCGATTAATTAGTGCTCGCAAAACGACCCGCACGGAGCGTAAAGACTATGAAGAAAACATTGGCTCGTAAAAGGGGGCAGCCTAAACAGGAAGAGTTGCGTTCAGAATATCGGTTCGACTACCGCAAGTCGAAGCCGAATCGGTTCGCCTCCAAAATGTCTGAAGATGCGGTTGCCGTCGTGCTTGAGCCCGACATCGCGGCCATCTTCAAGTCATCGAAGACCGTGAATGCTTTGTTACGTTCGATTGTCTCGGCAATGCGACAACCCAGCCGTAAAAAGCGCACCAATCTAACCCGATAGTGCATCGGCGGCGTATGTCACTCGACTGAGTACGGTCAAGATGCCAGCCAGAGCAGCACCGGAGTGCCCAGCCGAGGTTATTCATCTTTTAACCTGAGGAAGCAAGTTTTTCAGCCTTTCTTCATTCTGCAATCCAGCGGCGAGTACGTTCCATCCCACACCCACATGACCAAAGAGGAATTCGCGATCATAATCCGGAATTTTTTCGTGGACAGGGCGACTGATGCGGCATTCATGCTCGAAAGAATCGGCGAAAGTCAGACCATTTTTTTCCGTCTGAGGATTGC
>Ga0307475_10002994_pt1 | contig 10227 bp, 9 predicted proteins | sample atmos_gasesECM1C_FD_203317 | JGI IMG/M metagenome (GOLD analysis project Ga0307475, IMG submission 203317) | Hardwood forest soil microbial communities from Morgan-Monroe State Forest, Indiana, United States - atmos_gasesECM1C_515 | ecosystem: Environmental > Terrestrial > Soil > Temperate...
GCCCTGCTCGGTGACTTGCGACAGTCCGCTGCTGAACAGCTTGATTTATTTCAATGACATTCACTCTGGCCTGTGGATCACGAAACTGGGCGGGCCCAAATTCGAAGGCTCGGCCAGTTCGCCGGCAGTACGCAAGAGCGAACGAACGATTCACTAGCGGGCCGCCGGGCGAGAATTTGTGAGGAATGGACATGCAAGGCCACGTTGGACTTTCGACGTGGCCCTGCACGATCGGTCACCGCTTCAAGCACCAAACGCTCAAACCGCTCGCCGTCCGCTCAACAGGTTGATGACGAGAACCACCAAAGCAATCACCAGCAGCAGATGGATCAGGCCTCCCGCTACGTGCAGGCTGAAACCGAGCAGCCACAGAACCAGAAGAATCACGAAGATCGTCCAAAGCATATCCACTCTCCTTCTATGCACAGTTGCCACCGTTCTGCTGGTGTGTCGCTAGCGAGTCGCATTTAGCAGCTCAGAGTTCGTTGCTATTTACGGGTGTCTATGTTGGCTGGTGAACTTAGAAGGTGGGACTTCGGAGTCAGGATTTCCGCTTAGTCTTCGCAGGGACACGCTGGTATCTGAGCGTGATCATCCCCTTAGAATAAGTTTTATTCTCGATCAGCGAAAAATTGCGCTGGGGAAAGCCGCTGGGAAACAGGGGGATGCCTTCTCCCAGCAAAACCGGAACCATGCCGATATAGAGTTCATCGACCAGGTCAGCTTTGAGGAAGTCGCGTGCCAGTTCGCCACCGCCCATCAGCCAGATATTCTTGCCGGGACGTTTGCGGAGCTTCCTCACGAAGGTTTCGGGCGACTCGTTAACAAGAGTGAAACCATCGCGCTCGCCCGGAGCCTGCGATCGAGAGAAAACGTACGTCGCCAGTCCGCCGCTATCGAATTTGCCGCCGCCCATTTTCAAACCCGCCTCGAGCGACTTGCGTCCCATGATCGCGGTGTCGACAGTCGCAAAGAAGGGCGCCATTGAGTAATCCTTCGGCATGAATAAGAAGTCGACTGCTCCGTCAGGGCGCGCGATGTAACCGTCGAGGCTGATGCCAAGGCCAAGGACTATGCTGCGCATGCGCAGAATTCTAAATCTCGGCGATTTCCTTTTTCATCTCTTTTCTTATTGTCTTTTTAATTTTCCTATTAAGCGGTGGTAAGTCTCACGGGACGATGACCGCGGCTCCGTCGATGGCATCGTTCTTGACGGCGGCGAGGGCTTCGTTGGCCTGGTCAAGAGGGAAAACGGTTACCTTGGGCTGGAGCCGGATGTCGGCGGCGATCTGGAGAAAATCTCGCGCGTCGGTGCGAGTCATGTTGGCAACACTGCGGAGTTGACGCTCGCCCCATAGAAGCCGGTCGTAATCGAATTCGGGAATGCGGTCGAGATGAATTGCGTTGATGGCAACCATCCCGCCTTTGCGCAAGCTGGAAAGCGCAGCAATGACTACGTCTCCGCTGGGCGCAAAAGTGACAGCGCGATCGAGTTCCACCGGAGGCTTGTCGGTCTCACTGCCTACCCATTTCGCTCCCAACGACTCCGCCAACTTGCGATGCGAAGCTCCGCGTGTTGAAACATACACTTCGCAATTCCACGAGCGAAGCACCGCAATCGCCAAATGCGCGGATGCGCCGAAGCCGAATAGCCCGACGCGATCACCAGCTTCCACGCCGGCTACGCGCAGGCTGCGGAAGCCAATGATGCCGGCGCAGAGAAGAGGCGCGGCGTGCAGGTCGTCGAGCTCTTGCGGCAGCTTGAACACAAAATCGGTGCGCGCCAAGGCATACTCCGCATAGCCGCCGTTGATGGTGTATCCGGCGAAGACGGGCGCATCGCACAGATTTTCGAGGCCGCGGCGGCAGTAGGGGCAGGTTCCGTCAATCCCGCCAATCCAGGAAACGCCCACGCGCGTACCGAGCGGCAGCTCAGGTGTCGCGCCGTCTTCAACAATCCCTACAATTTGGTGACCGGGGATGAGTGGCCGCCTTCGCGGCGGTAGCTCGCCCTCGACAATGTGCAGATCGGTACGACAGACGCCACAAGCGCGAACACGAAGGAGGACCTGACCGGCTGCGGGCAGAGGCTTCGGGGTCTCTTCGATCAGAAGAGGCTCCTTCGCGGTTCTGAGGATAGCGGCTTTCACAGACCGGGTCTCCCGCACAAGATAAGACTAAAGCATTCTCTGCGGATCACGAATGGCTTCTGCCAGGTCATTTAAGAACATCGCGGCGCGGGCACCATCCGCGGCGCGGTGATCGCAGGATAGAGTCAGCGTCATCATGGAACGCACGGCGGGCTCGCCTTCGACGGCTACGACCTGATCGGCAATGGCGCCTACCGCGAGGATCGCGACTTGCGGCGGCGTAATGATCGCGGTGAACTGGTCCACGTGATACATGCCGAGGTTGCTGATGGTGAAGGTGGCATCGGCAATGTCGGCAGGGCGCAGCTTCCCCGCCCGTGCGCGCTCGGCCACATCGCGGCGCTTCTGTGCAATTTCCGCCAGAGTTGCCGTATGCGCGTTGGGGATTACCGCCGCGACCACGCCGTCGTTTACTGCAATGGCCACACCCATGTGCACGTGATTGTGAAGACGAATGCCTTCCGCCGTGAAACTGGAATTCAAACGGGGATGCTTGAGCAGAACGCGGGCAACGAGGGCGACGAGCAGATCAGTGTGCGTGACGCGGATGTTATGTGTGCGCTCGATTTCTGATGTCGCTTTTGCTCGGTATTCGTTGAGCGCTGCGGCTTCGATTTCACGCGTGACGAAGAAGTGAGGAACGGTCGTCCAGCTCTGCGTGGTGCGTTCTGCCATGAGGCGGCCGAGAGTGGTGGGAGCCTCGACGCTGGCTGGTTTTCCTGGAGCCGCAGTCGCGCTCGATGCGGGCGGAGCCGCGCTCGCGGCCTGAACATCGGAGGCGAGAATTTCGCCGCCCGGACCAGAGCCGCGCACAGTCGCGACATCCACGCCCAGTTCTTTTGCGAGACGCCGCGCCTTCGGGGAAATTCTTGCGCTCTGAGCAACAGGCGCTTCGGAAGTGACAACCACTGCCTGGGTTGTGTGTGATTCCGTTTTCCCCCGAGCCGCAGGCGCAGTTGCAGATTCTTTTTCTGCGGGTGGCTTTTCGCCGGGCGCTACGATCCATGCAATGGTCTGTCCAACGGGAATATCGGATCCGGCCACGCCTGTAATCCCTGCAAGTATGCCGTCGGCGGGCGCTTCCACTTCCATCACGGCCTTGTCGGTTTCGATTTCGAGAAGGGGCTCCCCCTTGGTGACGCGGTCGCCTTCCTTTTTTCGCCAGGCGATGAGCTTGCCGGTTTCCTGCGCCATCTCGAGGGCGGGCATGACAACGCTGAAGGCCATAGTTTTTATGGGGAGGGCTCGACTATGACCTTCAGCCCGAAACTCCTACTCGCTCAGTTTTCGCGCTGGCTTCGATCATGTCGATCACGCGCTCGCTGGGCGGAGCTTCACTTTCTCTGGTCGTGGGTAGCGGTCCGTTGACCGTGTGATAGTGCGCGCCTGCTACCAGCAGTTCTTCTGCCGGAAAACGGGTGATCACTTCGTGTCCGGTCGCCGTGACTACGATTTCTTCTTCGATGCGCGCCGCGCTCCAGCCGTCAGTGGAGGGCCAGAATGTTTCAAGCGCGAATACCATGCCCGGCTCGATCGTCACCGGATGCTCGAAGGAAACCAGGCGGCTGATCACCGGCTTTTCCCATATCGCGAGACCGATCCCGTGCCCGTATTGCAGAGCGAAGCAGGCTTCTTCGTTGGGGAACCCGAACTCTTCCGCCTTCGGCCAGACCGCAGCGATCTCCGCGGTCGTGCGTCCTGGGCGCACCAGTTCGATCGCCGCATCGAGATATTCGCGGCAGCGCTTGTAGGCGTCGACCATCGCGTGAGAGGCGTAACCTACGGTGAAGCAGCGATAATAGCAGGTGCGGTATCCCATGTAGGAATGCAGAATGTCGTAGTAGACGGGATCGCCGGGACGCAGCACACGATCGGAGAAGACGTGCGGGTGCGGATTGCAGCGCTCGCCGGAGATTGCGTTCACCGCTTCGACGTATTCCGAGCCGAGATCGTAGAGAACTTTGCTGACCAGCCCGACGGCTTCGTTCTCGCGCAGGCCGGGCTTCATGGCGCGGTAGAGTTCGTCGTAGGCGGCATCGACCATCATGGCTGAAGTGTTGAGCAAAGAAATTTCATCCTGCGTCTTGATGACGCGGGCTTCGGACATCAGCGCTTGGCCGTCAACCACCTTGATGCCTTCACGTTGCAGGGCGAACAGGACCGGCAGCTCGATGATGTCGATGCCGAGCGGCTCTTTGTGCAGGCCGCGCATTTCGAGCTCGATGCGAATTTTCTTTGCCACATCTTCGGCGCGTCCCATCTCCGGAGTCATGGCGCCGCGCAGCATCGAAATACCTGCGCGCGAGCGTCCATCGAGCCACGGACAATTTAATTGATGGTGTTTGGCGGCTGAGCCGAAGTCCCAGAGGATCGGTTCGTCGTTCTGCGGCAAGAGCGTAAAGCGGTTGGCCTTGTCCTGCGCCCAGGTGCCGATGTGCGTAGAAGTCAGGTAGCGCACGTTGTTCATGTCGAAACAAAGCAGCGCGCCCATCTCAGATTTCGCCAGCAGCGCCTTAGCTTTCGCGAGGCGCTCGCGGCGGAGGCGATCAAAGTCGATTCGATTTTCCCAGTCGACGGCCATGGTTCCGTGAGTTTTTAATGCCATACAAAACCTCCTGTCTTCGTAGCGCCGCCGTCTCGGCGGCTCTCGGCGGGCGTCTTTTCCGACGCTGCGAAGGCGAGACGCCCTTCGACAAGCTCAGGGCGGTCTTTCGCGACAGCCGGCGGGACGCTGGCGCTACGTTTTACCGCACATCGACCTCGCTGCTTCGAATACCGTTTGCTCCGTCGGCACCGTTGCATCCTCCAGCGGCGGAGAAAATGGGATCGGCACGTGCATTGCGCCCATTCTTTTCACGGGTGCGTCCAAATCGTAGAATGCGCCTTCGGCGATCACGGCGGCAAGTTCCGCAGTCACGCCGTAGCGGCCATAGCCTTCGTCCAGCACGATCACTCGCGAAGTTTTCTTCGCCGAATCGATCAAGGTTTTTTCATCGAGCGGCCACGTGGTACGCGGATCAACGACTTCGGCGCTTATGCCCTCCTTGTCTAATAAGACCGCGGCGCCCAGCGCGACTTGCACCATGCTGCTGGTAGCGACCAGAGTTATGTCGTCGCCGGCGCGCTTCACGTCGGCAACACCCAGCGGGATCGTGTAATCGTTCTCCGGGACCGGGCCTTTCAGTTTGTACATCATTTTGTCTTCGAAGAAGACTACAGGGTTCTCGTCGCGGATGGCCGCTTTGAGCAGGCCTTTTGCATCATAGGGAGTCGAGGGCAAAACCACTTTCAATCCCGGCACATGGCTGAACCATGCGTGCAGCGACTGCGAGTGCTGTGCCGCCGAGCGGCGCGTCGCGCCCAGCGTCGTGCGCATCACCATGGGAACTTTCCAGTGCCCCCCCGACATGTAGTGAACTTTGGCGGCCTGGTTGACCATCTGATCCATGGTCAGGGTGATGAAATCACCGAACATGATATCGACTACTGGACGCAAGCCCGTCATCGCCGCACCCACGGCTACGCCGGTGAATCCGGCTTCGGAGATGGGAGTGTCGACCACGCGCTTCGCGCCAAATTCTTCCACCAGGCCGGAGAGAACTTTGAAAGGCGTTCCAGCTTCGGCCACGTCTTCGCCCAGGATGCACACGCGCGAGTCACGACGCATCTCTTCGGCCAGCGCTTCTCGCACAGCCTGCGCAAATGTGAGTTCGCGTTCAGGCATAGACGTGCTTCTCCACTTCATCGACGTTCGGATATGGCGCCGCGATGGCGAACTTCACCGCAGCTTCCATGAGGGCGCGAACTTCTTTTGTCGTCGCATCGAGCGAGGCGACGTCCGCATAACCTTGCTCGATCAACCACTTCGCCATTACCAGAATAGGATCACGCTCCGTCTTCCAGAGCTGCTCTTCCTGTTTGGAGCGGTAATATTCGCGATTGATGTCGCCGACGTGATGTCCGCTGTAACGATAAGTATCGCATTGCAAGAATGCTGGACCGCCTCCGCTGCGGGCGCGATTGATCAGGCGCGTCGCGACGTCATTCACTGCACGAACATCTTGTCCGTCCACTCTGGCGGCTTCGATGCCGAAAGCAGTAGGGCGGCCGAGAATGGTGCCCGCGGTGGTTTCCTGATAGTGCGTGTATTCGTTGTATTGATTGTTTTCGCAGGCGTAGATCACGGGCAGCTTCCACAACTGCGCCAGGTTCATCACTTCGTAGAGCGCTCCCTGGCCGAGCGCGCCCTCACCGAAAAAGCAGACGGCGACGCGATCCGTGCCTAGGGTTTTTGCGGCAAACGCCGCGCCCGTGGCGATGCCTACGCTGCCGCCGACGATTGCGTTGGCTCCAAGGTTGCCGGTGGCCGGATCGGCGATGTGCATCGATCCGCCCTTGCCGCGGCAATAGCCCGCTTCTTTTCCGAGAAGCTCGGCGAACATGCGGTCGGGCGATGCGCCTTTTGCAAGGCAGTGTCCGTGGCCGCGATGCGTGCTGGTGATGTAGTCGTCGATCCGCAGGCCCTCGCAGATTCCGACCGCGACCGCTTCTTCGCCGCTGTACAGGTGCGCTAGTCCGGGCATGAGCGCGCGGGTATAGAGTTCGTTCACCTGCTCTTCGAACAGCCGGATGCTTACCATCTGGCGGTAGGCATGAAGCCACTTCTCCCTTTCCGTCGTAGCGGCGTGACCGGCTTCGGGCTTGGAGGTAGCGGTCGTCATTTTTTCTTCGGTCCCTCAGTCACGGGCGTCGTCACTCCTGACATGGCCGCGAGCACGTCGAACATGCAGGCGAAATCATATTTGGTCCAGCCCATGCCGCGAGCCGCGGTCAGGATTTCGTTGCTGACGGCAGTGCTGGGCAAAGGCACATCTAATTGTCGACCCAAGTCCATCGCCAGGACCATGTCCTTCTGCATCATGTTGACATCGAACCAGGCTTCCGCCGGCTGCTGCAACACGAACGGCCCACGGTACTGAATCATGGGCGAAGCAATTGCGCTATGGATCAGCACATCGACCGCGGTCGCGCGCGCAATGCCGCTCTTCTCCGCCAGCAGGACGCCCTCAGAAAACGCCAGCATCTGCACAGCTAGACTCAAGTTCACGGCAATCTTCATCGAGAGCGCCAGACCGTTGTCGCCGACGTAGGTAACTTTCGGACCGATGTCTAGCAGCAGAGGCTTCACTTTTTCGAATGTCTCCCGGCGTCCGCCCACCATTACCGACAACTTCCCTTCCTGCAGCGTGATCACGCTGCCGGAGACGGGCGAGTCGACCATGTCTGCGCCCTTCTCGCGAACCTTGGCGGCAAGAGCGCGGCTCACGCTGGGACTGATGGTGCTCATGTCGATGAAAATCCTTCCCGCGCCCAGGCCTGCGAGCATTCCATCCGGACCTTCGGTGATTGCGGCGATGGCAGCCGCATTGGTGACCATCGCGAAAACAAAATCGGAATCGGTCGCCACGGCGCGGGGGGAATCGGCCCACTGCATTCCCTTGTCGATCAGCCACTGCGCCTTGGCGCGCGTGCGGTTGTAGCCGGTGACGGTGTGGCCTTTGCTGAGCAGACGGCTCACCATCTGGCTGCCCATCACTCCTAGACCGATGAATCCGAGTTTCGCCATCCGATGGCAACCTCCGAACCGTTTTAGGGGAACGTACCTCAGGGGCTAAAGCCCGGGATTTCTATTGACCACTAGTGGCGCGGCTTGAAGCCGCGCCCTTTCAAACTATTCCGTTCATGTAACTTTCAAACCTGCCTGCGCATGTTTCCCTGGCGCCTTGCTGGCGGAAGAGGCCTGCGAATCCTGGCGTACCTGCTCGAGGTGGGCGCGCATGGCGCTGCGGGCACTCTCCGGTTCGCGGCGCTCTATGGCTTCGAGAATGCGTTTGTGATGAACTTGCCCGCGTTGCGGCCCGCCTTCGACATTGAAAATCTTTATGCGCTGCTGACGCAGCAATCCGACAATGGAATCGATCAGAGAAAGAATCAGCGGATTGGCGACCGCCTCGGCCAGCGCGAGGTGGAAATCGAGATCGGCCTCAATGTAGGCTTCGGGATCTTTTTGTGAGCGATCCATCACTGCGACTGCTTCGCGCATCGCCGCAACATCCTCATCCTTGACGCGTTCTGCGGCCAGCGCAGCGATACCTGGTTCGAGAATCAAGCGCAGCTCCGCGAGGTGGGGTGAGCCTTCCTGCTGACCGATCTTCACCATCAGGTCAAATGATTGGCGTGCTGCCTGCGAGGTTCCGTTTGTAACGAAGGTGCCACGGCCGGAGTAGGCTTCGACCAGACCTTTCTCGCGCAGAGCCTTGACCGCTTCGCGCACCGCGGTGCGGCTGACGCCGAGGCGCTGCGCTAGTTCGCGTTCGGCGGGAAGCTGATCGCCGGGTTTGAGAGTGCCGTCGAGGACAGAGGCTTCGATCTGCTGCACGATCTGCTCGTACAGCCGCGAAGTGCGGACAACTTTGTACACAAGGGATTCTCCCGCGCGGGCCAGCCGGGGGGAACTGGCGATGGTCTGACTACTATACCGCAGGTCCAGCGGGTTCGGAGCGGTATCTGCGGTTTTGGAGTCTGTGATCAACATTGCGGTCCTTAGGTATGGTGGTATGACAGCTAGGACACGATAACAGTTTTGTCTGCCCAACACAAGTCCTCTTGGATACACCGTTTCATCCGCCTACTGAATGAAAAATCCCGCTCTTTTCGGATTTTTGCTGTCGAGTTGGTGTTGCCTTCGCAGGCGCAATCCGGAGATTTTCCTTGACTTCACTCGCCCAGCGGTGGTATGGCTGTCGGACCAGCAGAACGGAGGAAGTTGCGATGAGATCCCGAAGCACCGCCCTGTCCGCGGGGCGCGAGGCTATGATTGTTCTTCTTGCCCTCGCCCTGAGTGCGATGAGTGTGGCCGCACGGGCCCAGTCCACGGCAGGACGCGTGCTGGGCAGCGTTACTGACCAGAGCGGCGCTGCGGTGGCGAACGCAACCGTGGTCGTCACCGACACGCAGCGTGGCACGTCGCGAACCCTGGCGACCGACGCATCCGGGGACTACGTTGCTCCCGACCTGATCCCGGGAACCTACAAGATTCACGTCGAGGCTAAGGGATTCAAATCAGCGGAGCGGCCCAACGTGACCATCGAAGTAGCAACCGACGTTCGCGCCGACTTCACTCTGCAGCCGGGGAATGTCTCCGAAATCATTACCGTGAACGCGGAAATTCCTCTGCTCAACACCACCTCCGCCACCTTGGGAGGCACGCTTAGCAATCAGGAAATCAACGATCTGCCGTTGAGCGGCCGTAACTACGAGAACCTGCTGCAGCTGCGGCCCGGCGTGATGCGCTACCCCGGCGGCGGATTTTCTACGACGAGCGCGAACGGGCTGCGTGCGGAGGATAACGCGTACTTCATCGAGGGTCTGTTCAACAGCGAGCCGTACTCTGGACAAGCGATCATCAACGGCTCAGGAATCGCAGGGGACTCAGCGACCATTCTGCCCATCGACTCGATTCAGGAGTTCAACCTGCAACAGAACCCGCCGGCGGAATATGGCTGGAAGCCGGGAGCAGTCGTCAATGTGGGACTGAAGTCCGGCACCAACAGCGTGCACGGAACGGCTTTTGGCTTTGGCCGTGATGGAGCTTTGGATGCGCGGAACTTCTTCAACGCGGCCCCGAGTGCAAAGTTGACCCGGACGCTGGAGCAGTTCGGCGGAAGCTTCGGCGGCGCGATCATCAAGGACAAGGCGTTTTTCTTTGGCGCCTACGAAGGCCAGCGCTACAACGTGGGCAATTCGTTCGGCGGGGTCACCAGTCCATCGATGGTGTCTATGACGCCGAATGGCACTTGTTCGTTCGGCTTTGCCGGGGACTGCGCCGACAGCATTCCGGATGCGATTAACGACCTGCAACTCGGATCGATCGCGGTCAGTCCCGCGAGCCTGCTAATTTCGGGATGCACGGTTTCGGGCGCTTCGGTGACGTGCAACGGCTCCGGGTTTCCCACGAACAACGCGCAGAGCATCGCGATCACCAACGGATTTAACAACGTCGTCCACGTCGACAACG
>Ga0307475_10002996_pt1 | contig 10225 bp, 5 predicted proteins | sample atmos_gasesECM1C_FD_203317 | JGI IMG/M metagenome (GOLD analysis project Ga0307475, IMG submission 203317) | Hardwood forest soil microbial communities from Morgan-Monroe State Forest, Indiana, United States - atmos_gasesECM1C_515 | ecosystem: Environmental > Terrestrial > Soil > Temperate...
CGCCGCTTTATAGCCCGATTGCTTGAAAATGGGCTGAACTTCGCTCACCAGGGCCAGATCCTCCTGGCTGTCATTGAGCATGGCGTTCTTTTTCAAGGCGTCGAGCCAGAGGTCGTATTGGCCCTGGTAGCGATACAAGGTAGCGAGATCGCCGTAAGTTCCGGCGAAGTTCGGATCCATCTCGATGGTTTTGTTTAATTGAGCGCGCGCTTCGTCGTCACGGCGGGCGTTCATGAGGACCTGGCCAAGGTTGTCGTTGAATTTCTGGTTCAAAGGATCGAGTTCGACCGCGCGACGGAGATGCATAATGGCCTCATCGGAACGGCCGATCCAGGAAAGCTCCAGGCCGAACCAATGATGGGCATTGGCGAAGTTCGGATCAAGTTCCAGAGCGCGGAGGTGCTCGCGTTCCCAATCCACCCATTTCCACTCCGCGATGTAGTATTGCGAGAGCGCCTCATGCACCTCGGGAAGCTTTTCGTTCAGACTCTGCGCCTTTTCAGCGGCTTCCTTCAACTTGGGCATGCACTCGCTCTTAGGGATGGGCGTGTATTCACTGACTACGGCCCAGTAGTTCGCAATGCCCACGAAGGCCTGTGCGTACTGCGGATCCCGGGCAGCCGCTTGCGTGAAATAGTCACGTGCCTTGCTGAGGCCAGCGGGTGTGCGCTTGGCAAAATAGAACTGGCCCTTCAGCCACAGTTGATAGGCTTCTGGATCGGACGTACCTTGCTGCGAGAGCTTGGCTTTTTCTGCGCCGGTGAGGCGCTCGCGCAGGCGGGCAGAGATTTCGCCGGCTACTTCGCGCTGAACGGCGAGGGCGTCAGAAAGCTTGCGGTTGTACTGTTCGCTCCAGAGGTTGCGGTTAGTGCGCACATCGGTCAATTCGACGCTGACCAAAAGCGCGTCATTGTGCTGGGTGACCCGTCCAGTAACGATGGCGCCGACATTCAACTCCGCCGCGGTTTTTTGTAAATCCACATCTTTGGACTTGTATCGAAAGACGGAGCTACGCGGGCGGACGGTGAGATTCGGTAGTTGCGACAGGCTGCTGATGAGGCTTTCGGTCAAGCCGTCGCTCAAGTAGTCGGTGTTCGGGTCGGCGGTAACGTTGGTGAACGGAAGGATCGCCAGCGAATCGATGGACGATCCCGAACGTGGCGCGAGCCAGCGATACCCGCCGAAGGCGAGGGCGGCGGTCGCCAAGATGACCACAGCAGCTGCCGCGATAAATGCTTTTTTGTGGCGAGCCAAAAGGCCGACGGCGATTTGTGAATCAGAAGCCGGAGCGACGGCACTGGGCGCGGAAACTGCGTCTAGCGACGATGGCTGCGTAACCGCCCCGGAATCGCGCTGCGCCGGCGTACCGGAGAAAACCACAGAGCGACTGGTATCGGTATCGCGCTTCAAGCGCTGAAAATCGGCGCGCATCTCGGCGGCGTGCTGGTAGCGGAGCCGCAGATCTTTATCCAGAGCCTTGTTGATAATGCGCTCGAGATCGCCGGGAACCTGGCTATTGAGCCGCGCCAAGGCAACCGGCGGTTTGTGCAGAACCGCGTCAAAAATGGAACCGGAAGTATCGCCCGGAAACGGCAAGACGCCTGAGGCCATCTCGTAACACACAATGCCAAACGAAAAAAGATCGCTGCGCGCGTCCAATTCCCGGCCGAGCACTTGTTCCGGCGACATGTACGAAATGGTTCCCAGTGATGTACCTGGGCTGGTGAGATGCTCTTCGGCGAGGGTGTCGCCGGCGTCCGTCGCTCCGCCGGGACTGCCGGAAACTTTCACCTTGGCCAATCCGAAATCGAGAATCTTGGCGTGACCCCTCTTGGTGACAAAAATATTGGCGGGCTTGATGTCGCGATGAACGATGGCTTCGGCGTGCGCGGCATCGAGCGCGTCGGCAACTTCGATGGAGATTTCCAAAATGCGGTCAAGCTCCATCGGACGCCCGTGGATTAAATGCTTCAGCGTATTGCCATCGAGAAATTCCATGGCGATGAACGCGCGCGACTCGTGTTCGCCGATATCGTAGATCGTGCAGATGTTGGGATGGTTCAATGCCGAGGCCGCTTGCGCTTCACGCTGGAAGCGCGCCAACGCCTGAGGATCGTTGGCGACGTCGTCCGGAAGGAATTTCAGGGCCACGAAGCGCTTGAGGCGGGTGTCTTCCGCTTTGTACACCACGCCCATTCCACCGCCGCCCAGTTTATCCAGGATGCGGTAGTGCGAGATGGTTTGCCCGAGCAGCGACTGGGAATCCGCCATTACAAAGCGACCTCTCAAAGATCACAAGCATTGGAGCACATCATATCAGGTGTACTTTGAAACTGTTAACGCTCGACGGGGTTGAATGCATTGTGCGTGCAGTGTCGGGAAAGCCTTGCGGCTGGGTGCTGGAAAGGCCTGACAGCCGGGCGGTTTACCGGGCAGGTGTCGGCGAGACGGCTCCAAGCGTATGTATTTTCTTTGCATTGCGAGGAATCTTTGGGGACGCCGTTGGTATTGGCCATGCATTACGAGATTGCTCGGCACTCAACGGGAGGCAGGCATGAGGATTGGAAACGACGGATCGCGGTGGGTAGGCCTGATGACGCTGGCTTTCAGCTTGGCAATGGGTACGAGCTGCGTTGCGCAGGAAAAGCCGCTTTCGCGCGATGCTGGCGGGCCCGCAAAAACGCAGACCGAGATGGCCCAGGCGGACAACCACCAGGCCGAAATGACCCACCCGGCAGACGGGTCCCGGCACAACGGGCTGCCTACGGAGGCCTATGCAGTGGCCCCCGGAACCCATGTGCTGGTGCGCCTGGAGGACGACCTGGGAACCAGCGACACAAAAGAAGGCCGCCGATTTACGGCCCGAACGCTGGAACCGCTCTTGGCGGGAAGCGGGATTTATCTACCATCGGGCGCGGAAATTCGCGGGCATGTCAGCCGCGTGCAGCCTGCTGCTGTGGTTGGCCGGGCTAAAATCTGGCTGGTTTTCGACGAGATTCGAACCAAGTTTGGGACCCTGCCTATCGTGGCGGACGTCGTGGGAGTTCCCGGGGATCACAGCGTGCGCGCTGGCGGGCCGGAGAAAGAAGGTCTGATCGAAGGAAAAACCAGCACCCAACAGGCTGCGGGACAAGCTGCCGCCGAGGGCGCCGGAATGGGTGCTCTGCACGGCATCAAGGACAAGAACGCCAAGGAAGCTGCGGCAGGCGCGGCAGAAGGCGCTCTGGCAGCGTACCTAATGGAGGTCGGCCGCGGACACGAGCTGGAACTGACTAAAGAATCAAAGCTCGAGCTTGAGCTGGAGCGCGCGTTATTTCTCCTGAAAGATTAAAGCGAGGCGAACATACAACTTGAAATGCTGGACATCGCCTGCCGGCAAAAGTACTATTCCCCGTTGATAGGTCCATTGCCACCATGCATTGAGCTCGGACGGGAATGAGAATAGAAAAATCGCTAAGGAACCGCCTGGGCTTACATCTACGCGCGCTGCCCGTTACCAAAAACCTGCAATTTGTTGTGTTGGTTTTCATCTGCGTATTCTTCGCCGTGCTCACGCTGGTTTACTTCAGTTCGAGCTTCACTTCCGCCGCGCGCGCGTACGTTCAGGGCGAGGGAACGTGGTCGAAAAACCAGAAACAGGCGACGATACGACTGCAGGAGTACTCCGCATCGCACGATGAGAAGGATTATCAGGCGTTTCTCGATTCGCTTTCCGTGCAGCTAGGCGACCGGATCGCAAGGGAGCAACTGGAAAAATCTGAGCCGGATTACGCTGCAATTCATGCAGGATTTCGACAGGGTAAAGTCGCGGAAGTAGACATACCCGGGATGATTACGCTTTTCCGAAGATTCAGAAAGACAAAAGAGATCGACACTGCGGTTGGGCTGTGGACCACGGCCGACGGCTATATCGAGGAATTGCGCGCTCAGGGAGCGCGGTTGCACGAAATGATCATCGCAAAATCAGCAAGCGATCAGGACATCGCCACACTGACGCGCAAGATCGAAGCCACGGATGCCAAACTCACCCCTCTTGAAAACGAATTCTCGGAGGAACTGTCGGCGGGTGCGCGACGGATCGAAAGACTGCTGAGCATTGGTCTGCCGCTCGCGGGATGTTTTCTGCTGGGCCTGGGAGTTACGGTGTCGTCGGTTATTGTGCAACAGGTGCAAGCGAGCGTCATAGAACGGGCCAGGGCGGAAGCCGCGGCTCGAGAAAGCGAGCAGCGTTATCGCGAGCTGGTGGAAAATGCCAATGACATGATCTACGTGCACGACCTGGAGGGAAATTTCGTCTCATGGAACCGCAAAGCGGAGTACTTGACCGGCTACAAAATGAGCGAGGCGCGAAGGTTGCATTTCCGGGACCTTATTGCACCCGAGGATCACGCGCTGGCCGAGGAGGTGCTGGAGAAGAAACTAGCAGGAGAGAACTCACCGCCTTATACGGTGCGGATGATCGCGAAAGACGGCACGCGATACGAAGTGGAAGTGAGCAGCCGGCTGCTATTTGAAAACACTCGCCCGACCGGAGTGCAAGGAATCGCGCGAGATTTGACGGAACGCCGCCGGCTGGAAGCAGAGTTGCTGCAAGCGCAAAAGATGGAGGCCGTCGGACGTCTCGCTGGCGGAATCGCGCACGATTTCAACAATATTCTGATGATTGTGCGGGGCTACGCGGAAATATTGCTGCAACGGCTGCATCAGGACGATCCACTGCACGCGCAAGCCGCGCAAATCATGAAGGCGGGCAACCGGGCGGCGGAGTTGACGCAACGGCTGCTGGGCTTCAGCCGAAAACAGGTCTTCGAACCCAAGGTGCTGAACCTGAATGAGACCGTGACCGAAATTTCGAAGATGTTGCCTCGCCTGCTGGGGGCGCACATCGAGTTCATCGTAGAGCTCGGTCCTGAAGCCGGCAACGTCAACGCCGACCCCATTCAACTGGAACAGGTGCTCATCAACCTGGTGGTGAATTCGCGCGATGCCATGCCGCAAGGCGGAAAACTGATCATCAGCACGCGCGCGAGAGAATTGGAACGCGACTCGAACGGCGGGCAGCTAGCGGTGATTCCCGGACGATACTCGGAAATTTGCGTGCAAGACTCGGGCAGTGGCATCGACCCGGAGACGGTCCGTCATATCTTCGAGCCATTTTTCACGACCAAAGATAAAGACAAAGGTACGGGGCTCGGACTTTCGACGGTTTATGGAATCGTGAAACGCAGCGGCGGTTATATCCTGGTTTCCAGTGAACTGGGAATCGGTACGGTAATGCGCATTTACCTGCCGCAGGTACAGGGAGAAGTAGAAGGAACTTCGCCGGACGTAGACACAGCGAGGGAGATGCGGGGAGCCGGCACGGTGCTAATTGCAGAAGATGAAGATTCGTTGCGCGAATTGATCGCGAGCAGGATGCGCGCAGAAGGCTACGAAGTCCTGGAGGCCGCCGACGGAGAGACAGCACTGGCCATTGCCAGCCGGCATCAAGGCGAAATTCAATTCCTGCTCACAGATGTGATCATGCCGAGGCTGCGCGGACCAGAGCTGGCTTCGCTGCTGCGCGTTGGCTATCCGCAGATGAAGGTTATCTATATGTCCGGCTATACCGAGAGTGCGTTGGTGCAGGATGGCATGCTGGAACGAAATACAGTGCTGCTGCAAAAGCCTTTTCCCATAAGCAAGATTCCGGAAATAATACGGCAAATGAATGCCAGTGTGCACGGCTAACTGCCTAACTGATTGCGCAGGTCATTTTGCGGCGCCCAACCCAACTAACTCGACTGCACTTTGCAGCGACCCAGAATGATTGATAGATTGAAGTAGTCCAGCCCGACGCAGATTCTGCGAAGATTAGAGCGGCAACGGGAGCGAGGTTCGTCGAATGGCGGATGACAGAAGAGCAGTGGCGCCGGCATTGGAATTTGCCGAGCGCAAAGACCGTGTGCTGATCGTCGAGGACGAGGAAAACGCACGCAAAGGTTACGAACAACTGCTGCAGCGCTGGGGCTATGAAGTTCTGGGCGTGGGCGCGGCGGAAGACGCTCTGGCCAGATTCGCCAGCTTTCAGCCGGACACGGTGATCGCCGATGTCGAGCTGCCCGGGATGAATGGTCTCGATCTTTTGAGCCATCTCGGCCCGGAACTGACCAACGTGCCGGCAATCATCATTACCGGCAAAGGCAGTGAAGAACGTGCGGTGGCTGCGATTGAATCGGGCGCCTTTTGGTACATCGAAAAACCGTTGAAGGGCCCGGTGTTGCGGGCGTTGCTGGACCGCGCCTTGGCCAAAGCTCGCGACACGCGGCAACTGGTAGTGCTGCAGAGGCAACTTCGCGAAGCCGGGCGGCTCGGCGATCTGGTCGGCGCATCCAAGCCAATGCAAGACGTAATGCGCATCGTGGAAATGGCCTCGCCGAGTTCAGCTTCGGTGCTGATCACCGGCGAGACCGGCTCAGGCAAAGAAATTGTCGCGCGCACCATCCACAAATTATCGCCCCGCGCTGGCGGGCCCTTTGTAGCCATAAACTGTTCAGCGATACCCGAATCGTTGATGGAGAGCGAGATTTTTGGCCACGAGCGTGGCGCATTCACCGGTGCCGCGGAGCGCCGCATCGGCTGTTTCGAACTGGCCGACGGTGGCACGCTGCTGCTGGACGAGATTGGCGAAATGCCCTCGCCAACCCAGGCCAAGCTCCTGCGGGTTCTGGAAGACCGCAAAGTTCGCCGCCTCGGGAGCAAAGTGGAAACTCCGGTGGACGTTCGAGTAGTCGCGGCCACCAACAAAGATCCAGAGCAAGGCGTATCCAGCGGACACCTGCGGCAAGACCTTTACTTCCGGCTGAACGTCTTCCACATCCACCTGCCGCCGCTGCGCGAGCACAAAGACGATATTCCCCTCTTAACCGAACACATCCTGCGGGACATCAACATCAAACACGGCAAGAACGTCAAAGGCGTGGGCGCCGAAGTGATGGACATTTTCATGAGCCACACCTGGCCCGGCAACATTCGCGAACTGCGCAACGTGCTGGAGCGCTCGGCGATCATGTGCGAAAAGGATTTGATCACCCGTTCGTGCTTGCCGGACGAATTCGGCAAGTCCGCCGGCAAAAGTCCCAGCGACTTGGGCGCCATCAAATTTCCGATTGGAACTACCGTGGATGCGATGGAGCGCGAGCTGATTCTGCAGACGCTTTCCGCGACCGGAAACAACAAAACGCGCGCGGCGGAATTGCTCGGCATCAGCCTGAAAACTCTACACAACAAATTGAAAGAGTACAGCGGCGAGCGAGCCGAAGGGGAGTAAATCGCGACGATGCAGCTCGGGCTTCGTACCAAGCTGACCTTGGTCATGACCGGACTGGTGTTTCTGGTCGTGGTCATCTTGTCCGCGGTGTTCGTGGCCCGGCTTACCAGCCAGGTCATTCATGAAACGAACACCCGCGGCAACGAACTGGCACAACAAATGTTCGAGCAGGCCAAACACTCTCTGGAAGATGCCAAGCAATACGGCTTACGCCCCAATTCGAACGGCCTGGAAGACCGCCACGAATACGTCGAGCGCGCATTCGCTACCAGTGATGGGCTGATCGCCGCGCTGCAATCTCCGCTGGGCTCGAATCCCTGGATTTACGACGTCTCGATCGTCGATCACGCTGGCATGGTGCTGGTCTGCAGCGACCAGAAGATGACCGGCACCATCGCGCCGGTGCGGCCGCCCTTTGCGCAACTCGACCGCAGCAATTTTCTGCACCAGCTGAAAGTGTTGTACGGGCCTCAGCGGGTGTTCGAATCGGCTTACGCGTTCACCATGTCCGGCGAACCGTTTGGCGAAGTGCGCGTCGGCATTTCGATCCCGTTGCTGCGTGACGCCATCTGGCCAAGCCTGCAGACTTCCGCAGCGATTGCGCTCGTTGCGTTGCTGGTCTCGACTGGCCTGGCAATGGTGGTCAGCGGCGCGACGCTCGCGCCGTTGCGCGATATCTCGATGCAACTCGACCGCATATCCGCCGGCCAATACGACACGCCGCCTGCCGCGCCCAAGAGTTTCACCGTCTTTTCCGGATTCGGCGGATTCAGTGGGGGCGGAGACGAACTCGGCCTAGTCAGCCGAAAAATCTCGCAGGTCGGCCAGCAGTTGCGCGGAGTGCACGAAATCTTCAGCACGATGCGGGAAAATTTGAATTCGGTGATGGCCGGCCTGGAGGACGGTTTGCTCTTATTTACGAGAGACGCGCGCGCGGTCATGGTGAGTCCCGCAGCGGAGAAATTCCTGGGCGCGCCGGCGGGTCAGTTCCTCGGCCGCCGCGTCACCGAGATTTTCCCGCCTGGCCATCCGTTGCGGCAGGCTTTGCGCCTGGAAGCTGACGAACTCCGCGAAACTGCGGGCGAAACTGAGATCAAAACTGCCGCCGGCATGCGGCGAGTCGGTGTCAGCGTGCAGTCGATTCAGGAAAATGGCGAACAGATGGGCGCGCTAGTCACGCTGCGCGACCTCGATTCGCTGGAAAGTATCAACACGCAACTGCAGGTGAGCGAACGACTCGCCGCGGTTGGCCGCATCACGGCCGGCGTCGCCCACGAAGTGAAGAACCCTCTGAATTCGATGCGGCTTTGGCTGGAAAATTTGAAGGAGTCCCTGCCCGCGGAGTCGGACCCCGAAGCCCGCCAGGCCGTGCAGGTTCTGGACAAGGAAATCGACCGCCTCGACGCGGTGGTAAAGCGCTTCCTGGATTTTACCAGGCCGGTTGAACTGAAACTCGAAGCCACCAATCTTGCCGAACTTTTGCGAGACGTCATGAGCATCTCGCGGCCACAACTGCAAAAAGCCGGCATCGAGACCGATGAACTTCAGGACAACGGTGTTCCGGAAGTGTGGGCAGACCGCGACCTTCTGAAGCAGGCGGTGTTGAATCTGGTACTGAACGCAGCGGAAGCGATGCCCGCCGGTGGCGAATTACACGTGGAATTGACGCGGCGCGGCGAAATGGCGGAGATCAGCGTTGCCGATACCGGCAAAGGAATTCCCATCGAAAACCAGCAAAAAATCTTCCAGCTATTTTTCACCACCCGGCCCGGCGGCAGTGGCATTGGACTGGCTACTACTTTTCGCATCGTTCAGCTTCACAATGGCTCGATTGATTTTCATTCTGAGATAGGACGCGGCACGACGTTTCGCATTGAATTGCCGCTTGCCGCATGAAACGCATCGAATCTTCAATGACCCAACATCCGCGAGCCGCGTTCGCCAGCCCGCTGCTCGCCGCGCTGGCCGCCGTCGCGCTAATGCAGGGTTGCGCGGAACGCAGACCGCATGTCTCTCCTTGGGCTACCGCGATTGCGGTGCGGCCTCGCCTTCCGCAGCCTGCTCCGGGATACCAGCCACCGGCGTTCGACGACATCGCTCCCGACCTTACCTGGGATTTTACCCCGCCGCCGTCGCACCTCGCGGTTATTCGCCAGCCAGCTAGGCCGCGGGTAGCTGCCCAGCCAACGCCGGAAAGCTCCAGCGGAACGAAGGGCGAGGCACCGCTGCTTGCGCCTCAGCTTTCCGATCAAGAAATTGCCGTAGCTCAGCAGCAGATGAACGAAAGTATTGCGATCACCCACAAAAATCTGTCCAGCGCAAAAGGACATAAGCTGAGCCCGACGCAATCCGATCTGGCGTCCAAGGTGAATTCTTTTCTACAAGAGTCCAGGGACGCCGCAAAAGATGGCGATTGGACTCGCGCAAAGAACCTGGCCAAGAAAGCGCAAGTGCTCTCCGAAGAGCTCGCAGACTCGCTTTAGTCCGGTCACAACCGGTTCGCGATTCCCGCGCCAAATCCCTCACGTGGCGGAATGCGTTAGAATGCCAGCATGAAAGTCTATGACGCGGTCATCGCCGGCGGAGGCCTGATCGGCTGCGCAATTGCCCTGGAATTGACACGGAACGATTTGCGAGTGGCGCTGTTCGATTCGCAGGAACCAGGCCGCGAAGCATCCTGGGCCAGCGCCGGAATTCTCTCGCCCGCACCCGAGAGTCCAGCGATGATTTCGACAGTCGAAATCGGCAAGGCCAGCCTGGCCATGTACCCGATGTTCATCGAACAGGTCGAAGAGCGGAGCGGTGTTGATACGGGTTTTCGCGCAAAAGGCACGATGACCGCGCTGCTGTCGCGCCACGCACGCGAAGAGCTCAGCACCATCATCGCGCTGAATCGCGGGCTCGGCTTGAAAGCGG
>Ga0307475_10002998_pt1 | contig 10224 bp, 6 predicted proteins | sample atmos_gasesECM1C_FD_203317 | JGI IMG/M metagenome (GOLD analysis project Ga0307475, IMG submission 203317) | Hardwood forest soil microbial communities from Morgan-Monroe State Forest, Indiana, United States - atmos_gasesECM1C_515 | ecosystem: Environmental > Terrestrial > Soil > Temperate...
CTGGAAGTCCTTGCGGATCTGGCGGAGGTGGAGGGGTTAATTCGGTATTCGGACGCTCGGGAGCGGTTGTGGCGGGCAGTGGTGACTATACCGTATCTCAAGTTACAGGGGCGGCTGCGGACGCATCGGTGGTTCATAACTCAGGCACCGAGACGATTGCAGGGGCGAAGACTTTCACCAGCAATGTCACGATGAACGGGAACTTGTTATTGCCTCAGGGGAACGCTTTCGTTCCCGCGGCTGGCGGCATTGGGCTGGATACAACCGCCGGTTTGCCGGTGGTAAACATTGGCGGCACAACGCACCAGGTTGCTTTTACGAGTTCGAATATCAGTGGACAGGCGGGAACGGCCCTCGCGCTGGCGGCCGTTCCAACGCAGTGCAGCGGATCGTTTGCCACAGGCATTGCGGTGAATGGGAATGCGAATTGCACAACGCCCAATGTAATCCAGCTGTCTGAAACCACGCAGCCGGCCGGGATTCCTAACTGGGGCGTGTTCTGGTTTGATTCCGCCACTCACAGTCCGCGAATAATTGAGAACAACGGGCAAGTCGTCCAGTTAGGGTTGACGAACCTGTTTAACTCGGATCCGGGCGGCGACCCGGCGGACTATCTCGAGGTGCGCAATGGAAGCAACGCGCAGAACCTGCGGGTGTATTCCAGTTTCGCGAATAACACAACATGGCAGCGAACGTCGCTGGGATTTGATGTGGCGGACAACTACGCAGTGGTCCGCAGTGAGAACGCGACATCGGCGTCGGCACCTGGGTTAGGTCTGTGGATTGGCAGCGGGCTGAAATGGGTGGTAGATGCTGCGGGCAGCTTTAAACCGTGGACAGACAACACGTTCAACCTTGGCAGTGACAGCGGGAATGCCGCGAAGAGCGTCTTCGCGAAAACTTCATTTAATTCGGTTTTGTACGGGCGGAACGATTTCGAGATTCCGAATGACGGGACGACGGGCACGGTGTTGAACGAGTTGGCAGTGTTCAACACTAACAGTCCATCGCAGGCGGTGCTTGCGAGTACGGCGTCGACTAACGGCGTCATTGGGTTGGTACAAGGCGGCGCCGGCAAAAGCGGGAACGCAGCGGTAACCTGGCGGGGCTATGCATATTGCATCTTCGACAACGCGACTACCGCTGGGGATGCGGTTATTGCCAGCACGAGCACGGCTGGCGATTGTCACGATACGGGGTCCAGCGGACAACCCGGATCGCAATTGATCGGATATGTAGACGTGACCAACGCGACGTCTGGACAAACGAATGGCATGCGCGTCAGCTTACAACCGCCGCAGGGTGGCGGCGGTAGTGTCGCTTCTGTATTCGGTCGTACCGGTGCAGTGACAGCGGGGACCGGCGATTATTCTGTATCGCAAGTTACGGGAGCTGCGGCAGACTCGGCTGTTGTTCACCTGGCGGGCACGGAGGCGATTAGTGGGTCGAAGACATTTTCCAGCGACCTGACGCTCAGTGGCAATCTGAATGTAGCGGGGAACATCAACCAGACGGGCACCGGTCCAATGCAGTGGTCGGGGAAGGAATGGACGGGAACGACGGTCACGGTGCCGAGCGGGATGGATTTCTCGCTTGGCGTCGGGTCGGACAACACGTTCAAGTGCCAGCTGACAAGCGGGGCATCGTGCATGCCTGCGGGAGCAGTTACTTCGGTCTTTGGACGAACTGGAGCAGTTGCGGCCGCCAGCGGTGATTACTCTGTGACGCAGATTACGGGAGCAGCGCCACTGGCATCTCCTACTTTCACGGGCACGCCGTCTGGACCAACGGCGAGCCCGGGAGATAGTTCGACTAAGCTGGCGACGACCGCATTTGTGCAGAGCGCGCTCCCGGCGAATTCGACGACAATTCCTTGGCTCACCTTTTCGCACGGCGGCAGCAACATCAATTTTTCGACGGCAACCAACAAGGCAATCTTTACCGGGGTGGTTCTGGATTTTGCAAAGACCACGAGCCAGGTCAGCTATAACGTGTCGACTGCGGACAACACGTCGAACACCTACGATCTGGGCATCTATTCGGGTACCTCGGGCGGGACGTGTACGCAGCAAGCACACATCGGCCCGACTGCGGGAACTACATTTGCCGCATCGACAGGATGGAAGACGACGAGTTGGACGGGCGGTTCAGCCACCCTGCAACCGGGACGTTACTACCTGGCGTATACGACGAGTTGTACCACGAGCTGCGCGACGCTGATTGGCGACACCGGCGGGTTTACGTTCGCAGGGAGTTCCGGCGGGGCTAACTCGAACGTGAGTGTCACTACGGGGGGCACTTTGCCGGCTACGGCAACTTGTCCGTCGGATAGCTACGCGACCACAAGCGCTCCCGACTGGGCGATCAACTAAGGCTCCCATGATCAAACAAGTGTTGTTGCTTCTATTACTAGGAGCGCCGCTGGCGTGTGCCTCGGACTATTACGTTGATTGCAATTACGGGTCGAATGGGAACCCCGGCACCAGTCCGCAACAGGCTTGGCGCACTATGCTGGAAGTTGGGATCTCCAACTTCCAGCCGGGTGACACGATCAACCTGCGGCGGGACTGTACCTGGAACGAAACTCTGACTCCGCCCTCGAGCGGCAGCAGTGGTTCTCTAATCAAGATTGACAGCTATGGCAATGGTCAGCCGCCGCACTTGACCGGTTATTTGCCGATCGCGGCACGGTGGTGGACCCAGGTGGGAAGCACGAACGTCTGGTCGGCAACGCTCTATTCAGGCACCAGCGGGCTAACGAGTGTGTTGCAGTGCGGCGTTCGGGGCTTCTACTGCCTGACACAATCGCCATCCCAGTTACAGTATGTGCGGTTCGGCACGACGTGGGGGATAGCGAAGGGGAGCCAGGCGGCACTTAGTCAAGATCGGGATTTCTGGTACGACTCGACGAATTACATTTTGTATGTGTATAGCGTCAGTGGCAATCCAGCGTCGCATTACTCCACGGTTGCGCCGATTGTGCTCAGCGGGGGCAGCGTGCTGAATGTGAATGGCATCTCGTGGCTGGAAATTCAGCATTTGCAAATTGACTGGTTTGACGGCTACGGTGTGCAGGTGCAGGGAGCAAGCGATCATCTCTGGCTTGCGAATATAGCCGCTGACAGTGAAGTGGAGAACGGCGCAGTGCCACTGGGCTTTTACGTGCACACGAGCGGTACGCCGGTGGACATCCATCTTTACAACACCGACGCCAATATGAACTATTCGGGTTACCGTTTTGATGGATGTATCGGCGGTGGCTGCGCGTTTGAGATCAAGAACTGCCGGGGGTATGCGAATCGCGCATACGGGATTGTGGATAACGTGCAGGGGTCAGTGAGCTATGACTACTGCCATCTCTATGCAAACAATCTGGCAACAGCGCTGACAGTCGATACTTCTGGAACTCCGGGGCCGACGGCGGGTTTGCATAATGTCCCGGCCGAAACGCCGCCGTGGATCCGCGAGTGGCACCGGTGGCCGGCATATGCGACGGTGAGTTATGACGATCCCGGACTGGTGCAGTTCAGCGATACTTATGTCAACTCACTGCTTCCGGTTATTAGTGCCAAAGCGATACCGCTCTCGATCGCGGTAGTTACTGGCGGGAGTTATTCGCAGTCCATCATCAGTGAAGTGCAGGGTTGGATCAATGCGGGATGGGACATTAACACTCACTCGATCTCACATGAGTATTGGGATCCTCCGGCGGCCAGTTGTGGGGCGAGTGGGCCGTTTCCGGTTCCGTGCCACGCTTTTGAGAGCTTGCAATACACGGGGACCGTGGCGTCGAGCGTGACTTTGAACATCACGCACCCTTCACCCGGCCGCGCTACGTTGACGGTAACGACGAACCCAGATGATCCGGCAGCGGATATCAACTGGGATTTGACGCCGGCAGCGCCTGGGCAGGCTTCTACCGGGCTCGACACGCTGGGTGGGATCTTATATACGCTGCAACAGCGCGGGGTGTTCTCGGTTAGTCTGGACGCGAATACGAAGAGCACGGCGCGCAGTATTTCGCTGGTCAACGTGACGAACATGGACATCAAGAGTTCGGCACAGAACCTGGATCTTGACGAAACACAGATGGAAACGGAAGAGATGAGCTGGGCGCAGGGGTGGATGAATCTGAACTTCACCGGCCTGCCCGCAAGACGTGTGTACGTGATGCCGGGGACTTATGGCGATCCGGTGACTGAGAATATTGCCGCGAGTCTGGGATATGCGGGAGTGCGCGGGACGGGCAGCCTGAAGCCATGCTGCGGGGCGAATACGACGCTGGCTACGGGCTATGACGTGTTAAATATTCTGAGCCAGGGCATAGTGCCTAACTACCAGAGTCTTAGTTATCAGCAGATACGGAATCGGGTTAACCAGGATCTATTCAAGAACGCGCTGTGGGGAAGACCGATCGGATACTTCTGGCATGTGAATGAGCTACGGCCGGATGAAGTCGCGAACTTCATGGACGCGCTGGTTCAGGGGGGAGCAACGCTGGAATCGAACACGCAAATGGTGAATGTTCTGTTGTCGTGCCAGCCGAATGACGTGGTGCCGTCGGGCTATGTGTCCGGCAGTTATTACGTTTGTGCGTCGAGTGGAACCGAAGCGGACTTCCGGCCAACGGTGAACTCACCGGTGAAGGATGCGGGCGCGAATATGGGGGCAGAGTATCAATACGACTTACTCGGGATCAATCAGAACTTGTATGGCGCGCGTTGGGAGATCGGGGCGTACACATATGTGCCGGAGGACTTTAGCGCAACCCATTGAAAAGGGCCTCTTCAAGGGACGGCAGTTTTGACACATTCTGGGCCTAAGGATTGGGAGTGGTTAGGACAAAACCTTGATGAACGCCCGGAAGGACAAAACCCAGCCCGGGAAGGATTAGAGATTGGGGAGCTGTGGGAGCCGACCAGGCGGGATCTCTTCATCGAAGAGTGGTTGAGAATCCGGACGAAGACAACCAATCGGACCGATTTCCTGTTGAACCGCGCGCAACGGGAGTATTCGCGGCGATCAACCGAGCAGAACGTGGTACTGAAGGCACGGCAGCTTGGTATCACGACTTACGTTGCCGCGAGATTTTTCGTCCAGACAATCACGCGACGAGGCACCTTGAGCATGCAGGTGACGCAGGATCGAGAGTCAGCAGAGGACATTTTCCGGATCGTCCGGCGGTTCTGGGAGAAGCTACCGGATGATTGGCGAGCGGGGCTTCTGCGAACCTCGCACTGCAACGCACGGCAGCTGATATTTCCAAACCTAGACAGCGAGTACTGTCTGGCTTCGGCGGCAGAGAATGCCGGGCGCGGCCGCACGATCCAGAATCTGCACTGCTCCGAGGTTTCGCGCTGGGGCCGAAGAGGTGATGAGGCGCTGGCATCGTTGCGGGCGGCGGTAGTGCCGGGTGGCGACATTGTGCTGGAGTCCACGCCGAACGGAGCGGGCGGACTTTTTTATGAGGAGTGGCAGCGGGCGGACGATACGGGGTATACGCAACACTTTTTCCCCTGGTGGTTTGACGCAGCCTATGTCCTGGAACCGGGCACGGATTTTGGAGCGCTCACAGAAGAAGAAGCGGAACTGAGTGCGCTTCACGGGCTGAAGATCGAACAGATCGCATGGCGACGGAAACAATGGGCGTCATTTCGTGGACTGGCGGTGCAGGAATATGCCGAGGACCCAGTGTCGTGTTTCCGTGCGTCCGGAGAATGCGTCTTCGACCTGGAGTCGGTGGACCGGGCGTTGCAAGGTTCGGGCGAAGCGTTGGAGACGCGCGACAATCAGCGGCTAATGATCTGGCTTCCACCGCAGTCGGGGCGGAGGTATGTAATCGGAGCCGATCCGGCGGGAGGCGGGATCGATGGCGATTACTCATGTGCGGAAGTGATTGATCGTCAGATCGGCGCGCAGTGTGCGGAGTTGCACGGACATTGGCCTCCGCGGGAGTTTGCGGCGAGATTGGCGGAGTTGGGGAAGGAATACAACACGGCTCTGCTGGCAGTGGAGAGTAATAATCACGGGCACGCTGTGCTGGCGGTACTGCGAACGCTGGATTATCCGCAGGTGTTTGTGCAGAAGGGGCTGGACGGGTGGGTGACGTCGGCGGTGAGCCGTCCGGCGATGATTGAGAATCTGGGGTCGGCGCTGATGGAGGAGCCGGGGCTTTTCAGAAGCCTGCGACTGCTGAACGAGTGCCGGACGTTCGTAAGGTTTGCGAATGGGAACACGGGGGCGGCTCCGGGAACTCATGACGATTGCGTTATGGCGCTGGCGGTTGCCTGGGCGGTGCGGAAGGCGGAGGCGGGACGGGTCCCGCAGCGCGCTGTGGAATTTAGCAGCCTGGAAAAGTGAACATTTGCGGTGTGGCGGCGGTCACATGCAGGAGGGCAGAGTAGGGATAGAGTGAATAGTTATCGGAGTTTAGAGTTCCGATGAAGGTGCTTCTTTTCACGGATTGACCGGGAACTTCCGCGAAGACAAGAGCCAGCGGACGACGATTCTACTCATGCCAACTGAAGCAGTCCAACACGTCAAAAGGATGCGGGGTGGATCGCAAGGTCACTTGATGCGGTGCGACGACGGGCACTACTACGTGGTGAAGTTTCGAAATAATCCGCAACATGAGCGGGTGCTGGCGAATGAGTTTCTCGCCACGCGGCTCGCGGAGCGAGTGGGACTCCCGGTGCCAGTGGCGGAGGTTGTCGAGGTTAAAGCGTGGCTGGTCGAGCACACGTCGGAACTGACAATTGTGTTGGGGAACCACGCCATTCAGGCGGAGGCGGGACTGCAGTTCGGGTCCCGGTACCTGGTGAATCCGGTGGAAGGACAGGTGTTCGATTATCTTCCTCCAGAGATGCTCGACCGGGTGCGGAACCTGGGGACATTTGCGGGCATCCTGGCGCTGGATAAATGGACCTGCAATGCCGATGGCCGGCAGGCGGCGTTCTGGCGGAAGATGCGGGAGAAAAAGTACTCGGCGTCATTCATCGATCAGGGATATTGCTTTAATGCGGGAGAGTGGACGTTTCCGGATTTTCCGTTGCGCGGTGTGTATCCGAGAAATGAAGTTTACGCGCGAGTGAATGGATGGGAGTCGTTCGAGCCCTGGTTGTCGCGAATCGAGAAGCTGGATGAAGATGCGATCTGGAGAGTGGCGGGAGAGATTCCTCCGGCTTGGTATGGCGGGTCCTGGGATGAGCTGGAGGCGCTGGTGCAGCGGCTGATCGAGAGGAAGACGATTGTGCGGGAGTTGATTCTCGCGTTTCGAGAGTCACCGCGGAGGCCGTTTCCGGAGTGGGGAAGTGAGGCTTAAGCTAGACAAGAGCGTTAACCACCAAGGGCACTAAGGTACACGAAGGAGAAGCTGGCTGTTAGCAGGAGCTAAGTGCTAAATGCTAATGGCTAGGTGCTGATCTTCAATGGCTGACAGGCGACAACTCGAGCTTTACCTGCTGCGATTCTTGCCGCATGCACTTCGGGACGATTTCGTTACGGTCGGACTGTTGCTGCTGGAGAGCGATGGCGGTTTTGCCGAGGTGCGGTTTACGCGCGATTGGAGGATGCTACAGTGCGTCGCTCCGGATGTGGATTTGGAGTGGTTCGAGATGGTGGAGCGCGAGATCCGCGGAAGGCTGGGGAGCTTTCGGCGGCGCGAGGAGCTGATCGTGCTGATGAGCGAGAGATTCGGGACGATGATCGACGTGGCGCCGACGAAGGCGGTGCTGACTGAGGATCCGGCGAAAGAGATGGAAGTGCTGACTTCGATGTACCTGGTTCCAATAGAGCGAGGTGAGCGAGGTCAGCAACGCACGGGCCGGGTGGCGATTGTGAACACAATGAAAGAGGCGTTTGCCAAGGCCGGCGTGCTGGAGCTGATGCAAAGAGATTTGGATGTGGTGAAGTACACGGGGGCGGGAGATCCGTTCCGTATCGATTTTGGATATCGGGTCGGGAACGCGGTGAAGATGTTCCATGCGGTTTCGGTGGCGGCCAATGAGGATCAGGCGCTGGCGCTGGCATATCGTTACTCGCGCATTGATGGCGGGATGCGGCAGGAGCAATTGCAGGCCTCCTTGACGGCAGTAATGGACCAGGGGATGACGTTGCGGGAAGAACGGACACGGTTCGCGATTGGAATGCTGGAGCAAAATTCGGCGCGGGTGAGGGCGGTGGGGGAGATGGCGGAGATCGCGAGCGAGGTGCGGCGGGAGTTACGGGTGTGAGATTGGAAGGGTCGGGAGTCAGATTTTAGAAGTGATGTCGGTTGAGAAGTTAGCGCGCGGCACGGCTTAGAGCTGTGCCGTTTTGTTTTTGGTGGAGAGATCTTTACCACAGAGGGCACAGAGGTACACAGGGGAAAACGGCGAGCTGCGCTCGCTTGGACAGCTGCGGGCGGCTGTCCCTACGTGAGTCTGAGACGGGGAGATCATGAACATCCGAGAGAGGGTGCGCGGCGCGATGCGCCGGGTGGGAGAAGTGTCTGTGCGGGAGTTGCTTTCCACGAATTTGTTTGCCGCGCGCGATGGACGGCGGACGGCGGGAGCGGGGTCGAACCTGGCCCCGTTCTCTTCGCCAAGTTTTTCGCGGGCAGGAGTATCCGCACCACACAGCTTGGTGCCGAAGCCGACGCCGGCGAATCTGCGGCGGTTTGCGGAGACACCGGTGGCGCGGCGGGCGATCAACGTAATTAAGGACCGGATTGTTGGAATGCGATGGCGCATCCAGCCGCGGCGCGGGCGCGTGCTGGACCAGATTCCGGATGGTGCGCATCGAGTGCAAGTGCTGACCGAGAATTTCGAGTCGCCAAATCCGGATGATTCGTTCCGCTCACTGCTGGAGCAGGTGCTGGAGGATGTGATCGTTGGGGGATTTGGGGCCATTGAACTCGATTTGATCGAGGGGTGGACCGCGGACTCCGCGGTCAAGCTCCCTCTCCTGATGTGGCCGGTCGACGGGGCGACGATCCGGATCATGACGGATTGGGACGGGCGTCCCGACTCGCCTCGGTATGCGCAGGTGACGGGGCTGTATGGAGCGGACGGACAGATCGTACTGAACGATGACGAGTTGAGTTACATCCGGCTGAATCCGCGGACGCACACGCCGTTCGGGCTGGGGCGGGTAGAAGTGGCATTCGAAACGATCAATGCATTCTTGAGCGCGCACCGGTATGCGGGGCGGCTGGCTTCGAATTCGGTGGTGCAATACGCGCTGTGGCTGCAGGGTCTTACGCCGGCACATCATGAGCGGCTGATCCGATGGTGGCAGGACGAGATTGAGGGCACGGGGCGAGTGCCGATTATTTCGGCGGAGTCGAAGCCGGAGGTGCTGCGGTTCGGGGCGGGGACCGACGCAGACCTCCGGCTGTCGTGGCAGGAATTTCTGTTGCGCATCATCGCGGATGCGTTCGATTTGCCGGCGCAGTTTCTGGGAGTAGAGCGGGATGTGAACCGGTCGACGGCAGCGGAGATGAGCGAGTTGGCGTTTCGATCAGCGATTGTTCCGACGGCGCGCCTGGTGGCCGAGTATCTAACCCGCGACGCAATTGCGAAGAAGCTTGGGTGGACGGACCTGGAATTTGTATTTACCGACGTCGATGCGCAGGACGAGATGGAACAGGCGCAGATTGACGAGATTCTGCTGCGCAACGGGGTGGTCACGGTGAACGAAGTGCGGCGCGCTCGAGGGCTTGCCGAGATTCTTTGAGAGATTTAGGCGGCGAACGCCAGACCTTGAACCACAGAGGTCACAGAGGAACACAGGGAAAGCACAGGGGCAAACGCGGTAAAGCGCGCGGGTCTGAGGAGACTAGAGATGGGATTGTCACTGGAGTCGATGGCGATTGTGATGCCCACGGTACATGGGCATCCGAACCGAGCAGAGTTCCGGGGAGTATTGACGATCGTCGATGTTGCATCGGACAAGTCGCCGTCGGGCGCGCGGGGACATCGAGTGCTGCTGACTCGGGGGGCAGCGGAGGCGGCAATTCCATCGCTGATGGGGATGGGGCTGGATTATTCGCCAGCGCTTGATCGTCACGACGCGCAGCGGAAGATTGGAGTGATCACGCGAGCTGAAATTGTGGGGCGCAGGATTGAAGTCGGCGGATTTCTCTATGCGCGGGATTTTCCTGAGATCGTGGCGGAGATCGGCAGGCCGGCACGGACGGGTGCCTCGGTATCCGCGGGAGCGGGCAGGAACGTTCGCGCCAGCCGC
>Ga0307475_10002999_pt1 | contig 10221 bp, 8 predicted proteins | sample atmos_gasesECM1C_FD_203317 | JGI IMG/M metagenome (GOLD analysis project Ga0307475, IMG submission 203317) | Hardwood forest soil microbial communities from Morgan-Monroe State Forest, Indiana, United States - atmos_gasesECM1C_515 | ecosystem: Environmental > Terrestrial > Soil > Temperate...
GTACAGCGCCCACACAGACCTTCGTGAGCCAGACTGTGAATCGGATTCCGCTACCCACCGGCATGTGACCTCCTCGTCTCCTAAACGAGAGCACCCAATCTCCGAATTTGGCCCCTCTTAGATCATCTGGGGTGTTGAATGATCCCGGGAGCTGTTCCGCGAGGTCCCTTCTCTCAACGAGTCGAACTACTTGCGCAGCCGCTGAGGTGTGTACGGCGGCTTGGTGCAAGCACTCGCCGCATGTGCCGTGCAATCTTTGCGCGAGCGCGTGCCAGCTGAGCCTTTACTGTTCCGTGCGGCAATCCCAAAACTTGGGCTGTCTCAAAAATCGAGAGACCGTCCACGACGCGTAGCTGAAATGTTCTTCGCAATTTGGGCGAGAGCTGTGCGGTGCACTGTCTCAGGTGGGCACTGAGTTCAGAATTGCGACACTCATCTTCCGGGCTGGGCCTTGCGTCCGCCACTTTTTCGAATATGAAGTATCCTTCCTCCCCGCCAATCTGCTCCTCCAACGGCATATGGATTCGGCGTGGCCGTTTGCGCAGTTGCATCCGGGCGCAATTGCTGACAATCGTCGTCAGCCAAGTGGACATCTGCGACTGTCCCCTGAATTGGTGCAGATGTTTGTGAGCGGCCAACAGCGCCTCCTGCACCGCATCCTCTGCGTCAGCTCTATTCCCTAGAAGACGCAATGCACAACGATAAAAAGACGGTAAACGCAGAGAGAGCTCTTTCTGCAGTTGGCGGGCTGCGCTCTGATCGTCGGCCACGTCCAGGTATTGAACATTCTGTGTACGTGCGTCTGCGTCCGGCATGTTCTTGCGTCCCACGACAGGTGAAAGCACGTCGCCTGCCAAACAAAGATCGCGCCATCATCGCTAGTCGCAAACGTCAGTGAGCAAATGGTGTCAATCGAGGGTCCCGAGTGACACGTGTCCGGAGGTTGACACCACGTCGGGATGGCACAGCGGAGCCGGCAAACGCCTCTGCATTGACGTTCGCATCAGTGGCGGTATCAAGATCAATCGGTACTCTAACCGTCACTCACTCAATCAGATGCGAGCCGCGTTTTGGCGCATGGTTCCGGAAATATGGTTGGATTCGCGTTCGAGTGGCATTCCAGGTCGTCTTGTAATGGGCGAAGTCTGACTTCTTCCTCGCGTAAGATCAGAATCCTTCGAACGCTTGGCAGTTGCATTGCATATATCGCCATGGGCGGCTTTCGAACAGCTGTCATAGGAGAGGGCCATGGTTGGTGATTACATATTCCTCTGTGGGGTGATGTGGAGCTGTTATGGCCAGGAGGATGCCGGCCGCGAGTTCCTCAGGGCAGCAGACTCTGCGGATCAGGACCTTAGTGCCTTGGCCTTGGCCATGCTGAGGCAACGCCGTCATTCGCTTCATCGAGGCAAAGCGTGAATTGGTTTTCAGTCTCGGAAGGAGGTCACCATGTGGATTAGAGTATGTCCTTTATGTAAGGCAACGTTGCAGAAGCATAACCCGCGCGAGGCAATCTGCTGTTGCTGCGGATGGGTTTGGTAACAATCAGTTCTTTAATCCAACACCAGCGCGTCCGACAACACTTCATCCCCTTCTTCTTACCCGATGTGGGTGTCGCCCGGAGTCTGCTGTGACAGACAGCTGAATATCACGTTTCCGTGGCTCAACGAACGAGTTCCCCGGCTGCTCTCCCGCGGGCAGATCCGGCCGCAGTATTGCTGATCGATATGAGTCGTTGACCATCCCTGATCGTGCCGCTACTCGATCGTAAGCCCATTGTTAATCCCACTGTTTTCGCTATCACGCCTAACAAAGCGTACATGCTCACAATGACAGGCTCTCCTCGAGACCGAAGGGCTCATCTTCTGATGCGAGTGTCTCCGACGCATCCAACACCAAGCGGCTCGCTGTGTTCGCACTCTGGTATTTGGCGTGCTCTTCTCCTGCTGTCGCAAGCACAAGAAGTGCTTCGGAGGACATATGGCAAAGATAATCGAGTTCTACATACCGCAAAGCTTTCGCAAGGTTTCAAAGTGGGTCCCCCCAGCCGAACGTGGCAAGGTGGTGGCATTTCCACTGGCAGTACGAAAATCAGCGTGACCTGTTCTGAAACGCGCATGGCGAAACTAAAGCACAGGAAGGCAAAGAAGGTGTCTCTACGAAAACCACAGCAGACGCGCGGGCAATAGAAAGTGACGCGCGAATGCGTCACACGACATTGACACCGCCAAGACGTCGACAGCAGATAGACCCTCCCGCTCCCGAAGTATTCCTTAGTGCCGCTTAAGTCTCAATCGCTTACCAACGGCTTGAAACGGGATAACTGATTGGCATGAGTCGTGCACATTCGTCCTCGTACGTGACGAATCGAAACGAGAACTCCTTGGAGGATTTACAGTGAACCTTGCCCGCGTATCAAAGCTCAGTGCTCTCCTTTGTGCAATTGCGACCATCCTGATCACAAGCTCCGCATTTGCTGCCACCGGCAAAACGCGTCAACTTACACCTGGCGAGAAAGCCAAAATGTCGGGCTTGATTCTGTCTCGGCATGGAGATCTGGTGCGCGTGCGCGACAAGAAGTCGCATGAGGTAATCACGGTGAGCATCGGCGATGCAACCCATATCGAGCGCAAGAATCATAAACTTCCATTTTACCGTCATACTGAGATGGACGTTACTGCCTTGCTTCCGGGCCTGACGATCGAGGCAGAGGGCATAGGCAATTCCAATGGGCAACTGGAGGCCAGCAAAATCTCCTTTACACCGGACGACTTCGCCATCGAAGTAGCCCAAGAGCAGCAGGTCCTGGCCAATAAGTCGGCCGCCCAGAATGCCCAGTCGACAGCGAACGAGGCTGCAACGGCAGCCGGGGGGGCACAGAGTTCCGCTGATCAGGCCCAGAATGCAGCAGATCAGGCTAGCTTTCAGGCCGAAGCTGCTGGTGTTGTTGGATTGGCGGACGCGGCTGCGATCGCAGCTGTCGATCAACGCGTCTCGGATTTGGATGACTACGAGATCGAATCGGAGAACGATGTTTTCTTTGACAGAGATTCGGCAGTCCTGAAAGAGGAGGCTAAACCGGCACTTGCCGATCTTGCCAAACTCGCGAAGTCATTTCACGGGTACTTGATCGAGATCTCGGGATACGCCTCGAACACACTGGGCAGCAAGACGGATCAGAAGCTGAGCGAGGAGCGTGCCGCCGCTGTAGCGCGTTACTTCTACGAGGTTCAGAACATCCCAATGCGGCGAATTCTTATTCCCGTCGGTTATGGTGACACGCATCCATTGGCCGGCAATGGTCACGCTGTAGGTCGTGAACTCAACCGCCGCGTCGATGTCAAAGTTCTCGTTAACAAGAGCCTTGAAGAAGGGCTGTAGGTTCCTATACATGCTCCGTCTTTGCGTCAACGGGCGTTCGAGAGTTGTCCGTACCATCCAGCTGCAATCGCCCATGCGCACCGGCGATCAGTCTCCCGCGGACAACGGTTCAGGCGTGCGTTCGTGATCCCGTATCGCCGCTGGCGCTCGCATCAGCTGATCTGCGTAAGCACGACAGAGGTGGAAGATAGACACCGAACCAGCTACGGCGAGCGAAAGTGGAATTAGGAACCCTTGGCCAATACCGGTGAGTTCGACTGTGAGCACGATAGCTGTAAGAGGCATTGTCATCGACGACGCCAGGAACGCGGCGCCACCGACGATGGCGAAGTCGGCTAAGGACTGTGTGGGCCAAACGTGATTCCAGAAGCTACCAAGGATGATCCCGAGCAATGCACCGATGCTCAGGCCCGGCGTGAGCAAACCACCCTCTGCACCTGCGCGGAGCGAGGCTGCTAAAACGATAACCCTGAACAGCAGTAGCGTTGCCGCAAGTGCGAGACCAACTTCATTATCAAATCCTGCCTGTGCCAGTCCCTTTCCATTCCCGAGCAGTTGCGGGAATGGAATCGCGAGCAGGCCAACGATGGGAAAGACCAGAGCGCACCACACGGCTAGATGCCAATCTCTAGGGGCACACGCGCGGGCTGCCTCAGTCACCCGTACAAATAGGTAAGCCGCTGCCCCAATAACCGGTCCCACGACTAGCGACCAAATGATGATGGAGGGGGAAATTGCGAGCGGTGGAACCGAGTATTGGAGCCCATTTCCCAGGCCCAGCTGCGCAACCAAAGTTGCGATTACGCACGTTGCTAATGCTGCCGCAGAAGCCGGAAGGCTAAAGGTTCCTAGTAGCACCTCGAGAGTAAAAAGCGTTCCTCCGAGCGGGACATTGTAGACGGCAGCCAAACCTGCTCCAGCGCCGCACGCAATCATGATCCGGGTGCATTCAGGCGTCAGATTGGCGCGGGCGCACAACCGCGTGGCCAATGCGGCGCCCAGTTCACGTGGTGCGACCTCGCGGCCGAGCGGCGAACCTAGTCCAACGGTGACGATCTGAAGAATGGCGTGTGTCAGCGTAGCCCAAAAAGGCATGCGGCCGCCTTTCTGAACGGCCTGGCGGATAGAAACCAACGGAGTACCAAAACGATAAAGCAACCACCAACCGATACCCGCGACAGCGCCACACCAACAGAGCGCCAGGAACCGCCGCAAGTCGGAAGCCGCCGTAACTTCCTGCAGAAAACTTACTCTGCCGACGATCGTATGCAGACCGTGACCGTAGGCGATGTGCTGGACTAGGCGTAACAATAAGGCGAGAGCCATTCCGCCGAGCCCCGAAGCAACACCTATGGCGAATGTCACGAGCACTAAGATCAACCAGCGTGGCTTCCTGATCGCAATCGCGCGATGCACTCTCTTCATTCAGATCTCGTTAGTGAGGGACAGGATCGAAGATTCGATTTTGCGGCCGAGCAGAAGCAACGCGTCGTAGCGCCCCTCTGAAGTTCCTTTCGGACGGTAACCTTGAATTGTCCGCTCCAGTCGGGCGCGTGCCTCTTGCAAAGTCTGTTGCACGCCTGTTGATCGTCCTTCGATCCGGTCGGCCATCGCATCCAGCGATTCTGCGAGTCGGTCGTCGAACTCACGCTGCTCCACCGCGATGGCTTCCGGCAACTCAAAACCCGGCAGTTGTACCCGATATTTCCACTCGGCGATTTGCATGATGAAAAGGACTCGCATTTGAGGCTGCGCTCGACGGATCAGACTTCGCGAAGCGAGATCCTGCTCGCGGGAACGTCCGAACTCGAGTAGAACACCGTCGGCGAGTGCCCTTACCTTGTCAAGATTCGTATTGATGGTTTCGCCCAGAGCGAACCTTCGCGCCGTTGCGGCTTTCGGGTCCTTTGAGACTGGTTCTCTTGCAAACTGTGCGAGCAGTCGGAGATTGGAAATAAAGGTCTCTTTCAGGTCGCGTGCCGCAGGCATACCCCACAATTGGTCAAATATCAACCACATTGCGAACAGGCCGAGCAAGATGCCGACGACGCGGTCTCTCGCCACCTCGAGTGAGGTCTGCATTCTGAATTCGCTTACATTGATCAGGTAAAAAGCCACTGCGACCTGTATGCCGAAGTACGATAAGCGGGGGCTCGAGGTCATGAACCAGGCAGCCAGTGCGGTGACGGCCACGAAAAGGAGCACAAAACCACCGATGGAATCGATGTGCGGCAGAACGAAAATCTGTGACCCCATCCCAAGAACAAATCCGCCAACCAGGGCGCCGAGGATTCGAAGGATCTGCTTCTGGTGGGATGAACCGATCGTGGAGAGCGCCGTGAGCAAGCATGTGGTGACCGCTGTGCTGATGCCGGGCCATTCCATGGCGTTGTAGATCACGTAGCAAATACTGGCCGCCAAGGAGCCTTTGAGGGCGAAACGAAGATGATCAGGGTTAACGAACGCGTCTGCTGCAAGAAGAGACGGTCGCGGTATGTCGTCTACCAGTGATAAATACTCGGGTATGGATCGGGATGCCGCAAACGCCTGGGGAATGAGGCTGACGGTGTGCTCAATTTCACGCAGCAGTGGCACGCCTGCAGGTTCTTCATCTGTGTTGAACTGGAGTGGACCGGGAATCCTCCGGTTCAGCAATTCGTTTCGAATGTTCGCAAGGGCTGAGGCCAGGTTCCGGAGTCGCTTTTGATCGCTGGCGGAAGCTTCGAACCCGAGGTGCGTCAGAGCGGCTGCGAGATCAACCAGCCTTCCAACGAGGGCTGTAACACCGCCCATCTCGACGGAATATTGAATCTGATACTCCGAGCGCCGCAAGATACGCCGTAATAATGATGTCCCGCGCATCGCAAACTGCATAATTTGCTCTTTGGTCGCGGCATCGATATAGGGCCCCTCCGCATAGCGGGTCATTAAGCTCTCGATCGCAGACAATCGGTCACTGATTGGGATGACAACATCGTCTCCGGGCCGCCGGCGGTCGAACACCAGCTCTACTGCCGCGGTGATTACGACTCCTATGACTACCGCCAAACAAAGCCAAAGCGTATCTTCGACATTCGTCTCGGCTGGGAGAACGCGATCCCACAAAGGGACTCCGATGGAGATCATGATCGCGAAGATAACTGCCGCCGTGTAGTTCGTCACCGCGCTAATCCCGTAAAAGCCCAGGAACAAAGAGCCGATAACCCAGAAAAAATGAAGCAGGGGAGAATTAATTACGAACGATGCGGATATCAAAAGGTAAGCTGCGCCGATGCCCGTTACCAGGAGTATTGTTCCCGCGGATTGCAGGGTGGCTTGACGGCTTTCACGAGAGATCATGAGCGCATAAATCGCACCCTGGAACGTGTAGGGAATGCGAAACGTCATCCCGACAATCGTAATCAGGGTGGCGGCGACGACCATGCGGAAGACCAGAGCAACTCTGCCCGGATAAGGCGACAGTTCCTCCCGCAGGAAATCGGGCAGCCAGGCCAACAAGCTATTCCACCTGAGTATCGGGTGTGAGGCAGTTGCCATGTTCAGTGCCCGCGAATGGTGACGACCGCCGATTCACCCAAGCGAAAGAGATCACCCGTCGGGTTCTCCACGCGGATACGCACTGGGTAACGAGATGCCAGGTGCACCCAATTCAGAGTGCGCTGAATATCGGGAAGGCCGGGGCTCAGATGGCCAATCCGATCAGGATCCGGGGTGACGCCGAACCCGACGCTATCCACAACGGCTGAGAAGCGTACGTTTGGCCGGGACATTACATAGACCTCGGCCTTCATGCCAGGCGCGATACGTCCGAGCAGGCCTTCGCGAAAATTACCAATCGCCCACCAGGTGCGCGCGTCGATCAAGGTAAACATTTCCTGTCCTACATGGGCATAAGCGCCTTCTGAGATGGTGAGATTAGTGACGATGCCGTCGAATGGTGCGTAGACTCTGCAGTTGTTGAGCCGATATTGAGCGTTCTTTACTGCAGCGGCCTTGGCCCCGCGCTGATTGATGAGCGGCTCCAGTGTTGTGACCGCATGCCTGGCCTGTTCATGTTGCGCCGAAGTCGATTTCAGCTTTGCTTGCGATAGAGTCAGTTGGGATTCGGCCTGCTTTAGAGCTTCTGCCATTGCGGTTTCGGAACTCCTGGCTTTGTCCACCTGGTCTACGGTGACAAACTGTTTCGCCAGCAGTGGCTCAAGTCGATGCAAGTTGTTGTTCGCATACGTCCATTCAGCGCGCGCTCGGCCGACACCCCGCTCGGCGTCCGTCACCTCTGCCTCGGCGCTGTGGATATTCTCCCGCGCAACCGAGACAGCGCTTACTAATGAAGCTATCCTGCGCTGTTCATCTGCAATTTGCCCTTCAAGGGCAGCCTGCTCCGAAAGAGCATTTTCCAAGGCATACTCGTAGGGCCGTTCATCGATTTCGTAGAGCAGGTCGCCCGTCTTGACTGCCTGATTGTCTTTCACATTCAGGCGAACAAGCGGGCCATCGACCTGTGGCGCTATTCCGATGAAGTTTGCAAAGATTTCGGCATCATCGGTGCGAGGATAGTAATTCGTGCGATAGAGCACAACGAATCCCACTACTACGGCGCTGGCCACGATAACGACACTGATCCAGCGTCCAATAATCTTGCGGTTTTGCGTATTCACGGCAGTGTCATCCCTCATGTCAGCGGAAAAGTGCGAGCCACAAGGCGAAGGTGAATATTGCTGTCAGGCTCGGGTACACCAATATCGGGAAAGCAATCTCGACACGAGGTTGCAACAGTGCTCGACATAGGACGGCGAGCAGAATGCCGACTGCAAAACAAACCAGCCATGCGGGGAAAAACGAACCCAAGACGTCAAACGCCGGAGCCCTCCCGCAGCCGGTAAGTATTAACAGACCAAATGCTGTCGCACCGCGGAGAAGTCGATTGGCCAGGGCGTTCACCGGTGAGACCTTCCCCTGTTGGCCTGAATCGAGTCCCCTGTTGTAAACGCCAGATCGGCGAGTGTCGTAAGCACCTGGGTGCGCGCGAAAATATCGGCAGATCGGGCTTGTGCCAGCGAGCGCTGCGCGGCGGTTACGTCGAGGAGGTTTCGTAGGCCGTATTTGTAAGATTCCAGAGCCGCATCGTAAGACTGGCTGGCGGCTTCAAGAAGGGCGACCGCCGCCCGGTGCTGACGAAAGGCAGTGTTTAAATTCGAATAAGCTGTCCACACCTCGTCGGCGATCTGATTCTTTTTCAGATTGGTTTGTGCTTCTGCCGCGTGGACATCGGCCTGCGCCTGAGCCGCTCGGTTTTTGCGCGCACCACCATCAAATACTGTCCACTTGAGATTGAAACTCACGCTGCCGGTCAAGTCCGCAGTATGCGACCAATCAAACGGCCGCTGTATTCCGTAGAGTGACGGGATGGCTGGGCTGACATTGACGTCCAGGGTGGGGTAGTAAGCGGCTCGGGCCTCCTTGAGTCTTGCGTTGGCGGTTCGTATTTCCGCCGCCTGTTGCATGAGGTCGGGGCGCTGCGCGAATGCTCGGTTTATCGTTTCCTCTACGGTCTCACTGATCGAGTCAGGAGTTGGCAGTTGATCCAGGGGTCGAACCCTGATTGCGACGCTTGCTGACGTTCCCACGGCGGTCGCTAGGTCACCGCGAGCAATCTCTTCCGCTCCCAGCGCGGATTGCAGGTCATACTCCGCCTGGGCCGTGGCACTGCGCGCTTCCAGCACGTCGGGTAAAGTCGCGAGACCATTGGTCAGCCGTTCCTGGGCTGCCTGTTCCACGGCTTTAGCGTTGGCCAAACTTGCTTGCGCGGAGTCCTCCTGCCCGATCGAGTTCAACAGTCGGTAGTAGGCCTGCTCTACCTGATCAATTACGCTCCGGTGGGTGTCATTGAATGCAAAATTCGCGGAGAGCAGCCGCGCACGTGCGGCATCGATTCGTCCCGACCGGGCGCCGAAGTCGAACACGGTGTAATTCAGATCGAGTGCCAATAGAAAGCTCTGGATGGTCTGGCCATGGAACCGGTCTCCAAAGAACGCCTGGACACTTTCGGTTTGAGAAATCGCCGCAGCCGCCAGCGTCGGGTACAACTCACTTCGAGTGATCCCCAAGGCCGCCGCCTGAGAGCGGGCACGCTCCCAGGCGGCGCGAGTCGCAGGGTTGTGGGCTTGCGCCAAGTCAATCAACTCCGCCAAGGCGTACGTCTTGGACTGATCTACAGCGAACCGCGAGTCGCCGACTCTGGCGGCGTCTTCCTTCATACTGAATTCAGCAGAGCCATGCCATGGGTGCTCAGGCGAAGCAGGCACAGTCTGGCCTAGAACGCTGCTGGCGACCAGCAAATCGACAAATGCAATCATGCTCATACGGTGCCAGAATAAAATCTGTTTCGAAAGCCAGGACATTTACACTTGAGCCTCGCCGATCGAGAAACTACGCCGCCTTTGGGCAATCGCCGAAAAATGATACGAGGCGTTCTCAGCCCTGGATGGTGCAGCATGCCACCCCTGGTTTAAGCAAACCTCTTGCCATCTGACGATGCTTCTATTCGAAGGGAGGGCGACAGCAAAGCCCGGATCAGATTGCGTTTAGGCGGCAATGGTTTCGCGAAGGATCTCAGTATCAATTGTTGGCAAATGACTCGTGTCATTGCCATGACACTAAAGCTGAAGTCAACAGGGTGACGCACTACGCCCAGCGGGCCCGACGTTCGGCGTTGACAACTGGTCCTTACCTCTGGCTTCCCGCACCGGTCCAGTGCTTCTCGCATCCCGCTGTGTTCCGTTGTCGTTTGACCCAGCCTTGGGAGCCTTCCGAGGAGCAGTATTAAATTTCAGCAGACCA
>Ga0307475_10003000_pt1 | contig 10218 bp, 9 predicted proteins | sample atmos_gasesECM1C_FD_203317 | JGI IMG/M metagenome (GOLD analysis project Ga0307475, IMG submission 203317) | Hardwood forest soil microbial communities from Morgan-Monroe State Forest, Indiana, United States - atmos_gasesECM1C_515 | ecosystem: Environmental > Terrestrial > Soil > Temperate...
GCATGAAGGCCGGCGTCGCGTCGAGCAGCTCTTCGTAAGTTTTCTCCTGCGGCGCGGACTGAAGCCACAGCGAGCGGGCGCGTGTCGAGTTCGGAAATCGTTCGACCGCAGCAGCCGCTTTCTCGCGAGTCTCTTTCTCTTGGAGAAGCAGATGATACGCGAGCACTTCGTTCTCGACTCCTTTCTGGTCGTCGGGTTGGAGCGGCGCCGCGTCCAAAAAGTAACGAGCAGCAATCTTGCCTTCCTCGATCGCGAGGTGGGCGCATCCCAGGTTGGTCAAAATGCGGAAGCGTTGCCAACTCGACAGATTGCCGCCCTTGGTGCGCTGGATCTGTTCCAGCAAATAGATGGCGATCTTCGCCTCGCGCGGGTTGACGCGCTCGCGGGCCTGGTCGACCAGTGCGTCGATCTCCGCCGCGGACGACTCGGTGATTCCCAACTGGTTTCGGCAGATGTCGGCGTTCGCGGGATCGAGAAGCCAGGTGATGAACTCTTCGCGAGGGACGACAATGAGCTCCAACCCGAACTTTTCCAGAATGTCTTTTGCCCAGATGTTCGCGGTATACTGGGTCACTTCCTTCGCGGTCGAAAAAATCAGCACACGAAGATCGGGATAGTGCTTCTTTGCTCCTCTGGCGTCGCCCTCCACTTTCGCCGGCGTGGCCGTGATCGAGCAGGCGAGCCCGATGCACTTCTTCTCCGAGTTCAACTCCGCGCTCGCGTACCCGTCGAGTCCTCCGTCCCAGTTGCGCTCGCACGCCACGAGTTGCGGCCACTTTTGCTTGGCGTGGACGACGGCGAGACCCTGGAACTTCTTTCCCGTTTCCTCGGAAATCATCTCGTCGAGGGCCATCTCGATTTGGGTTCGGTACGGCATCGGTTGACACTCTTGCTGATCCTCATTATATGGGTCGAAACTTACTAGCTTTCGTTCTGTCAGGGTGCCGCCGAACTGACGCCTGGTCAGTGGCGCGGGCGCCGACGACTCGTTCCGGACACAGCAAAATCAAGGCTTCGGACACTGCAATTTCGAGAGCCGAAGCATCGTGTCCGCGTGGTGTCCGACCCAGGCGCGGTTGCGAGCCTTCGACAGCCTTTTACACCACGGTTACTAGCGTTCGCCGGCATTCTGGGTTATCTATCAACCGTGAGCCTTTCGACTTTCGTATAGCGCAGAGACGTGAAGGAATATCTACGGCTCAACGTCCCGAAGCCCTGGTTCCAAGTGAAAGCGGACATCAAGGCACCTCCGCTGACAGCGAGCTACGGATGGACCGGGACTGCGTTCGACTACGCGATGCGCTTCTACCTCCAGAAACTCACCGTTGCGCGAAGGCGAGGCGCTGGCTTGCGGAGGAGAGCGCCGCGATGGTCTGCGCGAGCCGAGAGAGCACGCGCACGAAGAAGCGCGTCCGGGCCATCGTCGAGACTGCGAAGGATTGCCTGCGCTCCTACCTCCACAGTCGGCGCGACCAAAAACAGTGAACTGATCCGCGCCGCGATCGACCTCGCGCAACTTGATCTCGTTTATCGCGTCGGCCTGCTCGACTTGCAGCCGATCAACGATGCGATGGTCGAAGATATCGGCAACATGCTGGTGCTGGTGCGGCCCGAGGAATTTCGAGCAAAACGGACGTGCTTGCTGAACCCGACCTTCGGCGCGGCTTCGGAACTTGTCGGCGGCGCGGACGGAGACCTCGTCCTCGACGGTACTCTGATCGACGTCAAGGTCAACAAAAATCTCGAGATGGGCAGGGACATCTTCAACCAACTTGTCGGCTATTACTGCCTCTCGTGCATCGGCGGAATCGATGGGTGCCGCGGAAAGATCACTTGCGTCGCGGTGTACTTCGCTCGGTTCGGCATTCTGCACCGCCTGCCGGTCAACTCCTTCGTGGAAGCCGGCCGCCTGCCCGTGCATCTCAAGTGGTTCAAAGCAACAGCGAATCGAGGAGTCAACAGCATGTGACCGCTTGTGGGTATGTTTCGCGCTGCTCGCCAGAACCTTAACAAGAAATGCTTACAATCGCGATAGCCGCGGGTATTCCCAAGAGTCAATCTTTTTACAGGGGTGAAGACTGAAAGAATGGCTGACTGTCGGACCGCGAGGTTTCGTTAAGCTGTGAAGTTTCCGGAGGCGGTCGTGTGCTGAATGTGTGCCGAATCCCGAATTTATAGACAGCCCCCCAACACCAGACAGTTATTCTGGTCAGCTATCAAAAAGATCCCGCAAAGTCTTGGACTGGTATACATCCCACAAAATAAGCTCCGTATTTCGGTGACGGTTATGTCAAGGCTGTCGTCAACGGAGAGTTTCGCGCAGGGGCCCGATAAGGGCGAAGTGGAGTCACCCATGTCAACGTCAATCGGCACTGCTGCCAGACAAGTCCCTCAACTTGTAGACACGCGCAGAGCAGCGGAAATCCTCGGTCGTTCTGCTGCCACGCTCAAACGATGGCGCTGTGAAGGCGTTGGACCAAGTTGGATAGAAATAGAGGGAAGAGTTAGCTATGATGTAGCAGTTCTGCTGGACTACATCCGGAAGAACACACGAATGCCTTCCGTGCGGGCAATGCAGGAGGACACTCGTGGAGTTGTTTAGGAAAAGGAAATCGAAGTTTTACTGGTATGACTTCACGGTCGGCGGACGGCGCTACCGTGGATCCACCAAGGAAAGCAACAAAACCAGAGCTCGTGCCATCGCGGCACTGAAACTGGCGAGCGCCACTGAAGGCAGAGACCCGCTTCCTCGGAAGGCTCCTGGGCTACAGGAATTCTCTGGACGTTTCTTGGAGTGGGTCAAAAACGTGAAGTTGGAACACAAAACGAAGCTCTACTACCGCGACGGCTGGCGACTCCTGGCCGCAAGCCCGATAGCACGAATGCGATTGGACAAAATCATGGCTGACGACATTGAAGCTCTCAGCTTCACCGGTTCGCCATCGAATGCCAATTCCGCACTTCGCACCCTCCGGCGGATTCTTCACAAAGCTGAAGAATGGGGAGTGATTCGAAGCGTCCCCAAGTTCAGATTGGTGAAAGAATACGGCCGATCTTTGAGGCTTGACGACGACGCTGAAAGGAAACTGTTGGTTGTAGCAGAACAGCCCTTACGTGACGCCATAATCCTGATGCGCGATACGGGGATGAGGAATGAAAGAGAGCTTTACCGGACGCGCATTGAAAACATAGATTGGAACGGTAGGGTCATTTTTGTCCCGGACAGCAAGACTCCCAACGGGAGACGTCTAGTGCCCATGACCGATAGGGTTCTGGACCTTCTCTTGGTGCGCCGCGGCGAAAGGCGGGAAGGATGGCTATTTCCCTCCAAGCGTTCTAAATCGGGCCATCTCACAACCCTAGCGAAGCGATTTCGGGAAGCCCGGAATAAAGCCGGCCTTTCCGAGAGCTTGGTCTTGTACTGTGGGCGGCACGACTACGGCACTCGGGTTTTGAAGGCAACGGGGAATCTGGCTGCTGTGATGAACACGATGGGGCACAAGGATGTGAAGACTGCCATGCAGTACCAGCATCCCGAAGTGGAGCTCGTCCGTCAGGCCCTCAACCACAACAACCGCACTGAGAAGCACGCAACGGTTCAGTAAGAAAAAAGATTTTACGGCACACTTTGCGGCACACCCGCAAAACGATAACTCGGTAAACTATTGAAAAGATGGTGAGCGCGGAAGGAATCGAACCTTCAACCTACTGATTAAGAGTCAGTTGCTCTGCCAATTGAGCTACGCGCCCGGTTCGGGGATTGAGCTTGCGCCCCTCGAGACCTGCCGTTTGTAGGTGTGGGCTGTGGGCAATCTGCCCGAAGCGGCAGCCGACAAGCTGCGCCGGAACCCACTCGATCAGGTGATTGCAGCTACCCGAACGAATATAACACAGCGGACGATCGTCTCAGTGTCCGGCTCTGCAATCTCTCAGTCCGCAAATGAATGCCAGTCTTTCGTATAGCTGCGAGAATTGGAGCTTAATTCTTTTAGTATCGGCAGCGCGCGTTCAAACGGAATTAAAAAAGCAAACTTGAAACACAACGAGTCACGAACTCCAGGCAAATTTCCTTTAGCGAAAGGCGGTGTGCAGGTAGAGACTTCTCCTTTAAAATGGGATTTCAGAAAATCCGGAGGCTCCCCCATGCTAAGGATGAGGATGATTCGCCCAAGAATGATTACACCGATGACCAGATTAAGATTGCTGAACTGGGCCCTGGTACTGCTGTTTTCCGTTGGGATCGGGTCGCTGCCGGCACCAACGCTGCTGGCCCAAACCGCGGCTCCCGTGAGGGTTCCACCCGCCCTGCACGCCCGCCAACAGCCGTGCTGGCAGCAGGTCGGGATCTCCCACTCAGCAATGCAGCAGCGCAGGCAGATCGAGCGGAGCACACACGCCCAAGTGCAGTCGGTTTGCGCCGACTCTTCTCTCAGCCCCCAGCAAAAGCACGAAAAGATTCGGCAACTTCGAGAACAAGCCCGTCTACAGGTCGAAGGCTTGGTGAGTCCTTCGCAGCAGCAGGCGTTGCGAGCCTGTCAGCAAGAGCGCTCCGTGGCTCATGGCGGGCACATCGGTGGCGTGCATCATGGAGGCGGCGATTCTGGTCCGTGTGGCGAACTGGCATTCGGCAAGGGAAGCACACCACAACCAGAGGCGGAGCCTGAACATGAGCCGGAACAGAAATAGAATCCGAAGCTGATCTTCAGATTGGCTTTTGTCCGCGCTCCGATGCGACGCGAGGACTCCCGCTAAGCGAGGTTCATGAGCGTTGCTGCAGGTCGGCTATGAGCGGCGTGACCGCATCAGGGACTCGATCGCTTGGGCGCCGCGGCGGGAGAGCCTCCACCTGAACCGGCGGCCGCCGTTCTAGAGTCCCAAGCACTGGAGCATCCCAGCCATCCGGCTCCGCCAAGGAAATAAACCGCTGCTGCGCCCACAGAGTATCAATCAGTTTCCGCTGCCGCCGACTGAGAACCTGTAAAGGCAAAGTCTGGAAGTGCCGGAAAATCCAAAGCAGGTAGATACGCTGCAGCAGCGAGGGGTCGAGATAGCGCGGTCCAAGCGGCGTGAGCACGCGCAATACGCCGCTACACAGTTTTTCCATCCACATGGCCGATATCACCCAAAGATTTGCAATCTCTAATTCATGAGGGAGAGCACTTCAAGGGCCAGCATTATTGCATCAAAGCTGCCGCGCACGCATTAAAAATTCCAAATTACGGGGAATTTTTTTGCCCAGACTTGTGGTCCTATCGCGCCGAACAGCCTGATCAGCCTTGCACCTATAACAGTGCAGTCCTCCCATTCGCCCATCACCCTGGAATCTCGGGCAGGACCTCCATACTGCGGATGCTGGCCGCCACCCCAAAGTCGCTGCCGTCTTCGCTGTCTTCGATCCGAACCACGGACGCACGGCAGCACACCCATCGCTTCTCGCCACTGGTCAGCTCCGGGGGCAGGATCAACACCATCTCGAGTTCGCTCCCGGCGCTGATCTGAGAGTCGGTATAGAGAAAGATACCGCTCGTACTTAAGTCGCGGGTGTGGCCCGTGGTTTGAACCTTCCCCTGCAGGGACTTGATGGAAACCGGCAGGCGGACCGGGAGGCGCTGCAGGCCGCGGCGTTCGTTCTTAGCATCCGGCATTGGCAGGGCAGAGTACCATACCCTTCTCCTCTGGAGTCGATGATTTTTGATCCTGACCTTGAAGGCTTCGGGGCTGGTCTGGCAGGACGAACTGGCCGGGACCGCCACAAAAATGGAGCCTTGGCATCCAGGCAAATGGTAAGATTAGTGGCCAAGAACTAGGGTCTAGGGAGCGGTCCAGCCGTGCTAACCGCCGCTCCGGGGTTCACAATGATTCGCTGGATCGCTTTTGACGACGAAACTGCGGAAGCCGTTGTGAGCCGGTTCAAACGTGGCGCGGCTGAGATTCATCGCGGCCAACCCCTCGATGCGGCCCTCAATTTAGGCAGACCGAGCTTGCTGCTTTTGCCTTCCGAAACCCCGGGCCGATTATTACTGGCACGTCTCGAGCCCAAAGGCGAGCCTGCCCCCAAGATGCCTCAGGCTCTGGGATCCAGGGAAGGAAGGGAACGCCTTGAACCTCCCATCTTCGCCCAGCGTCGCAAGCCTCCTCAGCCGGAACTTGCTAATCGGAAGAAGTGGTGGCAGCGCCGCAGCGCTTGATCTGCAGAGCACGCCTTCGCCGAATTGCTCGCGCCTCCCGGAAGCCTTGGGGCGACAAGGCTCTCCCCCGGAAAAGCTTAGTCTGGATGAGTTGAATTTGACACTAGAAAGTGAAAGCCACGCCGCCGCGCACAGAGCGTGCCGACTGCACCAAATACACCGTGTGGCCATCCTGTCCTAACAACGGGATGTATCCCTGGGCCAGCAAATTACGAACATCAACTACCGCATCTACGTGATTGTTGAGAAATCGGGTTCCGGGGATGGGCTGGCGAAAGAAGATATTGAGGTAGGGATCCGCTTGACCCGCTGAGGCATTGAACATGTCCACTGGAGTGAGAGCTGGTCCGTTGATCCAACGATACGAGGCGATCCAGCGCGTTTTGAAACGAGGGAGAGTACCACTCATCTTTCCAGCCACACTGTAACGATTCCGGCTCAGAGTCCACTGGCGCGCATCTTGCAGGCTCAGATTCTCCTTCCCCAGGTCCAGGACGCCGCCATATTCGTAATCCAGCGTTGCCGTGAGGTCTGACGCCAACTTTCGCTGCAGCACGACCCGCAATCCTCGCGCATCCAGATTCCTTCCGCGGTAAGTGAAGGACCCGGAGTAAAGATCAGGCAACGCTTGCCCGCTGTCAGAGGAGAGTTCGCCGATGCCAGTGAGCGCGGGATCCAATACCCGGTCCGAGTACACCGCCACTTGCAGGTTGTTCTTGCCCACGCGGCGTGAGAGGGAAAGCTCGTGGTGATGGGCGTGCTCCACAGCGGGAGAGAAATTCGCGATGCTGACGTGCGGCCCGGACTCGCTCAAGTCCGCTGGAGCGGAGTCAAAGCCCTTGTCGATGCGGCTGTCCGGTTCAGATGAAGCGTAGCTGTATTCCAGCACGGTGTTGGGCGAAAGATGCAAATCGGCAGTGCCAAACGGGCTAAAAGCAGTTACCCGGCCCATGAACTGAATGCTCTGCAGTTGGCTGCCGAAGCGCAGTTCCAGGACATTCCCCACGGTAAGAGAGTCGGAAGTGGTGAGCGCGAGAGCTTGAAGATTAGCATTGCGCAAATCCGCCCCGGACGTCGGCAGGCTGCGAAAAGTAAGCGCCACCTGAGGCTGGGAACCGTTCCCCAGTTTGTGGCTATAGGAAGCTCGCAAGACGCCGGCAGGCGCCTCGCCGTAGCCGAGGTTTCCATGGAGGGCGACGGTACCGGCAGAAAAAACCGACTTCTCCAATGTGAAACCGGTACTCATATCGGGGCTGCCAAAACCCTCCGAAGGTGAGCCGGCAAGGAACGAAACCGTCCCCTTCAGGTCGTGATTTTCCTTCTCCGCACTCGAGGCGAGAACCGGAGCACCATCCAAAACGCGAAGGATGGGCCGATTAGAGACCGAACGCAGCACCCACTTCCAATCGTCTTCGTCAGCTGGACCACGCGCCGGCGCCAACTCAATTGCCTCAAACAGAGTACTCAGGGTGACGTTCACCAAGACACTGCCGCCGGGACGAAGCCCGACGCGTTCCCGCAGCGCCGGAAGAAAGGAGGGAGCGGAAACTTTTACGTTGTAGCTGCCGGGCAATAATCCGCTGGCAGAATAGAAACCCAATTCGTCAGTGAAAACCTTGAGGGTCTGAGCTGCCGACCCGAGAACCTCGACCATCGCTCCCATCTGGGGGACGCCGGTGGCACTCCGCACGTAGCCGGAGATGGAACCCGGTCTTTCCGCAGCTACCGCCGGAAGAGCCAGACCCAGAACCGTCATCAAGAACACGAGCTTGCGGAGCTTCACTCCAACCACCTCGTGGAAGACCAAGCACACTCTGCTCAATTACTCCACGGCAAAGGTCGCCGAAGGACCGAGTGTCTGCTTGGAAATCTTATCATTTACTTTAATCTCGATACGATAAATCCCGGGATCGAGGTTGGCGGCCGAGAGTGTTTTTTGCAGGGTCACTTGGTCGCCGATATTGCCCATCTGCTCCGTGGATTCTATCGTATGGATCACGGGTTTATTGGTCGTCGTATTTACGACATCGTACTCAACCGTGGCCGAAGGCTTGTGCGTCTTATCGTCCATGCTGAGGTTGTACACTTGCATCCAGAAATTCAGCTTCTGGTTGCGCTTAAAAACGACGGGCTTGCCGTCTGACGAGGGCACGCGCGGCCGTACCTTGGTTGTGCCAATCACAAAACTGCCAGTTCCTACATTCTTAGCCGCCACCGGTTCCATCTGGTCTGCTAGGATCAGTGAAGACGCTGAGAGGCGGTCGTCGGCATACTCCGGCACCTGCACGCCTTTGCTCCAGGTGCCCACACGATCTCCGTTCACATCCTTCACCACCACATCGAAGCGGTAGCGTCCGGGCCGCAGCGGGAGCGCCTTCCAGTATACGGAAGAATTCTCTGTGACTTTGGGCAGAAGTTCGGCTGGCACATCTACCTGAACTGTGTCCTCAAAGGTCTGTGCGGTGCGGCCGCCGATTGTGGTTACCCGGCCAAATATGTTGACGGTTCCCCGTTGCACGCCATCCTTGTTCACAAACGTGACATCGCGGTTCTTGATCTGAATCGTCACCGGAACCAGCACGGTGTCCCCGGTCACTCGCACGAAGTCTGCGCGCACATCAAACGGCATCAAGTTAAAGCTTGTCTTGTGCTTGACGACTTCTTCGAGATCTTTGAACTTCACTGGCGGCGGAGCTTGTAATTTAGCGAATTGCTCCAGGCGATCAAATTGTTTGCTCTGCTGGCTGTTAGTGAAGGGACCTGTTCCGAGCCTCTCCAGGCCACCGTTGAAGCGGCTGGCCTTGCTCGAAGTACCCATTTGCTCCGAAAGGGTCAGGCCAGCACCAGGCACATTCAGCAGAGCGTCTTTCTCGGACCGATCCAGGGTCATGTGGTAGTCCCCGCACATGCACGAGTCCACAAACTCGATGATCACTTCCTGGCCAATGCCCTCAAGATAACGGTAGCGCCAGTCCTCGAATGGGTAGGTGGAGGTAGTTCCGCCGCCCTCATCCTGGGGACGGTCGTAGGTTCCACCGGAGGGATGCGATTCGATTTCATCGGCTGGCCCATACATGATGTAAATGCGGCCGCGGTCGCTCTTCCAACCTGGAATGCCAGCGGGGAAATGTTCATTGGCATATGCTATGCGCCGATAATGTTCTTCTTTGAATTCATTTTCCACACTATCTGGGTTGGGATTGCGGCGCTGCCAGAATGCTTCAATGAAATTGTCCCGCTCTTCGTCGTTGGAGAGTTGCTTGAAGGCGGCCCGTTCTTCGTCGCTTATGATCCAGCGTACGTCTTCATCCAGCCACTTTCTGTAGGATTGCCCGATTTCCTGCTTGAAACGCTTTTCGTTTTCTTTTTTCTGCTTTTCGGTTAACGGGCGGGTGAGCGGGTCCTGACTTGGCTGGGTCGATCCGGGGGTGGCCTGATCTGAAGTGTTCGATTTCTTCTCCTGCTTCTCCTGGGCTGCAGCAAATGACGCGAGGCCCAAAACCGCAACGAGCAGAAAGCAAGCGAACAGAAGACGAGAACAGAGCCTGACCCGGAGCATAAGAGGGGTACTCCTCGCGAACACTCTTGCTATGGCATTCTATGTCTTTCGATGCGGCAAGGCAAGGCTAAGTAACCTCGACGGAAGGGGTCATAGAGTTCGCCAACAACCTAGTCATTGCTGTTGTCGCAGCCCCCAAGGCGCTGAAATCACTGGTTTTTGCCGCTCACTCCCCACGCTATAATCACAGTCTGATCGGGAAGAGCCGGAGCAGCGTCGAAGCGGGTTCGGCTCGCGGGAACTTTTACACCTACCATGCCGTATCTGAAGGCAGGATGCCGGGTGGAAGCGGACGAGATTGGGGTTCAAGCAGTTCATGGGATACGGGTTGCTAGTTCTCCGAATGGTTAACCAGATAACTAACCACTCATGGCTTCGTCCAATACTGAGCCGGCCAGGTTGGAGCAGAGAAGAACGGAGCGGCAGGTGTCCCTAGAGGACGAGGAGCGCAAGATGGCAACTGCAGAAGTT
>Ga0307475_10003002_pt1 | contig 10217 bp, 6 predicted proteins | sample atmos_gasesECM1C_FD_203317 | JGI IMG/M metagenome (GOLD analysis project Ga0307475, IMG submission 203317) | Hardwood forest soil microbial communities from Morgan-Monroe State Forest, Indiana, United States - atmos_gasesECM1C_515 | ecosystem: Environmental > Terrestrial > Soil > Temperate...
CTGATAGGGCTTGATTCAGGGAACGTTGACGTACCAAGTGTATTCCACGGGTGCCTACATATCCGATTTCCAGCAACCAACCTTTGTGGAGCTCGGTCTGAACGTTTAGTGAATACTGCTGAACCATAGTGGGTCGAAAGCGGGGTGCGACGCCGTAAATAGTCGTAGCGGTGGAACGTGAATAGGGAGGAAACGCGGGGAAGGACTGCGGAGTAGGGAACGGTTGTGCAAAAGGCGATTGGAAAGTCGCATCTGCGTTGGCCTGACCACTATTCAGCCGGAACTCAGAATACGGAGCGCCGAATACGTTTTGATAGAATGCTTGGCCGGTTGGCCGGGAGTAATAGATACCGTAACCTCCTCTGAGGACCAACGCGCTTGCCCTCGGCAAAGGCTGCCAAGCAAACCCGATTCGCGGAGCGATCGTATTTTGTCCCTTGCCATAGTTCCCGAACTGATTATTCACTTGGATGACGTCGGGGGGGAGCGCACCGGAAAAGTTAGAGGCCACAATGTAACCCGCGACGCTTCCTCCCGGCGGAGGGTTCGCATCAGCCTTGCTAACATCGAAGCTGGAGTTCCTGCCCAGTTGATCTCCGAATTGGCCGAGGCGCTCATATCGCAATCCAACATTTAGCGTTAACGACTTACCAATCCTGTAATCATCCTGTGCGAATGCTGCGCCCTCCCACACCCTGTATGCCCGGGATGTCAGTCCGAAGTCATCAAACGACGCGAAGACATTGCTGAATTTCGTACCGTTGGTCTCCGCGTTCAGGCCGAGCAGAAAATCCGGCCAACTGAGAAACTGCACGAATGACCCCAGTCCTACTATGTCGATATTGTCTTGAAGTCTGGTTACCGATCCGCCCAGTCGGAGAGTGTGAGCTCCATGGACAAAGCTGAGATCATCACTAAAAACAAAACTGTTTTGAGTTATCGTGCGCGGGAACCCAGAAGCGAAGCTGACGGAACCCGCTATTTTCAAGCTTGGAAGCTCGTTGTTAAAGTTCATCTCTCCTTCTGCAACTCCAACGTCTGACCACTTGAATGGGGTCTGGGCCTCCGTACTCGTTCTCGTGCGGACGTAGCCAAACTGTGCTTCATTGAGCCAGCCGTTGCGAAAAGTATAGGTATGCCCTATGGAGAGTACTCTAAAGCCAGAATCGCTCGGACTCGGAAATCCAGGTATATTGCCTGCCGGGTTAAGCCCATTCCCAGGAAACGTAACCGTCTCATCATCATCAGCAAGAAAGAAGCGGGCGGTGATTTTGCTATTAGAGCTCATGAGATAATCCACGTTCGTTAAAAACTGATTTTCGCTGAAATGACAGGGTGCCGTAAAAACCGAAAAACCCTGCTGGGCGAATGGCTTTGTTGTATCCACGGTTTGCGGAGTTGGAATCAAGAAAGATCCGTCAGGAAGCTTGAGATTTAGCAGAGCCAGAGCCGTGGGGTTGATATTGGAACCATCAGTTTTGATGGCAACTCCTCCTAACGCACCTGCCAAGCCGCCAAACATCCCGCCTAGCGCGGCGGGAGATCTGTCGTCGGTCAGCGGCGGCTCGCTTAAGCTGGCGGTACAAGCAATCCTCGATTGACCAGCAGCCACGCCGTTAACCTGGCGCGTTCCCTGATACGAACCAAAGAAGAGCAATTTCTCCTTCTTTACCGGCCCACCAAACGCAAACCCAAACTGGTTGTCCTTGAGAGCAGGGCGTGGTTGATCTGTCCGGTTTAGGAAGAAATCGTTTGCGTTGAGCGCCTCGTTCCGAAAAAACTCAAAGACCGTTCCGTGGAAATCATTCCCGCCCGTTTTTGTGATCAAGCTGACGTTCGCACCAGCATAGCGTCCATAACCAGCATCGTAGAGCCCCGTTTGCACCTTGAACTCCTGGATGCTGTCAGGGTTAGGTATAGGAATTCCGCCACTCCCCCCCGCACTTCCCTGTACATCGCTCACACTTATCCCGTCTATCTGAAAGTTGTTGTCATAGGAGCGAGCTCCGTGCACGAAAATCCCGTCATTGGATTTGGCAATTTGGGACAGCGCCGTCCCTCCTAGCCCAAGCTCTCCGGCGTTGTACACCCCGACAGCCACGCCAGGGGAAAGCCCGGTTATTTGCGCGAAGTTTCTTGTGACTAGTGGTAACTCGCTGACCGAGCTTTCATCGACCACACGTCCTAGGGCAGCGCTGTCGGCTTGAACCATCAGCGGCTGGGAGGAAACCACAACGCGCTCGAAATGTGCCGCGAGTTTCAGGCGAACTTCAAGTCTAAGCGTTTCGGTGAGAACTATGTGCACTTCCGTGAGAGTCAGAGAATTGAAGTCGGTTTTGGTTGCCTCCAGTTGATACGTGCCCGGGGGTAGGAGAAGGAAACTGAACCTTCCGTATTCATCGGAAATTGCAGATTCGGCGCGGCCTGTTTCCCGATTGCTGATGCGTAACATCACACCAGGCAACTTGGCACCGGATGAGTCCAGCGTCACGCCAACTAGTGCGCCCGTTGAGGCTGTTTGACCATGTAAACCGGTGGCAAGCAGCATGGCTATTAGCCCTGCTGGTAGAATGCTGCGCCGATGGCGCCCCATTTGTGAATCGCGATTCATCAAGATGACCGCACACCAGAAAACTATTCCCACCTCTTTCGGCTTGGACGGCAGACTGACTCTTTAGATAGTGGGAGATGTTATCCCAGGCTTAGAGTTTATCGCCAAGTAATACGTTCGTGGTTATCGGACGAGTTGGAGGTACTAGAGACACGCGGATTGGAGAGAACATTTTCTAGTGGCGTTAGTGTTAGGATGCTTCGTTCAGAACCGCGTATGAGGTTCGTGGTGTCAGCTTCAGTGGAGGACCGCTTGGCTTGCGAATTTAGGCTCGGCAGTTCGACCGATTCTGCCCATCGTCCTCAACAACGAGCAAGTTTTGCCTTGGTTCTAGTTGCTGTTGCCGGTTTTCTCTTTCTGCAATCGCTCCTAGCGCAGCCGACGAGAACGGTCCGGCGCGTCCTCATTTTTAATGACTTTGGTCCTATTTCGTCGCCCGGGATTGCGGCTTTAGATCAGGCCATCGCAACTGGTCTGGCGACTTCTCCACACCAGATCGAACTCTACAATGAGAATCTTGAGGCAACTTTGTTTCCCGATGATGCCTCACAGCATCGGTTTCGCGAATGGTACATTCGCAAGTATGAGGACCGCAAGCCAGATGTGATCATTACCGTCGGACCTGCGTCTCTCAGGTTCATGATCGAATTGCACGAAAGATCATTCCCAAACACTCCGGTCATCTTCTGTGGCACTACAGAGGAAATGATCAACCAGCTGAAGCCGGACTCTCACTTCACTGGTGTTTGGGGTGTGGCACAGCCAGAGAAGACGCTGATCGCAGCGCTGCATTTGCAACCCGATACCAAGCACGTAGTTGTCGTGGGCGGTACGGGAGCCTTTGACCGGAGCCTTGAGGCTCTCACCAAGAAAAGTTTGCGCAAGTATGAGTCGCAGTTCGAGTTCACATACCTCACGGACCTGGATATGCCTACGCTTCTTGAACGACTAAAGCGGTTGCCGAGCAAAACGATCGTCTATCATACGTCCATTATGGAAGATGCTTCGGGAGCACACTTTATTGACGCAACCCAGGCCGTTCCTATGGTAGCCGATGCCGCGAACGCGCCTGTCTTTGCGATGGATGACGTAGATGTCGGTAAAGGAACGGTGGGCGGTTATGTGGTGAGCTGGGCTGCAGATGGCCAGGTTGCTGCTGGAATGGCTGTAAGGATTCTCGACGGTGTAAAACCGCAGGAAATCCCAGTCGTGAGGAATAACAACGTCTATCTGTTCGACTGGCGAGTTCTACGTCGCTGGGGATTCAAGGAAAGCGACCTCCCATCTGGCAGCACTGTGATTTTCCGCGAGTTGTCTGTATGGGAACGCACCAAATGGATCTGGATCAGCGGACTGCTAATCATCTTCGGTCTGTCTATTCTTGCCGCTTACCTTCAGTTCAGCCGAAAACAACTCAAGCAGGCGAGAGACGCTCAGTCACAGCTTAGCGGTTTGTTGATCAATGCACAGGAAATGGAACGAAGGCGGTTGGCGTCGGAACTCCACGACGATTTTAGCCAGCGCCTAGCCCTGCTCACACTAGGATTGGAAAACGCTTCGGAGACGTTACCGGATTCGTCAGAAGCTACGAAGCGACAGTTGCACGAGCTCTTGAATTCGGCCAGTGAACTCGGTGCCGATCTGCACACAGTGTCACATCGTCTGCATCCATCCGCGCTCGAGAAGCTGGGACTTGTCCCTGGGCTGAAGGCTTTGTGTGAAGAGTTTACCTCTCGGCAAGGCATCAAAATTGTTTTTTCTTCCAAGAATATTCCGCGTAGTGTGCCTCCCAACGTGGCTCTGTGTTTATTCCGTATCGTTCAGGAAAGCCTTCAGAATTTGCGGAAATATAGCGGAGCTTCACAGGGCCGAGTGAATTTGCGAAAGGAAGGGGACAAATTATTTCTCTCCGTGAGTGATGAAGGGCATGGATTCGACATGATGGAGATGAGGAATAGAGTGGGCTTGGGCATACGAAGCATGGGAGAACGTGCACGCCTCGTGGGTGGGCAATTCGAGATTCATTCGGAACCCGAGAAGGGGACGAGGATCGATGTGTGTGTGCCCCTTCAGCCAGAAAATGAGACCGCCGAAGAGTTGAGTTTGCAGTGGGAGAAAACAGACCTTCTTTGAGCTGTCCACTAGGTGCGGCGCTCACCCGTGTATCCCACAGCCCCCTTCTGCTCGTGTGGAAGACTCCTGGCATCCATAGCCTGGCCAAAAATCGCGCATGGCACTCACAATACTAGATGAGGTCACTCGTGGTTCGTCAGCAACTCGGAAGTTACCCTTGGTCGATTTCTAGTAGAAAGTTGGATAGATGTTGCGAAATCGTCTTCCCACCACGTATCTCAGAGTGAAATAGGTAGTGATAATCCCTGTTCGCAACACCTATCTGCGAATACACCACTAATCAGGCTGCGAAGCGTACCGCTCTATAAGTTCGCGTTTATCCAGTACTGTTCACTAACTTTCTACTTGACATGCCCCGACGGAAAGGCACAGAGTTACGCCAGTTTCCCCAGTCTCCGTTGCTCAGTCTTCTTTCTCATGCTCACCTTCTTATGTGTTCCCCGAGTGCGTGGAAGGAGAGCAGTGATGAACGAACTCGACTCTATTACAAGAAAACTTGAGCCGAAAAGACTAACACACCTCCTAATCGCGGATGATCACGCCATATTCGCTGAAGCATTGCGGGTCTATCTGGAAAAGACTCATACCGTTGTGGGGCTGGTGCGAGACGGTCATGCGATGGTGGCGGAAGCCATGCGACTTCGGCCGGACGTGATTGTTGTGGACGTCGGTATGCCGCTCTTGAACGGGCTCGACGCGGCCCGGAAAATCAATCTACAAGCGCTCAACATCAAATTCGTTTTTCTGACGATGCGAGACGACCCAAACCTTGCTGCCGCCGCTCTCGAACTTGGCCCAGTCGGGTTTGTGCTAAAAAACTCAGCCGGACAGGAGCTGCTAAAGGCGATCGATCATGTCTTGCGTTGCAAGCCCTATCTAACGCCTAAGCTGAGAGGTGAGGATTGGGTTGAAAGGAAGGCTAGAGCGCGACAATTCTCGACGGAAATGACCCCGCGACAAAGGGAGATTGTTCAGTTGTGCGGTGAGGGGCGATCTATGAAGGAGATCGCCAGTCTCTTGGACCTGAGCGAGAAGACTGTGGAGTTCCACAAACACCACGTCATGCAAGCTTTCAACCTTGAGAACAACGCCGCCCTGGTTTTATTTGCCTTGAAGCAAGGATTGATCTCGCTCAGTCGCTAATCGACCTAACGTAGCGGTGGGTCACCCCATGGCCCTGCTCTTGGGTACTATATGGCATAACCGTGTAGTTCAAATTCCATCCTCTTTCCTTCCGCCGTTCCGTTTGTAAATTGCGCTTCAGCAAGTCCAAGGTTGCTCAAGCGCAACGACGGGCTCGCGCTCATGTAACGCTATTCCTGCGGCAGTCTGGTTCATAACCATCACTCCGTCAATTCGGTCTTGAACTCTAAATAGGAGCAGACTATTACGAGCCATTCCCTTGTCCGTATTCTCTTGGTAGATGATTTTGCTTCTTGGAGGCGTTTCGTAATCGCGAAGCTCAGGCAGAGTCACGTTATGCGCATCGTTGGGGTCGCGTCAGATGGACTCCAAGCGGTTCAGAAGGCAGAAGAACTGCAGCCGGATGTGATTCTATTGGATGTTGGACTGCCAAAGCTCAATGGGATTGAAGCCGCTCGACGAATTCGCAAAGTCGCTCCCAATTCCAAAATACTCTTCTTGAGTCAAGAGATTGATGTAGATGTGGCGCGTGTAGCTCTCGGTGATGGGCATGGTTACGTAGTGAAGTCGGATGCTAACAATGAGCTGTTGGCCGCTGTTGATGCCGTAATGCAGGGGAAGAAGTTCGTAAGCCGAAGATTGGCGAGTCCCACTTTCGCCGACCATGTGGACCCACAAGCCACCGTCCAGCTCCGTCCCGAAGAGACTATCAAATCATCCGTCGTGCCCCCCTTGTTAAAAACAGAGGTCGGACGTTGCCATGAGGTTCAGTTTTATTCGGATGACTCACGTTTTGTAGACGGATTTACTGGTTTTCTTGGCGCTGCTCTGAAGATTGGGAACCCGGCTTTTTTTATTGGGACCGCGTTACATAGAAACGCGATTCTCGAGAGGCTGCACGCCGAAAGTCCAGATATCCGCACCGCGATTCGTCAGGGGAAATATCTTGCCTTGGACGCTGTAGAATTCCTCTCGAATTTCATGGTGAATGACATGCCTGACCGCGGCTGGTTTTTGAAGGTTGTGGATGATTCGATTGCAGCGGCGAGAAAAGCGGCGAATGGAGAGCATTTGCGTGTTGCAGCATGCGGTGAATGCCCATCTATCCTGTGGGCACAAGGAAAGGCAGATGCTGCGATTCGACTCGAAGAGCTCTGGAACGACATTGCCAGGACATATGATGTTGATATTCTCTGCGGATACCCGCTGGAAAGCCTTCGCCGCGAAGAAGATAGTTACACCTTTCGTCGAATCTGTGAAGAACACTCAGCTGTCAGGGGCTGACTCCTCTGATTTCCTGAAACAATCGGCAAGCTGTTGCGCGACAAAGAGCCCGTGATCGACTGCGGCGTTCCGGTGCGGATAACTGTCGAGAAATCCGCTTATCACTAGTAATCGCAATCCACTGATTTGCGGTTCCACCTGACAAGTGGGTCCTATCCACCGCTAAATCATAGCCACCATCGCGTTTGGCCCTAGTCCCCTGTCAGTTTTGACAATTCCACAAGCCCCGACTCCAGCGCTATTGTCACAGACGAGCAGTACCCCGAAGGGGCGGTCTTCAAAGCTAGGGAAGGCCGCTCCTTCAATTTTCTCAAATTTCCCCCCGGTGCAAAGCAGGGACGGTTCGGACCTCCTTACGAGTCGTCCCCTCTTTCCAATCACAGTTACCCGATAGGCTTGCCGTTAAACTAGGTCACGTTTGCGTTTCGGGGAGGATTTGAAATTCTTTAGGTGGGACAAAACGTTCTCTGTGACGGATGAACATGCGAAGCTGGCGATGTACGTTTGCGTCAGCGAGGGCCGCGAGGACCCTGCTCTAAATACAGGGTTCCTGGGGTCTTGGTCGTTTGGAGAGGTCTTCTTGTACGATACCAAGACTTGGGCGTGTAGGACTCTGCGATTAAGATGGGGTCCTCGACCAATTTAGGATGCTTTGCACGATGCAGATGGTTTTCGCGTCAGGGATGCTCTAGAGGGGGCAATGAATTGTCAGAGTTTCCGCTTCAGTGGTGCGGCATGATTCGACCAAAAGCATTCATCGTTCCGGTGCCGTCGAGTGAGTATGCGTGGTGGATTTTCTTCGCGCACCAGCGCCCGCTGACGTAAAGGAGTCGCGCAAGACCGGCCGCGAAGACTACAGAGAATAGGAGTGTCAGAAACGACCCGACGACAATCAAGACAGCAGATACGTACATCAAAAGTTCCAATTCGACGGTGTTAAATGATGGAGGCGCCATTGCGTTTCTCCCTAGAAACCCAGACGACGCAAGGTCAGCTTTCGGTGTCGGCAGCCTTGAGTGCGGCTACTTGGAGGAATCTACCCGACACTCAAGACTCTGCGCTATTGTCAAAAATGACAGGTCTCCTGAGCTAAGCCCTTGGGCTGATCAGGAAAATCGAAGAGTGCGACAGTCTGGTGACTTGGTGTTGTGGAATCCTCCTCCTATCAATCGCATTCTGAGATAGCTAGTGATAATCCCTGTTCGCAACATCTATCTGAATCCCATTGTCCGGTAACGGCGGTGGTCTCAATGGGTCGACGCAACATCGGCCCGAAGTCCAATCTGCAGGTGTGTCAATGGCTAAATTCGTTCGAGAGCGCTGATTCAAAGAAAACACTGCCCTGTTTAGGTTTAATTGAGTACAGCCTAAAGGATCGGGTCTCTTTGAAAAACACAATCGGATCAACAGAATAGAAGAGTGTTGCATCGACCGGTTGAGCCGGCAGCGTTTATCGGAACTCGAGTCCGATACCTGGAAAATTCTCCTGCCAAGAGCAATCAGTAAACACTACGCAATTCGCGCTCGCACGCGGGTGTCCGACGCAGTTTGGATTCATCGCAGCGCACTTGCGGATACGCCGGATCTGTAACAAGTTTGCGTCAAGTTCACTTGCTTGCATCCACCATCGGAATGTGTTCGGCAAACTGCACGTCGATCAGCAAATCCAGGCGGCGTTCGAGTTGATACCACCTTGCGGTCTTCTTGGGCGAGATCACCTTCTCGAAGATCGGCACATATTTCGTTAGCAGAGCCGAAAACTGCCCGTCGATGGCCGTCAAGCGGTTCATGAAATCATTTGCCTGGGCATCGGTCATAGTGTCGTAGCTCAGCACATATTCCTTGATCAGCGCCACGCGGGCATCGCCGATCTTCCAGGCCTCGGCTGAGTATTGGTCATAGATAGGCCAGAACTTTGTTGCTTCCGTGTCGGTCAGCAGCAGATTGGCAGCAACGATCTGCTTCCTTTCCGAGCGGACGTCTTCCCGCAGTAGTCTGATGTCTGTCTCGATGGCAGTGTTCGCGCCGGGGTTGGCAGCCTGGTCGGCCTGGGCAAACAGCGGTACGCCGGACAGCAGCAACCCGCCCACCACAGTAAGAACGGCTACTACGCTTCTCTTTTGCATTGCTCTCTCCCTGGTACTGATTCCCGGGTGTATTCGAGCCTATAAACATTCCTGGTCCCGCTGCGCGATCCATACCTACTTTTCGTTGAGGTCGTCGTCCTTGTAGTATTTCGTGCCCTGCAGAGTCACCTGTAGAGCGAGGCCATTCTTGGTGATCTGGTAGACCCATACTCCCGGGGCAACTTCAGCCGCTCCCGAGTAAGCTCCGCCCTTTTCGCCCGCTTTGGCGGCGGCGTCCGCTTGCCCCGAACCGGACCAGCCGGAGTCCAGAAATTGTGCCAGGGCCTTATCGTTCTCGAAGACGAACACCGCGACATAGTCTTTCACTCCCATCCCCAGACCGGCACCGACCGAACCCATCTTCATGAAGGTTTCTTGCTTGGTCTTGTTGTTGACGGCCAGTCCTGAACCGCGTGCCGTGCTCAACAGCAATACGTTCACCCCCATGTTGTCGAAAACGGCGTATCCCGCCGCCTTCTGGATAGCTGCTTGGGAAGGGGGGTCCAGCTTGTACAAATCCTTCAATTCCTCGGCAGCCATCTTGCGAGTTTTCTCTCTTTTTTTCTCGTTGTCATCTGCGGCGATGCATAGCCCTGCGGAGAGCATCGTCATGGCCAGAATCGAGGCGATCATCTTGACTTTCATCGGAATCCTCCCTTGCGGAAATTCAGCGACCGAGGTGCTGAGATTTTAGCCCACCAGGACACGGACCTCCTGCTGACGACTCCGCTAAACCGGCAGGCTCACTTGTAGGCTGATTCCAGGTCGAGGCCAACTAGGGGAAACCCTAGTCCCGAAGTGGCGACCTCACCCCACAAACTTGCTTGCCAGTTGGAACTAACCACTCGATGATCGCAAAACGCTGACTTTCAGATAACTGTCGAGAACATCTCTAACGAAGTCGGCTCCGTCAAGAATGT
>Ga0307475_10003003_pt1 | contig 10217 bp, 17 predicted proteins | sample atmos_gasesECM1C_FD_203317 | JGI IMG/M metagenome (GOLD analysis project Ga0307475, IMG submission 203317) | Hardwood forest soil microbial communities from Morgan-Monroe State Forest, Indiana, United States - atmos_gasesECM1C_515 | ecosystem: Environmental > Terrestrial > Soil > Temperate...
TCCCTGATGATCATTGTTTTCATCTGCCCAAATCGCTTGAATCATCTGTTTGAGAGCAAAGATGTTTTGAACGATCAGGAATGTGGAATCATTCGCTATCGGCAACCACCGTTTAGCGCCTGTAACCCGTACTGTTGAACCGGGTAGTAACCCTGGATAATCGTATTGACGCCTTAACAAAGTATTGTCATTAGGATCAGGCTGTAGAAACTGATCAACCAAAGGGTTATCGTGCGCGGCACTAGGATCGACATAAGCAAACTGGTTCACGATGTTATACCATCCCTGTGTTACATCAGTTTGACCGTTTACAGTTCCATTATTTAACACTTCAACTTCAATCGCGTTCTCCATATCGGGAGGTAGAAGTAGAGTAGTACCGTCAGCTACAACATCGTACGTCACCATACCGTTTACGGGAATTAGGGTATCCAAAATCTCACGTTCAGCCTCGCTAGTTCTAGTTTGGACTCTAGGATCGTCAAACGGTATTCCATTTTCCACGACTGTAGCTAATATAGGACGCGCAGCCCCAAACGTTATTCCCCCTGCGCTCATGGAATTAAATTAACGTATGCGCCTCCATTTTCGCTTACTCGGTACTTGTTCAAAGTGGCATCGAAATAAATCTTACCTTCCCCAGGTGAACTTAGTGGAGGTTCGTCCAACAATCCTAACGAATGAATGTTAGCGGTTGTAAGATTCTGAGCCGTAACGTTATTGGCTTTAATGAAATCTTCCATATTATCACGCGTAGCCCACCCAGTCTACATAGGCCAAAGTGTAGAAAGGCGGTAACGTTGGAATACTGGTTTGAGGTACCGAAGGACTTCCGTTAGGGTTCGAACCGAAGCTTGCAATATTCGTCGAATCAACTCGATCCGGCCCAGCCCAATCAGCAGTAACAATTGTCCTAAATATTCCTGTATTCCCACTCGGCTGGTACGCTCTACCCGTAACCGTGACCGTCATATTGGGTAGATCAGTATTCTTAATTGCGTATTGTGAGGCACCACCAGTGTTAGCAGCCGCCCCGGTAACATTGGTTTGCCATTGCGATCCGCTCCACCCCGTTATCCCTGTGTTGTTCATTGCCGCTCCGATTAGAAATAGGTTGGATTTGTCGGTTGTACCGTTCTGACCGTTTGCTAAAGCCCATCCGTCCCAATCCAGTCCCGGCAAACCAAGGCCCGTACCATCAAAAAATGTTGAAGGATTACCCGTAAACATGGCTGTCTCACTATTTTTACCAGTGTAAAATCGTCGCCATGTACCGTTGTAATAAATCCGTATTTCGAGTGGTCTACCGTTACCATCGACTTTAGCCCATAATTTGTCCTGATCGCCAACGGCAGGAGTTGTAGAACTAATCACGTACGGAGCGAACGGACCTCCATCAACGTTAACAGTTAGGAAAAGGCTGTTAAGTAACGTAACGAAGTCCTGTACTGAAATCGGATTAGCGTTAGGATCAGCGGCACCAAACTGGGGAGTGACAGTGGCAGACATAGTTAGTTAGGAGTAGATTTGGATTTCTCCGTAGTGTTAAGGGTTGAAATTCTGAACCGATTTATACCAGCATTTCCTGTTAAAGACAATTTAACGTGGTACTCGTACCCTCTTAGGAAATCCCTGGCCGTGCTTTTATCGGTTCCGCATTTGGGAATACCAAACCCCCTGCGTGGCATAAATCCTTCGCGTAAAGTTGGAGAACCGTTAGCAAGTGCTCCAGGTGCTCCTATCGGAGTCAACTGAGGTAACGGATAGTGATCTGATGTTCTCCACGGTATCCAGTCAGGGTAATCATCCGGCTTAAACCAACTCTGTATTGTTGTGTTCTCACGTACGCCTTCAAACCAAGTATCAGCGTCCAATAATCTGTCCTCGTTAAAGTACTGATTGGAAGTGAAAGATTTTGGTACGACCGTCAACGTAATCGGCCCACTGGTATCTTCGGTAGCGGTATCGTCAATCTCGTACAGCGCATTGTTACCTTCATCATCTAACCCAAACGCAAACGCTCGATAATCACCGTTAAATCGGCCTTCGACCAACTGCGTTACCTGTAACCCGCTCCAATGCCCGTCCCAAGATGGTTTGTGCGCTGCCTGACCAAAACTGGATAGCACATCGAAATCGAGTGATAAAATACCGTTGTGATACGGGCGGCCTTGGTTCCAAATCGGAGTAACGGTTGTTAATAGCCGGTTGTTAAAATGAATAGATGATGCTAAATCGAGTAAACTTGGGGTCTCAACGTCAACAAAGTTTGATACCTCGGTTGAAAGAGGAAGTTGAAACCAACCTTTCGCTTCTGCTCGTGCTTGCCGGTACGCTCTCCAACCATCGTTAGCTCTGAACCAAATATCCCCGTTAACAGCCGTAAACGCCCTGTGTCCGCGTCCACCGATGTCCACTAGGGCCATGACCTGGAATTGGCTGGTTTTCCATAACGTCCTGTCTAGATCGAGAAAGAATGAGGCTGCGCCTTTGTCGGCAAAGGCAAATAACTGACCTTGTCCCATTGACGTATCCTGTTCAGGAATAAACGCCAGTCCATGACAATGCCCCATAGTGAACGGTAACGACGCTGCCCCACCTTCACTTAGGAAAGTGGTTTCGGTAAATTGAAGTACCGACCCCCCGGGTTCACCTTCATGGCTACCGTACAAATCACCAAAATAAATGTCCCTCTCGTTTTTACCTACGAGTACAATCCGTCCCATACCGTAGGCCATTTCTTTACCGGTAAAAATCTCGTTAACACCTGCTCTGCGCGCGACTACTCCATCAAAAATAATAGGGCCAGATTCTCCATCTTGAATTATCACCCATCTATCGGCTTGTACCATGTACGCTATTGGAATGTTAGCCCGATTCTGAGTGGTAAGATTGATCTCAGTCACATCAGCCGTTGTTCTACGTGGAACAACTTGGAAAATCCTGCCTCCAACCATTACTACGAACATCTCGGAAATTAACGAGGGATCGTAGTATAGTGCCCCCTGATATAATCCGGTTGTAAACGCTACTTCGCTGCCTACTGGGTTAGCTCCACCGTGATTACCTGTTTCGTCATACTCGATGTCGTTGGTAAAATTAATAGTTAGATTACGAAAAGCAGGACGCGGCGATAACGTTCCTCCTCTACACACCCCATTCTCAATAGATTGACATTGGTCAGCATCAATCAGTACGGGATTACGGCCAGCATCCATGCCCCCGGCGAAGCTGGTTACGCCGTCATAAACTCTTTGTTGATCTAGAATCATTTAATGTCCACTCGCATCGTATTGAGCGTCGGTAACGTCTGAGTCTTGGTGGGTAGGTTCGTATGCTAACGCTGTTAACGCCCAGTTACCTGCCCCTATGTTTATCGTTCCATTATTAGAACCAATCCTTTGTGTCGGAGCAATTGGATTATCACCTGCATGAGTTGGGTCAGGAGCGAAAAATCCCGATTTAAGGTTAAAGAAGATGTGAGCATTGGTGGTAGCATCAGTAAACGTAACCGTTTTAGGCGTAGTCCCGCTATTAGGAGTAATGGATACAGGGGCACACTTAGCGGGACTTGAGCTTGTGTTTTGATAGAAAAGTACTGATCGCCCCATGTTAGCTAAAGTTCTGGATTGCAACACCGTATATCGTTGAACCCTTTTGTTTAAACGTCCACGCGTCAGTGAACGCGCCAACTGTCTGAGTAGGCTGAACTCCACCCACCCATTTGATACCAGCGGGCCACGTCACGGTGTAATTTCCAGACGTGTTCAGGATAAAAACGGTTATATCCCAATTATCGGTGTTACTAGTAAACGTTGGGTTGGCGTTAGCAGAGAGAGTCCAGGCAAATGAAGTCGATAATGACCAGTCTATGGAAGGGGCAGCACCGGAAAGGGTCTGTGTGATCGATACAAGCCTCTGTAGTTCAATTGAAAGCCGGGCATCTGATACAGTGCCGGACGCCAGATTGGATGCGTTTAACGCGGTTATGGCGCTTCCTGCCCCTATTAGCGTAGCTCCCTGGACAGCCCCGGCAGAGGTCACGCTAGAAGGCGTGATTGCACCCAATACCAGGGTCAGGGTGGGAGTTGTGGCGTTATGGTCGCTGGTTCCTGAAACGCCGTTAGCTGTGGCTACGGCAACATCAAGAACTGAACCACCACCGGCAATGGTTTTCCAAGTTCCATCATCGAAAATAGCGTGTGTACCACTCCCGTCACTGCCAGTGCCCAGTCTTGCCCTATTAACCGTTCCAGAAGATAAGTTGGATGCGTTTAGACTCGTCAGTGAAGCACCTGATCCTGAAAACACTCCACCGGACGATGTGATATTGCCCGAAGCAACCACGCTAGACGGAGTAATTGACCCAAGAGCGATTGTTAAAGACGGAGTTGTGGCATTGTGATTACTCGTTCCCGATACACCATTTGCTGTAGTTACGGCAATATCGCTTACTAGCCCGACTGATTTATATGTCCCATCATCGGTCAAAGCGTGATTACCGCTACCGTCTCCACCACTTCCAAGTGACGAAGTTGACCCGATCTGACTAGGTCGAACTGTGTAAACTAGGTTGTCGTGTGCTCCAACGGTAGGATTAAAGGTTGGAGGGTTGAAAAATCCTATACCGCTAATGGTAAGTGTTCCATCCGCTTGAACAGTGATCTCCCATGAACCACCTTCCTGAATATGAATATCAACGTACCCATACATCACTCCCGTAACCTGTTCTCGGCTAATTCTTATCTGATCTAAAGACGTAGTACTAGTGATTAAGGCAGAGCTACGCACAACAGATATGTGACCTATTGGACTGGATTGAGCGAAATTATCCGAAATACCAAACTCTACTTTAATATCAATGTCGTTACCATTAGTACTCGGATGCTGAACAATGAAAGTCCCTCCTGATAAGTTAGTTCCTGAAAACACTCGATACCATCCTGTACTGGCAACGGTAAACGGTATCCGTGTTAGGCTGTTAATGGCAAGGTTACTGGTATCAAGATTAACAATCTGATAATGGTTTGCGTCCAAATTGGACTGCATCAAACCGTTAAGTAAAGGCGTCCTGGGCATATTAACTGGTTGGGATACGAATTTTCCAAACGTACTGGTAATTAACCGAGTCAGCGGCACCATTGAAAGCCACGGTGAATCCACTAGTTGTCTTGGCGGGTTGAATTATCTCAGGGGGATTAAGAACCAAAGGATTAGCGTCAACAGTGTTTGATACATACGATTCATCGAATAGATACGCAGTGCTAATCTTGGTAGTTAGGAACGCGATTGTTAACGTGCTTGATCCGTTGGGTATGTTAGTAACTCCAGATTCAACGTATTGAGCTAACGTCGAACCAGGTGGAGCAACGTCTATCGCGTCGAGTACCTGGAACGAACTTTCAGTTGTGTTTGTGCAATCAATCACGGTAGAAACTCAGCTATCGACAATAGAATGATCGGTATTTGAAGTGGTAGTGGATACGCAAAACTGATTACTGCTACGATTAAAGCTATACCTGCTAAGATGTGTTTTGGAGTCCAAGCCATAATTAATCCTTTCTTTTGAATTGTGTGTGTTGTGTCAGTGAAAAATGGTCCGTGATAAGTAGAAGTAGAGTAGTTCATAAACTAAATCTTTGACGTAGAGCATTAGTTCTATTAAGCCATCCATGAAGATATTTCTGAAAGTTTTTATGATTGGACGATAGCTGTCGGTAGTAGTTTTCCTGTATATCAAGAAATCCTGATGCGTCCTCGTCTACTACCTCAGCATCAAATTGCTTAGCTCTACCGAGTCCCATATTCACAGCGCAGTTAAAAAACACTTCTGCAAACGGAGAACCTTTAGATTCGCATCCATCAGACTGCCATTCAGCCCAGTAGATATCTGTTGCTTGATCTTCGGTAAGATTTTCTATATCGACCCCAGGATGCGACCGTTGGTCAATCCCAAATTTGGTCGCACCCCCCGGGTCGTCAGGATCGTTTTCATATGTAGTTCCTTCCCACTCAAAAATGAACGGTAGGAAATCTAGAAAACGCTGTTCCATACTATTTAGCTACTGGAGTTCCTGAGGCTACTGCTGTTGCCAACGCTTGTGTTTTACTCTCAATTGAGGTGCTGAGATCGGTCAAAGATTGCAACTGGGCTGGAGTTGCTCCCGCTGATTGGGCTGCTGATACCGCCGCTGCTAATTGACTCGCAAAACCATTTATCAACGCAACCGCTGAATCGATTACTGTATTCTCAGCGGACACGTCTGCCTGTAGTTTTGTTATGTTATCATCTATTGCTGCCATTTTAGTTATTATCCTATCTAGTTTATTGTGTATTCGTCGTAAGAAAATCATTTCAATTTAGAACTGCCGGAGGTGATACAGGAGGCAGGGTAACGGTCATTCTTAGTTTATTGTTAATAAATTCAAAATCTACTGTAGCCCCATTCAACCTCTCAACTGTTTCGTAAGCAACCTGCCGAATACGAGTTTCGGCATTATCAAGTAACGGCTTGGCTTCCTGAGCAGCCTTTGTTATGTCTCCCGAAAATAATCCCATGTTAAAACTTAACCCCTCCCGCTAGTCCAAGGTGTGTGTTAATTCCTGGGAAGTTTGTTATCTTCTCGCCTTCAGCGAAAACGTTAATCGAGAAGTGTTGGTGGTCGGTCCATAGTACCAACGTTGCGCCTACTCCGGTCACTGCTTCTGCCGTGTTATTCTCGGTTCCCGCCCCGCCTACTGGAACAAGTAAACCCCCAACCGTAAACACCGTTGGCGTCATTGGAAAATTAGCCAGTGTATATTTTGCTCCCACAACCGCGCTTGGTGCCCAAAACGTGTTTCCTAGAAAATCAATCCGTACTCCCGCAAAAGCGTAATCACTAACTGGATAGAGTAACGCTGCCCCCCATCCAAAAGGCTTTTTAACTCCTCCTACCGTGATATACGGATCGTAACTTGGGTATATCGCGAGTGAAGCTGATTTAGCCGCAAAGATTACTTGTCCTAATTGTTCAAGTTCCTGAACGGTTGTTGGAGGTGCGACTTCAGCTACCGATTTTACATCAGGAGAAGCTCCAAATGGCGACGGCATCGGAGTTGGACTATTAGATACGGTCTGAGCAAATACTGATGTTGCGATGAATAGTGATACAATTAGTAATTTCATATTATTGTTGTCCTTCTGTTATTACCGGAACTGGTTTTCCTGGTGGTTGTTTTATTTCGGTTGTGATCGGATCATCTGATTGGTTAAGTTGAGAAATCGAACGGCCTACAAGAATAGTAGTAATTGCACCTCCAATACCACTAAGTATATTGCTAAGCGCCATAAGAAGTGGAACGTCGATATAAATTTTCCACATAGCGCACCACATTAGCGCCCATGCTAACATTGCAGATATAATACCAGCCGAGACTACTGCTATAATCTGTACAGTGCTTGGTTTTTGATTTGAATTATTTCCGTTCATTTAGATTTCTGTGGATTGTTAGTGTTTGTTCCGCTCCAAATATTGTAGTTGGGTGGTAGTACTGGGTTAGGTAAACTATCAAAATAATTGTAATAAGCAGCGTCTGTTTTCCAGTTACCTCCCACTAACCCTGGGTCTGGTGCTCCGGTCGCCCCAAGTCCACCAGTAAAGCTACTTCCCCATCCGCTAGGGTCCATCGCTGTTCCTACCATTGACGACATGTTCTGGCCGGTTCCTGAACCTCCATACGCTATTGGGTTAGCTAATCCCGTAAGTCCTGCAATTCCACCAGCAAAATTAGATGTGATACTTAAATTCGACATTTGCTGGTTAGCTTGGCTTTGGGTTAACGGTTGGTTAAACGAACCTCCTACCCCAGTGTAATAATACGCTGGTTGTTGCATCGTTCCTACACCACCCGGCATTTGAACCGGCCAACCACTAGTAGAAGTGTTACCGTACGTTGGGAGAGCCATTCCATCGGGAGTAACTATAGGTTGATCTTGTTGTCCTGACCCAATCGTCACGTCTCCGCTTACACCTGACATAACATTACCACTTACATCTATTCCACCATCGCTAAGAGATAGTGAACCTTGCCCAGAAACTCCACCGAACGGATCATTTTGTGGCAAGCTACCTCCTAAATCGAAATTACCTCCAAAACCCGAAATGTCCGTTCCTCCGACGCTCGCACTTCCTTGATCTCCAATCGGTATAGGACTAGGATCAGCATACGGGTATAACGAAGCTCCAACACTTCCGTAGGCACCGGGATCGTAAGCGTACGGTGAACCCAAACTTCCAGAACCCGAGACGCCACCAAAAGGATCGTTCTGAGGTAACGAATATCCTCCAAAATCCCATGAGTTATTAGTGAAATTACCAATATCGTTGCCACCAACACTGACATTTCCGCCTACGTACCCAGGATCATACGGAACAGTTGGCGTTTGAATCGAAGGACCACCGCCGTATCCATATGGATTTCCGTAATTAGCTCCTGACCATGGCAACGGTCCAAATCCAACGTTACTAGCACCACTGCCAAAATCAGATATTGAAGTACCACCCACGCTCATACTTCCAGGCCCGTAGTTCCATCTGTATGGGTCTCCCATATTAGCAGGGGGAATATCAATTCCGCCTATTGGAGTTGTAGGTTGCCAAGCGTTAACATCATTACTTTGCGCCCATTGACCGAACCATTCAGGCGGCAATGTTTGACCGGGGGCAAGACGAATGCCCTCGTTCAACGCTGCAATTCTAATTTGGTCTGGCGTCATATTACGCCCAACCGTTTATTCCTGGGATTGGCCCCCATCTCGGAGTTAACCGCTGTTGATTTAACCATTGTAGATATCCTGCCCATCCTGGCATTTGTTGAGCCTGACGTTGAATCGGAATTTGCTGTGGACCTGGATACCCTTGACCACCCGCAATCGTACCGGGAATTGGAGGACGTAAATTACCTCCCCCTTGTTGAAACCCGGTATCCCCTCCAAATCCTGACCATGGTGGGGCTGGAGGACCGCCTAACCATTGATTAGTAGGAAGTTGTTGACCACCAGGGAAAGGCGATCCAGTTACACCCGTAAAATTGACTGGAATTTGCGTCGGCGCAGGGTACTGACCGCCCATCGGTACGCCGCCTAATGGAGGAGCTAAATTGCCGCCGCCTTGTCTGAAACCTGGGTCTCCAATTGCTGATGATTGTCTATTTGGTACTGGCATATTTTGTCTCCTCAAATCGTCTTGGTTCAAATTCCTAACTTTCTAGAAATCAAGGTTGCGATAAACTGTACTACAAAAATAATAACGGTGGCATAAGCTACGAACTTTATCTTGGCGTGCTCCAATGACGTAACTCTATCTTTTAGTTTTCCATATCAGCGTCCGTAACAAGAGTCCTTTCAACGTCTCGCATTCTTCCATCAAGGGTATCCACCTTACTCTCGATCCTGGTAAGCTGATCCTTGATGAAATCCAGTGCGGCGTCATGTTGGGACATTAAATATGCCTATTCTGTTTTAGTAGGTTTTCTAATCGTGATTCCAGTTTAGACACTGTTCTATCAAGGAGCGCAACCCTCTCACGTAATTCCGCTTGCTCTTTCCAGTTAAAATCTTCCTGAGTCATTTTGATTTCAAGTTGCTCCTTTTCCTTGAGTTTCTTTTTTAAGTCCTCCACTAGAAGTCCAAGCCTGAACGGGTCCCCTAAATTTAGAACACGCATCGTACAGACGGTCAATGGAACTAATATCGCCACGTTCAGGATACAACGGATCGTTTCCGTAACCGTAACCGGCTCGGAGAGCGTGATGAAACCCCTGCCCACTAGATACCCCGCATAAGCTAAGAAGAAAACTTTCGTACTCAGTTGGTACATCTTCTCGTTTCGAAATATCGTCCAAATCACTAGAACCGAGAAGATCAAATCGGCTACTTCGTTGACGGCTCCTATCCATGTTATCATTCATTCTTTCATTTGTGCGTCATAAACATAACGTCCGCAATTAGGTTCAGTAAACCTAACGCACCTAAAACTATCATCGGCACGATCCATCCCGCTTGTTGTCTGTTTTCAGCTTGTCGATCTTCCTTTCCTCCTGAACGGTCAATACGCTCTTTGAGCGATTGGATTTTGTCATCGAAGTTTTTACGATCTAATGCAGCCTCACTTTTTAGAGCGTCGATTTGCTTGGTAACAGACATCTCTGCTTTATTCGCGGCTTCCTCATTACA
>Ga0307475_10003006_pt1 | contig 10212 bp, 14 predicted proteins | sample atmos_gasesECM1C_FD_203317 | JGI IMG/M metagenome (GOLD analysis project Ga0307475, IMG submission 203317) | Hardwood forest soil microbial communities from Morgan-Monroe State Forest, Indiana, United States - atmos_gasesECM1C_515 | ecosystem: Environmental > Terrestrial > Soil > Temperate...
GTCTCAGCGGGGAATGGCATGTTCACCTTGCTGGGCTTCATGGGCATGTCCATGGTGCTCGGAATTTTGTTCCTGTTTCTGGTGCAGCGCGAAATTGAGCACGGCCCGGAAGCGGAGACGGGATCGGCGCACTGATGACGGGCGCATTGCTTGGAAGAGGAGCAGCCTGCAAGCCGCGCCGTGACAGAACGATTTGTCATTTCGAGAGCGCAGCGCCGAGAAATCTGCTGTCTGGCTGGGCAATCCGACAGCGGATTTCTCGCTTCGCGCGAAATGACAAGGCTTAGCCGAGAATTCATCGAGGACTTATGGAAACACTCTGGTTCATGATCGTTGCGGTAATGGTTGCGGGCTATGTGGTGCTCGATGGTTTCGATCTCGGCGCCGGCGTGATCTATCTCGGGGCCGCCCGCACTCCTGAGGAGCGGCAGAAAATCATGCGCGCCATCGGCCCGGTGTGGGACGGCAACGAAGTCTGGCTGGTCGCGGCCGGAGGCACGCTCTACTTCGCCTTCCCTCTGTTGTACGCCTCGAGCTTCACGGCTTCTACTTGCCGCTGATGATCGTGCTCTGGCTGCTGATGCTGCGCGGGATCGGCATTGAACTGCGCGCACACATGGAAAATCCCGTCTGGCGCGGATTCTTCGACTTCGTGTTTTGCGCGTCGAGTCTGCTGTTGACCATCTTCTTCGGCGCTGCCCTGGGGAACGTGGTGCGCGGCGTGCCTCTTGCGGCCGACGGCTATTTCTTCGAGCCGCTCTGGACCAACTTCCGCGTGGGGTCGAATAACGGCATTCTCGACTGGTATACGGTTCTCGCCGGAGTGATCGCGCTGGTGACGTTGACCGCGCACGGGTCGCTCTACGTCGCGATTAAAACGGAAGGCGACGTCAATCGCCGCGCCCGCGCCGTGGCGAAGGCCGCGTGGCCGCTGCAACTGCTGCTGACCATCGTGGGATTGGTGGCGACCATCTACATTCGCCCCGGCGTGCTCGACAACTACAAGCAGCACGCGGTCGGATTCCTGATCCCTATCGTTGTGTTCGGCGCGCTAGCCGTCATGATCTATGGGATCGGCAAAGCCCAGGGCCCCGCGCCCGACGTAGGAAAAGAGAAGCTTGCCTTCGTCGCTTCGGCGCTTTACATCGTGGGGATGCTTGTGGGCGCGGCGTTCGCGCTCTATCCCGTGGTGCTGCCGGCGAGCACCGATCCAGCCCGCAACCTCACCATCTACAACACCGCCTCTGGCCATCATGGCCTGAGCGTCGGATTCACCTGGTGGATTCTGGGCATGGTCCTCGCCCTAGGATACTTCTTCTTCCTGTTCCGCATGTTCAAAGGCAAGGGTGCGGCTGGAGGGGCGAGGATACTGAGGGAGCGATTCCTGAGTGGCTTCGGAAATTGTCTGCAACCTCGATTGTCATCCGGAGCGGCGTTCTTTGCCGCGAAGGACCCATGCATTCTTCTGGCTCCCAACGAACTGCATAGGTTCTTCGTTTCGCTCAGAACGACAACTGCGTGGATCAGACTCTCTCCAAAAATGCTGCCAGCATTCGTGTTTGCTCAGGGCAAGCTGGCGTGAATGCCGAGATTTTCGGCGACCTAGAGGCTCGGGACTCTAGCCTCCTGTTTCGTGGCGATGCTCGATCGGTCCTGATTTATTTCTATGGAAAGGAAGAAGCCCCCCGGGTTTTATGCCATCGGGACGGCTGCGACCTGTTCGCCTTCAAAGGTGATGACGCCTTGCTGATGGGTGCCGTGCTCAAACGATGGCTCTGTGAGAATGCCATGCCATCCGCAATGTGTAAGGAGTTTTCGTGGCTCAATATCGTCGAACTTGCCAACTACTACGAGAGCGGAGACCCATCGAAGGAGAGTTTATTTCCAGCTGGAATTGGATCGAGCGGTTCTATGACAGTGAGTACTTTCCTCCGAAGAGTTTCGTTCTGCAATTCATCCGCCAGCTTCGAAGGGCCGGATACGATCGAGAGTTCCGGGCAGGGCAGTCCTTATGGGCGCTCATGCTGTCTCGGTCGCGCCGTCATGGCCTGAGCGACGAGCAAGCTCGCATCGTATTTGAGTTCTCGCGGGGTGGTGACGCAAGGAGTGCGACGGTCCGGAATGGAGCTGAGCAATCGACATTGATAACGTCCGCTTTCCTATCAGACGAGATCCATGCAGCACTGAACCGACTACGGGGAGCACCGATCGACTGACAAGCCGATCATCCAAACCCCGGGTCTGTATAATCGAAGAGTGTTCTGTCTCATCATTTCTGCAATTCATACATGGAGTGTGATTCTTTGAGTGCACATATGCCGCATCAGCATGGACAAGGGCCGGCGCAGCAGGGGCCGCAGCCGCTGCCGGGGGTGGACGCCATCATTGCCGTCGGATCGGGCAAGGGCGGCGTGGGCAAAACCACGCTGTCGGTGAACTTGGCCGTCGCGCTGGCCAAGATGGGACACAAGGTCGGGCTACTCGACGCCGACGTCTATGGGCCCAACGTTCCCCTGATGCTGGGGGTGAACTCGCAGCCGCGCATGGTCGGCGACAACCGCATTGAGCCGCTCGAAGCCTTCGGCGTGAAAGTAATTTCGGTGGGATTGCTCAATCCCGGCGACAAGCCCATCATCTGGCGCGGGCCGATGTTGCACCAGATCGTGCGACAGTTCCTGGGCCTGGTCGAGTGGGGACATCTTGACTACATGGTCGTCGACCTGCCGCCGGGGACGGGTGACATCGCGCTATCGCTGGTGCAGACCGTGCCGCTGACGGGGGCGGTTGTGGTCTCGACTCCGTCGGACGTTTCGCTGCAGGATGCGCGCAAGGCGATCGAAATGTTCCGCCAGATGAAGGTGGATCTGGTCGGCATGGCCGAGAACATGAGTTATTTCGTCTGCCCGCACTGCCAGCATGAGGTCGACATCTTCTCACGCGGCGGGGCGGAAAGAACTGCGCAGCAGTTCGGCGTGCCGTTCCTGGGAAGCATTGCGCTCGATCCTGAGGTGCGCAAGTCTGGGGACGGCGGCAAGCCCGTCGTCCTGGAGGGCGAGAACTCGCCTCACGCCAAGTCACTCTACGAGTTCGCGCGGCGAGTGGTCGACCGGGTGGCGGAGATCAAGGCCAGCGCGCCCGCCAATGTGATCCAGATTCAGTAGAGACGTTGTTTGCAACGTCTCTCTCTCCACGATTTCGAACGCGGGCGGCAGAGACGTAGCAAGGTACGTCTCTACGGCTTCTTTTGAAATCTATCCAGTCGCCAGATCGCTTCCGGTTCGCGGTCTTTCAGGATCAAGTCTGCCATCATCTCTCCGATTGCCGGGCCGTGCTTGAATCCGTGGCCCGAGCCGCCGCCGACCAGCCATGCGTTTTCCACGGCTGGATGCCGATCGACGATGAAGTGGCTATCCGGAGTCTGCTCGTACTGGCAAACGCGCGTCTCGAGTAACGGCGCGTTCTTCAGGGCAGGGAAGCGGAAGCCGACGTATTCGCGAATATCGGCGAGAGTCTCGTGGCTGACGACGCGCTCGCCGTCGTTCGGATCGAAAATCGGTCCCCGAGTGTCATCGGCGATTTTGAATCCGCGGCGATCGTTGCCCGGGATGCCGTAGCGAAAGCGTCGGCGATGATCAGCCCAGACGGGCAGATGCGCGTCGCTGAAACGAGAATCGCCGGGCGGCGTGCCGAAAAAGAAAACGTCCTGCTTGGTCGCCTGAACCAGGTCGCCAACGGTCTGAGGGAATAATTCTCCCAGCCACGGCCCGCATGCAAACACATAGCGATCGGCCTTGAGTCGAGAACCGTCCGACAGGCTGATGCGTTCGAGTTGCTTGCTCTCCCAACCCTTACCCAGCACTGCGAGCTGCTGATATTTGCCGCCTTTGGCGACGAACGCCTCCGCGACGGCCTGGCAACTCGTGCGGGCATCGAGGTATCCGCACTCGGGCTCGTAGATGCCCCACTCGATGCCTTCGAAGTTGATTTGCGGCCAGCGCTTCTGCATCTGCGCCGGAGACAACTCCTGAAATTTGATCTTCGCTTGGCGCAGCATTTCGACCGAGCCGCGCTCGAAGGCATCATCGCGGCGGGCCGCCATCCACAAGACGCCGGTGCGATGCAGAAACTTCCGCTTCCATTGCCGCTCATATTTCTGCCAGAGCATAAGCGCGCGGGCGACCATTTCGGTGTACGGCTGATCGGGGCCGTAGGTACCGCGCATGACCCGCGTCTCACCTCCCGACGATGCGCGGGAATTGCCCGCGCCCCAGGCGTCGAGCAGAGTCACGCGCGCTCCGCGCTCGAGAAGATGTAGTGCCGTCCATCCGCCAAAGGCGCCGGCTCCGATAACGGCGATGTGAGGTTTGGCCCTCATGGCTCAGCAGGATACCGGGAGCGAGGCGGATAAGGAAAGGCTGGGTTCGTGCGCGTTGGAAATCAGGGCGAATCTTTCTCGAACCGTGGGGAAGCCTGTATGCTTAAGGGCTCAAAACACAATTTGAAAAGGATGGAGTCTCCATGGGTCGTTCGCTACGGGGTCTGGTCACGCTTGCAGTGGCTGGAAGTATTTCGGCGCCGCTGGTCACTGGGTTGGCCAGCCGTTACATGCAAGACCGGATCTTTCCCTGAAGCGCTTTGCCGGGCGCTGCGCTAATCGCGCTAGGCATTGTGGGCGTTGCTCTGTGGTTCAATCGGCGACTCCAGAGGTGGGACGGCGCTCTGGACCGCGCCGCTGCCGAGCAAGCCACGTTCCTCACCGAGGGTTTATCAGACCGCTCGGTTGGCCTAGCCATCGTAATTTCGGCGGCGCTCAGTCTCTTCCTCTGCTCTGCTGGCAATTCCTGTTCATGAGCTGGATGCGTTAGGGCATGAGCCCGGATCAAACCTCGAGCCTGTTTGTACTGCCGTTTCGCGAGCAGCTCAATATGGGTATTTCTCGCGCCAGCCACTTTTACTACGGCTTGCCGACCTATTACGTGCTGGCGGTTGTGTTCCTATTAACCGCGCTGGCCTTTGTCCCTGTTGGACAACTGTGCGGCTATGTGATGAAGCGGCGCAGCAAGCTCACCGGGTATGGCTTTAATTTGCTGGGAAGTGTGGCCGGTGTGCTGCTGATGTTTGTGGTGAGCGCGTTCTGGACTCCGCTGGTCATATGGTTCCTGCTCGCTTTTGCGAGCTTGCTAGGTTTCTACGCTCGCCGGGGTCGTTTTTCTCGAGTCCGAAAGCGGACCGTTGTCGCTTCCGCCGGATTTTCTGACGCAGCGTGACTTTCGTGAGAAGACTGTGGTCTATGCCGATCCCGCTGAGCATGCGGATGTCTCGACCGACGACTGGCCGTTCTTCTATATGCCGCAGCGAGTTTATCCGGTTTCCTACGTGGCGATGGTCGGGTTAGTACTGGTCCTGTCGCTGCTGCTGATCGCCAGCCTGCTCACGGAACGTGTTGGGGTCGGGTAATTTGCCCTTCTTTCTGCTGGGAGCTGGATTCATGCTGGTCGAAACCAAGAGCATCACCGAACTTGGACTCACCTTCGGCAATTCATGGCAGGTGATCATCTCAGGAAGCGGCGGGCTGCCGTCCACATGGCTGGGCCGCTGGGGTACGATTGTGCTGCTGACTTCGCCGCTGTTTTTCTCCGGCATCGTGTTTTCCACGCTGCTGAAGAGCCGAGGCGAGATTGTAGGAGTCATGTCGGCAAACCCGTTCGGAGCTATGTGCGGAGGTTTGCTGGAATACAACTCCATGTACTTTGGATTCGGCTTTCTCTACCTGCTGGCGGCCGGACTGTACTTGTTTGCTTTTGCCTGGGAACTGCTGCGCGGGAAACTGGAGAGCGCCGTCATCGCTCCGGCCAGGATACATGCTGAGGCTGGAGATTAGAGCGGAACTCCGCGTTGTCATAAGGTAATTACTACTTTTCCCTGAGCGTGCCCTGCTTCCAGATACCGGATCGCCTCAGGGACCTCACCCAAGCTATAACGCCGGTCGATCACCGGTGTTACTTTTCCGGTCGCCATGAGTTCGCCCAGGATAGTCAGGTCCCCTTGGTTCGGCTTCGCCAGAATTCCGACCATGTTCTGGCTGGTGAACCGCGACATTACACCCGCTGTGACTCCACGAGTCAGAGGACCGATCATCCAGCGCCCTGCCGTTGCTCCCGCCATGACTAAAATCCCCTTGGCATTCAACACCCGCCTGCATGCCGAGAGCGAATGGTTCCCGACGGCGTCGAGAACTATGTCGTACCTTCGTCCACTTTGTGTGAAGTCCTCGTGGGTGTAATCCACGACTTGATTTGCTCCGATGGATCGAACCATCTCCACATTCCTCGTGCTGCATACGCCGGTCACATCGGCGCCGAACGACTTGGCGATTTGCACGGCAAACGTTCCCACGCCGCCCGCCGCGCCATTAATCAAGACTTTCTGCCCCGGTTGAATGTGCCCCTTGTCGCGAAGACCCTGCAATGCGGTAAGTGCGGCGATCGGCGCGGAAGCCGCTTGCTCAAACGTCACGTTCTTTGGTTTCGTGACCAATGTTGACTCTGAAGCGCGCGCATACGGGGCAAAAGCCCCGCGGCAGGTGCCAAAAACCTCGTCGCCTGGGCTGAAGTGAGTTACGTTCCTGCCAATCGCTTCAACTTGGCCGGCTACATCAGCGCCGAGCCGGGTGTCTTTTGGTTTGCGCATCCCGGCGACGAGACGAAGGACGTATGGCAAGCCTCTCATGAAGTGCCAGTCATATGGATTGACGGAAGCCGCTCGAACTTTTATCAGGACTTCACCGTCGTTGGGAACAGGCTTCTCAACGTCGCTGATCTGGACAACATCTGGTGCCCCATATCTCTCGTAGATGGCGGCTTTCATTGGCATTTCTCCGTTCCGCCCGCCTGTTAAAAGGCGGATTACTCCGGCCGATCTGATTCCGGTCGACACGATTGCTGCTTACCACGGGCTTGGGTCTTTACCGCAAACCACATCAGCCAGATGCCGGTTGTGACTTCGGAGATGGCCATCGGCGCCCAGCCGTATTGGAGTATCCCCGCGTGTTCCGGAAAGATCGGACTGCCAAAACACATGAGCGTCACCACGACCGCGGCGAACACGCCAACGATTGCGATGTTCATCCTGTCAGTGCTTGCCTGCGGAGTTCTACAGGCTGGGCACGGGCCGTACAAGGTGAAACATTCGTCTTGAAGGCATTTTTGAAGCGAACTCGCACGAGCCAGAAAATCATCAAGATCAGCGGCAGGAACCCCAGCACAAGCAGCACATGTGTTTTGCTCAGCACGGCGGGGAATAGGTGTGGCCGCGCGAGGAATAACGACCCGGAGGCGACAAACAGCGCGAAGCACATGCGCCAAAGATGTCGCGCGACTCGCTGGACACCGAAAACACCGCCGCGCAGGAGCATGCGAATGTCCCCGGCGGCAGCCAGCAGTGCCAGGGAGCCGAAGACGAGGTACATCCCGGCCGGCGCGTCAGCTTTTGTCCCGGTCTGGCTGATCGCCGCTGCCACCCCAAAGGACACCATGACGGCTCCGAGCCCCAGTGCAGCCAGAAGCCCAACCCAGCCGTAGATGCCCGTCCCGCCGTCTCGGCGTCGGGCAGTTACCCACGCCGTTGCCACCCAGTAGAACGTAAGCAGCCCGCCGAAAACATTGCTGACTTGAGATTTCATGAGTGCCATGTAGGCACCGCAGCCGGACATGGTCAGCATGGAAATGAAGAACACGTTTCCAGCCATCCCATGCCAGCGGGAACCTTTGCGGAGGGACACTGCGACAAAGCCAGACAGTATTCCCAAAGTGCCACCGATAATGTGAAGAAGTAATAGTGGAGATCGCATTCTTCCGCTCCTGTGGTTACTTATCCCCGTTGCGTGGCCCGCCCGTGCCATCCGTGAGGAGTGCGTTCCTGATGAGGAGCCCCGGAGTCAGCGATCCTTCCGGAACGATGAAAGCTGAGTTTCCCAAGGGCGCGTGCCAGGAGGTTGAAGAACGCCGCGAGCAAGAAAAGGCTTCGATTCACCGGCTTGGACAAGTCATAGAAAAGAGCCGTCACCGCGAGATAGCACACGCTTGCGCTAAGGTCGGCCGTGAATGCCAATCTGCCGTGAAAGCAGAGGAGGAATGCACCCGTCAGTATCGTGAGGAAGTAATAGCTGACGACAAACCTCGCCTTGAAGCGCGACGCCGTTTTTGCAATCCGTTCCATCATTTCAGCGTTGCTCATATGTTTGTCCTCCCTCTGCATGCGAATCAGATCGGTCCCTGGTAGCGGCGCAGCCGGATCGACGCCACGAGGAAAGCGGCGAAGATGGCCAGGCCGATCAACATCCCCGGGCTGATCAGAAATTCAGCCAGATTAAGTACTGTGGGCAGATCCATCCCATGGCCGGGCGCTGACAAGGCGCCGGCGTCGTCGCCGCCCTGCAAGCGGGATCCCAGGAAGTTGGCGAAATACGAAGTGTTGAAGGCAATCTTCTCCACGAAGCCGATGGCGAGCATCGGTAAACCCGCCCACAGAAAGGCCATGCGGCGCGCGCAGCCTGAGACCAGCAGCAGCCAGCCGTAGACTGGCGCAAAATAGAACCCATGCACCACCACCAGGTGGTAGAGCAGCCCCATCCACATCTGGAACAGCGGTAAATGGCTCCATAGCGGCGCGGCACTCTGGCCGCTCCCCAGCAATACTGCGGAGCCGAGCAGCAGCATGATCCACTGCGTAGCTACCGTGATTGTCCAGGTGAGCAGCGGGAGAACAAGCAACGGAATGCTCGCCTTGGAGAGCACGGTGGTGACATCGGAGACCGGCAACGACTTCCAGAACAGGATGCTGCGATCGCGCCGTTCGCCGTGCAGCGCATCGAGACAGTAGAACACTGCGACGATCAGATAGGTCCCCATGAGCAGCAGTTCGGCGAAGTCATACGGCTGCTCGATCATCTCGTGCTGCTTCATCGGGTCGAGCGCGGACGCGGCACGCATCTTATCCGGCAGGTGAACCGTGCTGATCATGAAGCCGAACAGGATCAGGGCGGCGACGGCTAGCGGCGCGATATAGATTGATCGGTTCTCCCACAATTCGCGCCCCAGGCACCAGTAGAAAGGTCGAGTCGCTGCGAGGACCGCGGGCGCGACGATCTGAGAATCGTTGATCTCGGAGTCGCGGGAAGACTCGGGCATGGCGTTCGGCGGAGTGTTCATCGTATTCACCGGGCCGCTCCTGGGCTCTGGCCGGCCCCATGGCCGGGCTTATCTCCCACCACGGCAATGAAGAGGTCGGCGATGCTGGGCGTGCGGACGTCGCCAAGCGCCGAGAGTTGGCTGCGATCGACGCTATCGAAAAGCAGGATGCTGCGACCGATCGCCTGCCGCTCCTCGATCGGCCGGAGGGCCCGAGCCGCGGCGAGCTGCTCCGGGCGCACCGACACTTCCAGATAACGCGCCTCGAAGTCTTCCATGCTGGACGAGAACACGATGCGGCCGCGGTCCATGAACATAACGTCGGTGATTACGTGCTGGATCTCTTCCACCTGGTGCGTGGTCACGACGATGGTGCGGCTGCGATCGAAGTAGTCGTTCAGCAGGGAATCGTAGAACTGCTTGCGATACAGGATGTCGAGGCCAAGCGTGGGCTCGTCGAGCACCAGCAGTCTGGCGTCAATCGCCATGACCAACGCGAGGTGGAGCTGGGTCACCATGCCTTTCGACAATTCCCTGACTTTGCTGGCGCGCCGGATGGTGGTCTTGGTGAGAAACCCCTCCGCTTTCGCCCGATCGAATCGCGGATGCACTCCTGCCACATAGTCGAGTAACTGCGAAACCCGTATCCAGCGCGGCAGCACGGCGACATCGGAGATGAAGCAGACATCGCGCATGAGCAGATCGCGCTCGGTCCAGGGATTGCGTCCGAGTACCCTCAGTTCTCCCTGATACGGGGTGAGGCCGAGAATGGCGTTGAGCGCGGTGGTCTTGCCGGCACCGTTGGGACCGATGAGTCCGAGGATGCGGCCGTCTTCAACGCGCAAATTGACACCGTCCAGCGCGATCGTGTTTTTGAACGCCTTACGGAGACCGCTAGCTTCTATGCATGGCATGGGCTTCAGCGCTCCTCTTTAAAATTCGACTCGGGGGAATTTGGTTCGGCGGTTTTCGGCTGGGAGGCATCTGGTGACCTTGGGCCGTTTGCGGCCGCGATCAGCAGTTC
>Ga0307475_10003007_pt1 | contig 10210 bp, 5 predicted proteins | sample atmos_gasesECM1C_FD_203317 | JGI IMG/M metagenome (GOLD analysis project Ga0307475, IMG submission 203317) | Hardwood forest soil microbial communities from Morgan-Monroe State Forest, Indiana, United States - atmos_gasesECM1C_515 | ecosystem: Environmental > Terrestrial > Soil > Temperate...
TAGCGCAGCACCACCGGCCGCCCGTGCGGACAACTCATCGGGCAATCGGTTTTTGCCAGCGCGTCCAGGAGCCACTCCATTTTCGATGGCTCAAGGGGCATGTTGATTTTGATCGCCGCGTGACAGGCGGTCGACGCGGCGATTTTCGCTTGCAGTGTTTCTATTGAAATCGCGGCGTTCTCGCGTTCGATGCCGTCGAGGATTTCGCGAAGTAGTTTCTCTGTATCCGGCGCCGCGACACCGGCGGGGACCGCCTGAATCGCTACGCTCTTCGGCCCCATTGGCTCGACCTCGAAGCCGTTTGCGGCAAGCTCTTCCGCGATTTTTTCGAACGTGACGATTTGCCGCGGCGACAACTCGATCACCAGCGGCATCAGCATGCGCTGCGCTTCAATTTTGCCAGCTCGGCGCGCCTCCAGATGCCGCTCGAACAGGACACGCTCGTGCGCCACGTGCTGATCCACGATCCACAAGCCTTCGGCATTCACGGCGACGATGAAGCTCGAATTGACTTGACCGAGCGGTTTTAAATCGGCGATCTGCTCCGGGCGAGGGAGGGTTGCCGGCGCATCTGCGCTTGGGGACGCAAGGTTCGCGGCCCAATTCGAGGCGCCAGGAAGCCGCGCCGGAGCGATGACGGTTCCCAAGGCGCTGCCTGAGCTAAAGGGAATCCGCTGCTCGACCGGCTGCATCGGCGCCCCCGCAAGATCGAATCCGCCATCCGAGCCAACGCCGGTGCCGAGGCCGAAATCCTCCATCGGTCGAATGACCGCGCGCGGCACGCTCGATCCCTCTGGCACGGGTTTAATCCCGCCGGAAAACCCTGCATTGCCAAAACCTGCGGACTGCAGTGCGGCAGCCGTCGTGGCGGTCGCCGCAAAGCTCGCAACCGGCCGCGCGTTCATGAGCGCCTGGCGAATGGTGTCGCGCGTGAGATCGTGCACAAATTGCGAGCGCCTGAAGCGTACCTCGATTTTTGCGGGATGCACATTGACGTCGACTTCCTCGTAGGGCGTCTCCAGAAACAGCAGCGTGGCCGGGAAAACCGTGGGTGGCAGAATGTTGCGGTAGGCTTCGTGGATCGCGTGCAGAATCAGGCGGTCGCGGACCAGCCGGCGATTCACAAAGATGTAGATACCGTTGCGGTTCAGACGCTGCACTTCGGGACGCGAAGTGAAGCCGGTCACGGTAAGCGAGGCCTTCTCTTCTTCCGGATCGAGTTGCGGCTCGGTGACGGCCGCTCGGAATGGCGCGGAAACCGCCGGAATTTCCACCAGTTCATCGAGCGCCTGGCGGCCAAACAATTGATAAACGCGGTCCGTGAGCTTTTCTGCGGGCGCGCAGTTGATGATTTCCTGTGTTGGCGTCGCGAGGATGAATTGTTTGCCCGGATTGGCCAGTGCGTAGTGCGTCGCGAGCGAAGCGATGTGGCCTAGCTCAGTCGTATCCGATCTCAGAAATTTTCGCCGTGCGGGAACGCAATAAAAAATGTCGGCGACGCTGACCGTTGTCCCGATGGGCAATCCCGCGGGTTTCACACCAACGAGTTTGCCCCCGGCGAATTCGACGCGCGTGCCTTCGTCCTCCAATTCGTCCCGCGTTTCGAGCAAAAGCCGCGAAACCGCGGCGATCGATGGCAGAGCTTCGCCACGAAAGCCCAGCGTAGCGATGGAAAGCAGGTCGTCGGCGGTTTTGAGCTTGCTGGTGGCGTGGCGCTCAAACGCCAGCAGCGCATCGTCGTGCGTCATCCCGTGGCCGTCGTCGGTCACGCGGATCATGCGCTTCCCACCTTGCTCGACCTCGATGCGCACGCTTTTTGCTCCGGCATCGAGTGCGTTTTCGAGCAGCTCTTTCACTACCGACGCCGGCCGCTCGACGACTTCGCCCGCCGCGATTTTGTTGGCGACCGATTCCGGCAGTATGCGTATCCGGCTCATCTATTCCTTACGGAGCCCGCAAAAATCGTCCGTTTCGGTTACGGCCTCGGCCATTAAGGAAACGATCAAGGATATCATTCGGCGGCTTTCTTGACTTCGGGCTTGCTGGCGAGGCCGAGCTCGTCGAGCTGCGCGCGGTCGACTTCGCTGGGCGAATCGGCCATGAGGTCCTGCGCCGCGGTGGTTTTGGCGAAGGCGATGACTTCGCGGATGGACTTTTCGCCGCTCAAAAGCATGGCGATGCGGTCCACACCCAGCGCGATGCCGCCATGCGGCGGCGTGCCGTAGGTCAAGGCATCGAGGAAGAAGCCGAAGCGGCGGCGAAGCTGCTCTTCGCTTAGACCCAGCGCTTTGAAGAGCCGCTCCTGAATATCCTGGCGGTGAATCCGGATGCTGCCGGAGCCAAGTTCGTAGCCGTTTAGAACAAGATCGTAGCCCTTCGAACGAACTTCCCATGGTGCGGATTCGAGCTTGTCCAGGTCCTCATCGACAATGCCAGTGAAGGGGTGCTGCGCGCTGACCCAGGTCTTTTCCGTCTCGCTCCATTCAAACAACGGGAAGCCGGTGATCCAAAGGAATTTCCATTGCGACTTGTCGATCAGGTTGAGCACTTCGCCGAGCTGCAAACGCAACTGTCCCGCGATGAGCGCAGCGGCTTCCGTGCCTTTGATTTGTTCCTTCGAGGAAACACCAACGACGAGATCGCCGGGCTTTGCTCCGCAAGCCTCGGCAAGTTTCTTTACATTTTCCGCGCCGAGTATTTTCTCAATCGTTGAAGATAAGCCTTCAGGCGTCACTCTTACGAAATACGCGCCGCGCGCTTTCAGCGCTTTGGCTTTTTCGGTCAGCTCGTCAAGCTGCTTGCGCGAAAAGCCCGCTGCACCCGGTGCGGCCAGGGCAAAGACATGGCCTTCGATTTGCAGCTTCTGCTTGGCATCTTCCGGAAAGCAGTGCGTTACCTCGCGCAGTTCCACGCCGAACCGCAGGTCGGGCTTGTCGCTGCCGTACTTTCGAATCACATCTTTGTACAGCATGTGCGGAAACGGCGCGGTTGCTTTAATTCCCGCGACGGCGCAGGCGCGCACCATGACCGTTTCAATGACATGAAAAATATCTTCCTGGCGCGGGAAAGACATCTCCAGGTCGAGCTGCGTGAATTCCGGCTGGCGGTCGGCGCGCAAATCCTCGTCGCGGAAACACTTCACGATCTGAAAATATTTGTCTAGTCCCGCAATCATCAGGATTTGCTTGAAAATCTGGGGCGATTGCGGCAGCGCGTAAAACTGCCCGTGATGGATGCGGCTCGGCACGAGATAGTCGCGCGCGCCTTCCGGCGTCGAGCGCGTGAGCATTGGGGTTTCCACTTCGATGAAGCCCAGCTCGTCCATGACCTTGCGCATTTCCAGGATGATTTTGTGGCGTAGCGCGAGATTGCGGTGCGGTTTCGGCCGCCGCAGGTCGAGATAGCGGAACCGCAGGCGCGTCTCTTCCGCGGCGTTGATTTGGTCTTCGATCGCAAACGGCGGCGTCTTCGCGTTGTTCAGGATGTGCAGTTTCGTGGCGACCAGTTCGATTTCGCCGCTGGCCAGCTCAGGATTGGCTTTCTGGCGTTTGACTACTTTGCCTTCGATCGCGACCACAAATTCGCTGCGTACCTGCTCGGCTTTGGCGTGGGCCGCGGCCTGCGTTTCTTTGTTGAACACGACCTGTATGAGGCCGGTGCGGTCGCGCACGTCGAGAAACAGCAAATTGCCTAAGTCGCGCCGGCGATGCACCCAGCCCATGACGATGGCGTCGCGGCCCTCGTCCTTGACGCGCAATTCGCCGCAGTAGTGGGTGCGCTTCAAGTTGCCGAGAAAATCCAACACGTTGCTCTTCCTCTCCATACTGAGCCACTACAGCTTCCTCAGAAAACCCAGCAATTGCGGCTCGGTCAGTTTTTGCTGTTTGCCGTCAGCCAGCGTCTTGACCGTCCATTCGCCGCTCGCCAGCTCATTATCGCCGAGAATCAGCGCATAGCGAGCGCCCAATTTGTCTGCTTGGCCGAGGGCCTTGCCAAACCTCTGCTCGACGGGGGGCAATTCGACGCTGAAGCCTGCAGTCCTCAGATCCTTCGCCACGCGAATCGCCGTGGCGTAAACCTTTTCCCCCATCCAGGCGATATACACGTCGCGCTTTTGGGGCGCCGGCGTTTTGCCGGTTTCCTGTAAGGACAAAATCAGGCGGTCCTCGCCGATAGCGAAGCCCGTCGCTCGCGTCGGCGGCCCACCGAGCAGCTCCATTAGCCCGTCATAGCGGCCGCCGCCACACACGGCATTTTGCGAGCCCAATCCTTTCGCAGTGACCTCAAAGGTTGTCCGCGAGTAGTAGTCGAGCCCACGCACGAGGCGCCAATTCTCACGATACTGTACCCCGCGCTGCTCGAGTTCCTTTTTCACTCCGAGATAATTCTCCGCACATTCTTCACACAGCTGATCGGCGATGTGCGGCATGCCTTCGATGAGCTTTTGCTCGTTTTCAATTTTCGAGTCGAGCACGCGCAGCGGATTCGTCTCGATGCGGCGCTGGCTGTCAGGCCCCAGCTTGTCGTTTACTTTCCGCAACTCCGCGCGAAGCAGCTCCACGTACTGTGGGCGGCACTTCTTGTCGCCGATCGAGTTGATCGCCAGTTGCACCCCTTCCAAGCCAAGCCGGTCGAAAAAGCTCATGACCATTTCGATCAATTCGGCATCGATGCCGGGTGCGTCGCTGCCACCCAATACCTCAGCGTCAATTTGATAGAACTGGCGGTAGCGTCCTTTCTGCGGCCGCTCGCGGCGAAACATCGGGCCTAGGGTGTACAGCTTCACCGGCTGCGGCCACTGCTGCATGCCGTTCTCGATGTAAGCGCGACATACCGATGCCGTTGCTTCCGGGCGAAGGCTGATGCTTGGCGATCCCTGTGCAAAGGTGTACATCTCCTTGGAGACGATATCCGTTTCGCCGCCCACGCCTCGCGCAAACAGCTCGGTCTCCTCAAAGATCGGTAGGCGGATTTCACCGAAGCCGTAGGACGCGAAGACTTCCTGGGCCGTCTGCTCGACGCGATTCCACAGCGCGGTCTCCGGAGGCAGCAAATCGCGCGTGCCCTTAACGGCCTGGAATTTGCGCCGTTCTTCTGTAGGCTGAGGCTTCTTCCCGAAGCCCTTGGCTGCGCCTTCGCTCACGCGGTAGGTTCCTCGCGATAGATATTCTTGTAGCCGACGTAGCGCTTGGCGTAGGCGTCGATGGTCGCTTTGTCGATCTCGCTCAGCGTACGCTTTACTTTGCCGGGCGAGCCCATCACCAGGCTACCAGGGGGAATCACCGTGCGTTCGGTGATCAGCGTACCCGCCGCGACGATGCTGCCTCTGCCAACGACCACGCCGTTCAGAATCACCGCGGCCATGCCGACCAAGCAGCGCGATTCGACGGTGCAGCCATGGAGCGTCACGGAATGGCCGATGGTCACGTCATCGCCTAAAATCAGCGGATACTCGTCGCGCATCACGTGGCAGATCGAGCCGTCCTGAATGTTGGTTCGCGCGCCGATGCGGATGTAGTGCACGTCGCCGCGAATCACCGAGCACGGCCAGACGCTGGAATCTTCGCCGATCACCACGTCGCCAATAATCACGGCCGCCGGGTCAATGTACGCTGAAGCCGCGATTTGCGGGCGCTTCCCGTGGTAGGGCCGGATATCGGGTTGTCTGCTCAAAACAGGGGGCTCGGTCACAAGTTATCAGTCGAGACTCCTCATGCGTCAACATCACTGCTGCATTTAGTGGCACAGTATATCGCGCCCTGCAGGAAAACTCGCCCAGAGGAATCACGCCAAGATAACATCCGCGCCAAGAACTGACAAGAAAGTGCACCGGCGGGGCCGGCAGGTGGCGGTCACCTTGGACCGGCTTCAAGGAGCAGAATGTTGTGTCCTTCCGGATCGTGAAGGACAGCCCCCGAGTGGCTCCGACCGTAGGAAGCGATGCGGTGCGATGGCAGTGACTGCCGCTTCGAGATTGCGCACTTCGAAAAAAAGCACGACCTTATCGCGGGAGGGATAGGACTCCGAACCTTTTGTTTAGAGACAAACGAACGCAGCCTCCGCATCGGACTTAAAATGGTGACCGGGCTGCTCGTCCGAGATGTGAAGGCCCAGGGTGTCGAGGTAAAACTGCCTGGCACGCTCCAAGTCCTCAAAATAAAGCTGTACCCCAACAAACCGGGCTGAAATGTCGCTCAGAAGTCTCCTGGCCCGTTTCCGATCGTTCGCCAGCTGAAAAGCCGTGTCAGTCGATTTGGAATGAGGGGCCGCTGGCGGTCGTGGCAACTTCTTCTAGGCGTTTCGCAACGGCGCGCGCGACATTAAAGAGACTTTTTGCACCGGCGCCGTCTTCGCCGAACGCCGCGACCGGCTTTCCGGTATCGCCGCCAACGCGGATGCGCGGATCGATTTCAATTTCGCCGAGCACCGGTACGCCATACGCAATCGCCATCTTCGCGCCTTCGCCATGGCCAAAAATGTCCACCGGCTTGCCGCAGTGCGGACACACGAAAGTGCTCATGTTTTCGACAACACCGAGAACTTCCACGTTGACCTGGCGAAACATTTCGATGGCCTTGCGCACGTCGGCTAGCGCTACGGTTGATGGCGTGGTCACCACGACCGCTCCCGTCACCGCAACTGTTTGAATCAGCGACAACTGAACGTCGCCTGTACCCGGAGGCAGGTCGATGATCAGGTAATCCAACTCGCCCCATTCGACGCTGCGCAAAAACTGTGTGATCACACTGTGCAGCATGGGTCCCCGCCAGATCACCGGCTTGTCGCCTGGATTCAGCAGGCCCATCGAAATCATTTTCAAGCCTTGCGATTCTACGGGTATGATGTGCCGGTCGGCAGTGGCCTGCGGCTCTTTTGTCGTACCTAGCATGATCGGCACGTTCGGGCCGTAAACGTCCGCGTCCAGCAAGCCGACTTTATGTCCGAGCTTTCCGAGCGCAAGCGCCAGGTTCACCGCAACCGTAGTCTTGCCCACGCCACCTTTGCCGCTGGCAACGGCGACGAGGTTTTTCACACCCGGAATCGGCTGGCGTTCGGGCATTTGCTGCTGTGCTGGGCCTGGTGGCATGGTTACGCCTTCTCCTAGAAAGAATCGAAGCGAGATTCTGGGCTGGGGCCCTGAGCTACCGCCCCGGAATCACGAAATCGAAGCTCGCAATTAGAAACTCGAACCGACCTTCCATTTTCGATTTTCGAATTTCGGCTTCCACTTTCCTGTCAACAAGTCATGCCCTCAGGCGCCGTGGCATTTCTTGTACTTTTTGCCCGACCCGCACGGGCAAGGATCGTTGCGCCCCACTTTTGCGCCCGCGCGAACGGGCTTTGGCGCTTCCGCCTGCGCCGGACCCGTTTGATACTGCAAATTCTGCTGCTGGCGCTGTTGCCTGCGTTCCATTTCTCGCGCGAACCCCGGCAAGTTTGCCGGTTCCTCGCTCGCACGTGCTGCCGCGCTGGCGACGGCTGCTGCAGCGGCGCTCGGAGGCTGGCGCGGCGGCTCGCGTCGTGGCTCGCGCGCCTGCGGCGGTTCGCCCTGCTGCAATTGGATGTGGTACAGATAGCGGATGGTCTCGTTGTCGATGCGCGCCATCATGTCCTCGAAAAGGACAAAACCTTCCTTCTTGAACTCGACGAGCGGATCCTTCTGCCCGTAACCGCGCAGGCCGATACCCTCTTTCAGATGGTCGAGCGAAAGCAGGTGATCCTTCCACTGCGAATCAACCACGTCGAGGATGATGCGGCGCTCGAGCCAGCGCATCAGTTCCGAGCCGAACTGCTTTTCTTTTTCCTCGTAGCGCTTGGTGACGGCGGCCACCACTGCCCCCACGAGTTCATCGTGGCCCAACGAGCTGGGATCGGCGCCTGCCGCCTTCATGTCGAGGCCGAACTGCGCGTTGGCTTCGGCAAGGAATTGCGCGACGTTCCACTGGTCGGGATGCTGCTCGCGCGGGCAGTAGGTTTCCACAAGTTCGCGCCCGACGTCTTCCGCGATCTGCAACACGTAATCACGCTGATCTTTTCCTTCGAGTGCGGAGCGGCGAATCGCGTAAATCGTTTCCCGCTGCTTATTCATTACGTCGTCGTACTCGAGCAGATGTTTGCGGGCCTCGAAGTTCTGGGCTTCGACGCTTTTCTGCGCCTCCTCGATGCGTTTCGAAACCATCCTGGACTCGATGGGCACGCCTTCGGTCATGCCCAGCCGGTACATCAGTTGCTTGACGCGCTCGCCGCCGAAAATGCGGGCTAGATCGTCTTCCAGCGAAATGAAGAAGCGCGACGAGCCTGGGTCGCCCTGGCGGCCGGCGCGCCCGCGCAACTGATTATCAATGCGCCGTGCTTCGTGGCGTTCCGTGCCAAGAATGTGCAGCCCGCCGAGCGCCACCACCTCATCGTGCTCGGCTTTGCACTGTTCGGCGAATTGCTCGTAGACCGGCTTCCACTGGTCGGAAGGCACTTGAAAAATCTTGCCCTCGTGTTGGAACAGCACCATCTGGACGTCGGCTTGGGCACCATTGCCGTCGGTGGGTCCCGCGCCAATGACCGCGGGCGCCGCGGCGTAGGGAATCGCCACCTTGTTTTTCAGGCAATGCTCGCGCGTCAAGAATTCCGGATTGCCGCCGAGCAGAATGTCCGTGCCGCGGCCGGCCATGTTCGTCGCCACGGTGACCGCGCCTTTGCGCCCGGCTTGCGCCACGACGCGCGACTCGCGCTCGTGCTGCTTGGCGTTCAATACCTGGTGGGGGACGCCTGCTTTCTTGAGCAATTCCGAGACTTTTTCGGATTTCTCAATGGAAATCGTGCCGACGAGCACCGGTTGTCCCCGCTCGTGATAATGGCGGATACCGTTCGCCAGCGAATTGTCTTCCTGCAGGATGCCCTTGACCACCGCCTCGAGTTTTTCTTTCTCGGTGCGGTAAATGACGTCCGGAGCTTCGATGCGAATCAGGGTCCGGTTTGTGGGGACTACCGTCACATCCAAACTGTAAATCTTGCCGAATTCCGCGGCCTCGGTCTCTGCCGTTCCGGTCATGCCGGAGAGTTTCTTGTACATGCGGAAGTAATTCTGAAAGGTGATGGTTGCGAGCGTCTGGTTCTCGCGCTCAATCTTCACGCTTTCCTTGGCCTCTACGGCCTGGTGCAAGCCGTCCGACCAGCGGCGCCCGGGCATCTGTCGTCCGGTAAATTCATCGACGATGATCACTTCACCGTCTTTCACGACGTAATCGACATCTTTCTTGTACAGCGTGTGTGCACGTAGCGCCTGGTAGACGTGGTGGATCGTTTCCATGTGCTGCGGGTCGTACAAATTGCCGAGCCCCAGCACGCGTTCGCACTTGCTCACGCCTTCTTCGGTCAGCGTAGCAGTACGATGTTTTTCATCGATGGTGTAGTCAATTTCTTGGATCAGCTTGGGAATGATCTTGTCGATTTTGACGTACTTGTCCGTGGACTCTTCCGACGGACCAGAAATAATCAGCGGCGTGCGCGCCTCGTCGATCAAGATGGAGTCCACTTCGTCAACGATGGCGAAGTGGTGTCCGCGCTGCACGCAGTGGGCGAGGTCGTACTTCATGTTGTCGCGCAGGTAGTCGAACCCGAACTCGTTGTTGGTGCCGTAGGTGATGTCGGCGCCGTAGGCGGCGCGGCGCTCGTCGTCGTCCAAATCGTGCACGATCACGCCGACCGTCAGTCCCAGCGCCTTGTAAAGCGGGCTCATCCATTCCGCGTCGCGCCGCGCCAGATAGTCGTTGACCGTGACGATATGCACGCCGCGACCGGCAAGCGCATTCAACACCGCGGGCAGCGTGGCGACGAGCGTTTTGCCCTCGCCAGTCTTCATTTCCGCAATCTTGCCTTGGTGCAGCACGATGCCGCCGATGAGCTGCACGTCAAAGTGCCGCATGTTCAAGAAGCGGCGGCCGGCTTCGCGCGCCAGAGCAAACGCCGGCACGATGGCTGGTTCGATCACCGCCTGCAATGTTTCCTTGTAGGACTTGTCCTCGGGATCGGCGTCTTTCAATCGCTCCTGAACCTGCTTGCGCAACTCCGCATAACGCGTTTTCAGGTCTTCGTTCCTGAGAGACTGTACTTCCGGTTCGCTCGAATTGATGGCCGCGATGACCGGTTGGAGCTTCTTGATGTCGCGCTCGTGCTTGGTGCCGATGAACCAAGCGATGACATCGTCGAGAAACTT
>Ga0307475_10003009_pt1 | contig 10209 bp, 7 predicted proteins | sample atmos_gasesECM1C_FD_203317 | JGI IMG/M metagenome (GOLD analysis project Ga0307475, IMG submission 203317) | Hardwood forest soil microbial communities from Morgan-Monroe State Forest, Indiana, United States - atmos_gasesECM1C_515 | ecosystem: Environmental > Terrestrial > Soil > Temperate...
AGGCGTGGGTGTTGAAAAGTCCCTTTCTCTCAAAACAGCCAAAATTTGGGGGGTAGAGAATGTCTAGGAAAATTGAGAAAGTCGTTTGTAGGGCTTCCCTAGCGCGATCTTATTTTCGCGAATTTTGCCGGAAGGAGTTTTTCAACACCCACAGGCGATAGCGTCAATTGACTGAATGTGGAGATTCCCACCCTTCGAAAGCGAAGGGTGGGGCCTCAGGCACTAGCGTAGTGTTGGGATAGGTCGCTGTTTATTTCAGCGAGGCTATGTCAATCACGAAGCGGTATTTCACGTCATTCTTCAGCAGGCGGTCGTAGGCTTGGTTGATCTCGTGTATACCGATCATCTCGATATCGGCGGTGACATTGTGCTCGCCGCAGAAGTCGAGCATCTCTTGTGTTTCGCGGATACCGCCGATGATCGAGCCTGCGATCTTCTTGCGACCGAACAGCAAGCCGGCGATCTCGAGAGGCAGAGGCTCTGACGGGGCGCCTACGAAAGCTAGCGTCCCATCTCGTTTCAGCAGATTGATGTAAGGATTGATGTTGTGTGCCGCGGGTACCGTGTCGAGGATGAAGTCGAACGTGTTGACATGCTTCTGCATGTCAGCGTCATTCTTTGAGTTCACAGCCTCGTGCGCGCCCAACCGGATCGCGTCGGCGACTTTGCTGGGGCTGGTCGTGAAGACGACAACATTCGCTCCGAATGCCGACGCGAGTTTCACGCCCATGTGGCCGAGTCCGCCAAGACCGACAATGCCAACCTTCTGGCCAGCGCGCACATTGGCGTGGCGCAGCGGGGAGTACGTAGTGATCCCGGCGCAGAGCAGCGGAGCCGCCGCTGCGAGGTTCAGGTTCTTCGGTACGCGCAGAACGAAGTCTTCGTCCACGACGACGCTTTGCGAATATCCGCCGTAGGTCACGCCTCCGAGGTGCTTGTCGGGCGCGTTGTAGGTGAAGATTGGTTGGCTAGCACAGAACTGCTCTTCGCCTTCGCGACAGGCATCGCAGGTGCGGTCCGAATCAACCATGCAGCCGACCGCGGCCAGGTCGCCTTGCTTGAAGCTGGTAACCGCGTTACCGGTTTTCACTACGCGTCCAACGATCTCGTGGCCGGGCACGCATGGATACGTGGTTGGCATGATGGCGGCAAAATCGTTGTGCACGAAATGCACGTCGGTGTGACAGACGCCGCAGTAGAGAATCTCGATCTGGACATCCTTCGGTTGCGGTGTGCGGCGCGGAATGGTGATCGCCGCCATGCCCGACGTCGCACTCTGCGCGGCATATGCTTTGGCTGTGTAGGTTTGTGGTGACGGGGCTTCGTCGGGAATTGGTATCGCTCGCATCGCGCTCATGGGGGCCTCCTTGGTGCGCGGTTGGGTCAGGTCAATCGGGAAATCGAGCTGACGAATAGTCGGATAAGGATTGTTGGGGTCGAACTCCTCGGAATTGTACTGCGCAGGGAAGATATAGGTCCAACCTTTCAGACTCCCCTCACCGCCATCTTCCCCAACCCATCCCTGTCCACATACGCCCACGGCGTCTTCGGATCGTGGGTAAACACCGTCAACCACTTCCCCGGCACCGACTGTGCGTAGTACTGCTTCTTGCTCTCGATAGTCTGAAGCGGAAACAGATCGAAGGCCATTCCCCAAACCAGATCAATGTGCGCGGTGGTTGGAATCAGGTCGGAGATGTAACACGCCGTCTGGCCGCCGCTGCTGACGACCACCGCTTGCATATGCGCGGTGTGGCCGGGGAAGGCTTTCACTGAAATACCAGGAACTATTTCCTGGTCACCCTTGAGCAAAGTCATCTGGCCACTCTGAACCAACGGATCGTAATTCTCGGGGACGTAGCTAATCGCATCACGCAGCGAAGGCTGTCGAGCATACTGCCATTCGCCCTCCCGCACATAATATTTTGCGCGCGGAAAAGTGGGGACGATTTTGCCGTCCTGGTTGCGGACAGTATTCCAGCCGCAGTGATCGAAGTGCAGGTGGGTGTTGATGACGATGTCGATATCTTCCGGAGAAATCCCGCCAGCCGAGAGGTTGTCGAAGAGCTCGGCGGGCTGGGCAAAAATCTTTACCATGCGCTCCGATAACTTGTTGCCCATACCGGTTTCGACCAGCACGTTCTGCTTGCCGGTGCGGATAAGCAGAGAGTTGAGCCCGGCAGTCACGTAGTTGTTTTCGTCCGAGTCGACTTTGCGCGACCACATCAGTTTCGGAATCACGCCGAAGAACGCGCCGCCGTCCAATGGGTAAGTGCCGTCAGAAAAAATTGTCAATTCGAAGTCGCCGAGCGTAATCCGATGCATGCACCAAGTTTGCCATAAAGGAAACACCACGGACTCCGAGACGATGAAATCGCAGAAAGCAGCCGCTCATGGTCAAGGCGGAGGCGGTACAGCGAGCCAGGCCTACGACAGGCCTAACTCCCGTGTTCTCGGGACTTTGCCCGCAACCTAACTCTGTGTTTGGGAATTCCCCTTAAACGTAATCACGGCAATCGATCGCGGGGGAGGGGTGCCGCCGCATCAGGCAAAAATCCCAGATTGGCAAACGCACTGTTTCCAAAGTTCAAATTCAAACAGAAATCCACAACCATCCGTACCGGAGTGGGTCGCCGCGAATCCTCCTCTTCCATCCCGCATCTAAGGCATCGATACTAAATAGTTAACAGAGCGAGAGCACCCCATGATTCAAATCAGAAAAAGCCACGAACGCGGCGGCGGCGATCACGGCTGGCTGAAGACGCATCACACCTTCAGCTTCAACGATTATTGGGATCCGAAATGGATGGGATTCCGTTCGCTGCGCGTGATCAACGAAGATTGGGTCGCGCCCAATAACGGCTTCCCAGCGCATCCACACCGCGACATGGAGATCATCACCTACATCCTCGAAGGCAAGATCGAACACAAAGACAGCCTGGGGACGGGCTCAGTAATTCTGCCCGGCGACGGCCAGCGCATGACCGCCGGCAGCGGCATACGCCACAGCGAGTTCAACCCGTCGAAAACCGAGCCGGCGCACCTTCTGCAAATTTGGATTGTGCCGGAGAAGGACGGCTTGCAGCCCAGCTACGAACAGAAAAGTTTTCCGGAAGCAGAGAAGCGCGGCAAATTTCGGGTGATAGCTTCGCGAGACGCGCAAGACGAATCGGTGAAGATTCACCAGGATGCGAGGCTCTACGTCGCACTGCTCAAAGCGGGCGAGGAAGTCGCGCATGAGTTTGGAGAAGGACGTCACGGCTGGCTACAAATAGCGCGTGGATCCGTAGAGCTGAACGGTCAGACATTGGCCCAGGGCGACGGCGCCGCCATCAGCGCAGAAAAAAAGTTAAGCCTCAAGGGCGCCGAGGACGCGGAAGTATTGTTGTTTGATCTAGCGTAAGCACTGATCCGCAGTTCATTTGCCACGGCCGCGATTGATGCGGGTAACACGGATCTCTTAACATGTCTGGAGCATCCGTGTGAACCCCGCGAAAAATCCGTGGCCCTGCGGTTTTGCGGACAAAAACCAAGGTTAGCGTTTCGCCTTGGCCGGTTGCTTCTCTCCGACGCGCTTGCTGATCGCAAACTTCATCTTGCCAAGGCGTTGGTCGGCCTCAACGATTACGTGGTCGCCGTTCAAGATTTCGCCATCGAGAATCTTCAACGCCAGCTGATCCTGGACTAACTTCTGGATAGCCCGCTTCAACGGGCGCGCGCCGAAGTTCGGATCGTAGCCCTGCGCGAATAGCAGTTCCTTCGCTGCGTCCGTGAGCTCAAGCGAAATCTTCCGGTCAGCCAGCAAGCGACGTACATCTTCAAGGCGAAGCTCGATGATCTTGACCAGCTGCTCCTTGCCGAGCGGGTGAAAGATGATGATATCGTCCACCCGATTAAGGAACTCGGGCTTGAAGTGAGCATGCAAAGCCTCCAAGACATGCTTCGAGGCCTCTTCGAAATCACGATCCGAACGCACCCCTTCGGCTAGCAGATACGACGATCCGATGTTCGAAGTCATGATGATGATCGTATTCTTGAAGTCGACCATGCGGCCTTTACCGTCGGTGAGCCGGCCATCATCCATGATCTGCAACAGCACGTTGAACACATCGGGATGGGCTTTCTCGATTTCGTCGAAGAGCACAACCGCATACGGACGGCGGCGGACCTGCTCGGTGAGCTGCCCCCCCTCTTCGTAGCCCACGTATCCGGGAGGCGCCCCGATCAAGCGGGCGACCGAATGCTTCTCTTGATATTCCGACATATCAATGCGGATCATGGCGTGCTCGTCGTCGAAGAGAAAGTCAGCAAGGGCGCGAGCGACTTCCGTCTTGCCGACACCGGTTGGACCGAGGAAGATAAATGAGCCAATCGGACGTTTCGGATCGCTGAGTCCGGCGCGCGAGCGGCGGATGGCGTTGGCGACACGTTCAAGAGCCTCGTCTTGGCCGACAACGCGGTGGCGCAACCGCTCTTCCATGGTGACCAGCTTTTTTATTTCGCCTTCCAGCATTTTGGAGACTGGGATGCCGGTCCATTTGGAGACGATGCCGGCGACGTCTTCTTCGTCAACTTCTTCCTTGAGCATGCGCGCGCCCTGACTCTCCATTTGTTGGGTGAGCTTGGCGAGTTCGTCTTCCCCCTGCCGGATGAGGCTGTAACGGATTTCAGCTACGCGCTCGAGATTGCCTTTGCGCTCTTCGGCCTGCTCTTCAATCTTCAGCTTCTCAATACGTTCTTTCAGTGCTCGAGTGCGCGCGATCAGGTCCTTCTCTTTTTTCCAGTTAGCCTTAAGTGTGTTAGCTTTTTCGCGTGTCTCGGCCAGTTCACGGTCGATGATGGCAACCCGCTCCTTGGAATTGGGATCGCTTTCTTTCTTGAGCGCTTGCTTTTCGATTTCGAGCTGTGTGCCTCTGCGTTCGAGCTGATCAATGTCGGTGGGCATGGAATCGATCTGGATGCGCAGCGAGGCGGCAGCTTCGTCGATCAGGTCGATGGCCTTGTCGGGGAGAAAACGGTCCGAGATGTAGCGATGCGAGAGGCTGGCAGCCGCGACGATTGCGGAGTCTTTGATGCGGACGCCGTGATGCACCTCGTAGCGTTCCTTCAAGCCGCGCAAAATTGCGATGGTGTCTTCGACATTGGGCTCGCCGACAAAGACAATCTGGAAGCGACGTTCGAGGGCGGCGTCTTTTTCGATGTATTTACGGTACTCGTTGAGGGTGGTGGCTCCGACGGCGCGTAACTCTCCGCGGGCCAGCGCGGGCTTGAGCATGTTGGAGGCGTCGATGGCGCCCTCGGCGGCTCCTGCTCCGACCAAAGTGTGAAGTTCGTCGATGAAGAGAATGACCTGACCCTGGGAATCTTCGATTTCCTTGAGAACGGCCTTCAGCCGGTCCTCAAATTCGCCGCGATATTTTGCCCCCGCGAGCATGGCGCCGAGGTCGAGCGCGACCACGCGTTTGTTCTTAAGCGCCTCAGGCACATCGCCCGAAATGATGCGCTGGGCCAGGCCTTCGACAATCGCGGTCTTGCCAACGCCAGGTTCGCCGATGAGCACGGGGTTGTTCTTGGTGCGGCGGGAAAGAACTTGGATCACTCGACGAATCTCTTCGTCGCGGCCGATGACGGGGTCGAGCTTGCCGCGGCGGGCTTGCTCGGTCAGATCGCGGGCGTAGCGCTCGAGAGCCTGGTACTTGGCTTCAGGGTTCTGGTCCGTTACTTTCTGCGACCCACGGACTACGGTCAGAGCTTTGAGGATGGCGTCGTAGGTTGCGCCATGACTCTTGAGAATCTGCTGGGCCGCGTCCTTGAGGTGCGTGGCTGCCAGCAAAAGGTGCTCGGTGGAGACGTATTCGTCTTTGAAATTCGAGGCCTCTTTGAACGCCTGGTCGAGCAGCTTGTTGGCGGCATGCGAGATGGCAGGCTGCGCCGCTTCTCCGGAAACTTTTGGCAGCTTCTCGAGTTCGCGATGGAGATCGCTAAGCACGGCCTGCGGGCCGCTGCCGATCTTTTCGAGGATCGGGGGAACGATTCCCGCTTTGTCTTCCATCAAGGCCGCGAGCAGGTGGACCGGCATCAACTCGGGATTGCCGTGCGCCGACGCAAGTTCGCTCGCGCGCTGGACCGCTTCCTGCGCCTTTACGGTGAATTTGTCCCAACGTATGGCCATGAGTTGTTCCTCTGATTTCTTGTGGTTCTGAGCGCAGCGACCGAGGGAAAAAGAATGGGAGGCGGCCAGTTTCTTCCGCCTCCCGGTTTCTCAGATTGATGTCCTTCAGTGGCTGAAGCCGACGGTTCGCTTGGGTCTTGGGGCACAACTTACCATTGCGCCCTCCCCAATACAACACCTTATGCGGCTTTGCTGGGCCCCTTGCTCTCGATGGTTTTCTGCCCTGCGCTCTGGCCTACGTTCACCTTGATCTGCTTGGGCTTGGCTTCGGCCTTCTTGGGCAGCGTGATGTTCAAAACGCCTTTGTCGTAATCAGCCTGGACTTTTTCGGCGTCTACGGTGGGGGGAAGATTGAAGGTGCGGGTGAAGCTGCCGTATTGACGTTCCACACGGCGATAGTTCTCTTCCTTTTCTTCCTTTTCGATTTTGCGTTCGCCGTGCACGGTGAGAGTGCTGCTTTCGATGCGCACATCGATGTCTTTCTCGTCGATGCCCGGTACTTCGATCTTGAGCGTGACGTTGTGCTCGTCCTCGTAAACGTCGACTGCCGGGGCGAAGCTCGAACTGATTAGACTCTCATCCTGGCTATTGCCCTGGGTTTCACGAAACAGGCGGTTCATGCGGTCTTGCAGGGTGGAAAACTCACGGAAAGGTTCCCAGCGTGTAAGTACGGTCATGGCTAAATTCCTCCTTCAGAAGTCCTCAATTTGTTAACAACTGTAGTGTGGTTACGAAGCTCGCGACAGCGGGCTTCGTTCATCTATCTATCTGATGCCTGGTTAGCGTAAAAGAAGCATAAAAACTGAGTGTATTATTGTCAAGTACTACTTATCGTGTATTTTCAATTACTTACATTGGCTATTACGCACTTTAGGTACGAAGTTTCAGGCACATTCAGCAGCACCGGATGGTCCTTTGCCTGCCCGCGCAACTCGACGATTCGCAGGCCTCGGCGGGCATCGCGGGAAGCCTCGGCAAGCATTTGAACGAAGGCGGCTGGGCTGACGTGGTATGAGCAGCAGCAAGTCACCAGCAGACCGCCGGGCCGGAGCATCTTGAGAGCGCGAAGATTCAGCTCTTTATAACCACGCATGGCAGAATCGAGGTCGCGCTTCGATTTGGCGAATGGGGGAGGGTCAACGACGATGGTGTCGTAGCGGCGTCCCGAGCCGGCATAGTCCCGGAGAAGGTCGAAAGCGTTGGCTTCGATCCATGCAATGTCGCGATGATTCAGGGCTGCGTTCTGGTCGGCCACTTCCAGCGCCGGACGGGAACTGTCGACGCCCGTGATGGATGAGCAGCCTGGAGCCAGATGCAGGGCGAATCCGCCCTGATAACAGAAGACGTCGAGCGCCTCTCCGCCGGCATATCGAGCAGCGGCGGCGTAATTCTCCCGTTGATCGAGGAAGGCACCGGTCTTCTGCCCTGCGAGTGCGTCATAGTGAAACTGGACGCCGTTCATGGTGAAGATGGCGGTCGCTGTTTCGCCGCGCAGCCGGGAGGAATCACGCGGCGGCAGCTGTTCGAGCTCCCGTATATGCGGATCGACGCGTTCGAAGATAGAAGCCGGCTGTAAGCGGGCGGCCAAGTCAGAAACGATGGTTTCGCGAACTGGCGCGGTATCCATCGCTTGGGTAAGGATTTGAACCGAGAGCACGTCGTTGTAACGATCGACGATGAGGCCCGGCAGGAAGTCGGCTTCGCTGAAGATGACCCGGTAGGCATCCGTATCGCGGATGAGGGGTTCGCGATAGCTAATAGCCGCAGCAATTCGCTTGCGCAGCAGAGCCGGAAGATCCACGACAGGCTCGCGGGAAATGAGGCGAATGGCGATCTGCGAGGCGCTGGAATAGAGCGCCACACCGAGCGGCAGGCCGCGATGGTCTGTGACGGTGATGAGAGAGCCGGGGGAAACTCCCTCCGCGGAAACAATGTCGGAGCGATAGACCCAGACGTGACCGTCTTGAAGACGGGCCGCGCCGCGAGCGGAAACTTTCACCGCAGGGAGTTTGGCGGCGCTTGGGGTAATCCTTTTAGACATGATGAAATCTTAAACCGCGACTCTTCCAGAAGGATGGAACCCGGTCGCCACAGCGCAGGCGGTGCCCTTCAAGACCTCGGGTGATCCAAGAAGTTTCAGGAGAAACTTTAGCTTGCGGCTTGCTCAGTCGCAGCTGGAGCGGCGCGCTTGGAATGAGATGCAGCAGCGCTGGCTTCGGCTCGCGCAGCCTCGAGGTCGGCTTGTAGAGCGTCGAGGACGACCATAGGGAGTTCCGTGCCCCATGCTTCCAAGTCGGTCTCGTCCCAGCTTCCGTTCAGGCGAATGGCGTCGGCAAGGTCTTCGGGAAAGGCCGCGTGATACTCGCCCTCACGGATGAGGATATCGCCGACCTGCCGCCCGTTATGAACGTCGTAGACCCGGCGAGTGGATTGGCCCTGGTTCTTGATGAAGCAGAGGTAGGTCTCTCCCGCTTCGCCATACTCGCTGCGGTAATACCAGGCCTGTTTGGCGTCCATTTTGGGATGATGGCGGCGAGGACGCGCTGCCACCGGCTTGTTCGCGGCGAGTTCATGGGCAGGATTGAAATAGAGGATGCGCTGACAGGAATCGCATACGACAGCGTGCTGCCCGGTGCGGACCTCATTGTAGGTCTGCGGGCGCAGCATGACCTGGCATGTCGCGCACTTGTGATCAAACGCTTCTGAAATGCCGGTTCCGCGGAATTTGGCGACTCGTTCGTAGTGGCGCAATAGGTCGGCATCAATTCCACCCCGCAGTTGGTCACGTTTGCCACGCCATTCGGTGAGTTGCTTTTGATCTTCCGCGGTTCGTTGGTGGGCGTCGGCCTTTTCTTTCTCGATTTCGGCAGTCTCGGCCTTCAGTTCAGTCCGCGCGAGATTTGCTTCTTTTTCGCGAGCATCCGTGTTCAACATGAGCTCGAGAATCTTGTCCTCAGCGGCGGCAATTTCTTTCTCCGCGAATTGAATCTCATGCAGAAGCGCTTTGTATTGATCGTTGGTCTTTACCTCGAGCGACTGATCGCGGTATTTGGAGATTTTGCCGCGAAAATCCTGAATGGAGGTCTCCTGCTTGCGGCGGGCTGCTTCATCAGCTTTGACGCTGGCTTGCGCCCTTTCCAATTGCGCTTTGGTGCCGGCCAGTTTCTGTTCGATAGCCGCCACACGCTTGGGCAATTCGGCGATTTCCTCCTGCAGGCGGCGTATTTCCTTGTCAGCGTCTTGCAGTTTCAACAGGTTTTCGATGTCAGGAAGCATCCGGGAATGAAGCTGCCATTATTTTAGCACCTGCATGCCGCAATTCGACCGAAGGACACGACTGGTGGCGTTCTCAGGGTGTACACTCATCCGGCGGTTCTTCCTTCTGCGGCATCTTGCAGGCAGTCAATTCTCTTGGCAGGAGTCCCTGGTGAAGCGTTTTGCGCTCATGGTTGTGCTCGCCCCACTGCTGGTCCTAACGACGACGCCCTTCGTGCTTCCGCCGGCTGCGGGACAATCTTCCGCGCCGCAAGGCGTACAGCCGCTAACCATTGAAAGTATCTTCGCACCCGGTGGTTTAACCGGACGTGGCCCAGAATCCATGGAGTGGAGTCCGGACGGCACGAAACTTTCATTCGTACAACGGGATGGCGACGGCGAAAAAGGGGAGCTTTGGTATGTGGATGCGGCCACCGGCGAAAAGAAAGTATTGGTCAGCGCCGCCAAGCTGGCGTCACTGGCTCCCGATTACAACAAAGTCACCAACGAGCGGGAAAAAGAGCGCCTTACCCGGTATCACGTAGCCGCCTACCTGTGGGCTCCGGATTCGAAGCATCTGATCTTTGATTCGCAGGGACAGCTTTGGCTCTATGACTTGAACAGCGCCACCGCCGTGCAGTTCACATCGGCTCCCGACCCCAGCGGAGACCCTAAGTTTTCTCCGGACGGCAGCCATGTCTCATACCTGCGCAAACATAACTTGTATCTACGACCGGTGAACGGCAAGGACGAAAAGCAACTCACCAAAGACAAAACCGACA
>Ga0307475_10003011_pt1 | contig 10207 bp, 10 predicted proteins | sample atmos_gasesECM1C_FD_203317 | JGI IMG/M metagenome (GOLD analysis project Ga0307475, IMG submission 203317) | Hardwood forest soil microbial communities from Morgan-Monroe State Forest, Indiana, United States - atmos_gasesECM1C_515 | ecosystem: Environmental > Terrestrial > Soil > Temperate...
CGACGCTGAGATCGGTACCCTTTTGGCCGCCCAGCGGGATCGTCTCCTCGATATGATCGGTGACGCCGGCGCGCTTCTGCGAGGTGTCGAAGACGATGCGTACCGGGAGCGGCTTCTTGCTGAGGATCGATTGGTTGGGGCCGGTCACCGCCACGAAATATTGGAAGTCTACCGAATCGGCCTTCGCGGCCGGGCCGCGTTCTGCAACGACGACGACGTCGAGGAGCATGCGCACCGCCTCGCCGGTGTATTCGCATTTGAGGCCGGCCTCGCTCAAGAGCCCGTAGAATGCGACATTATCCGGGCGCTGCTCCGGAGCCGGGCCGAACACGGCGGTGTTGGCGAGCGGCCGCAGGATGACCGCGCTCGGACAGGCCTCGGTCGGCTTCGACGAAAACGATGGAGCCAAGCCGCACCCGGCAAGAGCGAGGAGCCCGATCAGCACCGCACTCGGTGCGGTGCGCGCGGGTCTCACAGGGTGGCGTGCGTCCCGTCGCAGAACGGCTTGCCGCCGGTCGACTTGCAGCCGCAGAGCCAGACTTCCTCGGTCGCTGCGGCGGTGAATGGGACCGGGGTCAGCCCGGTGCCCTGGTGCGAGCCGTCGCAGAACGGCTGGTTGGCGCTCCGCCCGCAAGCGCACCAGAAATATCTCTTGCCGGCCTCGACGGTGACGCCGTAGGGCTCCTTTTGCGCGGGTATCGGTTCGGCCATCGTTTGTTCCCTACGGTCGCCCTTGCTAGGATCTGCGCGCTCCGGCGGCGCGTGCCTCGGACTGTATGCGAGCCGCCTCCGACGCACAAGCCAGGTCGAAGGAGTGACACAACACCGATGGCCGTCTACACCGATGTCTCCGATGATGATCTCAGAGCCTTCGCGGCGCTCTATGACATCGGCGAAGTGCTGTCCTGCAAAGGGATCGCCGAGGGGGTCGAGAATTCGAATTTCCTGGTCACCACCGAGCGCGGCAATTTCATTCTGACCCTCTATGAAAAGAGGGTCGCGCCGAGGGATCTGCCGTTCTTCATCGCGTTGATGGAGCATCTCGCGCAGCACGGCGTTGCGTGCCCGACACCCATACGGGGTCGTGACGGCATCGCGCTGCGCGAGCTGTGCGGCCGGCCCGCGGCGATCGTGACGTTTCTCGCCGGGATGTGGCCGCGGCGAATATTGCCTTTTCATTGCGCCGCGCTCGGCCGGGCGGTCGCCGCGCTACATCGCGCCGGCGCCTCGTTCCGGATGACACGAGCGAATGATCTCGCGGTTGCCGGCTGGCGGAGCCTGTTCGAATCCTGTCGAACCCGTGCCGCCGAGGTACAGTGCGGGCTTGCCGAAGAACTCGCTGCCGAACTTGCGCTGCTCGAAACCGTGTGGCCGCGAGACCTTCCCGTCGGAGTGATCCACGCCGATCTTTTTCCAGATAACGTGTTCTTCCGCGATCATGAGCTGTCCGGCCTGATTGACTTCTATTTCGCCTGCACCGACTTTCTCGCCTATGACTTGGCGATCTGTCTTAATGCTTGGTGCTTCGAAGCCGATGGCAGCCTCAACGTGACCAAGGCGCGGCTGTTGCTCGACGGCTATCGCCGGGAGCGGCCGCTTTCGCCGGCCGAACTCGCTGCGCTGCCGGTCCTCGCACGCGGGAGCGCGCTGCGCTTTCTGCTGACGCGGCTCTATGATTGGCTTAACCCACCGGCGGGAGCGTTGGTCCGGCCCAAGGACCCTCTCGAATATCTACGTAAGCTGCGGTTCCACCGGGCCATTCCCGGCCCGGGCGGGTACGGCCTCGATGTCTGATCTGTCCGAGGTCGCAGTCTTTACCGATGGCGCCTGCCGCGGCAACCCGGGTCCCGGGGGGTGGGCTGCGATCCTGCGCTATCGAGGCAAAGAGAAGGATTTGAGCGGCTTTGAGCCCGACACGACCAACAACCGGATGGAGATCACGGCGGCGATTGCCGGATTGGAAGCTCTGAAGCGTCCCTGCCGGGTGCGGCTCTACAGCGACAGCCAGTATCTGCGCGACGGCATCACCAAGTGGATCAACGCGTGGAAGCGCCGAGGCTGGCTCACCGCCGACAAGCAGCCGGTGAAGAACATCGATCTGTGGCAACGGCTCGACAGCGCCGCCGCTCCGCACGACGTCACCTGGATCTGGGTACGCGGTCATTCCGGTCATCCCGAAAACGAACGGGCCGATGCGCTGGCGCGCGCTCGCATCGCCGAAGCAGGCTGAGCGGGTCAAACGGCGCTCATCGCTGCCCTGACCGCGCCCCGCGGGGAGAGGGAGGCCAGCGTGCCGGCGAGAGAGAAGGAGCAGAAGGAGCGGGTGGATCCTAGAGCGCTTTGAGCATCGAATCGGCGCTGGAGACGTCCACCTGGCCCGGCTGCGCTTCGACGTTGAGCGACTTGACGACGCCATTGTCGACCAGCATCGCGTAGCGCTTTGAGCGGATCCCGAGGCCACCTTTTGTCAGATCGAGCTCGAGCCCGAGGGCACGCGCGAAGTCGCCGCTGCCATCGGCCAGCATCCTCACCTTTCCTTCGGCCTTCTGCTCCTTGGCCCAGGCGCCCATGACAAAGGCATCGTTGACCGCCACGCAGGCGATCTCATCGATCCCCTTTGCCTTGAGGTCGGCAGCTTTGTCGACATAGCCGGGCAGATGACGCTGCGAGCAGGCTGGCGTGAAGGCGCCCGGGACAGCGATCAGGACGACCTTTTTGCCGCGAAAGATCTCGTCGGTGGTGAATTCCTTCACCCCTTCAGGGGTCAACTGCTTCAGCGTCACCGATGGTATCTTGTCACCGACATTGATGGTCATGGTATCCCTCCGGTGGTGTGCGGGACCGAGAGCCTCGGGCGCGGCGTGCACCTCCGTCGCGCAAGGGTCCGGCGGCGAACCGATAACATAGGGTGGATCGCTCGGCAAACCCGAGCGCGGAAGCCCGGCGGCTTTTTTGTGCGCGAGCGTGCGCAACAAAATCCGTGTATAGGCGTAGAGAAGAGGGGCCTCGATCGAAGGCGGGAGAGGCGATAGTAGGTCGGAGGGCGCTATGAAGTCGCTCGCGGGTCAGCTCTTGGTGGCGATGCCACAGATGCTGGATCCTCGGTTTGCTCGGTCGGTCATCTATCTCTGCGCCCACAGCGAAGACGCGGGCGCTATGGGTCTCATCATCAACAAACGGTTGGGCTCGTTGACCATGGGCGAGCTGTTCGCGCAGCTCGACATCGAACCGAGCCCAGTCGCCGATTTGCGTCCGGTGCATTTCGGAGGCCCGGTCGAAGCAGGCCGAGGCTTTGTGCTCCACACGGCCGACTATCGCGAGGAGGCCACTCTCCAAGTCGACACCAATATTTCGGTTACGGCGACCCTTGAGGTCCTGCGCGCCATCAGCAAAGATCAGGGGCCGCGCCAAAGCCTCTTCGCCCTCGGCTATGCCGGCTGGGCACCAGGTCAGCTTGACGCCGAGATTCAGGCCAATGGCTGGCTTTCGGTCGCCGCGGATGACGATATCGTGTTCGCCTCTGATCACGACGGGAAATGGAATCGTGCGCTCGCCAAACTCGGCATCGAGCTGTCGATGTTGTCGACCGACGCGGGGCATGCATAACGGCCGTCAATAATTATTCAATAGTGCTCGGTGCTCGCTCAGGGTGGCGCCCATCCCAATCCTCGCGGAGAAGCGCGAAGAGCAGGTGATCCTGCCATTTCCCTTCGATGCACAGGTATTGCCGGGCGTAGCCCTCCTGCCGGAAACCGGCTCGGACCAGCAGCGAACGGCTGGGGGTGTTGTTCGGCAGGCAAGCGGCCTCGATCCGATGGAGGCGAAGGCGCTCGAAGGCGAAGGCGAGGACCAAAGGAAGTGCCGCGGTCATGTAGCCTTGCTGCGCAAACGGCTCGCCGATCCAATAGCCGAGGCTGGCAGTCTCGGACACGCCGCGTCGCAGATTAGAGAGGCCGACTCCGCCGATCAGCGTTTCGTCGTGGGCGAAGATGAACAAGTTGTAGGCTTGGTCGGTGCGCCAGTCTTCGGCATAGCGAGCCACTCGGGCACGGAAGCTCGCTCGACTCAACGCGTCGACGGGCCAGCTTGGCTCCCACGGCGCGAGAAAATTTCGGGAGCGGCCGCGCAGGCTCGCCCAGTCCTCGTAGTCGCTGCGCTCGGGTGACCGCAAGAACACACGCCCGCCGGCTAAGCGAAACGGTTCCGCACGAGCCAGAAAGATGCGCGGAAAGGATTTGCGCTGCGGCGCCATCAGTCTCGCAGCATCAAGCAGCAAAGCGATCTCTGATGCGGTCGAACTCTTCAAGCCGACTCAATGGTCCGAGCGCGGCCAGGGTCGGCGGAGCCGAGCGCCAGCGAGTGACAACGCGGCGGATCGCGGCGTCGTCGACCGTTTCGATGCGCCCGACGATCTCCAGAGGATCGAACGGCGTGCCGTGGATCAGGAGATGCTGCGCCAGCTGCTCGCAGCGCGCGGAAGTGCTCTCGAGTGACATCAGCAGACCCGCCTTCATCTGTGTCTTGGCACGATTTAGCTCGACCGGGGTCAATCCATCCTCGAGACGGATGATCTCCTTGCACATCGCGGGCACGAGTTCGGCCGCCTCGGCTTCGCCGGTGCCGGCATAGATGCCGAACAGCCCGCCGTCGCGGTAGGCATGGACAAACGAGTGGATCGTGTACACCAAGCCCCGCTTCTCGCGGATCTCCTGGAACAAGCGGGAGGACATGCCGCCGCCGAACGCCGTCGAAAGCACGGAGGCGGCGTAATAATCCGGGTCACCAAGCACCACCCCAGGAAAGCCCAGAACGAGATGCAGCTGTTCGAGGTCCCGCTGCTCGCGCCGGTCGCCGCCGGCATAGCACGCCGGCTCGGCCGTCGCCGGCCGTTCTGCCAGCAAGTTCCCGAGCAAGTTGTCGGCGAGGCCTGCGATTCGATCGTGATCTAGATTCCCGGCGGCCGCGAGCACCATGCGTCGCGCGCCGTAATGGTTGCGCAGATAGCCGATAACCGTCTCGCGCTTCATCTTACGGATGGTTTCAGGCCTTCCCAGGACCGGCCGACCCATCGCCTGCTCGGGATACGCGCACTCTTGGAAATGGTCGAACACGATGTCGTCAGGAGTATCGTTCGCCTGGCCGATCTCCTGTAGGATCACCGCGCGCTCGCGCTCGATCTCCTCCGGGTCGAAGGTAGAGTTCTGCAGTATGTCAGAGAGGATATCGAGGGCGAGCGGAACGTCCTCCTTGAGCATCTTCGCATAGTAGGCCGTGCTTTCGCGCGAGGTATAAGCGTTGAGGTGGCCGCCGACCGCTTCGATCTCCTCGGCGATGGCGAGAGCACTGCGCCGGTCGGTGCCCTTGAAGGCCATGTGCTCGAGAAAATGCGCGACCCCGTTGATGTCGGCCGACTCGTGGCGCGTGCCGACATCGACCCAGATGCCGAGCGAGACCGTGTCGACGGTGTCGATGCGGTCGGTAGCGACCCGCAATCCGTTGGCCAAAGTGGAAAGCTGTGTCGTCATTCGATGATCCGATCAGGAGTGTCCGGCACGCCGCGCGTGGGCGCGAATAAACCGTGTTACAGCGCCGAGATCGTTGGGCAAGACGAGCAGCCGCTCGGGCCGCTCGAGGATGTCGCTGAGGGCGGCGGGCAACATCGGACGGAGACCGGTCGCACGTTCGACCACGTCGGGAAACTTCGCCGGATGGGCGCAGGCGAGGGCGATCATCGGCGCACTGGTATTACAGGCGCTTATCTCTGCCTCTGCAGCGGCTACGGCTACGGCAGTGTGGGGATCGATCAGCACACCCGACCGCGCATAGGTTTTGGCGATGGTGTCCATCGTCTGAGTGTCGTCGACCTTGTGAGCAGAAAACAAGCGGCGCGCCATGCGCCACGCTTGGTCATCCTCGGGCATGCTACCATTTTGTCGAAAGAGTCGCATATGGTCGTCGACCACAGCACCGTTACACCCCTTCAACTCGAATAGGAGGCGCTCGAAATTGCTGGGCACCTGGATATCCATGCTCGGCGTGAAGCTCGGCTCGACGGGGGCGATCGCCATCCGACCGGTCGCAAAATAGCGCGCGAGAATGTCGTTACGGTTGGTGCCGATGACCAGCCGGTCGATCGGGAGCCCCATGCGGCGAGCGATGTGACCAGCATAGACATTACCGAAATTGCCGGTAGGCACACTGAACGAAATTGGGCGGGCCGGAGCGCCGAGCGCCACTGCGGCGGCGAAATAGTACGCGGTCTGAGCGGCGATCCGCGCCCAGTTGATCGAATTGACCGCCGAGAGGTTGAGCGCACACCGCAGCTTTGCGTCGGCGAACAGCGCTTTGACGAGATCCTGGCAGTCGTCGAAGGTGCCCTCGATGGCGATTGCGTGGGCATTCGACGAATCGACCGTCGTCATCTGCCGGCGCTGAATCTCGGAAACCCGATTGTGCGGAAAGAGCATGAATATGTCGATTGCTTCCCTGTCGCGGCAAGCCTCGAGCGCGGCGCAGCCGGTGTCTCCTGAGGTCGCGCCAACGATAGTTATATGCTCGTGCCGTCGCGCCAGCACCGCGTCAAACATCGGCCCGACGAGTTGCAGCGCGAGATCCTTGAAGGCAAGCGTCGGCCCATGAAACAGTTCGAGCAGCCACAGCCACTCGTCGAGCTGAACCAGCGGCACAACCGCGGTCCGATTGAAACCGCTATAGGCCGCTACTGTGAGCTGCCGCAGCTCATCCGTCGCAAAAGTTTCGTCGGCGAATAGCGAAACGACGCGAGTCGCGAGCTCGGCGTAGGGCAGTCCGGCATAGTCCCCTAAAGCTGCCGCGCTGAGCGTAGGCAGCCCGTCCGGCACAAAGAGCCCGCCGTCCCCCGCGAGGCCAGCTAGAAGCGCCTCCGTGAACGAGAGGGTGGATGGTGAGGGGCGGGGATCTCGGGTACTAAGATAGCGCACGTGTTCGGGTCCAGTCGGGACGCGGAGCCTATCGCTGCTCCCGCACCCCCGCAACCGGGTGTAGCGCCATCCAAGAGATTCGGTTTTGGGGGGAACCGCGCGGCTCGATGCCGGATCGGTTGAATCACTTTGGAACGTAGAAGGTACCGTCTTGCGAGCGCCAAGCGATCCGATAATATCGATCGACCGCGTAAAGCACATCGTCGGTGAAACGGCTGAATTTACGTCGGTAATGAAGAATGTGACAGGAAGAGGCTTTCAGATCGTCGCAAATGTCGGCGCGCAATTGTACCACGGCGAACTCCTTGGTAGCGATACGCCGGATCAGTCCATCTTGATCAAGTCTACCGGCCAGGATGAACTGGCGTGAATTGAAGGGATCGATCGTAAATGGCTGACCCGCGCGGTAACACAGAAGTAAACTTTCGCACATCGCCGGTCCGTGCTTCTGCGATATGTACTCCGCCTCAGCCAAAAAGGACTGCTCGGCTCGGCGGTCGATATCCAACAAACCGCCGGCATAATAGATCTCCGCAAAGGCCTGCGGGCTCCGTGCTAAGATGGGTTGGGCAAGCAGCAGTGGCGACAAAGTGAGCACGACCTTAGCCACTCGCTCGTAAGCGAGTGCTCCGGCGATCATTCGACTGCGCAGCTCATGAAGCATGACGCCTGCAGCAAGAGCGAGAAACACCGCGGCGTCCTGAAACATGTTGTATGAGGTCCCCTCAAACCCTGAAGAGATCGTCGCGGAAATAATAGACACGATTCCATACGAGGTGAGAACGCGACGGTGGCGTGAGAAAATTGCCGGAGCAAATAATATAATTGAAGATAGTGGAAATTCGCTCAGACGCAAATATTTGGCCAAATGGTAACGCGCGCCGTGCCATGCAAAAAGACGAGGCGACAGCAGATGATCAATAAAGCTGCCGCCTGCGACAAGGTGAGTAAGCCCGAGGCAGCCTGCCGCCAGACCGCCGCAGCAGACGAACCAGAACAGCAGCCAGCGCGGCGAGCGGATTGCGAGGTCAAATGTGATCGCGAGCGGGATCGCTACGATGTTATGCTTGACGAAACCGCCGAGCACGACGAGGAGGGCTGTACGCAATAGGTTGAGCCGATCCGGCGGTGTGGAAATGTAACTGACAAGACCGCCGAGCATTATCGCCTCGCCAAGAGTTTGCGGATCGTCTACCGCGACCCAGGCTGGAGCAACCAGGTAACAAAAACCGAGGGCACAGCCTCCACCGAAGACCGCATCGACGCGGTCGCCGCCAAAACGACGGATTGCGGCCCCAGCCAATACGCCCACCGCGACAAATGACATCAGCGCGATGATCCGCCCGCTCAACAACAGGTTGTCAATCACGTAATTAACGACAGCGACCGCCAAGAATGAGAAGATCGGATAATTATTCACACGCCAATAGTTGTCATCGTAGATAAGTTCGTGAGCGATAAGTCGCTGAGCGTTGTAGACGTTCCATCCCTCGTTATAATTTCTTTCGAAGATGAAGCCGATCGAAAGCACGTTTCCGGCGGTCAGCGTGATTGCGCAGATCAGGATGACCCCGGCAAATATGGGAAGGAACCGAACCGTGGTTGGAGAGAACGATGGTCCGACAGCGACCGTCGAAATGTGAAGATCCTGAGCTTCCGCCTGCGAGGTCATAAAATCTCTACTCTGTCGTTCTGAAATTAATCCAGTAAGCTCGAACTGGTCGAAATCCGCCTGTCTGGTTTCGGCTTTGCCTGGTTAGGACGGGATGCTGGGCCGACGAGTGCGCAGCCAGAGGCGCGCGCTGGGCCAGGTGCTGTTGTCCCGCGACGCGTTGCGGCAAGCGCATTGAACGCTTCAAGACGGCCAGCGAGTCCGCCGCGCTTTCGGGATGCGCATCTCGTTGGAGAGAGAGGGCGAGCGGTCGGGCCCGGGTGTCACGGCTGCTGACGAGGCAATGGCAAGATTCCATCCTTTCGAGACGCTCGGAATTTATCGCCGCCCGCCGCGCCGTTGCAACCGAATGCGGCGCCGGGCTCGGGAAGTTGCAGACCGCCGTCGCCGCCGCGTCATCCTCGATCGCCGCCCGGAAGGCTGGCGCGCCCTGGCCTCAACGAAGGCGCTCAACGGGTCGGAGCGGGCGCGATGCGCATGCCGAGCAGAGGTGCGGCCGCTTCCAGGGGGAGTTTCGTGTAACCGCGAGGAACCTCGAACAACGTAACGTCCTGTCTGCCGATCTTGACGTGGTGCAGCTGCCAATCGATCGTTGAGAGTTTGCCGTTTCTCGTTAGAAACTTGCCGACACACTTCATCGGGATTCCGTCGCTGCTGAGCCACAGCGAGCCCGTCGCATGGCCTTCGGGCAAATTGTGCTCCACTAAATATTGTGTAGTTGTGATGCCGTCGATACTCACCTGCCCGAGCGGCTGCCTCAGATCAGGGTGGCTCAACACCGAGACGGCTAGCGGGAGCACAAATTCGACGACAGCATGAAGTTGCGGCAGCACGACCTCGCCGATAGCGCTGGCGGCGTGGAGGATCAAGATCGGCTTTGCGGTCGAAAAATCCTGCTCGTGCCGTTGCTCGCCCGGCATGTGCCACATCCTGCCGACAAAGCTGCGCCCATCGAGAATCAGAACCCGCTCTGCGGTGAAGCCGACCCGAGCGTCGCCGAGGGTCTCGGCCAGTGCTTGGGTTGACAGCAGCATCGAGAGTGAAAGCGGGATTGGAGATAGACGGAGCGCGCGCATGGTTTGTCCTTGGCCCGATGCAGGGCTAGCGGGTGCTGCGGTCTCGCGACGCGCTAGACAGCGGCACCGTAACGCCTATCCTGGAGCGGGTGAAACTGCAACGTCGGAGGCGGGGCGGCCGTGATAAATGGCATGTTCGATGCGCTAGTCCTCGCACCTCCGAGCAGGCGATGAACGACACCGACGGAACGGTTACGGTTAACGTCCATGGTGCGATCAGCGATATACCGGCTGTCGCCTGGGATGCCTGCGCCGGGGACGGTAATCCAACTATCTCGCACGCCTTCTTGAACGCGCTTGAGGAAAGCGGCTCGACGACAGCCCGTACGGGCTGGGCGCCGCAGCATCTCTCTATTACCGGTTTAGGCGCTGCGGTCCTCGGCGTGGTGCCGCTATATGCAAAGACCCACTCCTATGGCGAATATGTCTTCGATTACGGGTGGGCGGACGCCTTCGAACGCGCCGGTGGTCGTTACTATCCGAAGTTGCTCTCCGCGGTG
>Ga0307475_10003014_pt1 | contig 10202 bp, 7 predicted proteins | sample atmos_gasesECM1C_FD_203317 | JGI IMG/M metagenome (GOLD analysis project Ga0307475, IMG submission 203317) | Hardwood forest soil microbial communities from Morgan-Monroe State Forest, Indiana, United States - atmos_gasesECM1C_515 | ecosystem: Environmental > Terrestrial > Soil > Temperate...
ACAGAGCTACGAAATCGAGGTACCAACCGTCCGGTAGGAGGCTATTTTGTGGTGGAGACCTTTCCCTAACTTCGACTGATTCCAAAGCACTTAACCGACTCAGATGTGCTCAACTGCGAAAGTTGGGCTAACCGGCAACTTTGGCTAGCAGGTCGATGAATCACGGCTGGGGAGGGCTCGACAGCGGCGTTTTCGCTGCCCGGCTCTGTAGTTCCTCCGTGCGCTGAAACTCGATTTTGGCTTTGTCCATCTGGTGCGTTTGCTTGAAAAACTTTCCTAACTGGTAGTGAATTGCCGCGTTCTCCGGATCTAGCCGTTCTGCCTTTTCCAATTGGCGCTGCGCTTCCCGGAGTTGGTTCGTCCGCAGGTACGCCGTCCCCAGTTTCAGGTGACAGCTCGCATTGTTTGCCCCAAGTTCCACGGCCTTCTCAAGTAGCGCAATGGCCTCTCCGGCGCGGTCTAACTCCAGCAAAAGGCTTCCAAGATTTAAGTACGGCTGCTCGCTTTGGTGTGCAGCTTCTTTCTCCCATGCAATCGCATTACGATAAGCGTCCAGCGCTTCGTTCGGTTTGGCTTCCGACTCCAGGATCAAACCGAGATTGTTCTCCGCCCGGGCATCCCGCGAGTCCAATTGCAACGTGGCCAGGAATGCTCTCCGGGATTCTGGCAGCAAGCCTCGCGTGTAATACGCGCGGCCCAGGTAATACCACGCATCCTTGTTCTTGGGCTCGAGTTCCACAGCCTTTTCGAGCCACTTGATCGCGTCGGCGTAGTCGTCCAGGAGTACATAGTTCAGGCCCACGATTTTTAAATCATCTCCAGTGGGAGTTTTCAGTGCCGCGGCCCGGGTATAGATTTCGAGCGACTCTTTAGGTCTGTTTTCACGGTTCAATACAAACCCAAGAAGATAGAAAGCTTCGTCCGAGTCCGCGTGCAGCGCGACATAGTGGCGAAGCGCGATTTCTGACGAGCTGAAGTTTTGCAGATGCACGAGCGATTTCGCTTGGTAAATAAGAGCGTCGGTAGCCCCCGGAGCGACGGCGTCAGCCTTGGCAAACAAATCCGCTGCTGTAAAGTAGTCTCCTGCGCGGAACGCGGCCACTCCTCTCTCATATTCGCTGCTGATTTGCCCCGCGCACATAAAAGGGACCAGTAAAAAGAGCGTCAAAGCTCCGCAGAGTATTCCCGATCGAGCGCTGCCGGGCTCAGGCATCATTTCACCATGGGCTTCGCTGGCGCTGGCGGCTCATCAATCTCGAGGATCTGGTCCGCCGGAATGTTCTGAAGCGTTTGTACAATCCCACTCGGCCATCGAATTTCGATGGATTCCACACTCTTTTCTTTTGCCAAACCGAAGTGCACGCGTTTATCGCCGGAAGAAAGATAACTGCTCGCGGTGGTAACGGTAGCGAACTGCTGCCCGCTGGCGGTAAACAACTTCAAAGTGGCGCCGATCGCATCGCGATTGCTCTTGTGTCCCACGAGTCTCAACAGCAACCAATGATTCGTTGTAGGCGTTTCGTTGTGCAAAACATATGCCAGCCCGTCGTTGGTCGTCACTACGGCGTCCAGCCGCCCGTCGTTATCGAGATCCCCGATGGCCATTCCGCGCGCCACCCAGGACTGCTTGAAAACCTCGCCCGAACTTTGAGACACATCCAGGAATCCTTTGCCGGTATTGCGCAACAGAAGCATTGGTTCGCGATAGTGCAGACTAGGATTTGTCAGTTCAATGGTGTCGAGATCGTGGCCCTGCGCAATCAGCAGATCTTTCCAGCCGTCATTGTCAAAATCCATGAATCGCACGCCCCATCCTGAATGTGCCAGCGTCATCCCCGCAAGCCCAGATCGCGTGCTCACATAGGTAAATGCGCCGTCGCCGTTGTTCTCATAAAGCGCATACCGCTGATTGGCCAGGTCCGTGACCACGATGTCCGGCCATCCATCATTGTTGTAGTCCGCGAAATCGACTCCCATGCCGGCATAGGTGCGGCCATCAATATCAACGGCGACTTCTGAAACCAATCCGACCTCTTCAAACGTCCCGTCGCCTTTGTTGTGATACAGGAATTCCACCATCGAATCATTCGCAAAAAACAGATCGATGTGGCCGTCGCGGTCGTAGTCTGCCAGAGCCACTCCAAGGCCTTTGGCCAGTTTGGAAAGACCCAGCTTTTCCGCCACTTCCGTAAACGTACCGTCCCGATTGTTGTGATACACCAGCGGCCGCGCCGGTTTAAAGTAGTCCGGGTGGCAATACGCTCGATAACCTTCTCGGTGTTCGCCGCACCAGATGTCGTCGAAATCCCACTCGACGTAACGCAGCACCACCAGATCGAGAAAGCCGTCCCCATCCAGATCCACCCACGCCGCGCTGGTGGACCACCCGCTGCCGCCAACTCCGGCTTTCGCGGTCACGTCGGAAAATGTTCCGTCGCCGTTGTTGTGATACAGCTTATTGCCTCCGTAAGCGGTCACGTAAAGATCTTCGTACCCGTCGTTGTCGTAGTCGCCCGCGGCGACACCCATGCCATACCCGACTCCCTGCAAGCCCGCTTTTTCGGTCACATCTTCGAACGTTCCATCGGTCTTTTGGTGATACAAGCGGTTCCAGTATTTTGCTCCGCTCTTCTGAGGAATTGTGCCTTTCGGAGTGGGATCGCTCAGAGGCGCACCGTTTACAAAGAAAATATCCAAGCGTCCATCGTTGTCGTAATCAAAAACTGCGACCCCTGAACCCATGGTCTCCGGCAAGTATTTTTTCGATGTGTGGGAGGCTTGATGTTGAAAATTGACGCCGAGACTCTTGCTGATTTCCGTAAATCTTCCGGGCGCCGTGGAATCCACGGTGTTTGTCCCCCACGATTTATCTGCCTCACTGATCAAGGACATGGAAGCCACAAAAACAATCGCAACAAGGACGGGAAAGACAAAGAACGCTGCGTTTCTGGTGTGGGATAGAATTACGAAGGGCGGCTTCACCGTTCGACGATTCCTTTTCCTTCCATAACAGTGTAAATGCGGTCCACCGCCGGCACGGTGATTTGTTCCTTGGCCCCGCTGGGCCAGTGGATTTCCACTTTATCCACGCTCGTGGCCGCCCCCAAGCCAAAATGCAACCGTTGATCGGAATTTGAGCCGTAGCTTCCACCGCTGAACAGGTCACTCCGCTGGCGGATTACCCCCGTCGTTACAAAGACCTTCGCTCCGATGGCATCACGCGGGCTCTTAGGGCCACCGACCAATTTCAGCGTCACCCAATGGTTCGAATTTTTGACTACATTTCTGAGCAGCGTCGGCGTTGCATCCATATTGTTGATCACCACGTCGATGTGGCCATCATTGAACAAGTCTCCGAACGCGGCTCCCCGCGCGGTTATCACCACGGCGAGCCCGCTACCCGTCGCTGGCGGAATCTCTTGAAATTTCGCTCCGTCCAAGTTTCGAAAAAGCAACGGACGCTGCGCCCAGGTCGTTCCCCAATCCTGCTTGTCCACTCCGGGATAGACATGGCCATTGGCGGCGAAAATATCAAGCAGCCCGTCGTTGTCATAGTCGAGGAATCCGGTTCCCCAACCCAGGAATGGAAGCGTGATGTTGGCGATTCCCGCGCGAGCCGTCACATCGGAAAAGTTGCCATCGCCATCGTTACGATACAAAGCGTTGTAGTCGTCGGAGAAATTCGTTATGTAAAAATCAACTTTGCCATCGCGGTTGTAGTCGCCCACCGCGATGCCCATGGAAGCCTGCTCCCGCCCTTCGTCATTCAACGCGAACCCGGAGATATAGCTCACGTCCTCGAATGTGCCGTCGTGTTTGTTGCGGTAGAGGTACTTGGGCACCGAGTCGTTGGCAACCGCCAGGTCGAGCCAGCCGTCATCGTCCACATCAACAAATACGGACGCGAAGCCATAGTAACCCTTGGGGTCCGAGACACCGGCCTTTACGCTTACATCCGTGAATGTCCCGTCTCCGTTGTTATGGAACAAGTGATCACCTTCCCCCGGCAGGCCTCGCGGCCCGCACATCACTTCGATTCCACGAAAACTACAGAACCCCGCGGGAAGCCTGCCCTGGCCGGCAATGGGCGGATGGTCGGGATCAAATTTCACGTAGCCCGGAACAAAGAGATCGAGGAAGCCGTCGTGATCGTAGTCTCCCCACGTCGCTCCGGTCGACCAGCCGCCGAGTGTGACTCCTGCTTTCTCGGCTACATCTGTGAATGTCCCATCGTGGTTATTGTGGTACAGCCGGTTTTTGCCGAAGTTCGATACGTAAATGTCTGGCCACCCGTCGTTGTCGTAGTCTCCCACGGCTACCCCGAAGCCCCAGCGCTCGTTTGCGACGCCGGCCTTTTCCGTAACGTCCGTGAATGTGCCGTCATGGTTGTTGTGCAGAAGCATGGCGCGCGGCGCCGCTTCCTTGCCCTTCAGCGCGCGGAAAGTCGAGCCATTCAACAGGTAAATGTCCAGCCAGCCGTCGTTGTCGTAATCCAAAACCGCCACGCCTGAACCCGGCGTCTCCAGAATGGTCCGTTTCTCGGGGTCTCCGGAACGGTGATGAAACTTGTCGAGCCCCGCAATATGCGTGACATCCGCGAATACGACCGGCGCGCCGTCGACGAAGCCCCCGGCGGTAATGGGCCGCGAAAGCGCATCTTTGACCGGAGCATGTGCTGCGCCAGTGCTCATGCCACTCTGCTGCCCTTGAGCGGCCTCCTTTTCCGCAGGGTTTTGTTGGGCCGGCCCAGAGCTGAGAAGTAAAGTCGCACAAATGGCTTCTAATGCCGTTGCCCGGAGAAAGCAGCAATGTGGGTTGGATCGTGAAGGTGGCATCATGCCCAAATGGGTCGTTTAACTCAAAATGGCATCTTCGCACAAAGTCGGCGAGCGGGGAACAATAGGGGAACATTAACCCCGGTTCTCGTACATGGTGTTTCTCAGCGTGCGCGGGTTCTTAGACTACGCAGGACCGAGCAATCCACTTGCGATTTGCGTGGTTGCGGTGTTGCCTTCCTCCTCTCGGAACGGAATCGGCGTCCTGTTCCATCGGCTTTTCGAAGCTCAATAGCCCGGCCCACCGATACCTCTGTCTACGCTTCAAGCGGTATCTCGCGATACAGAAGTATCGGCTACCTTATCATTCCCTCTGCGCTTCGGCCGCCACCACAAGCAGCTCGCGCTCGAACTTTCGGAACTGAGTTACATCGCGTACGTACTCGGTGAATGTAGGCATCACCAGTCGGGCCAAAGCGTCTGTGCGTTCCGGCGCGCGCCGAGCAGATTCCATTAGCAGTTCGTAATCTTCGATACCCTCTCGCATCACTTCGAGTCGCTCCGACACGAACACCCCATCGTGCTCTGGGTCGGGGTAAACGATAGCGTTATCACCGGCCGGCAGAAAGAACCCTCCACCCCAATCGGGTTGCACGTTCTCGAACGGCCGGTCCGTCCAGAAATTCCCGCCCCAGTGTAGGTACCCGGTAAGCCCGTACCGAAAGTTGACCCAGGGCAGGAGTCGCACCTTGAGCGTCGGGAAGTCCGTAAACCGGTTCAGATATTTGCCGCGCGGATCCAGACAAATGTAGTACCAACTTTGACCTCCACGCACCTTATGCGCTGCAATTGCATCCAACCTTTCATCGAATGTGCCGAGTTTAGGCACCCAGATCGTGGTCTCTTCCTGAGCGGAAATATCTTCACTCAAGCTCAGGGCGTCCAGGGTCGGCACTCCCGGCAGTTCCTCGCTGACGATGTGCACAAAGCGCCGGTAGATAGGCATCTCGGCTCCATGCGGCTCATCGTGAACGTGCTGGACATAGCGGCTGAGCCAGCCTTTCACTTGCAAGTGATTGCGAAGTTGCCGCAAAAACTCTCGGAGATTCTGTTCTGCACGGGGATCGTCTGCCGGCAGTTCCTTCCTTACAATTTGACCGCTCTCTACCAGATCCGTCGCGAGCACATACGGCGAGTCATATCCACCGCCGAGCCGTCCGCTCAGGTGGCCGCCCTCGATCATGCGTGCCATACCGGCTTTGTCAAAAACCTCAATCCAGCGGTCCACTAACGCGAAATCGTATTCGACGCCGCCGTCTGCCAGATGCGCTTTAGCCAGCGTTCGCACGGGAACAAACACAACATTCTGTTTGTACTCCGCCATCGTCCGCCCTATGTTCTCCAGTATTCTCCAGTAGCGATCGGGATCGGACTTGAATTGCGGATAGTGTTTCGCCATCAACTCTTGTTCAAACCAGAGCCAATTCGTCACCCAGAGCTTTTGTTCTTTTGGTACGGTTGCTAGGAAGACTTCCACGCGAAAGGGCAGCCTTAACTTCCGCTCCCCGGCGTCGATCTCTATCGCGCCCGCGTAAATTCCCGGCCGGGTGTCTTCCGGCGTGAACACGGAAATCCATATGGTCTCGGTGCGGGACCCTTCCAATGAGATTTCCTTCGTTAGCGGAAACAAAGGATCTGGATAGGGACCCACTTCTGATCGCACTACTTCGGCCAGAGGTGTGTCGGTAGGGTGAGAATTCACCTTCACCATTCCTACTCGGTAGGTTTGGACCTTAAGTGCTGCGTTCCCCAAGTGCGGAGCAATGACGCGCACGCGTACCACTCGGTGCTCTTGGGACCGCAACACAACCTGCAGGCTCGTGTGGCCATTGCGGGCCGACAGCAGTGTCACTTCGAGTTTTGATGAGGCTGCGGGGCTGTCGGGAAAAACCTTCACCAGCGAATCAACGCACCATGCTGAAAGGTTGTCAGGCTGCGAGCCATACAGCGGCAAAGGAGAAAAACAGATAAGCCAAACGAGAAGTTTCCTCATGATTGCCTATCTTATACCTGTACACCATGGCTCTTGGATCGTGCCTGCTGGCACAAGCGCATAGAGAATTTTGCCAGTCTGATGGTCTTCGCCCTGCGACGAAGGCCGGTAGGCGTTAGTGAGTCACTTGGCAGGAAGACCGGCTATGGTAAAGACCGTGCCATAGGCCGGATTGCCATTTGCGTCCGTGCCTTGGGCACTCGCGGTTCCGTAAAGCGTGCCGTCCGTGGCCTGGAGGACGCCAGCCACAGGGGTGGCGCCATTCGTTCCGCTGAGCGGCAACTGGTGCACCGCAACGCCGCTGGGGCTTAGCGCCAAGACCTCCCCGTAATTATTTAAATATCCAGAAACGTTATAGATGGCAGTGGTCCACAAATTGCCGTCCGTCGCTTGCAATAGTGGACCGCTACACGCCAGTCAACTGATCGGCTCCACAGGTGGGGTTCGGATGAGTTGTCCGTATGACGAGCATCCCTGTTAAGTAAATCTCACCAAGCGAGTTCCGTTGTGGGAAGTCTCACCAGATCGGTACCGGGAAACGCGCTCGGCACTCATTTTCCCCTCCAGGAAATTCGGATGACGAGCTTCTCCACAGATAATGGACATTCCGGTACAATATTAACTGTTGAACAAAGAAGTTTCGTTAAATTTCATCCAGACTTACATGACTTCCTCCGCTAACCTTGCGCTTCGTGTCGTCGCGATCGACGATGACGTTCAGCATCTCAAATTCATCTCGACGGTACTCTCCTCTAAACAGATTGTAGTTTCAACGGCCGCAGATCCAGGAGCCGGACTGGAGTTGGTTCGAAAGGTGCGACCGCATCTCGTTCTGGTGGACTTGATGATGCCCGGAACGACGGGAATCGAGCTCCTCGAGGAGGTCCTCCGGTTCGATCCCGGCACTGAGGTGGTCTTGCTCACTGGCCAATACAGCACCGAATCCGCCGTTGAGGCTATCCAGAAAGGGGCCGCCGACTACTTGACCAAACCGGTGGACGTCGAGAAACTCGAGCAACGTGTGGAATCTCTTCTTTTGGAAGTGCGCCAGGGGCAGCGTTGCTTAGAGCTGGAGAATGAACTCCTCGAAAACTCCCAATTTGCTGCCATGGTGGGGAACAGCGCCGCGATGCTCGAAGTGTTTCACCGTATCCGCCGTGTCGCGCCGCATTTCCGAACCGTGCTCTTGACGGGCGAGACGGGGGTCGGTAAAGAGCTTGCGGCCCAGGCACTGCACCGGATGAGTCCAGTCTCTTCAGGGCCGTTTGTGACGTGCAATTGCTCAGCGCTGGTAGAGACGCTTGCAGAAAGCGAACTTTTCGGTCATGTCAAGGGTGCTTTCACCGGGGCCGTTCAAGACCGCATCGGACTGTTTGAAGCAGCCAACGGGGGCGTTCTTCTACTGGACGAAGTTGGGGAGCTTTCACTTTCATCACAAGCGAAGCTACTTCGAGTCCTGCAGAACCGCGAGATCCAGCGAGTGGGCTCCCCTGCGGTCCGGCGAGTGGACGTTCGAGTGGTTGCAGCGACGCATAGAGACCTCCAGACCATGGTGAAGGATGGCCGGTTTCGTCAAGATCTCTTTTACCGTCTCAGCATGGTGCAAATTAATGTTCCATCACTAGCGCAAAGAGCAAACGACCTCCCGTTGCTCGAACGCTATTTCATAAAGCGATTCGCCGAGCAATACAACAAGCCCGTGCACGGAATCACGCGGCGAGCGCAGGCTCTACTGGCCAAGTATTCCTGGCCCGGAAATGTCAGAGAGCTTGAAAACGTGCTCGGAAGCGCTTGCATGATGGCGGAGAACGAAACCATCGACATTGGCGACCTTCCGGAATACATCCGTGAAAACCAGGTAACCATACCTCAAGTGGAAGAGCCCCTCGGCACGCTCGAAGATATGGAAAAACTTTATGCGCTTCGAGTACTCCAGAGCACTGGCGGAAACAAGGTTCGTGCCGCGGAACAGCTGGGGATCAGCCGGACAAAACTCTACCGAATTCTGGGTGAGAGCGATTCAGAGGAGGCAGACATCACTCCGCCGGGCGGTCTGGGAAAAGGAACCAATTAGCACTCGATCTTCCACACCTCCCGGCCATGGTTAGGTACCTGTGTAGGAGTGCATACTTACTGCTGTGCCGATTTCAGCTGGAAGACAATTTTGTGACCGCACGAGTGTCTAAGAAATGACCGGATTGAGAAAACGTGGCAGCATAGTGAAATGAAACATCCAAAACAATACCGGCGCGCTCCGCAAACCCATCCATCCGCTTTGGCAGTGCCTTCGTATCATCGCATTCTGGTTAAGCATGGCCTGATTGAAAAAAATCTGTCCATCGCCGATGCGTATGAAGTGTTTTTGAAAGTGGGCGCTGACCCAGAAGTAGAGAAACTCCGTCGTAAGGTGACCCAGGGCAACCGAATGAAACACGTTCCCGCTCTATATCTGGCCACAGCCATGGCTCTGCAAGGCATGACCAAGCAAGAGCTTGAAGCTCTGAAATTGCGGATGAAAGAGAAGCGAGTATGAGCGCCCGCCCCTGTTAAGAATTCGTGTTATCGCGCAGCCCCGGCGGCGCCTTTTTAGGGCCACTGGCTCTCCTCGTAGGCCCGCTCTAGGCATTGTTTTAATTTCCTACAGACTGTCTGTTTTTCACACACAATTCCTTACCCCAAGTCGTTAAGCGGAAATGCGTTATTTCCGTATCTAACTGTAAACAAAGCAGATACGAGAAACATCCGCTTGGGCCACCGATTGCCTTATGTCAAGACGTGAAACATGAGACGACAACTTGGAGAGGCCGCCAGCTCGACGAAGGCGGCCAGCTCAACAGGAGTAAGTCATCCTGGGAGAAGGAACCGAGTAGTTCACCATTCGATGCGCATACAACCAAAGTTTCGTCCGCAAAGTCGCCTGCGAGAACTGAGGGATATATGAGGGCAACGGGGAATGGTTTCAAAGTGCTGGTCATCGACGACTCACCGGTTTCTCGCAAGCTCGTGGAGCTCCCACTGGCCCAGAATCACTACAAGATGATCTTCGCGAAAACGGGCCAAGAGGCGATGCGACTCTTCGAGGAACATAAGCCTGATCTGGTGATCATGGACTGGGTGATGCCCGACCTTACCGGAGAAGAGATGTGCCGGCGCATTCGATCAAGTTCGCGAGACGCTTACAGTTACATCATCGTACTGACTGGCAGCACCGACAAAGATTGTCTTGTAGAAGCGCTAGATGCGGGGGCCGATGACTATCTGACGAAGCCGTTCCATCGCGGCGAACTCTTGGCTCGCGTGGCTGTGGGCATCAGGAGCATCGAGCTCCATCGTCAGCTAAGAATAAAGACCAAGCTCATGGAAAGACTTGCGCT
>Ga0307475_10003015_pt1 | contig 10200 bp, 4 predicted proteins | sample atmos_gasesECM1C_FD_203317 | JGI IMG/M metagenome (GOLD analysis project Ga0307475, IMG submission 203317) | Hardwood forest soil microbial communities from Morgan-Monroe State Forest, Indiana, United States - atmos_gasesECM1C_515 | ecosystem: Environmental > Terrestrial > Soil > Temperate...
CACCCAGGGCCAGGGCCGCAACGCATAGTGCGCAATGTTGAACCACAGTGTCGCGCCCAGCGAATTCTTCTCGTCCTTCGCGCTGAACATACGCTGGGCCACGTATCCGCCGCCGCCCGGTTCCGCGCCCGGATACCAGGCCAGCCACCACTGCATGCCCAGATAGACAATGAACGTCAACACCGGAAGGGTCCATAGAGCGCTCGTGCTCAGCCCCAAATGAAAGTCGGGGAGGAACGCCGTCGGGTCCGACACCTGCATTCCATTCTGCCGCGCATTGTTCCCGATGATCTGCAGGTGCATTTGCAATGCCTGCATGCCGCCGATCTTCGCCACTGCGACCCAGGCCAGCACAATGATCATGGTCATTTTCAGCACGAACTGGAAGAGGTCGGTTACCAGAACTCCCCAGAGTCCGCCAATGAAGGTGTACAGTCCGGTGAAGGGAATCAGCACCAGGACGCAGATCGCCAGCGCGGTACTGCGCGGATCTCCGAGCGCGTACTGAAAGACGTGGCCGCCAAGCGTAAGTTGCAGCACGCGCCCCTCAGCGATCGCCGGGCCTAAGAGCACCATGATGATGTTCACCATTGCTTGCGTGACCCAGCCCAGGATGAAGCAGTTCATGAACAGCCCGAGGTAGACCGCCTTGAACCCGCGCAGGAATGCCGCGGGCTTCCCTCCGTAGCGGATCTCGACCAGTTGCACGTCGGTGAGGATCTCGGCGCGGCGCCAGTAGCGCGCGAAGAAGAAGACGGTGAGCATCCCGCCCACACACGAACCCCACCAGATCCAGTTGCCTGCAATCCCCTGCCGGGCCACGAGTCCGCATACGAGAAGCGGAGTGTCCGCCGCGAAGGTCGTTGCTACCATCGAGGTTCCCGCCAGCCACCAGGAGACATCGCGACCGGAGATGAAGAACTCTTCCGTGTTCCCGCTCGCGCGCCGGCGGTAGTACACGCCGATCAGGAGATTGGCCAGCAGGTAGCCAACGATCACGATCCAGTCGGTTGCGGTTAGCGGCATAGGTCTCCGTGTCGCCGAGAGATTTTAGGTCCGCGGAAGCTTTTTGGAATGATCGGCCAGTCGCGCGCCACCTTCACGAGCGCTCCTGCCTTGCGCGGCCGCCGCGCCGTGCCTATCGGAATCGGCGAATAAATAAAGTGTGACGCTCGGACCGATAAAACCCAACCCCGTAAATCACAGCCTTCCCTTTAGTCGAGTAAATCACCTGCCGAATCCGGAGCAGGGGCGCGCCACGCGAAACAGCCAGCAACTCGGCATTATGAGCGTCGGCGGGAGTAGCGTCGACCTCTTCGTCGGCATAGGCCAGCTCAACGCCATAGTCATGTTGCAACGTGCCAAATAGAGAAGCCTTGCCGAGCGGCGCTGAAGTCAGGCTGGCAAACTCCGGTGCCGGCAAGTAGCAGGTCTCCAGCGCGAATGGGTCATCTCCGGTCAGCCGAAGCCGGTCAATCTTTACCAGATGGCTGGCCGCAGGCAAACCGAGGCGGGCCGCAATCTCCAACTGGTGTTCGATGAGCTTGGAGGAAAGCACCCGTGTCCGCGGCGCCAGCCCGCGACTCGACATGTGCTCGGTGTAGCTCATCAGCTTGTTGAAATGAATTTTGGGCGGTGCAACGAACGTGCCGGAACCGCGGCGTCGCTCGACGATGCCTTCCCGTTCGAGACCAGCCAGGGCGTGACGGGCCGTCATGAGGCTGACGCTATGAATCTTCGCGAGTTCCCGCTCCGAGTCCACGGCGTCGCCGATCTTCAACTGCCCGCCTTCGATCCGTTTCCGGATGACGTTCTGGATCTTCTTATAAGCGGGCGTGCCGTTCCGGCTTCCGTTTCGGTTCTGTACCATCATCTTCCCCACGGCCAATCTAGCACTCACCCCGTTGCGCGATTCCGATCCCCTCAGATACATCCCCACAGATGGCTGATGTGAGCTATATAGCACATGTATGGGAGCAGGTAAAGGAGAGTTTGTGAGGCTTTTTCGAGGGGGGCGATCGGCCGAACTGCTTTGCTATATAGCGGTAGAGTGCTATAGGACTGATTCTGCCCGGTTTAGCCCTTTCTTGAGAGCTCGGGAACCAGTTGAAGAAGCCCAGAAAAACCGACACAAAACGGGTTTAATACCAGAAATAATAGTCAAATCCTCGGCGACTCCGGTTTTCCATAGCCGCCCGGCCTTCAGGCACGCAGGTGCCAACTCACTTTCAAGTGCTTTCCCGTCGTTATTCAAGTGCTATGCAGTGCTGCCGGGAGCAGATCGGATAAGGCGCTGAAGAAAATTCAAATTTTCTTCTTGACCTTCTGTGTCACACTGCTATATAGCATATGTCCATTCGCAGTTGCGGTCGGTGGGGATGCACCGCAACTTCAGCGCGTGGGAGGTTCTGTGATGAAGCGAGCATTTCTGAGTGGATGTATTTTGGCCGCTGTGGCCGTGGTGTTCGTGCTCACGCTGCCAGCGTGGGGCCAGGAAGTAACTGCTAACATCGTAGGCACGATCACCGATCCCACCGGGGCGCCGCTCGCCGGCGCCGAGGTTACCGCGACCGACACCGAACGCGGTACGACGTGGAAGGTCACGACAAACGACACGGGCTCGTACAGTATTCTGCGCCTTCCCGTCGGCACCTACCAAGTCCGAGTCTCCGCGACCGGTTTCCAGACGACAAGCTATCCACCGTTCGTGCTGCAGTTGAACCAGACCGCGCGCGTCGATGTTCCGATGAGGATTGGCAAGGTCAGCGAAACGGTGGAAGTCAGCGGGGCGGCCCCAGTACTGCAAACGGAGAGCACCGAGGTCAGCACCATCATCGATTCCGCGGCAGTCACGACGTTGCCGTTGGCCGGCCGCAACTATCTCCAGTTGGGCCTATTGGCACCGGGCACGACCACGAACAACCCGCGCGGAATTAACGAGCCACAAAATCTGGACAACGGCAGCCGCCCGTTTATCAATGGCAACCGCGAGCAGGCAAATCAGTATTTTCTCGATGGAATCCTCAACAGCGAAGACAAGAACAATGAAACCAGCTTCCAACCGAACGTAGACGCCATCCAGGAATTCAACATCATCACCCAGAACGCGTCCGCAGAATTCGGCGACTACGAAGGCGGAGTGGTCAGCGTTTCCACGAAGTCAGGAACGAATAATTTTCACGGGAGCATTTTCGAGTTCTTCCGTAACGACGCGCTCGATGCGAACCTGCCGAGCAATGGGTGGTCAAAAGGTGTCGTATCCGAGGAAAATACCACCGGTCATATCGTTCCCGGGCACGGCGCCGACGGCACCATCCTCAAGCCAGAGTTTCGTTACAACCAGTTCGGCTTCACGATCGGCGGCCCGATCATGAAGAACAAGCTGTTCTTCTTCGCCGATTATCAGGGGCTGCGTGATTTGAATGCCGGCTCCACTGGAGCCCAGCTACTGACTCAGAAAATGCGAGGGGGCGACTTCGGAGAGCTTTGCACGGATTCCGGGGGGACGTTCAATGGGGCCGGGATTTGTTCGAAATCTGCAGGTCAGGTGGTCGACCCACAGAATGGAAACGTGGCTTTCCCCAACAATGTCATCCCTTCAAACAGAATCAGCACCGTTGCCAACAATTTGTTCAACAATTTCCAGAAATACTATCCCCTGCCACAGATTGAGAGTGTCGCTAGCGGAAACAACTATTTCTACAATACTGGTACCAGCATCAACACCGACCAAGGGGACGTGAAGGTCGACTACAAGGCTTCCGATAAAGACTCCGTGTTCGGTCGCTGGTCACAGGGGCACCTGCGCAATCCAGCCTTCAGCGGCTGTCTATTCTGCGCTTCCGGGTCGGAGCAGGGCGCGGACCAGCCCATGAAAAACGCCGTTCTCAATTGGGTGCATACCTTCACCCCCAGTCTGCTCAACGAAGTCCGAGTTGGCTTCAACGCCGTTCAGTTCAACCAGAGTCTGGTGCAGACGTCTTCGCTTGGAAACGTAGGTGAACAACTCGGAATTGCAAACGCCAACTTCGAACTTCCAGGGTTGCTTAATATCAACATCACGGCTTTCGGGAACAACGCGAATGCCGACCTTGGCCAGTTGAACTTGGTGCAAATATTCCACACGACCCAGGGTCAGTTTAACGACAATCTCTCGATTACCCATGGGCACCATTCACTCAAGACCGGGTTCCAGTTTGTCAGGTTGCGCCAGGACTTTCAGTACAACGGCAACAACGGCGGTTTGGGCAGCATCCCTGTCAACACATTGAGCGGCTTCGGCTTGTCAGACCTATACCTGGGGCTTGCCGCGGGTGCAGGTGCGAGGGACACGTATCTTCAACAGGCCATGTTTCAGCAACGCGGAAACATCATTGCTGGCTACTTGCAGGACGACTGGCATCTGACCAGCACCCTGACCTTGAACCTCGGCTTACGATTTGAAGATCACACCCCGTTGTACGAAGTTAAAGACCGAGAAGTCAACTTCGGACTCTTCACCGGAACCATCTATACACCGACGGGAAAAGATGCAAGCGCGAAGTTCAGCAACCGGGCGCTCTATAACAATTACCTGGGCAAAGGCGATTGGGAGCCCCGTATTGGATTTGCCTGGTCGCCTGCCTCTCTTGGCGGGAAGACCGTGATTCGCGGTGGCTATGCGATTTCCAACTTCTTCGAAGGAGGCGGCACCAACGAACAGCTCACCATGAATCCGCCCCTTGGGATTCTCAAACAGGCTAACGCGGGACGTACGCTGGCGGCTGGTTATGGTGCCCCGAACAGCTGCGGTGGTGTGATCAACCTTGCTTGCTATGCAGGAAATAGAATCAGGATCACCGACCAAAACTTTAAGCCTGCCATCAGCCAGCAGTGGAACTTTACGCTTCAACATCAGTTGAGCAGCTCCGTGAGCATGCAGATTGGCTACGTCGGCCAGCACGGTACCCATCTCCTTAATTTTGAAAGTCTGGCTCAGCGCGTGGGTTTGAATGCGGCCGGGAAGATCGCCAAGCCGGGCGAATTGATCGTCGGCCAGCACGCAGGACCCTACCTAGGCGGTGGGTCCACGCCGTGCGATATGAAGAATCTCAGTGCTTGCGGAGTAACAGGCTCGCTGTATCAGTTAGATCAAAACGGCAGCGTTCTGGCCGGAGCCAATATGTCGAACTCCGACCAACGCTACGACGCCCTCCAAGCCGTATTGCAAAAGCGAATGGGCAGCGGGCTGGTGGGGCAAGTCTCCTACACCTATTCGAAGTGCCTGAGCAACTCGCCAGGTTATTTCGGAACAGGTTGGGGTAGCACCGGAGCAACGAGCTCGGGCGGCCAGCCCGGACCGCAGAACATCTACGACATGCGTTCGGACTGGGGACCTTGCTTCTTCGATCAGAGGCATGTCTTGACCAGCTACGTGACCTACCAACTACCGTTTGGTAGGGGCAAGCAGTTTGGAAAAGACATGAGTTCGACGCTGAATGCGGTGCTCGGCAACTGGGAAATCGGTGGTATTATTTCTGCCCATTCAGGAAACTCCCTTACGCTGAATCAGTTTGGCGGATGGGGTGGTTCCCAGGATCCTTCCAATACCAACGGAATCGGACCGCAAACGCTCTCTGAGCGGCCGAACTGCGCCGGCGCGGTCCATGTGGTGAACAAGCGGGTACCTGCCGTTGCTGGAACGAGCACTGCCAGTGGTTCGAATGCTTTTATTCAGTGGTTTGACCCGAGCAATATCTCGAGTCCGGCAAACAATTCGTTCGGAAATTGTTCGGTCGGTAACATTGCCGGTCCCACATATGCTGACGTGGATCTGAGCCTGCACAAGAATTTTCTCTTTACTGAGAACAAGCGGCTCGAGTTCCGTTTTGAGGCGTTGAACGCATTCAACCACCCCGTATGGACGTTCTCCGGGGGACCGGCAAACGGTTCCTTCGACTTTGGCAGCGCAACTCTCGGACAAATCACAGGCTCTCAAAGCGCACGAAGCTTACAATTCGGCCTGAAATTTGTGTTCTGATGTATCCATATCGCTATGATGTCTGGCAGGCGCTTTGGCGCCTGCCATTGTTTTTAAAGGCGGCCCCTTGCTCTGAAAGCCGTCGGACGCGTTGCGCCCGGACGGCCGAGCTGGGAAGAAACACTTGGTCGCAACGTCAAATAGGGCTACCATTCGTCGGGGTACGACTTGCTATTCCCTATTCACACTAGCGGCAACCGGACCGCCGACCACGCGACTCGTCAGTGGGGCAGCTGCGGAACAGTGCTGCTGAGCCTGCTCTGCGCCGCCGCAATGAGCTTGTCCAGCGCATCCGCTTTCGCGCAGAAGACTGGGGGCGGCGCGGCCCCACCACCGCCCAAGCCCACTCCGCCTCCACGGCCCCCTACGGATAGTTTTGATGAAAACCAGCTACGTTACGGCACCAATGGCGCGCTTGCCTCGAAGAGCGCGGTCGAAAAAGACACTTGCTTTCTTCCGCCGCTGAATGGATTGCGCAGTCCGGTGGTCACGGTCGCCAACCTGCAGGCTGCCGCGAAAGCAAAAAAGGAGTACGCGGCCGCGTGTGCGGCCGTAAATGACAAAAAGTTTGATGTAGCTGAGCAGCACCTACGCAAGGCGGTTCAGGTGGAGTCGAAGTATCCAGCAGCCTGGGTCACGTTGGGCCAGCTGCTCGCCGCGCAGCAAAAAACCGATGAGGCTCGCCAGTCGTGTTCGCGCGCGCTCGAGGTCGACCCTAACTATGTGCCTTCGCACCTTTGTATGGGAGATGTAGCGGCTCGGGCACAACAGTGGGATGACGTGCTGAAATACGCCGAGCGTGCCCTCGAACTCGACCCCACCAACGATGCGCCTGGCTACGCTTACAGTGCGATGGCGAACCTGAATCTTCACCACTTGGCGGAGGCAGAGAAAAATGCACTGCGGGCGCTGGAGATCGATCGCACGAACAGTGACCCGCGCGTCCACTTCTTGCTCGCTCAGATTTATGAGGCAAAGAAAGATCCCACAAGTGAAGCCTCGCAGCTGCGCGAATACCTCAAGTACGCCAGCACTCCACAAGAGGTTGCCATGGTCCAACAGGCTCTGGCGGACCTGGAAAAGCGGATGGGCAAGTAGCCTTGGCCGCCCTGGTGCGAGATAGCTCAACACGTTCTTCGACCCCCGGTTCGTCATTGCCCTCTTGGCGCCTTCCAAAATAGTGACCATGTATCGATGTCCCAGCATCGGTTCCTTTCCCAAGGCTGCCGGTTCGTTCGCGACCCTCCTGCTATTCTCCTTTTTCTGCAGTGCTCAGACTCAAACTACGCCCTTCAGCGGGATCTCCCTCTCCACGCAAATGCGCGTCGAGAACGTTGGATGGTGGCCGACAAAAGGGGACCGACCGCGAGAGGAGTACGTCGGGACTGCGGAATGCGCCAAGTGTCACGCTGCCAAAGCCGCAACCTATAAGGACATGGCAATGTCCCAGGCATCCATGCACCCCCAGCAATCGGAGAGCCTCCGCCAGCATGACCATCTGCCCTTCCAGCAGGGGCCTTATGGCTATGAATGGGTGACCACGGCAGAGGGCAGCACGCTGAAGATCACGAACGGAACAGCGTCTATTTCTGCTGACCTGTTGTGGGCGTTCGGCCTGGGACGTATGGGCCAAACCCCCCTCTACCGGCGGCATGACGCGTTCTACGAGAGCCGAGTGAGCTACTACTCCAGTCCGGGTGCTCTCGACATCACCCCGGGGCATGCTCGTGCCGTCCCCGTCAACCTTGAAGACGCGCTCGGCCGGCAGCAGGAACCGTCAGAGATCCAGCGCTGTTTCGGTTGTCACACCACCGCGTCGACGACGAACGATCAGTTTGATCCGAGTCATGCATTTCCCGGCGTCACTTGCGAGGCGTGTCATGGGCCCGGCGCCCGGCATATCGCTGCTATCAAGGCGGGAACAGAAAACTCCACGGATCTGATTCTGAATCCCGGCCGACTCGAGCCCGTCGATTCGGTGGATTTCTGCGGTGCCTGTCATCGTACCTGGCAGGATGTGGTCGGGAGCGGACTCATAGGGGTTGGAATCCTGAACATCCGCTTTGCACCCTACCGACTGGAGAACAGCAAATGCTGGAAGCAGCAGGATGCCCGAATCACCTGCATTGCGTGTCACGATCCGCACAAGCCTCTGGTGCGAGAAGCCAGCTCCTATGATTCACGATGCCTTCAATGTCACAAGCTTCGGGGAGCTTCAAAGAGCAGACTGGCGATCGCGAAGATTGCCGCCTGCCCCGTCGCCGTCCAGAACTGCGTGACCTGTCACATGCCGAAGTATGAACCGCCGAATCTGCACTCCTCGTTCACGGATCATTGGATCCGCATCGCGCGGCCTGGCAAGCCCTATCCCTATTAGTTCCGGCCTCACCGAGTTAACCAAAGCTAACGAAGCTGCTCCTTCACTACCTTGCCAGCGGTCGGATCAGGAGGATGAGCTGGCGGCGTCGGCGGCAGCGGAGGGCCAGTGCGCGTCTTTGGCGAGAACTTTTGCTTTCCCAGCTGGTCGCGGCCTTCTTCGATCACATAGAAGTTGTCGGCGTCAACATTGTGGAAGACTTGCACGAGCCCGCTCGGCCACTTTACATCGACCGTGTCGGCTCGCGATGCCGGGCCAAGCCCGAAGTGAGCCCTGAGATCACTCTGCGAAAGATAGCTGCCACCCCCCGCAATCTCGCGAATCTGCGACAGGCCGCCCGCAACCACACGAATACGGCCCCCCATCGCATCGCGGTTACTCTTGGTGCCCACCAGCTTGAAGTTCAGGAAATGCTTTCCATTGCCACCCGAGTTGTGCAGTAGTAACGGCGGATCATCGTTGTTGCCAACGACCAGGTCCATGAAGCCGTCGTTGTCAAAATCGGCGAACGCTACGCCGCGCCCCACGTAGGGAGTCTGGAAACCGCTTCCCGATTCTTTGGTGACCTCTGCGAACTTGCCGTTGCCCAGGTTGTGGAACAGCGAGTTGAACTGTTTGTACGGAGCTGCCTGTGACGATTGCTCGACTTCCGGATAAACGTGGCCGTTGGCGATGAAGAGATCGAGCCAGCCGTCGTTGTCGAAATCAAAGAAGCCACCGCCAAAGCTGAGCACATTCATGGTGGGAACCGTGATCCCGGCGGCTTCGCTTACTTCTTCGAACGCGCCTTTATGATCGTTGCGCCAGAGGTGGTCCGAGGCCTTCTGGAAATCGGAGATGTAGAGGTCGAGCCAGCCGTCGTTGTCGTAATCCCCCAGGGAAATGCACATGGCGGCCATCGTCTTGCCCCGCCCGGTGAGGGCCATGCCAGCTAGCAGGCCGATCTCAGTGAAGGTACCATCGCGTTCATTGTGGTAGAGGTAAGCGTTAAGCCCGTCGTTGGCCACAAAGAGGTCTGGCCAGCCGTCATTGTCGTAATCGACGGCGCCCACAGAGAGATTCTTGCCTTCAGGCTGATAGATTCCGGCCTTCGAAGTGACATCGGTGAAGGTGCCATCCCCGTTGTTGTGGTACAGGACGTCAGGTGTGCCCGGGTAAACGCTGGGCGGGCAGTTCGTCCTCACATCTACAAAATTACAGTAGCGGGGGCTGTTTGGTCCCAGGGCGACGTAGCCACCGACGTAGAGATCAAGGCGGCCGTCGCGATCATAGTCGAAGAATGTCGCTCCGCCGTGAAAGAGATCTCCAGCCCCAACCCCCGCCTTCGCGGTGACGTCGGTGAAAGTGCCGTCCCCGTTGTTGTGGTAGAGGACGTTGCGGCCGAACTGCGTGACATAGAGGTCAGGGAATCCATCGTTGTCGTAGTCCCCCCAAACGCAACCTAGACCGTACCCTGTGCCGGGGACGCCCGCTTTCTCGGTCACATCGGTGAAAGTGCCGTCGCCGTTGTTGTGGTAGAGAGCATTCCGCGCGATCACGCCCCGGTTGTAAAGGTCGCGCCCGTTGACGAAGTAAATATCCTGGTAACCGTCTCCGTCGAAGTCGGCAACGCACAGACCCGGGCCAAAAACTTCACGGATGATCGCGATGCCCTGGCTTCCCCGGTAGTGAACGAACTTGATTCCGGCTTGCGTGGTGATGTTAGTGAACTGAATGGAGGTGCGTGATGCGCTCTGTGCCGAACATGTCAGAGGGGTAACGAAGCTCAGGAAAGTGAAAAGGAACTTGCGAGAATAAGCGGTGC